>Ga0209347_1005512_pt1 | contig 11949 bp, 11 predicted proteins | sample AutmiccommuBRH23_FD_187382 | JGI IMG/M metagenome (GOLD analysis project Ga0209347, IMG submission 187382) | Deep subsurface microbial communities from Mt. Terri, Switzerland - Autotrophic microbial communities BRH/23 (SPAdes) (version 2) | ecosystem: Environmental > Aquatic > Deep subsurface >...
CGCCGAGGTCGCTGCGGCACGCGACGTACTCCTTGGCGACCAGGTTCATGCCGTCGCGCAGCGGCGTGACCAGCATGACGTCGGCGGCGACGAAGAAGGCGAGGAGGTCCTCACGCGGGATGGCGCGGTGCATGTAGTGCACGACCGGGTGGCCGACCTCCCCGTACTCGCCGTTGATGTGCCCGACCTGCCGCTCGATGTCCTCGCGCATCGCGATGTAGCTCTCGACCCGCTCGCGGCTCGGCGTGGCCAGCTGCACCAGCACCGTGTCCTCCGGGTTGACCCGGCGCTCGTCGAGGAGCTCCGAGAACGCCCGCAACCGCACGTCGATGCCCTTGGTGTAGTCCAGCCGGTCGACGCCGAGCAGGATCTTTCTCGGGTTGCCCAGCTCGCTGCGCAGTTCCTTCGCGCGCTGCCGGATCGCCTTGGTGCGTGCCTGCTGATCGAGTTCGGCGGAGTCGATCGAGATCGGGAAGGCACCGACCTTGACCGTGCGGAACCCGACATGCACCTCACCGAAACGCGACCGCACCCCGATCGAGGCGCGTGAGGTGTTCGCGCCCGCGAGCCGGCGCGCCAGGATGAGGAAGTTCTGCGCGCCTCCGGGCAGGTGGAAACCGACCAGGTCGGCGCCGAGCAGGCCGTCGATGATCTCCGACCGCCACGGCATCTGCATGAACAGCTCGACCGGGGGAAACGGGATGTGCAGGAAGAACCCGATGGTCAGGTCGGGGCGCAGCATGCGCAGCATCTTGGGCACCAGCTGCAACTGGTAGTCCTGCACCCAGACGGTGGCGCCTTCGGCGGCGGTGCGCGCGGTCGCGTCGGCGAAACGCCTGTTGACCTCGACGTAGCGGTCCCACCACTGCCGGTGGTAGATCGGTTTGACGATCACGTCGTGGTAGAGCGGCCACAGCGTGGCGTTCGAGAAGCCCTCGTAATAGAGCGCGACGTCGTCTGCGCTCAGCCGCACCGGGACGAGGTGCATGCCGTCCTGCTCGATCGCGTCGGCGTCGGCGTCCTCGGCATCCCCGTCCTCGGGCACCCCCGGCCAGCCGATCCACGCGCCGCGGCGCTTCCGGAGCAGCGGCTCCAGCGCGGTGACCAGCCCCCCGGGGCTTCGTTTCCACTCGGTGGTGCCGTCAGGAAGCTCCACCCTGTCGATCGGCAGCCTGTTGGCCACCACGACGAAGTCGGCGTTCCCGGAGCGTGCCTCGGGGCCGCTCTCGGGAGTCATTACGCGTCGGCGAGCTTGGCCGGTCCGATGCCGAGCATCGAGAGGAAGATCCGGCATTCGTCGGCGTCGGTCGCGTACGCGGCGACGACACGGCGGGCCTGGCGTTCGGTGCTGTCGGCAATGGGTTCGACATCGCCCAGTTCGGCGGGATCAGATTTCGCAGGCATGTGACAACTGTAGCCAACTTCCGGGGCCGGCCCGACCTCCACGTTCACCCGGTCTCGACGCATCCGTAATGTGCTCGATGTGGCGGACCGCGATCAGGTGACATACGAGACTCTCGACGAGGGGCGCATCGCGCGCATCTGGCTCAACCGGCCCGATGCGCAGAACGCCCAGTCGCGGACCCTTCTGGTGCAGTTGGACGAGGCGTTCGGGCGGGCCGAGTCCGACGACACCGTGCGGGTGGTCATCCTCGCGGCACGGGGCAAGAACTTCTCGGCGGGCCACGACCTCGGCTCGGAGGAGGCGCTCGCCGAACGGGCGCCGGGCCCCGGCCAGCACCCGACGTTCCAGTTCAACGGGGCCACCAGGGAGGCCGTGGCCGAACGGACCTACCTGCAGGAATGGCACTACTTCTTCAACAACACCTCCCGCTGGCGGGATCTGCGCAAGATCACCATCGCCCAGGTGCAGGGCAACGCCATCTCGGCGGCTCTGATGCTGATCTGGGCGTGCGACCTCATCGTGGCGTCCGACGACGCCAAGTTCAGCGACGTCGTCGCCGTCCGGATGGGGATGCCCGGTGTCGAGTACTACGCGCACCCGTGGGAGTTCGGCGCCCGGAAGGCCAAGGAGCTGCTGCTCACCGGCGACGCGATCGACGCCGACGAGGCGCACCGGCTGGGCATGGTGTCCAAGGTGTTCCCCCGCGCCGAGCTGGAGGACAAGACCCTCGACTTCGCCCGCCGCATCGCCGAGCGGCCCACCATGGCCGCCCTGCTCGTCAAGGACTCGGTGAACGCCGCCAGCGACGCGATGGGCTTCACCGAGGCGCTGCGCCACGCGTTCCACATCCACGAGCTGGGCCATGCGCACTGGGCCGCGCACAACGAGAACCGCTACCCCGTCGGGCTGCCACCCAACGTGCCGGATTGGCGCACCCTCGGCGCGCCGAAGCTGGCCCGCCGCGACGAGCCGTGACGTATAACTAGAACCTGTTCTTGTTAGACGACCTTTCTTACGGACGGGATTCCCCATGCTGCTGTCGTTGACGGATCGAACGTTCTTGGTCACCGGTGGCGGCAGCGGCATCGGTAAGGGGATCGCCGAGGCCGTGGTCGCCTCGGGCGGCAACGTGATGCTCGCGGGCCGCAACGCCGACAAGCTGGCCGCCGCCGCCGAGGAGGTCACGGCGAACGCCGGTGCCGGTGGCGGGCAGGTGCGCTACGAACCGGCCGACATCACCGACGAGGACGAGGTGGCGCGGTTGGTCGAGGCGACCGTCGCATGGCACGGCCGCCTCGACGGTGTCGTGCACAGCGCCGGCGGCTCCGAGACGATCGGACCGCTCACCCAGATCGACTCGCAGGCGTGGCGCAACACCGTCGACCTCAACGTCAACGGCACCATGTACGTGCTCAAGCACGCCGCACGGGAGATGGTCCGCGGTGGCGGCGGCTCGTTCGTCGGCATCTCCTCGATCGCGTCGAGCAACACCCATCGGTGGTTCGGTGCCTACGGCCCGAGCAAGGCCGCCCTCGACCATCTGATGATGGTGGCGGCCGACGAGCTGGGCCCCTCGTCGGTGCGGGTCAACGGCATCCGCCCGGGCCTCACCCGCACGGACATGGTCGCCCCCATCATGGAATCGCCTGCGATCAGCGAGGATTACCGCGCCTGCACGCCGCTGCCCCGGGTGGGAGAGGTCTCCGACGTGGCCAACCTCGCGGTGTTCCTGCTCAGCGACGCGGCGAGCTTCATCACCGGCCAGGTCATCAACGTCGACGGCGGGCACGGGCTGCGGCGCGGCCCCGACCTGTCGGAGATGCTCGAACCGCTCTTCGGCGCCGACGGTCTGCGCGGCGTGGTCTCGTCCTAGCGGTTCCCGCCGAAATGGCATTCCAGCAGGCCGTCACTCGCAGAAGTTCTGCTGGAATGCCGTTTCGGCGAGAGGGTTATGGAGTCGAGTTGAGCATCTCGGCGGCGCGTTTCACCGCGTTGACGATGCCCTGATATCCGGTGCACCGGCAGAAGTTCCCCGAGAGACCCTCACGGATCTCGTCGTCGGTGGGCGTCGGGTTGTCACGCAGCAGGGCGGTGATGCTGGTGACGAAACCCGGTGTGCAGAAGCCACATTGAAGGCCGTGGCACTCGCGCATCGCGTCCTGGACGGCGGACAGCGCGCCGTCCTCGGCGGCGATGCCCTCGACCGTCGTCACCTCCTGGCCGTCCGCCTGCACGGCGAAGATCAGGCACGACCGCACGGCCTGGCCGTCCAGCAGCACCGTGCACGCTCCACAGGCGCCGTGCTCACAGCCGAGGTGGGTGCCGGTCAGCCCGCACTTCTCGCGGAGGAAGTCCGCGAGGGTCAGCCGTGGCTCGACGGTTCCGCCGTGGCTGCGGCCGTTGACCGACACGTCGACGGGTAGTTCATGCATCGCGGGCCTCCGTGATTGCCTCGGACCACGCCCGCGCGACCATCGTCGCGCCGACGCGGGTGCGGTAGGACGCCGTGCCCTGAAGGTCGGCCGGGACGTCGTCGAGCCCCGACATGGCCAACCGGCCCAGCTCCTCGGGGGTGACGTCGGTGACGGGCCGGCCGACGACGGCCTGCTCTGCGGGAGTCCCCCGCTCCGGCGTGGAGCCGAGGCCGAGAAGCCCGATCCCGCAGCGGGTCACCGTGTCCTGGTCGTCGAGCTCGACTGCCACCGTCGCGCCTGCGATCGCGAAATCGCCGTGGCGCCGGGCGAATTCCTGCACCGAGAAGCCGCAGCGGCCCGACCACACGGGGAAGGACACGGCGGTCAGGATCTCGTCGGCGGCCAGCGACGTCTCCCAGAGCCCGGTGAAGAACTCCGCCGCCGGGATGGTTCTGCGGCCCCGGGGCGAGGCGGCCTCGATCGTGGCGTCGAGTGCGAGCGCGACCGCGGCGTACTCCGCGGCCGGGTCGGCGTGCGCGATGGCGCCGCCCAGGGTTCCGCGGGTCCGGATCTGGAAGTGACCGATGTGCGGGGTCGACAGGGTCAGCAGCGGAACGGATTCGGCGACCTCGTCGTCCATTCCCACCAGCGCGTGTGGGGTGCCCGCACCGATCCACACCTGATCGTCGCGGCGTTCGATGTTGCGCAGTTCGGCCACCCTGGAGATGTCGACGAGGTTCTCGAAGTGCGTCAGGCGCATCGCGAGCATCGGCACCAGGCTCTGTCCGCCGGCGAGGACCTTCGCGTCGTCTCCGTACTCGCCGAGCAGCGCCACCGCATCCGCGACCGTGTCGGGGCGGTGATAGGCGAATGGCGCAGCTTTCACGACAGCAGCCGGATGAGCGCGGCCTGCAGGTCTTCGGCGAGCACCCCGGCGGGGCCGGTGGCCTTGCGCTTGCGGCGACCCAGCAGGAAGCCGACGACGCCGGCGGCGGCAGCCGCGATCAGCACCGGCGCGAACCGCTTGGCCATCGGCACGGCGACCACCTTGAGCAGGTCGACGGAGTCGCCTGTCGGCTGCGCCGCCACCGCTGCCGCTTCGGCCGTCGGTGCGGTCGTGGCGGCGGCAGCTGCGCCGCCGAGGAGTTCGGCCTCCAGGCTGCGGGCGAACTGCGCGATGAGATTGCCCGACACGTCGGCGAGCACCCCGCGCCCGAACTGCGCCGCCTTACCCGAGATCGCGAGATCGGTGAGGATGTCGACGTGTGTGCCGGGTGGGGTGCTTCGCTCGTCGTCCTTCAGCTGCGCGGTGACGGTCGCCGCGGCGGTGCCGTTGCCCCTGGTCTCCTTGCCCTCGGCCTTGAGCACGATCCGCTGCGCTGCCGCGTCCTTCTCCAGGTAGGACGCAACGCCCTTGTAGGACACGGTGATCGGGCCGACCTTGACCTTGACCGCGCCGTTGAACTCGTCGCCGTCGACCGACAGCAGGGTGGCGCCCGGCAGGCAGGGCGCGACGCGCTCGACGTCGGTGAACACCTCCCAGACCTTGGCGGCGGGGACCGCGACCCGGAATTCGTTGTTCAGCTCCACGTCTCGTGGTCCTTTCCTTCGATCAACGCGACGATCGTGGCGGGGGTGGCGGGCAACTGGGTGACCGACACACCGAGCGGGGCGAGCGCGTCGTTGACGGCGTTGATGACCGCCGGTGGCGAGCCGATGGCCCCGCCCTCGCCCGCGCCCTTGTAGCCGCCGACACCCGGGCCGGGGATCTCGACGTGCCCGAACTCGATGGGTGGCACCTCGGTGGCCGTCGGCAGCAGATAGTCGACGAACGTGGACGCCACCGGGTTGCCCGCGTCGTCGTAGGCGAGGTGCTCCAGCAGCGCGCCGCCGATGCCCTGCGCCGTTCCGCCCGCGACCTGTCCCTCGACCACGTTCGGGTTGATCATCGGCCCGACGTCCTCGCTGACGATGTAGCGGGTCAGCGTGACGTGTCCGGTCTCGACGTCGACCTCACACGTGCACACGTGAGTCGCGTTGGCCCAGTGGATCATCGCCTGCGAGTTGAACCGCGCGGTGGCTTCGAGGGTGGGCGAGATCCCGCCGAGCTGTGCGGGTTCGTAGTAGGAGCGGTAGGCGATGTCGGCGAAGCTGACGCTCTTGTCGCGGTCGGTACGCACGACGGCCCGCGAATCCGCGAGTTCCACGTCGGTCTCGTCGACGCCGAGGATCTGGGCCGCGATCGCGCTGATCTGCTTGCGCAGGATGGTGCCCGCCTCGTGCACCGCGCCCGCCGTCATCGGTGCGCTGCGGCTGCCCTGAGTGCCCGCCCCGTACGGCGTCACCGCGGTGTCGCCCTGGATGGTCGACACGTCATCGATGTTGGCGCCCAACGTATCCGCGGTGAGCTGCACCACGGTGGTCTCGATGCTGTTGCCTGCAGAGCCGCCGTTGACGTAGACGTTGATCTTCCCGGTGGACTCCATCCGCATGGTGGCGCCCTCGGTGGAGAGGTGTCCGGTCGCGGCGCCGGTGGGCTCGATGTAGGCCGAGAACCCGAGGCCGAGATAGCGGCCCTGGGCCAGCGCCTCGGCCTGCTCCTTGCGGAAGCCCTCATGGTCGAGGATCTTCACCGCCTGCTCGAAGGTGTCGGCGGGGGCGCAGTTGTCGTACGGCATGCCGTTGGGGTTGAAGAACGGCATCTCGTCGCCGCGCAGGATGTTGATGCGGCGCAGCTCGACGGGATCCATTCCGATCTTCCGTGCGGCGGAGTCGAGAAGCATTTCGCGGGTGAGGGTTTCGTACTGCCAGGGGCCGCGGTAGGCGTGCAGGCCCGGGGTGTTGGAGAACACCGTCTTGTAGTTGAAGCTGGCCTTCGGCACCCGGTAGGGCCCGGGGAAGAACATCCCGATCGCGGCGGTGGTGAGCACCGGGTACGGCGTCGGGTAGGCGCCGACGTCCTGGATGAAGTCGATGTCGGCGGCCAGGATCTTGCCGTCGTCGTCGAACGCCATCCGGACCTTGCCGTCGACGTGCCGGGACTGGCCGGCCGACATCAGGTTCTCCCGCCGGTCCTCGATCCACTTCAGCGCGGACGGCACCTTGCGGGCGGCCAGCAGGATGCACATGTCCTCGCGCATCGGCACCACCTTCTGGCCGAACGCTCCGCCGGTGTCGCGCACGATCACCCGGACGCCCTGGGCCGGGATCCCGAGCAGCCGCGCGGCGAACGCGCGCAGCTCGTGCGGTGTCTGCGACGAGGCCCAGACGGTGAGCTCGGAGGTGGTGGACGTTCACTCGACGACCATGCCGCGCGTCTCCATCGGCACCGGCACATACATCTGCTGGTAGATGTGTTCGGAGACCACATGCGCCGCGTTCGCGAACACCTCTTCGTCCGGCGGGGCGCCACCCATGCCGCCGGCGACGTTGTCGGGGTAGGCCTCGTGGACGACGGGGGCGCCGGCCTCGGCACCGCCGACCGCCTTGCGGAAGTCGGCGACCGCAGGCAGCGGGGTGTAGTCCACGTCGACCAGGTCGACGGCGTCCTCGGCGAGGTATCGGCTGTCGGCGACGACGAGGGCGACGGGGTCGCCGACGAACTTCACCTCACCCTCGGCGAGCGGCGGCCGGGGAGTGTCCGGGATGTCCTTGCCTGCGACGGCGTGCCAGGCCTCCTTGACCTCGGGGTTGAGGTCCTCGGCCGTGAACACCGCGTGCACACCGGGAAGAGCCAGCGCTTCGGAGGCGTCGATGCCGTTGATGGTCGCGTGGGCGAACGGGCTGCGCACGAAGCAGGCGTGCAACATGCCGGGTCGCTGAACGTCGTCGACGAACGTGCCGTGACCTGTGAGGAGCCGGCCGTCCTCGATACGAGGGACCCTGCTGCCCGCATAGCGCGCGGTGACGGCTGGCACGGTGTCGGTCACTTCACATCACTCTCCTGAGGGCTTAGAGAGTGACGTTATCGCATCCGAGAGCGACATTTCCACCATCAGTGTCTCACGGCGGTCTCAGGCCTCGTGGTGGATGCGCCCGTCCATCTCCGTCAACGGTCGACCACGTCCGCCCCAGCGGCGTGCGATGATCTCCGCGGCGATCGACACCGCCGTCTCCTCGGGGGTGCGGGCGCCGAGGTCGAGTCCGATGGGGCTGGCGAGGCGGGTCAGCTCCGCGTCCGTCAGGCCCGCGTCGCGCAACCTGCGCATCCGGTCGTCGTGGGTGCGGCGCGAACCCATCACCCCGATGTATCCGGCCGCGGACGGTCCCGTGAGGCGCAACGCGACCTCGAGGACGGGCACGTCGAACTTGGGGTCGTGGGTCAGCACGCAGATCGCGGTGCGTTCGTCGATGGCGCCAAGCGCGACCTGGGCGGCGAGGTAGCGGTCGGGCCATTCGACGACGACGTCCTCGGCGGCGGGGAAGCGCGCCGCGGTCGCGAACACCGGCCGGGCGTCGCACACCGTCACCCGGTATCCCAGGAACGCGCCCTGCTGCGCCAGGGCGGCGGCGAAGTCGATGGCGCCGAACACCAGCATCCGCGGGCGGGGTGAATGGCCGGCGACGAACACCTCCATCCCGGCGTCCTGTCGTTGGCCGTCGGGTCCGTACGACAGGACGGCGGACCGGCCGGCCGCGAGCAGCCCACGGGCGTCGTCGGCGACGGCCGCGTCGGCACGGTCGGAGCCCACCGAGCCCTGCGTCGAATCCGCTCCGACGATCAACCGCATGCCGAGCCTGCGCGAGTCGGGGTGTTCGATGACCGTCGCGACGGCGACCGGGCGATGGGCGGCGATGTCGTCGGCGACGGCCTGCAGCTGCGGAAAAGTGCTGCGCGACACCGGCTCTGTGAACACCTCGATGGTGCCGCCGCATGTCAGGCCCACCGCGAACGCGTCGTCGTCGCTGACCCCGTAGCTCTGCAGGTCCGGGCGGCCGGTGGCCACGACGTCGTTGGCGACCTCGTAGACGGCGGCCTCGACGCAGCCGCCGGACACCGAGCCCGCCACGCTGCCGTCGGGGCAGACCACCATCGCGGCGCCGGGTGGCCGGGGCGCGGACTTCATCGTGCGCACGACGGTGGACAGTCCCGCGGTGCCGCCGGCCCGCCAGACCGCCAGCAACTCCTCGAGGACGTCGCGCACGAGCGCAGTGTATGCCCGCTACTCGGCCCGCACCCGCGGCGGCGCCCTCTACAGTGCAGTGATGGTCGCTGCTCGGCGGATTCTCGCGGTGTGCTGCTCGGTCGTCGGCTTCGCGGCCGCAACGAGTACCGGCGCGACGGCGTCGCCCGTCCCGCCGGTGTCCGACCGGGCCCGTGCGGCAGGGCTCGTCGACGTGCGCAGCGTGGTCCCGGATGCGGTGATCGATCTGCGCTATGCCACGGCGGACAACTTCGTCGGCGTCCCGCTGTACCCGGCGGGTGCCCGCTGCCTGGTGCACGAATCGCTGGCGCAGGGACTCGCCGTCGCCGCGGATCTGTTGCGCCGCGGCGGGGAACGGCTCGTCTTCTGGGACTGCTATCGGCCGTACGACGTTCAGGTGGCGATGTTCGAGGCGGTTCCCGACCCGACCTGGGTGGCACGTCCTGGTCCGTATGCGCGCAGCCATGTGGCGGGCCGGTCGGTGGATGTGACGCTAGCCGACGCGAACGGCCCGGTGGACATGGGGACCGGCTTCGACGACTTCTCACCCCGCAGCCATGCCGAGGCGACCGAGGGTGTCAGCCCGGCCGCGCAGGCCAACAGGGCACGGCTGCGGGACGCGATGACCGCAGGAGGCCTGACGGTGTATTCCGGCGAGTGGTGGCACTTCGACGGTCCGGGCGCCGCCGTCGATCGGCCGATTCTGGATGTGCCCGTCGTCTGAAGCCTCAGAGCTGGGTGAGGTCGGTGCGCATCAGCATGATGTTGTAGTCCGACCACAGCGACAGGTTCCAGTAGAGATCGGTTCCGGTCCCCAGCGTCGACGGCGACCAGGGATGCATCATCGGCGCGTAGATGCCGCCGTTCTGCTGCCTCATCAGCACCGTCGCCTCCGACCAGGCGCCCTCGGGAGTGTCGGCTGTCCGCATGACGATGCTGTTGTTCTGATCGCCGTAGAGCACGATGTACTTCTGCAGGTATTCGTTGTACTGAACCGACATCTCGCTGACGGTGTAGCCGGGTTGGGTCCTGGATCCGGACTTGCCGATGATGGCCGACGCCGACTTGGGGTTCCCCACGACCCATTTGGCCGGGGTGGTGCCGAACCAACCCGTCGACGCCGCTTTGTAGTACTCGTACCTGCTCACGTTGAGGATGTCGTCGGGGGCGACGCGCGCGAGGTACGCAGCGCCCTGGCGGCCGTTGGGTGTGCCGTACATGTCCACGTAGCCGTCGTCGCCCATGACGAACGCCGACTGCTGAAAGTTGCGGTGAGAGCTGAAGAACGAGTTGTAGCGCACACTTCCCCGTGCGACGGTGAAGTTCTCGCCGTTGTCGGTCGAGTACGCGATCGCCGAGTAGTTCGTGGTCCAGCGGCCCGCCGTGCCCCACTTTTTCACCGACATGAAGCTGACGTACTGGATCGTGCCGAAGGGAGTGTCCTCGGTGACCTCGGTGGGCAGCGAGACACCCGCGGTCGGGATGAGTGTCACCGAGTTGGGCGCCCAGGGCGGACGGTTGATGATCGGCCGCGCCTGTGTCGGACCGGACAGCGGCGCCCCGCCGAACATGTTGCCGTTGAACCATTCTCCGTCGGGGATCGTCATTCCGTCGGACAGGTCGTCGTCGGAGCTGCGGAACAACGTGTTGTAGATCCACCGGCCGGTCATATTGGCCGAGCCGAAGGTGTCGCCGACCGCGATGAGCACCTGGTGCTCATTGATGTCGGGGGTGCTCGGGTCGTCGACCATGCCGTTGTCCCACATGACGCCGACGTCGGTGCCGTGCACCTGGAACCGGTTGTAGGTGTTGGCCAACGTCTTGTCGCCGTAGACGTACTTGCCGGTCACCCAGCTGACGAAGTTCGTCGACGGGCTGACCTGAGGGTTCAGCCACGGCGAGTACGGCACCAAAGCGGCTGCGGTGACTGCTGTTTGGTCGTCCGCGAGGGCGAGGCTGGTGGGCGCCGCGGTGGTGGTGCGCGCAGCGGTCGTCGTGGTGCGCGACACGAAGAGGTTCTCGAGCTCGCGCCGGGCGAACGACATCAACGCCCACATGAACGGTGGCTGCGGCGTACTGCCGGGGGTGGGATCAGCCTTCTGGCGGGCCCAGTCCAGCATGCTGTTCACGACGTTCACCACCGCGGTGACGATGTTGGGCTTCGGCGGTTGTCGGGTTGTGGTCGGCGTCGAGGGCAGGGTCGACACCCGCGGCGACACCGTCGTCGGGTTCGCCACGGCCAGCGTGCCGGCGTTGGCGAACACCGCGACCTTCGTGGGCTCCTGCGGTGCTACTGCGGGGTCGTCCGATGTGTCGGCGGGCTTGGGCATCGCGGCCGGCTTGGTCGCGGTCGGGGTTGCCGTCTTCTCGGCTGTGGAGATGTCCTCTGTTGAGGTTCGGGATCTGTTCGACGTGGTGGGCGTCGAGGGAGTCTCGGGCTCCGGCTCGTCGGTGTCGTCGGGCTCGTCCTCGGGCTCCGGGTCGGCCTCTGGCTCTGGCTCTGGCTCAGGGTCGGCCTCGTCCTCGGGCTCCTCAGCCTCGGCCTCCGGCTCCTCTGGCTCCTCGGCCTCGGCCTCGGCCTCGGCCTCGTCCTCGGGCTCCGCTTCTGGCTCGTCGGCGCCGGCTTCCTCAGCCGTCCCGGTGCGGTCGGCCGTGTCCGAAGTGTCGCTGTCCGACGTATCGCTCGCTGACGTTGCCGAGGTCGACGTCTTCGACGGCGACGAGCCGGTCTCCTCGGCCCATGCCACACCGTGGCCTGCAAATACTGCTGATCCGATGCCCAGCGCGACGGCCAGACCGCCGACTCGACCGACGTACGCTGCGGCAGCCATGAAACCCCTTAGATCCAACCGTGTTCGAACCCCCGTCGTCGTGGCCATTCAAGCGCATCGGCGGGGGGAGTGGTAAGCGAATAGTTAAATCGTCACGGGGATTGAAACGTTACCGTGACCATTGGGTTTTCTTGATCCATCCCGCGGGCAGCAAA
>Ga0209347_1005513_pt1 | contig 11949 bp, 6 predicted proteins | sample AutmiccommuBRH23_FD_187382 | JGI IMG/M metagenome (GOLD analysis project Ga0209347, IMG submission 187382) | Deep subsurface microbial communities from Mt. Terri, Switzerland - Autotrophic microbial communities BRH/23 (SPAdes) (version 2) | ecosystem: Environmental > Aquatic > Deep subsurface >...
CCCCTGCGGGAAGAAGGTCGCCCCAGCGGTGTAGGTGGTGCCGTGGATGGCATCTATCCCGTAAATCACAGGGATACCGGTCTCCTCCAGCGCTCTTTGCTGAATGGTACGGATGGTTTTCTCCCACACCTCGGTGGTACGCGCGCGGTTGTTGGCCGTGTTGAGGATCGATCCCACCTTGTACTTCCCGATCACTGTGTCGAGCATCGCCGGATCCACTTCGAAAGGCTCGTCGCTGGCGTAGGCATTGCCCCCCTTGCCGATCAGGTCCAGGGTATACTGGGCCATCTGTCCTACCTTCTCTTCAAGGGTCATCTGCGCCATGATACTGTCGATTTTTTTCTCGACAGCCGCATCCAAACTCATTCCGCCTTTCCTTGCACCTGCGTTGCAGGCAGTCAGCAATGGAATGAAAAGGATAAAAAAGAAAAATTGCTTCATATTCATTTTTTGATCATCTTTGTAAGCTATAAGCTATAAGCTATAAGCTATAAGCTATAAGCTATAAGCTATAAGCTATAAGCTATAAGTTGTAAGTTGTAAGTTGTAAGCTATAAGATATAAGCGGTAATCGATCAGCTTTTTGTTGTAGGTTGAATGCGGGCTGCTTTCAGCTAAGAGCTGTTTGTTGTAAGGGGTCAGCGATCAGTTTTTGGTACCTATTTCCTGTATACCGGATCCTATGTCCTCATCCTTGATTCTATTTCTGATAGACCCGCACGTAATCGATCTCGTAGGTGGCGGGCAGTTTGGACTCGTCCACCCCCTGCGCACCGCCCCAGTCGCCACCCCATGCGAGGTTCAGCTTCAGATAAAAAGGAGCGTTGAATGGCCAGGTATGTTTATTGTTCAATCCGTCGTTGTTGAACCGGAAATATTCCACACCATCCACGAACCCTTTGATAGATTCAGCCGTCCACTCCACCGCGTAGATGTGGAACTCAGTTTCCGCATTCTGGATGGTTTTCGAAGCTCCTTTCTGGGTGCCGATCATATGATTGTATGCCTCGGTATGAACGGTGGAGTGCACCACGTTGGGCTGATAGCCCACATACTCCATGATATCGATCTCCCCGTCGAGCGGCCATGCGGTGAAGTTCTTCGGCATCATCCAGAAGGCAGGCCAGGTACCCTTGCCTGTCGGCATCTTCAGCCGTGCCTCGAAATAACCATAGGTCCAGCTCTCAAGGGTGTTGATCCGGGCCGAGATGATGTCGGCACCACTCTTCCGTGCGATGATCTTCAGTGTGCCGTCGTGGATAGCCGCTACGGTATCGGTGCCGCGGAAACCGCCCACATAAGTCTGCAGCTCGTTGTTGACTGCTCCCTTAGGGAGGTTCTCGTACCACCATTTCGACGTATTGGGCAACGCCGGTTTTCCCCCACTCAGCCGTTCGTCGTTGAATTCTTCTGACCACACCTTATTATAGCCGGCAGGCACATAATTTTCGATGGTGCCGGCGGCCTGGGTAACCGTATATTTCTGGCTGTACTTACCCGATGTGAAGGTGAGTTCCGCCGTTCTGGCGGTGGTGAGGTGGTTCGCCGTAGCCGTTACCTTCAGGCTGGTCTGCCCGTTGTACCCCTGCTTGGGATCCGCGGTACACCATGCCTGACCGGAGGTCACCGTCCACGCCCCGTTGGCACTGACAATCACACTTTTGGTCTCTCCGCCGGCAGAGAAGGCAATCGTGGCGGGGTTAAAACTCCACTTCACCTCCACCTCAGGTTTGGGAGGAGTGATCTCGGGGCCGTTCTTATCCCCGCAGGCTGCGAGCACAAGCAGCAGTGTAAATAATAGCAGGTTCATTTTCATTGGAATAAGCTGAAAAGGCTGCCGCTAAGCACGGCAGCCTTTCTGTTACTGGTTATCATTATTCAGCAAATGCAAAATCATCGAAGAAGAAGAAGCCCGGACCGGCATGCCCTTCAGCACCGAACTGAATCACGATCTTGTCATAGTCGGTGCGGCTGGCCACACCGCTGAAGTCGAACTCCAGCGTCAGCCACTTGTTCATCTCCAGATCGGCCTTCACGATCTCGGTCTGTGTCTGCCAGGCGTTGCCGCCCATCTCGCTGTTCTGTAGCTTCACTGCCAGCTGAGGTTTTAACTTACGGTTGGAGATCCATTCTCCGGCCACCGCATATTCAGTGGTATAGTCGTTGAACGAGGGGATGAACACCTTCACCCGTACCTTGTTCTGAGCAGTGAGATCGAACTTGTAATCAGCGGCGGTAAAGGAGAGATTGCTGTAGAAACCCGTCGACTTCCAGTAACGGTATACCTTATCGGAAGTATTGATGGGCAGTGGCAGCGGGTTATCGACCACACCGCTCACCGTTCCCATATCCTCCTGCACGAAGCCAAGGAAGGTTTCTCCTTCGAAATCCTCAGCGAGCGGTATTGCCTTCGGCTCTTTCACTACCGGAGGCGCACTAACGTTCAGCTCCTCAAGGCAATAAACGAAGACCCAGTCCTGGCTCTCCACCGTATTGTTGACACGAAGGGCCATCACCTCTTCTGTCAGATAGAGCACCTCATAGACCTGACTACCGCAGTAGTAACCCATGAAGGCATTTCCCGACAGGGTAATCGTAGGATACTCACCGGCCTCATCGATGGAAAAGTTATAGTTGCCGCCGCTGTATGTGAAGAAGGCATCGTCGCCATTCACGCCATGTACGGTGAATCCGCCTACACTCTCGGCGCTGGCCTTGCGTCCGTAACCTTCATCACCCTCTTTTTCAATCAGTAACTGCACACCATTCTGTATAAAGGTGAATTTGGATGAATACATCTCCCACGATTGTTTATCGTTGGCAGCAGCGCCCCACCAGTCCTGTCCGCGTGAACCCTGCGGACCCAGACCCATATGTCCGTTGATGTTGAATCCGGTAGCTGCTTTCACCTCTGCGGCAAAATTGTTGTACTGGTCGAACACCCAGGTCTTGCCATCGGCATCATCAGCCCCACCGGTGAGGTTTCTGTAAACCGGTGTATCCACCAGCGCGTAATCATCCTCGGCGATAGTCACCACCACACTTTTCGAGGCAGAAGCGCCGTCGGGAGTATAAATGGTCAGCACCACCGTATATTCACCGGCAAACGGATAGGAACCCGTGATCGCATTGTTTTTACCGGAAGAGCCGTTACCCAGTTCCCAGACCAGGGTATGTACGCCACTGACGGGGGTAGTATTGGTGAAGGTGATCACGTTGTCACTCTCTGCCGAGGGGGTCTGGGTGAACGATATCTGGTCGCTGGTAATCGATGTCATCCCATCCAGCGAATAGTTATCCATTTCCTGCGGACTACAGGCTGCCATGATAAAAAGGAGCAGCATCATCCCGAACAGTTGTTTGATTCTATTTTTCATAATCTACACGTTATTTGATTAGTTATAACCCGGATTTTGCTCAAGGGCAAACTCTGTTCCGGCTGTCTTGTCGATCTCCGATTGCGGGATAGGCAGGTATTTCCAGGTATCGTTCCAGGTACGCACGCTGTTGAATTCGGTCAGGCTTTCCGTCAGGAGAGCGGTATCACCCCAGCGGACGATGTCCCAGAAGCGGATGCCTTCACCCACGAACTCTCTGCGGCGCTCCAGCTTGATATGCTGTGCGTTTGCAGGAATCGGACTGGCTGCGCCGAAAGCACGCTGCCGGACCTGATCCAGACACGTCTGCGCCGTCAGTCCACCCACCGGGCTCTGACCGTGTATAGTCAGCATTTCGGCATAATTGAGCAGTGTCTCCGCATAGCGGAAGATACGCAGGTTATTACAGTAGTTCAGGTCGACATCACCCTGCGGGTTGTATCCCACGCGGGCAGCATACTTGGCCTGGAAGAGGCCTGTATCCTGGAAGCGGGCCGTGTACTGACCGGACTCCCACTGGTTGATCGATCCTTCTCTGCGTGTATCACCCTCTTCATAGAGATCCCACACTGTCTGACGCACGGGGCCGAATCCCCAGCCACCCTTGAAGTCACCGGTTTCGTTACCGGTATTGAGACCGTTGGGAGAGATGAAGGCAGGAAGGTTGGTACCATAGCCCTGCCAGCCGCTGGCCCATGTCTTTCCTTCGGGCAGGTGGTTCGCCTCGAAAATGGACTCCTGGTTGAACTCACCTGCATCGACCCATATCTCCGCGAAATCGGGAACAAGGGAGTACTGGTTGCTTTGGATGATCTCCGCCATCTCTGCGGTCACCTCGCCATAGCGGCTTGTATCCTTCTGATACATCACCACGCGTGCTTTCAGCATAAGGGCTGCAGCTCTCGAGATACGTCCGGCATTGCTGCCGCTCGTTTTCATCGGCAGATAGCCCTCGGTGGTAGCTATATCCAGATCTTCCATGATCTCTGCATAGATCTCATCGGCCGTGTACTGTCTGGTCATATAGGGCGGCTCTGTGAGGGGTGCTTCGAAATAAGGCACATTACCCCAGAATTTCCAGAGCCAGTGCGTATAGAAGGCGCGCAGGAAGTGTGCTTCGGCCTTGTACTGATTGAGTTTTTTGATGTCGGCATCTGTTTCGAAGCCCACTGCGTTCTCACAGGCACTAATCACGTTGTTGCTGCGTGCGATACCGCTGAAGTAGATACTCCACAGACCGCTGATATTCTCTTCCGGGGAGGTGGTGAAGAGTGAGAGCAGATAGAGCTGGTGCTGGTCACCCGCGTCACCGCCGCCCTTGAAGATATCATCAGAACGGAGATCGGACATCAGCACGATACTGTTATAGTTGTTGTCGGCATAGCTGTCGAACAGCAATATCTGGTAGGCAGCCGCCAGGTTGGAGAGGATAGCTCCCTCGGTGGCAGGTTCACCTGCTGCCTGGCGCTCGGTGGTCGAGTTGGTCAGGAAGTCGTCGGTACAGGAGACGAACCCCGCCAGCATAATGATGATCAATAGGTTGATATATTTTTTCATACGATTAAAATATTTAGAATGAGATATTAGCGCCTAACGAGATGGTGCGTGCCTGAGGATAGATCCCCCTGTCAATACCGATGGTGGTATACCCTCCCGAAGCAATTTCAGGGTCAAACCCGTCGTACGAGGTGAAGGTGAGCAGGTTGTCGGCAGAGACATAGATTCTGAGCCGTTGTACCGAGATCTTTTTCGTCAGGGAAACAGGAAGGGTATAACCCAGTTGTGCTGATTTCAGACGCATATAGGAACCATCCTTGATATAGAGATCCGATGAGCGCCAGTTCCCGTTGGGGTTGGCCGATGTCATGCGGGGAATCCTGTCTGATGTTCCTTCGCCATGCCAGCGGTCGAGGATCCATGCCGGGCGATTGGCCGCCGGGATGTCACCGCGCTGTGCAAAGTCGAAGATATCATTGCCGTAGGTCCCCTGGAAAAACATGTTCATGTCAAACCCTTTCCAGTCTGCACCCACCGTAACGCCATAGGTCCAGTCGGGAGCACCCTTACCGATCTTCGTCTTGTCGTCGTCACTGATGACACCGTCGCCGTTCATATCCACGAAGCGTACATCACCCGGTTTTGCCGTTGGCTGCATTTTCGCTCCTTCGTTGTTCACGTAACCGTCCACCTCTGCCTGGTTCTGGAAGAGGCCATCGGTTTGATAACCATAGAAGTAGGGGAACACCTCACCGTTCATGCCCTTCACGTAGCTGCCCACACCAGAGGCACCGGCACTCTCATAAATCTGTTCACCGGTTTCATTGCCGAGGTTGATTAGTTTGTTCTGCAGGTAGGAAGCGTTGGCAGAGAGGAAGTAGTTGAAGTCGCCCGCGCTGTTCTTCCATCCCAGTTCAAATTCCACCCCTCTGTTCTCCATATCACCCACGTTGGCAATGGGAGCGCCGAGACCCACATAGGAGGGGATGGGCTGATACATCAGCATATCTTTGGTCGCCTTGGTGAAGTAGTCGAAGCCGAAGGTGAGCCTGCTGTTAAAGAAACGGGCCTCGAGACCCAGGTCGGTCTGGACCGACTCCTCCCACTTCACATCAGGATTCGGTATGTAACCGGGAGAGCTTCCGTACTGCATGGAGCCGGTGATCTCGCCCACCTTGGACGGATCAGCCTCGTTCACCTGGTATCCTCCGCCGAAATAGTAGTTCTGTCCGCCGTTCATCAGTGAAGTATAGAGGAAGTTACCGATCCGGTCGTTGCCGTTCATCCCCCAGCTGAAGCGCAGCTTCAGGTAGTCGAACCACTCGGGGCGGCTCTCCATGAAGGGCTCGTTGGTCATGTTCCAACCTGCGGAGAAAGAGGGAAACACCCCCCATTTGTTATTGGGCCCGAAGCTCGTGGAACCGTCGCGGCGTACAGTTGCCTGCAGCATGTAACGTTCGTCATAGTTATAGTCCACACGTCCGAAATAGGAAGCAGTGCCGGTGAAATCAAATCCTCCGGTGCCACCCCAGGCGCGTTCCAGCTGTCTGTCGGCGATGGCTGAGTTGATATTGGCCTTGGAGGGGTTTGTCTCCAGCAGGTCGCGGTCGTTGCCGCCCAGGTTGCGGGTTCTGTAGCGTGAGGCGGAGACACCTGCCACTGCCGAGAGATTATGTATCTCATTAAAAGTTTTGGCATAGGAGAGGTAGTTCTCGAGCTGCCAGCTGTATCCCCTGTTCATCTCGCTCTGGACGGTACTGAACTGCTGGTCTTTGCCCTGTGTTGCCAGGAAGTAGGGGAAGGTGTAGGAGTCGTATCCCCAGAAGGCCAGGTCGGCGCCGTAGGTTGTTCTGAACCTAAGCTCCGGTAATATCTGCAGCTCGCCCCAGAAGGAGCCCACGAACTTATCGGAGTTGTTAAGTCCGGCTGAAGGCTGATGCAGCATCCCTACGGGGTTGGCGATCTCCTGGAATCCCGCGGGAGGGAGTGAGAAGACACGGTCACCGTTGGTTACGGCATGGGGGTATCGGCTCAGGATATCGGCTGCTGTCTCCTCATCGGCATAGACCGGCACGAGGGGTGAGAAGGTGAGCGCACTTCCCAGGATAGAGCCATATTCAGAGTTGGTCTCAATTCCGGACGATTTATCCCTGGAGTAACCGACGCTGGCACCCAGGGTGAACCTGTTCAGGAAGGAGCGTTCATCATCCTTAAATACGGTATAGGTTGAATTGGAACGGAGGCTGTACCGTTTGTAGTTCGATTTATTGAAATTACCTCCCACGATACCGGCCTGATCGAAGTAGCCGAAGGAGAGGAAGTAAAGCAGGTCCTCCGATCCGCCGGAGACACTCACCTGGTGATTCTGCACCGGAGCATTGTAGTAGAAGGTTTCGTCCTGCCAGTCGGTGCCGATGCCGGCGCCCATCACCTGTTCATTGTTATAGCGCGGCAGGTTGCCGTCGTTGAGCTGCACCTCATTCATCACCACCATGTACTCCTCTGCATTGAGGATCTCCCGTTTCTTCCATGGGTTCTGCCATCCGTAACTCACATCGTAGTTGACGGTAGCCTTGCCCTTGGTTCCTTTCTTGGTGGTGACCAGGATCACACCGTTGGCGGCACGCGCCCCGTAGATAGCAGCCGAGGCCGCATCCTTGAGGATTTCCACCGACTCGATATCCACTGGGTTGAGGTAGTTGATGCCGCCGCCCACGATCATGCCGTCGACGATATAGAGCGGTTCACTGTTGTTGATCGTGCCAATACCGCGGATGCGCACCTTGGAGTCGGAACCGGGCTGGCCGGAGCTCTGGGTGATCTGTACGCCGGAGACCTTGCCCTTCAGTGCATCCTCCACACGTGAGGGACGCGTCACGTTCAGCTCCTCGGCAGTGACCTTACTGATCGCCGCGGTTACCACACTCTTGCGCTGTACGCCATATCCCACCACGATCAGCTCATCCAGCACCTCTGTATCTTCCTGCAACCGCACATTCAGTACAGTCTGATTGGTGATGGTGAATTCCTGTGATATGAAACCGATATAGGAAAAGCGAAGCACGGATCCCTGCGGAAGGATCATGCTGTAACTGCCTTCCATATTGGTTACCGTACCAATGGTCGTTCCCGGCACCACAATGTTGGCACCGATAATAGGCTCCCCGTTCAGGTCAGTTACCTTTCCGGTCAGTTGTACATCCTGTTGGGGTGTTTGTCTTGTCTCGGCTATTTCCGCTATTGACTGATCAAAAATAAAGATCTTCTTATCCCTGATCTCGTAGCCGATACGACGGGGTGTCAGCAGCTGATTCAGCACTTGTGCCAGCTCAGCATCATTCACACGGATAGTTACCTCGTCGCCCAGATTGACCACTTCCTTGCTAAAGGCCAGGGTGTAACCTGTTTGTTCGGTAATACTTTCCAACACAGTTCTCAGATTTGTCTTGCTGTAATTGAGATTCACCTTTTGCGCAAAGCCCATCGAAGAGCTTAACACAAAAATAGAGATCAGCATAAACAGACTCCTTTTCATTGGAATTTTTCCCATGGTTTGTTTTTCGTATTAAAAATTAAACATAAATAAATACTTACACTCTCATTGGTTGATTAAACGGTTTCGATTTTAACATTCATGAAACCTTGTTTGGGTTTCTTCATAGTTTAGACACATACTTCGGCAAAAAGAATGAGTAGCGGTGAAAAAAACTTCAGCGTGAAGAGGCAGGATTGACTTACACGGTATTTCAGGCCTCCTTCTATATTGAATCTTTTAAAGAAATTAGCGGAGATAGTTGCAAATTTCATTTATAATCCCTATGTTTAGAACCTGATTTCAGCATTGATTCCCGGAAGTGCTGATTCATTTATCCAAAACATTGAGTGAGTGTATACTTTTTTCATTCGCCATAGATAAACCGGGTAAGATAAACAGCGGTCATTTTGCACAATGATTGAAAACAGACCATGAAGAGAAGACATGAAACCATTCGTTTTCTGTCAGCAGCCATACTTCTGATCAGTGGCTTCCTGTCGGCAGACAGGGTGCATGCCCAGTCCGGATCCGACCAGGTAACGATTCACCTCAGGTTCAGGCCTGTACAAACCATCGTGGTCACAGCTGCACAGAAAACGATTGATATTGAATACGCCACCGTCAGCGATCACCAAAATGGGGTGTCGGTGACGCAGGATGATCACCTGACCATATTCAGCACAGGCGGATTTCAGGTATCCGTGGAGGCGTCCGATGCAAACTTTATCAGGGTTGGAGGCAGTGAAACCATCCCGGTAAGCGATGTTTCCGTCAGAGCGGTGAATGGAACGGACAATCATGCCATTGCTGTTTTTTCAGATGTGGCCTTATCCAACACGCCGGCACCGCTGATTGCATCATCCCAGGGGGGAAGAGACTTAAAATACGGCATCAGGTATGACAACACCGCATCCGGGTCAGGGGACCGGTATATTGACAAATATGTCAGCGGCGACGGTGCGGAAACAGTATACACTACGCAGATAACCTATACGATCGTCACCAGGTAAAAGTCTTGCAGGGAGGTGAATGTTCCGTTCGGCAAGGGAGTTCAGATCATCACCTCTCTTCACGGTTCATTCTTGTTGGGCAAAGAATTTCTTTACATTGACTTTTCTCGATTGAATCTGAATATCGAACGGTTCCAGTTCGATTACTTTCCCGGCTTCTATCTGTATCATTCGCTGCGGTTTGGCACAGTGGGTATGCTCCACCAGTGTTTTCAAATCCAGTGAAACAGCATACTTACCCACAGGCAGGAAAGTAAGAAAACTTCCGTCGCTTCCTGTGACCACAGTCTGACGGACCCCATCATCGGTGCCGGTGATATAAAATCGCAACCCTTCGTAGCGTTGTACCACATCTACGCTATTTTCACCTTCACTGTACCTTATTTTCCCTTTTAAGGTACCACTTTGCCGCAGGGGTATCTCTACCTGTGTGCTGAATCTGTTGACTTTGAACGTTTGCTGATCGAACGACCACTGACCTGCCTGCATGGGTTTCACAGCATAGCTTCCGAAGGGAACGGAGGTGTAGCGTACCTCTCCGTTGGTGCCGGTTTTAAATGTTTTCCGGTCAATGTCGAGGAGATAACCTTCTGCCGGCACATCGCCCTTGTCATAGCGACTGTTGCCGTTGTGGTCGTAATAAACCTTTGCGATCAGCGAGCTCTTCTTCCCTCTCAGCGGCTCGCCTTTGCTGAACTGATAGCGGACACCAGCCTCCAGATTCAGGATGTCCCTGTTTTGCATCAGGGGATACTTATACCAGTTTCCGCTGAGGGAGAAGGAGAGATGATGCCGGGTAATATAGCGCACATTGATGTTGACCGAGGGTACACTACCCTGATAGACATCGCGTGTAAAGTTGAATCCGGAAGAGAGGTGAAAGCTATTGGAGAAGCGATGGTTGACCGATGCCGATGCAGTGAATCTTGTAAACTCCCTGTGCAGTTGTTGTGCCATCACCTGTTCATAGAGATAGTAAGCCCCCTGCTGCCAGGTAACCCCGGTGGTGAGCCATCGGTATGCATAGCTCAATGAAGCTTTTCCCTGCCTTTCGCGACTTTCACCGACCGGATTTCGGAAGGATCCTCCCTCCAGGCTCCCAAAGAGAGAATGGTTGCCGGCGGGATGCTGCCAGCGCCACTGCCATCCCAGTCGGTGGGCAGCCATTGTCAGATTTTGATCAATCCCTGATTCCCCGATATACCGGGAATAGGTAGGGGAGCTTTCGCGCTGATAATTGTACAGGAGGGATGAGGTAAAACCGGGAAGTCCGGGTAGTGAGACGGAGAAGTTACCGTAGCTGTTTTCTGATCGATAATTGTAATTGTAGGTATACGATTTTGGCTCCGATTTATTGTAGCTGAAAGATCCGCTCAGATAGATATCGTCTGATAATCTTTTACTCACGCCCTGTGAGAGGGATAATGCCCCCTTCCTGTTCCCGGAGAAATAGGGATCGCTGTAGTAGGCCAATCCATTGAGCATCAGATCGGAAAAGAGTGTACCACGATACCTCAGTTCTGCCGCACCGGTGAGTTTATGATCCGCTGTCTCCTGGTATTGTGCCATCGAACCGTGACTATTCATCTCCAGCTCCCATTGGTCACTGAAACGGTAGCGCCACGCGACTGATGCCATGTGAAAGAGAGCCCGTTCATAAGGATTCCGTTGAAAGACATAGCCCACAGCGGTACCCGTGTTCCCTGTGTCTGCTCCCAGTTCTCCCTTTACAAAAAACGAATAGTAATCGTTAAACCATGGTTCGGTGGCCAGCAGGTTGTAGTTCTGGTCGATGGCGCCGATGGAGAACCGCCGGCTCCCCAAACTATCGGAGAAGCTTGCTTTCACCCCTCTGCCGTAGAGCGAGAGCTCTGCCTGCTCACTTACATTACCCATTGTGAACTCATTACCGAAGAGACGGTAGGTGAGTGATGTGTTGGTCACATAGGGGAGCGGCCGGGTGTTGTATTGGTAGATGTTTCCTTTGAGATGCAGGTATCCTGCGGGCAGGTCGAGGTACCCTCCTCCCTGGAGCTGGATGGTAGAGGAGGTGTTGTTATAGGTGCGGTAGCTCAGCTGTATGGCATTATCGGACGTCCCTTCGCCATATCCTGCCATCTGATCACGCAGGAGGGTATTATAACTGCGCCGGGGGCTGATACTGTGTATGGTTACCATTTTGGTATCGACAATTTTTTTTTCACTCCCTTTCATGGCAGTAATCCGTACCTGAAACCGTTCTTCGGTAAGCAGGTTGCTGCTGGCGATAAAGCTGTGGATAAACTCTTGTTGCTCACCGGGTGCCAGGGATGTGGTCATTTCGGTAAAAGGAGATACATTTCGTAGGTTGGGGACATTGAATACCAGCGTGATCTGTTCGGTCACGTTACCCCTGTTGCTGACCGTCACGCTGACGCGCACCGAAGCCGAAGCGCTGCTGCTCAAGAACCAGCTGATCAAGTCGCTGAAGCCGCGCTACAACGTGCTGCTGCGCGACGACAAGAGTTACCCGTACATCCGGCTCACGCCG
>Ga0209347_1005514_pt1 | contig 11949 bp, 8 predicted proteins | sample AutmiccommuBRH23_FD_187382 | JGI IMG/M metagenome (GOLD analysis project Ga0209347, IMG submission 187382) | Deep subsurface microbial communities from Mt. Terri, Switzerland - Autotrophic microbial communities BRH/23 (SPAdes) (version 2) | ecosystem: Environmental > Aquatic > Deep subsurface >...
CCTCTATAAGTCCCTCTGGAATAGCTGCACAGTTCACTGCCATAAACATTCCATTTTTTCGACGACCTAAAAAGTGCATGGCTCTGGCAACCAATTCCTTGCCTGTTCCGCTTTCACCCGTTACGGTAATACCCGCATCTGTGTCTTTAAATAGTTCGATTTTTTCATAGATACGCTGCATAGCCGGTGTTTGACCTATCAGATCACCATATTTGTAGCGGCCTGCCAGCTCATTATTTAAATAATTGACGTGTTTGTTTAATTGCTTAAATTCCAATGCCTGATTAATAAAAATAATAAGTTCTTCAATGTCAATAGGCTTTGCTAGATATGTAAAAGCACCATTTTTCATGGCATTCACAGAGGAACGTATGCTTGCGTAAGCCGTCATCATAATGACGGCAATGGTGCTGTCAATTTCTTTTATTTTCTTTAATGTATCTATCCCATCATATTCGCCTATACACAAGTCTAAAAGTACAAGATCACAACTTTCTTCGGTAATTGATTCCAGCGCTTTATCTTGATCAGTAAAAGTTTCAACATCATATTCTTTTTCCAATGCAAGCTTTAGAGATCTGCAAATGATTGGCTCATCATCAATGACTATGATTCTATTTTTCATGGATTTACCCTCCTGAAAATCAACTGTATGCTGGTATAGTCAAGCTCTTTACTTTCAATAAGAAGTGTGCCGCCGTTTTCTTCAATATATTGTTTTGAAAGTGCAAGACCAAGTCCTGTACCTTTTTCTTTGGTTGTGAAAAATGGTTCAGTACATTTTTTAAGTTTTTTTTCATTCATACCCATCCCCTGGTCTGTAATGGTTATAACGGCACTGGATTTATGCGGATGGGCTCTTATTTTCATAACAAGCGACTCAGAAATGCTATTTGGATACAAGGTCAGCCTTTTTTCCATAGATTCTAAAGAATTCAGTATAATGTTTATGATCACCTGGCGAATTTGGTTGCTATTTACCCTAATACGCAAATTATCATCGATATCTGTTTCTAGTTTTATTTGTTTGGTCTTTTTCATGGTCTGCGTAAGATACAGGCAGTCGTTTATGATATCCCGTACAAGAACTTCTTCGACATCACCCTTTACTGGTTTTGCATAATCAATAAGCCCTTGAATCAGCCTATGGATTCTATCTGTTTCTCTTGGCACAAATTCTGCAAAATCATTTTGAAATTCTTTTTCGTCCCCACGGGTATTGATTAAAGTTGCAAAGGTGCGTATAGACATAAGTGGGTTTCGAATTTCATGGGCAATGCCCGCAACAAGTCTGCTCAAAGCCCGGTTTTTTTCTTTTTCAAATACCTTTTGCTTTTCAATTTCTTCTCCTGTTACATCCACAACGGTAAAAAGAGCCCCTGCTATTTTTCCATATTCAAGTATTTGGGCAATGTTGCACCGGAAGGTGCGCATTTCGTCATTTGCAATTAAGCGGTAAGTTTGATTTTCTAAAGCATAACCGCCTTTAAAAACATGGTCAGATAAAGGTTTTAGTATTTCTCCCAGAACAGGGAAATTTAATAAGTTTTGCCCAACTGGATCCTGTTCTATTTTGGCCAGGGACAATGCACCACTATTCATAAAAGTGATATGAAAGCTGCGGTCAAAAAGTACCATTCCACCTGGAGAAACTTCAATGATTCTGTTCCGAAGATCACTTTCAACTTCAATCTGATGAAGTCGTTTTTCTAATTCTGAGTTTGCTTCAGAAAGTTCACTTGTTTTTTTTGCGACCTGTTTTTTAAGAAGCTTATTAATATGAGCGCTAACCATAATATAGATCCCACTGCATAAGGCAATTAAAACTAAAATATTGATATAGGGTTTAACAATATCCTTCCAATAATCAGGATCTTCTTTTATAATCCATTTATTCCGTATTTTTTCATATTCAGGATTTGAACGCAAAGAAGCTATACCGTTATTCAGTAAATGTAACAAAATTGAATTGCCTTCTCGCACAACCATTCCATAACTTATCGTATCCATATGGTCATGTATTGTTGTAAAATTATCTTCAATGGATTCTTGACTTAATTGATAGAGTATGCTGTTTTTAACACCCACGATTAAATCTGCTCTTTCTTTTTTTGCAACCTCCATAACTTCTTCTTGATTTCCGGTTACAACATACCTGGTAGCACCCAATGTAGAAACAAGATAATAACTTGCTGTGCCATATTCAAAAACCGCCACATAACTTCCATCTGAAAGGTCAGGATTCATTTCTAAAAAATCATTTGACGCTATCATATATAGTGTTGAAGAAGATATCTCGCTTGTGGTATAACCATTATAACTTGCTTTATCAGAAAGAAGTGTTCCAAGAACTAAATCCACCTTTCCATTTTTAAAAGCTTCTATGCTCTCTCTTTTGCTTCTCATAGGAATATATTCAATGATCAAATTATTATCTCGTGCAATTGCATTCAGAATATCTATATGCATGCCAACGGGATTTTGGGCTTCATCTAAAAACTGATATGGAGGCAGGCCCGTAACAAAAGCCACTTTTAATTTTGTTTTTACAGCATGAGCCGGTACTGTAAAGTAAAAAAGTATAACGCCTATCATTATAAACCATGAACAAATTTTAGATGAATACTTCACTTATTGCATCTCCTCTAATCCCAAATATCTTACTGTCTGAATAACTCAATTATAATGTATTTTACCAGGCTGTGCAATTCATGGAAACATCCATCATTCTCAATTCATAATTTAGTGGCACGAAATTTGCTTTTATATAATGTAGAAAATATAATTTTATAAAGGAGGATTTAAAATGAAAAACACAGTCTTTACACCCCTCATCAGCATTCGATGGATAACGGTAACTTGTTTTGAAATTAAAATTGGTGACAAAACAGTAGTGATTGACCCTTTTATAGGCTTGTCTCCAGGAACAGTTGCTACCGCAGAAATAATTGAAGGTGCAGATATTATTGCCGTAACCCATACGCATTGGGACCACGTAACCGATATTGGCTATCTGATGGACAAATTTAATTCAAAAGTTATCGTAGGTGACTTAAGTGCCATGGACTTGGCGAGATATTTAAACCGAAACGCCCATTATTTGTATCCCGTATGCCACAACACTGAATTAGACTTTGGTTGGGTGAAAATAAAAGCTTTAATAGGCAGGCACCAGAATATGAGAAAGTCTTTTATAACCACTGCCACAAGCTTCAGAGATAAACCCTTCTATGAACAGTATCAAGACTTAGAACCTTTGGGCTGGTTTGGCACTTTGGAGTATCGAAATTACGTTATCACCACTCCGGATAATTTTAAAATTTTGATTTACGGAAATACACCAAGTGTAGAACAAGTAAATATGTTAAAAGACATTAAGCCGGATTTAGCCTTATTACAGCTTACCAGACCAATACCAGAAGAAATTGCAGCATTTGCCAATGATATCGGAGCAAAAATGGTTATGCCCCATCACATGGACCTGGCAAAAAACCCCGAAGAATATTTGCCTGTTGTGGACGAGTTCTGCAAGGCGTTCAGTGCGCTGCGTCCCGGAGGCATTGCCATTAATCCGGAGCATAGCCGATGGTATGACATTTCATTGCATTGTTCCCCAAGACCCTAAAGTAAAAAGATGAATATCGAAGGAGGATAAAACAAATGAAAGAATTTCAAATCACAAGCTTTGATCAAGATATACAAAAAAAAGCAAAGCTTTATATCGATGAACATATGGACGAACTCGAAAAACTTATTATAGAATTATGCAAAATTCCTTCACCATCTAATCATGAAGAATTAAGGGCGGATTTTTGCAAAAATTGGTTTCAACAAGTCGGTGCAAACGAAGTATTTATTGATGATGCATTCAATGTTGTATGCAAAGTAAACTGCCATAACAATAAGCCCAAAGTATTATTTATGGCCCATACGGATACAGTATTTCCGGATACTGAACCCATGCCTTTATATAAAGAAAGCGACAAACTTTATTGCCCCGGCGTTGGCGATAATACTGCAAATCTGGCGGTACTGATGCTTTGCACAAAATTTGCTTTGGAAAATTTCTCAAATGGTCCGGGAATGCTTTTTGTGGCGAATTCAGGGGAAGAAGGTCTTGGTAATTTAAAAGGAATCCGGAAATTAATGGAAGACTACGGGGACTGCATTAAAAATGTAATTTCTTTTGATGGGACCTACGGCTCCATATGCAATAAAGCTGTAGGCTCGAAACGATATAAAGTTGAAGTTCGTACCGAAGGCGGACATTCATTCGGAAAATTTGGAAACTGCAATGCCATTCATTATCTTGCATCAATGATATCAACTTTATATGATGTTAAAGTCCCTCAAGATGGCGGCAGTCGTACAACTTATAACGTGGGAATCATTGGAGGCGGTACATCGGTAAATACAATTGCCGAACATGCATACATGTTGTATGAATTCAGAAGCGATTCCCGCATATGCCTTGATAAAATGGAAAAGCTGTTTATCAGCGTGATTGAAGCTTACAGAAATATGGGCGTCACAGTCAATTTTGAAGTCATCGGTCAGCGCCCTTGCATGGGCGACATCGATGCAAATGATTTTGAACGTCTGCAAAAACGGGTGGCAGCAGCCGCTGAAAAGGCCACCAACAAAGCACCAACCTTCCGTTCAAGTTCAACGGATTGCAATATACCACTTTCCATGGGAATTCCAGCGGTAAGCACAGGGACATATTTGGGAGATTTTTCACATACAAGAAACGAATTCATATATCTTTCCAGTTTACCCGCTGGTTTTCAATTGGCAATGAACGTTATCATAAGCTATCTTCAAGAAACGTTTTAAAGATAAATTCAGTTTGCATTAACTGATATAGGCAAATTTTGCCTGTCAGCGGCAGTTTTTGCCGCTTGAAGCTGTTCAGAAAGTCAAACAATATAGGAAATAACCAAGACTGTCATTCTGAGCGTAGCGAAGAATCTTAGTATTTAAGCGCCTTTGAAGATTCTTCATTTCACTTCGTTCCATTCAGAATGACACGAATCTGGACTTTTTCAACAAGCTAAAGCGGCAATTTTTGCTGCTTTTTTATTTATGTGATCTTACTATTGTCCCAGTAATCACTATTTTTCTACCAATGAATGAATAATTCAGCCGGATAATCTTTTGTAAAAAAGAAAAAGGGTTATGTCGGCAGCTAAAAATTAAATAACAGGATGTTTCGTGCCGGATGGCAGATTATAAGCATTCTGCACTGCTGTGAAAAAGAAATTGGTTATTGTGGATGATCAGAATTATGGAAATAACATGACCATGGCATGTTTCTTGCTCTATAGTACATCGAATGCATTCAAAAATACTTCATACAACAATCAGAGGACTTAAATGAAATGCATCATCGATGCATAAAAAAAGGAGGGAAATATGTATCGTTACATCATTAATCGACTTATTCTTATCATCCCCGTAATAATCGGTGTATCTTTTTTGATCTTTGCCATATTGGATCAGGCACCTGGTGATGTTGTCCATGTTATTACCGGAGGAGGGGCGACACAGCAAGAAGTGGAAGCGCTTCGTGCAGAGCTGGGGTTAGACCGGCCACTTTTAGTGAGATATGTAGATTACATGAAAGGATTGTTAAAAGGTGACCTTGGCAAGTCATACATATCAGGCAGAAGCGTTTTTGAGGTATATACCGAACGTTTGCCGGCTACGATAAAGCTTGCCTTTGCATCCATATTTGTATCCATATTACTTTCTATTCCACTTGGTATATATGCGGCAGTACACAGCGGCAAAATCGGTGATAATATCAGCATGGTTGCTGCATTACTTGGTTTATCCATGCCAAACTTCTGGCTGGGATTGATTTTGATCATCACATTCTCTCTACAATTGAAGATTTTTCCTTCGGGGGGTAACGAGGGACTCATCAGCTTGGTGCTTCCTGCAATTACAATTGGTACAGGGCTTACTGCAACCTTAACAAGGATAACACGTTCGTCCATGCTTGATGTTATCCGTCAGGACTATCTAAGAACAGCCCGTGCAAAGGGCGTAAACGAGCGCAAGGTAATTAACAAGCATGCTTTAAAGAATGCCCTGATTCCTATTATTACAATTATTGGTACACAGTTTGGTAATGTAATGGGTGGAGCTGTTCTTACAGAAACAGTTTTTGCTTGGCCTGGCGTGGGCAGACTGATTATCGATTCCATACATGCACGGGATATACCAATGGTTACCGGCTCTATCATTTTGAAGACGATCACAATCAGTATCGTTTTATTGGTTGTAGATTTATTGTATGCAGCAGTTGACCCACGTATAAAAGCCCAGTATTCAAAAGGAGGCTCCTAGACCATGTCTACAGCAAATTCTGTAAAACCAAAAGAACAGAAAAAATACAGTGCATCAAAACGCTATCAAAAACGCAGTCAGGGTGCAGAAATATGGCGCAGGCTTAAAAAGAACAAGGGCGCAATGGTGGGTTTAGGTATCGTTGCTATGCTGGCTTTCATTGCCCTATTTGCAGATATTATCATAGATTTTGAAACGGATGTTATCGGGCAAAATATTTCTCAACGGATGCAGCTGCCAAGCAGGGATCATTTATTAGGTACGGATGAAGTTGGCCGTGATGTATTTTTTCGTCTACTGTATGGGACAAGGTTTTCCCTTTCCGTCGGTATAGTGGCTGTTATAATAGCCCTTGTAATTGGCGTTGTTTTTGGCGCAATTGCAGGATATTTTGGAGGGGCTATTGAAGAGATAATTATGAGGGCAACGGATATCTTTGCTTCCGTACCACATATTTTAATGGGTATTGTAATCGTTGCTGCCCTTGGGGCAAGCACGTTAAATCTTATGATAGCAGTTGGTATCAGCAGTGTTCCACAATTTATCCGTATAACCCGTGCCGCCGTTCTTACAGTTCGACACGCTGAATATGTGGAAGCTTCCCGTGCCATTGGTTTGAGAGAAGCCAGTATCATATTTGTGCATATTATCCCCAACTGTCTATCTCCTATAATCGTTCAAACCACCCTTCGCGTCGCTTCTGCCATTATTTCAGCCTCTGCCCTGAGTTTCCTGGGTCTTGGTGTACCACAGCCATCCCCTGAATGGGGCAGCATGCTGTCCAGTGGACGTCAATTTATCAGGACAAATAGTCTCTTAACGTTTTTTCCTGGTCTTGCAATTATGATTACTGTTCTGGCGCTTAATCTTTTAGGTGATGGATTAAGAGATGCGTTAGACCCTAAACTAAGACGATAAGGAGAAAAGTATTCATGGAAAATAAAAATATCATTCTTGATATTCAAGATTTAGAAGTGAGATTTGAAGTTGATGGTGAGATTATTCGTGCTGTAAATGGCGTTAGCCTGACATTGGAGAAAGGCAAGACCCTGGGCTTAGTTGGTGAAACGGGTGCCGGGAAAACGACGACTGCCTTAGCGGTTATGCACCTTGTTCCAGATCCACCCGGAATTATCAGTAACGGAAATATTTTACTGAATGGAAAAGATGTTATGGGAATGTCCAAAGCCGAACTTGAAAAAATTCGTGGTAAAGAAGTTTCAATGATATTCCAAGATCCAATGACAAGCCTAAATCCTGTTTTTACTATTGGTGAACAAATTGCGGAAAGTTTAGAAATTCATGAACAGCTTTCACGTACAGATGCAATGAAAAAGGCGAAGGAGATGCTTGAACTCGTTGGTATTCCAGGTTCTCGTGCCAGTGATTATCCTCACCAATTTTCCGGAGGTATGAAGCAGCGTGTTGTTATTGCCATTGCTTTAGCTTGTAATCCTCAACTACTCATTGCCGATGAACCTACCACTGCTTTAGATGTGACGATTCAAGCTCAAGTTCTTGAGCTTATGAAAGAACTGAAAGAAAAATATGGCACCGCCATGATTATGATAACCCATGATCTTGGAATTGTGGCAGAAGTCTGTGACGAAGTGGCTGTAATGTATGCCGGCAGAATTATTGAAAAAGGTACCCTCGACCAAGTATTCAACAATACCTTACATCCATATACCGAAGGTTTATTTAATTCTTTACCGAATATTAAAGATAGAAAAAGTGAACTGCTTCCTATTCCCGGTCTTATGCCTGACCCGGTAAATTTACCGGTTGGCTGTGCTTTTGAGCCAAGATGTTCATACGCCAGGGCAGAATGCAGTCTACGCCAGCCGGAAAGCCGTATGGTCAGCGATCATATGGTATGCTGTTCAGCCTATGATCATCCTGATTTCCATATTAAAAGAAAGGGCGGAAAATATGTCGAATAAAGCGCTGGAAGTTCATAACTTAAAAAAATATTTCAAAACCCCACGGGGAATGCTTCATGCTGTTGACGATATATCTTTTTCAATAGAAAAAGGGCGTACTTTAGGAATTGTTGGCGAGTCAGGATGTGGTAAATCTACTACAGGCAGGGTCATTCTCCGGCTTTTAGACCCAACAAATGGCGAAATTATTTTTGAAGGTCGGGATATAAGCAAAATAAGTCAACGTGAACTTAGGAAACTCCGTGCAGAAATGCAAATTATTTTTCAAGATCCCTTTTCATCTTTAGATCCGAGAAAAACAATCAATCAAATAATCAGTGAACCCATTATCGTAAATAAAATTATAAAAAGCAAAAAAGCAATAGAGGAAAGAGTGCTAGAACTTATGGAAACGGTTGGTCTTGCAGAACGCCTGATCAATACTTATCCACACGAGCTGGACGGCGGAAGAAGACAACGTATTGGCATAGCCAGAGCTTTGGCAATGAACCCTAAATTTATTGTATGTGATGAGCCTGTTTCTGCTCTTGATGTTTCCATCCAGGCACAGATACTTAACTTATTACAAAGACTTCAAAAACAATATGGACTTACATATATGTTCATAACCCACGATCTTGCCGTTGTGAACTATTTCTCAGATGATATTGCCGTTATGTACTTAGGACAAATTGTTGAGAAAGCTCCTGCTGAAGATTTATTTGAAAACCCTGTTCATCCATACACAAAAGCTTTGCTTTCAGCAATTCCTATTCCTGAAACAGGTAAAAAACCTAAAAGATTTTTACTGAAAGGTGAAATTTCTTCACCGATCAATCCTAAAAATGAATGCCGGTTTTCAAAACGATGTTCTTTCGTCGTTGAAAAGTGTAAGAACAGTTGTCCCGGTTTAAGGGAAATTAAGCCTGAACATTTTGTTGCCTGTCATTTAGTTTAATAAAAGTAATAAAAAATATATTACGAGGGAGTGTATTCATGAAAAAAAGATCATTATTACACAGAATAATGGCGCTAACTTTGTCTATGGCAGTGGTGCTGGCATTAGCTGTCGGATGTGGTGCGAACTCAGGAGAAACTGAGCCGGCTGCTGAGGACACATCCTCAGAAACTTCTACTGATTCTACTTACAAAAAAAATCTTGTTGTGGCATCCGGTACAAAAATAACAAATACCGACCCGCAAAGCATCAATAACGTTCAACATAAACGCTTATTCTTGCTAACTCATGACACCCTAACCTATTATGACAATGAAAAAAAAGAAATCACCCCTTATCTTGCAGCAAGCTGGAAAATGTATGACGATAAGGTTACTTGGAAATTTAAACTTCGTGAAGGCGTAAAATTTCACAATGGTGACGACTTCACAGCCAATGATGTCATCTTTTCATTTGAACGTGGTAAGGAAGGTGCAGTAGCATCTGCAAGATTTATGTTTGAATATATAAAATCTATGGAAGCTGTTGATGACTATACTTTAAAAATTGTACTGAATAGACCAAATATGGACTGGCTTCATTTGGTTTCTCAACCTGCAATGAGCATTCTCAGTCGTGAAGCAGTTGAAGCTGATGAAGCAAAAGGACCTGGAATTGGTACCGGTGCGTGGGTACATAAAGAATTTGCAGACAGTGACTATGTACTTTTAAATCGCTTCGACGACTACTGGGGAGAGCTTCCAAAGGCAGAAACGCTAAAGCTTGTAACTATTCCTGAAGATTCAGCAAGATTGATTGCACTTCAAAATGGTGAAATAGACGTATGTATTGATCCTAACAATTCGGAATTAGATTTTATATCTGATGATCCAAATCTTGAACTGATACAATATAAAGGCACAAACCTGGTATATTTTGCATTTAATGTTTCTAAACCACCTGGTGACGATCAAAAACTTCGTCAGGCAATTGCTTATGCAATAAATTATGACGATATTATCACAGCTTCTTATGAAGGCTATGCAGAAAAAGCTTCCTCTTTCTGGAGCTGGCACCAATATGGATACGCAGACCATATTGAAGGTTACAATTATAATTTAGAGCGTGCAAAACAGCTTATGGTTGAATCGGGATACCCCAACGGAACAAAAATTGAAATTATGACAGTTGGTCAGCCCAGAGTCATAGCTGCCGGAATAATGCAAGCTCAACTGAAAGAAATTGGGGTAGAAGTCATGGTTAATGAAGTTGATAGTGCAGGTTTTACAGCACAAACAAACGCAGGCGAACACGAATCTTGCATTTATGGTATTACCTACCTTGCATTTGGCGATGACGCCCGTCGTACATACACATTTGGTTCAACAACCAATAAGTCTTTCCAAAACAATGCAAGAATTCATGAACTGATGGACCTTGCACTTGAAGAGGCAGATCCTGAAAAAAGATTGGATTACTATCATGAATGGCAAGAGATCGCCCACGAAGAAGCTGCCGTGATACCCATATGCTATCCATTAGGCGCAATGGGTATAAACAAAAATGTTGGCGGCATAAATTATGAATCAGGTGGGATTCATGACTTTACAAATCTTTATGTAGTTGAATAAATCTAAGGATGAAAGAGGTTTATTATGGATTACAACAAAATGGCATTAGAATTACACAAAAAGCTAATTGGTAAAATCACAGTTAACAGTAAAGTATCCGTTAAAACAAAAGATGATTTGTCAACGGCCTATACACCTGGTGTTGCAGAACCATGCCGTGAAATAGAGAAGTATCCGGAAAAAGTTTATGAGTATACATCAAAGTCAAATTTGATTGCAGTGGTATCTGACGGATCGGCAGTTTTAGGGCTTGGAGATATTGGTGCAGCTGCTTCCATTCCAGTCATGGAAGGAAAATGTGTTTTATTTAAGGAATTTGGAAATGTGGATGCATTCCCAATCTGTCTTGATACAAAGGACACAAATGAAATTATCAGAATCGTTAAAATGATGGAGCCGGTATTCGGTGGTATCAACCTGGAAGATATTGCCGCCCCAAGATGCTTTGAGATAGAGGTAAAGCTTAAAGAGATCATGGATATCCCTGTATTCCATGATGACCAGCACGGAACAGCCATCGTTACAACAGCTGCTGTCATCAACGCACTTAAATTGGCTGATAAAAAGATAGAAGATGTAACTGCAGTTATCAACGGTTCTGGTGCGGCAGGCAGCTCAATTGCAAAACTTCTACTAAGCCTTGGTATCAAAGATATCTTAATGTGTGACCGAGAAGGTATCATCAGTAGAAATAGAAAAAACTTGGATAAATTTAAGAAAGAGCTTGCAGAAAAAACGAATAAAAGTAACAGGGAAGGAAGTCTGGCGGATGCCATGATGGGAGCGGATATTTTTATTGGGGTTTCTGCACCAAATGTAGTGACAAAAGAAATGGTAGCCTCAATGAGTCAAAAGTCAATCGTATTGCCAATGGCAAACCCAACGCCTGAAATCATGCCTGATCTTGCTAAAGAGGCTGGCGCCTTTATCATAGGAACAGGAAGATCCGATTTTCCGAATCAAGTTAACAATGTCCTTGCATTCCCTGGAATATTTAGAGGAGCATTGGATGTAAGGGCATCAGATATTAATGAAGAGATGAAACTTGCGGCGGCCTTGGCCTTGGCTGAGGCCGTAGGGAGCAATCTTAATGTAGAATTTATAC
>Ga0209347_1005515_pt1 | contig 11947 bp, 12 predicted proteins | sample AutmiccommuBRH23_FD_187382 | JGI IMG/M metagenome (GOLD analysis project Ga0209347, IMG submission 187382) | Deep subsurface microbial communities from Mt. Terri, Switzerland - Autotrophic microbial communities BRH/23 (SPAdes) (version 2) | ecosystem: Environmental > Aquatic > Deep subsurface >...
ATTCGAAAAAATAACCCCGTTCATCACCGAAGACTTTCGGTTCTATAATCAACACTCCCTCAATCTCGGTTTTAATTATATTCATTGCTTTAATTATCAGAATTCCGTGTTCGATGTTCAGCCTTCTGCCTTCAGCGTTCAGCGATTTATTTTTAATTTTTCACATCCCCAAAATCCCACTTCCAAATCCTACATCACACATCACACATCACACATCCTAAATCCCAAATCACACATCCCAAATCCCACATTCCATATCCCACATCCTGATTCTCAGTTCTCAACCAGCTTCAGCAAATACTGACCGTACTGGTTCTTTTTCATTGGCTCTGCGATTCGTCTCAAATCATCTGATGTGATCCAGCCGTTATTCCATGCGATCTCTTCCAGACAAGCGATCTTTAATCCCTGTCGTTTCTCCAGCACCTCAATAAAGTTGGATGCTTCCGAGAGAGAATCGTGGGTGCCAGTATCAAGCCAGGCAAAACCCCTGCCGAACTGTTGCATCAGCAACTGTTCATCATGCAGGAACGTCTGATTGACTGTAGTGATCTCCAACTCACCACGTGCCGAGGGAGAAATCTGTTTTGCTATCTCCACTACTTTGTTGGGATAGAAATAGAGTCCTGTAACAGCCCAGTTCGATCGGGGGTTGGTCGGTTTTTCTTCAATAGTCAGCACCCGCCCATGCTCATTGAACTCAGCTACGCCATACCGTTCCGGGTTGGTCACATAATACCCGAACACGGTTGCCATCGAATTTTCCTCTGCATCTTTCACAGCTTGACGCAATCTCGTGGGAAATCCGTTTCCGTAGAAGATATTGTCTCCCAACACCAGGCAGACTGAATCGTCTCCTACAAATTCTTCTCCAATGATAAATGCCTGAGCCAGTCCATCGGGAGAGGGTTGCTCAGCGTAAGTAAAACATACACCGTAGTCAGACCCGTCCCCCAGCAACCGCTTAAAACCCGGCAGATCAAGAGGTGTAGAGATGATAAGAATATCCCTTATACCTGCCAGCATCAACGCAGAAATGGGATAATAGACCATCGGTTTATCAAAAACGGGAAGCAGTTGCTTGGATACGCCCTTGGTGATTGGATAAAGTCGCGTTCCGGAACCGCCGGCTAATACGATACCTTTCATTCGATTCGTTTAATCATGTTACTTTTGCAAAGGTAAAAAAAGTTACGGGTATAAGGTTATCTGTTGCGTGTTAAATCGGGTCTGAGTCGTTTTGTCCTTTCAACAGACTGATTAAGTCTCCATTCCTCTATTTTTCTCTCATGACCTGAGAGAAGCACCTCCGGCACTTTCCACCCTTTATATTCCGCCGGACGGGTGTAGACAGGCGGCGCCAGCAAGCCATCCTGAAAAGAATCGGAGAGGGCTGACTGTTCATCTCCAATAACACCAGGGATGACACGCACGACGGCATCAGCTATCATGGCGGCTACCAGCTCTCCGCCGGTAAGGACAAAATCACCGATGGAGATCTCACGTGTGATGAGATGCTCCCTTACCCTGTAATCAACACCTTTATAATGACCACAGAGGATGATGATATTATGCAAAAGTGATAGCTCATTGGCGGTAGCCTGTGAGAACTGCTCACCATCGGGGGTTGTGAAGATCACCTCATCGTAATGACGCTGTTCCTTTAAAAAAGTGATGATTCGATCAATAGGTTCGATCTGCATCACCATGCCTGCTTCACCTCCAAAGGGATAATCGTCCACTCTTTTGTGCTTATCGAGCGTATAATCACGTAGGTTGTGCAGTCCAAATTCTACCAGACCCTTCTCCTGAGCTCGCTTCAGTATGCTCGTGTGAAGAGCGCCTTCGATCATCTCCGGCAAAACAGTAATTATATCAATTCTCATGTTTCCTGTTAATTGAAAGTTATGGTCAGTTATAAGTGTTGAACATCTAACCAGACCAAAAATAGTGATAAATAAGATCAGTCAAAAATTAATTTCCGGTCGGTGTTGTTGTAGTGTCCTGTTGCGAGCTGCTTTCACCCTCCAGAACATCTTCGTTGGTGATACCACGCTGGACTCTTTTCATGGAGGTCTTCAAATCACCAAAACGATAGGTCACGCTCAGACGAAGAGTACGCATGGGCTGATTGGAGATGCTCTCCTGCCAAAAACCATCACCGGTGGTTGTAGTGCTATTTTTTCTATATTTCGAAAAAAGATTCTGCACGTTAAGCGAGACATCCAGCTTCTTATCGAGGAAGCTCTTCATCATACTGAAAGAGTAAAAATAGAAGGGTGTCTGCTTCGTCTGCAACTGAACACGACTCATAAATGCTCCTCCGTTAGCTCCCAGACGAAAATCTTTGGGCAGGGTGAAAGTGAGCCCCCCGAAAGCGCGACCTGAGAAGCCGCTGTTGCTCAAGTCACTGTCCTCGGTGCTTTGTATATCAGTATAGTTCACACCACCGTTGAGATAGGTGCGGATTATCTGAGAAGGAGTCCAGCTGACATAGAGATTGGTTCCCACAGTCTGGTTACGGCCTATATTGTCGTAGGTGCTGTGCGTCACGCCATCGCGGATAAAGCTGTACCTGGTTACAGCGTTCTTCGCAAAGGAGTAACTGAGCGTAGCGTTGAAGTTCAGCTTCTGTGAGAAGGTACCATAATTGAGATTAAAATTGTGTTGCTGTTCCGCTTCGAGATGACGGTTCCCATAGCTGATATTGTTAGGATCCACATCGTTGATATAAGGATTCAGGTACCAGATACCGGGGCGTGAGATCCGCATATTATAACCACCCCTGAGCGTCTGTGTCATACCTAACTGATAGGAGAGTGCAACCGAAGGGACAATATCGAAGAAGCTGGTTTGTACGTTGGTGTTTGAATCATTGCTCATAAAATGGATCTCCTGCTCTGTCTGTTCACCACGAAGACCGAGCTTTAACCCCATCTTGCCGGATTTAAACCCATAGCCGGCATAACCGGAGGTTATATTCTGCGAATGATCCAGATCGTTCTTTCTGTCAGGATCAGGCTTCCATGTCTGGTCATCGACATCGAAAAAAGTATGGTTGGCACGACTGGAATTATCCCTGAAAATATATTTTATTCCTGCTTCAATACTGTGTTTACCATCTAACGGGTTCACATAATCCACCTGTCCGGTATGCTCTCTCCCCCCGGCATTATTCTCACTTTTTAGCCGGTATCCGTCGGGATAATAAAATGATCCTACCACGTTGTCATACTCACTGTCATACTCACTGTCATTGGGATCATGTTCGAAGCGATAGGAGGCGGTGAGCATCTCTCCTTTTCTACTGAAGCTGCGTTGATAATCAGCCGAGAGGTTCATTCCTCCGAATTGGGAGATGCTGTTGCTGCGGGTATTGTAGGAATAGGTGCGGGCTCCGGCTGAACTTGCTTCCAGCATGGATAGTGAATTGAATTTACCACCAAAACGTGATGCGGAGAGATTGAAGAGATTCAATGTATCCGGTTCGAAGCTGAAGGTACCTGAAAGGAAAAGTCCGCCACCATCACTTTCGCTTGTACCCATTTGTGTCAATTGATTTGCAGGTGATGTCTCTTCACGGGTGAAACTTGATTCAGAGGCGGGACGGATGTGTTGAAAATAACCTGCATTCCCGGTGAATCCGACCTTGCCGTATTTCGTAGCCAGGTAGGCATTACCTCCATAACCCCCGAAAGTATCACCATTGGCTCCCACGGAGCCTGAATAGCCATCGTCGGCACGCTTATCCGTGATAATATTGATGATGCCCCCTATCCCTTCGGCATCATACCGGGCACCCGGGTCGGTAATCACTTCAATATCTTTAATGCTGCTGGCAGGCATGCTTTTCAACACCTGTGACGGATTACCGGAGATCATATTAGAAGGTTTCCCGTTCAGGTAGATCTTAAAGTTGGATGAGCCTTTCAACTGAATCTCATCTTCTCCGTCCACAGTAATGAGCGGTACCTTACGCAACAGATCGAGCACATTGGAGGTAGTCGCTTCAGGGTCGTCCTGAACACTGTAGGTTAACTTATCTATCTCCACCTTCACCAGGGGTTTCTGGGCGGTCACACTCACCTCCTCGAGCAGCACGGATGTCTCTGTCATGGCTACCACACCCATATCTAACGGGTTTTGAGAGGTGGCGACCTCAACCCTTTTCTCCAGGTCATTCATCCCTACATAATGGAAGCTGATGATATATTCCCCGGGAGCAAGCATGGTGGAAAAAGTACCGTCCTCCTGTGTTGCCATTTTATTGACAACAATGGCAGGAGCGGCTTCTCGAGCTACCGAAATAGTAGCATAGGGCAGTCCGGCATTATCTGCTGCCGACACCAGTTTTCCTTTCACTGTAACGGATTGAGCTATGATACTCGCTGAGAGGATAAAGTAAATGATTAGAATAGACGCTTTTTTCATTGAGGACTTAAATTAGATTCATGCATTTGAAGCGTTAAAAGTACATATTTAAACCTTATCATTATTTATAGAAACACCATTGTTACGAATATTTAGTAAAGGGTGTGGGATTTTTTTTCTATTTTTGCATAAATTTACAATCAGTTATTCTATGCTCTCAATTTTCCTATCTGTCGTCTCAGGCATTCTGGTGGGTTATCTATTAAGAAAAACAGCTCTCGTGAAGTATGTCGGCAACCTTCTTAGCGTGGTAATCATGCTATTACTATTCTTTCTTGGTGTCTCAGTCGGTATCAATCAACAGGTGGTGAATAATTTTGCGTCTATAGGAATGGAGGCATTTATTCTGACTGTTGGAGGAACCATGGGAAGTCTACTCTGTGCGAAACTGATCTATCTGAAGTTTTTCAAAAAGAGGGGGGAGTGAGAGTATGAAACAATCTCTTCTTTATCTTCTTCTTTTTACAACTGGTGTGGTGCTGGCACTTGCCGGCATGATGCCGGAAGCGTTGCTGGACAGTGCAATTTCTAAATGGGTACTTTATCTGCTACTCCTCCTTGTTGGGATACAGATCGGCTCCGGAAAGAACCTGTTTACCGCGTTGAAAAGATATGGCGCAAGGATCATGCTGGTGCCCCTGGGTACAACTGTTGGCACGTTTGGAGGTGTGGCGCTGGTCAGCCTGTTGTTACCGGAGAGAAGCCTGGCTGAATGCATGAGTGTAGGTGCGGGATTTGCCTACTATTCATTATCGAGTATCCTGATCACAGAGTTCAGAGGAGCTGAACTGGGTACGATAGCGCTGCTGGCGAACATTATGCGTGAATTCAGCGTTCTTATCCTGACACCGTGGATGGTGAAAAAGTTCGGAATGCTGGCACCTATCTCAGCAGGAGGTGCTACCACGATGGACACCACGCTGCCGATAATTACAAAATATGCGGGTTCGGAATATATGGTGATTGCTCTTTTTCACGGAATGATCATCGACTTCTCAGTCCCATTATGGGTCTCCTTTTTTTTAAGTTTATAATTTCAAAATTATCCCCGTTATGCGTGCTCTTATTAATGCGTTTATTATACATCTAACTATCAATATCCTGGTTTACCTGAAGGGATATCATGCTTTTGAAGGTAAAAAGGGGGGACGTATCATACTCACTATTCTTTTCGGTTCGGAACTGCTGATATATGCTACGGGCTTTTTCTTTTTCCGACATCTCCCCGTTCCCGTTACTCAACTGATCCGTGTGATGGGAACCAGCTGGATGCTCTTTCTCCTCTATGCAGGGGGATTGTGGCTGATTATTGACCTTATCTACCTGATCTGGAAAAAGCAGTTGCGCAGACCATTGCAATCGTTAAAAATGCAGTCTCAGCGATTGAGGATTCTCTTTTTTCTTGTGCCAATACTTATTGTGGCAGGTATCATGACACACGGCAGGCAGAGGTTTATGCATCCTGTGGTACAACAAGTCCCCGTGACGGTATACAAGGCGGCGGGGGATCTTGATTCGGTACGTGTTGCAGTGATAGGCGATCTGCACCTGGGATGGATGATTGACCGCCAGCACACAAAGCGGTTTGTGGATCTGATTATGGCACAGCGGCCCGATCTGATCCTTTTCGTGGGAGATATTTTCGATTCACAAATAGAACCGGTATTACAACAGCGAATGGATGTGGAGCTGAGACGTTTATCCGCACCTTTGGGTGTGTACACTTGCACGGGAAATCATGAGTACAGGTACGATAGCGAAGAGAAGATCCGTCTCTTGAACGATGTCGGAATAACCGTGCTGCGTGATTCCGCCCTGTTAATTGACAGTGCTTTTTACGTTGTGGGACGTGAAGACATTGTCATCCTTCACCGGAAAACAACAGAGGAGCTACTCACTGACCAGCATGTGGATAGGTCGAAACCGGTTATCCTGCTGAATCACACACCCAACAACCTGGATGAAGAGGCTGATGCGGATGTCGATATCGCACTCTACGGACACACGCACCATGGTCAGGCTTTTCCAGGTAATATCGCCACAGAAATTATTTTTGAAGTGGCACATGGTTACAAGAAAAAGGGTGACACGCATGTCTATGTCACCTCAGGCATCGGTCTGGTTGGACCACAATATCGTATTGGCACTGTTTCTGAAATGGTTATGCTGACAGTAAGGTTTAAGCATTAGCTCAGAGATAGGGCACAGCCTTCTCCAAATGTATGGAATGCGAACCTTTCAACAGAATATAAAGATTACTGATCGGCTCCTCCTCCAGCTTCATAATAAGCTCATCAACATCTTCAAACAGGTGAAAGATATCTCCTGCATCAGTCTGATTCTTAAAAAGAGAGCCTACTAAGTATACACTGTCGTAGTGTTGTTCCCTGAGAAACTGCACCATCTTCCGGTGTTCTTCATCACTCACATCTCCCAACTCCTTCATCTCTCCAAGAATCACCATCTTAGGCAATGAAGAGGGTATTGATGTGAAGAAATCGAGAGAGGCCTTCATGCTGGTGGGGTTGGCATTGTATGCATCTATAATCAGGTCGTTCTTTTCGGTACGCTTGAACTGTGAGCGATGGTTCTGCGGCTCGTACTCTTCGAGTGCAGCGCTGATCCGCTCCGCGTTGATCCCAAAAAATTTGCATACTGCTACGGCAGCAATCGCATTATCGAAATTATACTCTCCTACCAGATTAGTCTTTACCCTGTAGGAGCTGTCGAAAAAGCTCCAGTCGAACTCCAGAAAAGGTGTGGCATCTGCAATGCTGCCTGAGGCAAAAAGAGAGGGATCGTTTTTCCCGTATAGTATGCGATCCATCCCATCCGACATCTCATACAAGATATGACTCTCTTTGTTCACAAATACTTTTCCTTCACGTGCACGGATGAAATCGTACAGCTCTCCCTTCGCCCTGACCAGGTTTTCAAATGTTCCGAAACCCTCCAGGTGCGCTCTTCCCACATTGGTGATCAGGCCGTAGTCAGGTTCAGCAATTTTGCACAGCTCACTGATATCACCGGGATGATTGGCTCCCATCTCCACCACCCCTATCTCATGTGACCTGTTCATAGAGAGCAGCGTGAGCGGCACACCTATATGGTTGTTGAAATTCCCCTGTGTATATGCCGTCTTGAACTCACGTGACAGGGCAATGGCTATCAGCTCCTTGGTCGTTGTTTTACCGTTGGTGCCGGTGATGCCAATGATCGGTATTTTTAGTTTCCGGCGGTGGTAGTTGGCCAGCTTCTGCAGGGATGTGAGTACATCATCTACTACAATGATCCGCTCGTTGACCGGTTCATCTTGCGGCCACTCATCCAACACAGCGAAGGCACAACCATCTTCCAGCGCTTTTTCTGCAAACAGATTTCCGTTAAAATTCGCCCCTTTCAGGGCAAAGAAGATTGAGTCCCTGGGGCAGATCCGGGAATCAGTGGTGATAATGGGATAATGGAGAAAGAGAGAATAAAGTTCTTCTGTTTTCATACAGTGTCGCTTAAAAGCTTACAACCCCAATTTTTTGGCAATGGATGAAGGGAGTGCAGCCTTATGCAGCACGATGCTCAGTGTTTTATAGCGTACAAATGGGTCGGAAGCGTACCAGAGTCCTTTGTAAGGACCGGTTTTACCCCATGAATTTTTCACCATGTAGAATCTGTTACCGTTCTGGTCTTCAGCAATACCATAGATCTGCATGCCATGATCATCAGTAGTGGAGTAGTCGTTGAATGAGAGCTGACGCATCTCCTGGGTAATCGTTTTCTCAGCAAGCAGATCTTTTCCTACACGCGCTCTCATATCGGCATCTCGTTCACGATCGGATAGTCCGAGCCACCTGGCCTGGTCAGACCCGGCATTCTCGTCGGCATTCTCGTCAGGGACTATAGCGACTCCTTCACGGGAGAAGCCTGCTTCACTTACATCAGTAGCCCAGGCAATAGTGTATCCTTGCCTGATAGCGTTATCCATCACCTCCATCAGTTCATCCACCGGCAGATTGTAGGAATCTGCCCAGCGCCAGTTGTCGGGCACCTCGATGGCAAACGGTTCGTAGAAAGGATGATGACTGAATGAGGTGAGTGATATATAATCATCCTGGTTCAATCCCAGATATTTCACGAATGAGTGAGGCGTATAATCCTTTCCTTCATAGGTAAATGATTCAGGCACCACACCCAGATAAGTGTCAAGAATACCTGAAAAACCTTTGTACCACACAGGTGAGAGCGTTCTTGCGCCGATGATGCCATCCATGTATCCCTTCAATATCTTGTCAAGTTCACCATGATTGTGCGTTTCGGAACCGTAGTTGAGTCCTTTGTAGTGCTCTTCAGGAACGATCCCGAAATCATTGATGGTCTCAATCACATCGGCAAAGGAGCCTCCGGCAGCAAAGTTAAGGTTGCCATGCAGTCGGGCATGCTTTAGTGATTTCTCTTCATAGTTTCTGCGTACGATGTACATCTCAGAGAGATCAAACGTTCCTTTACCCATCCGGAGCAGTTCCGATTCAAGGAGCCCCACACCCGAAAAACTCCAGCACGTTCCCGTACTGGATTGATTTTTCACCTCTGTGATAGGATTTTCCCTGATAACTTTAAAATTATATGCACCCTGCGCTGAGATAGTAAGAATTGAAAAAAGTAAAGTGAACGTAAAAAACAACTTTTTCATTGATAAATATATTATAATTGTTACATTGATCTTCTCATGTGATAGTATGACTCTTGTCCGGCTCCATTTCTACAAAGTTAAACAAATTGGATAAAATGCATCGAATATTGTGTATTCTTTCACTTAAAAACTCAAAAATGATGTACCTTTACATAAACAAATAACCAATTCATATATGGATGACTTGACTCCTAAAAGGAAAAAGAGCCGCAAGGGACTTACATGGTTCCTCGGTATATTGATATTGTCGCTTGGAATTTTCGTATACGTCCGCTACTACTATGTTTTTGGTACCGGGGTGAAATCGGGAGAGCTGAACTACCTGGTATACAAAGGCGTGATATTTAAGACCTATGAAGGTAAACTTATCCAGTCCGGCTTCCGTGCCGACCAGCCGGGAGGATTGCAATCAAACCAGTTCGATTTTTCGGTGGAAGACAAAGAGATTGCCCAACGGTTGATGGTTGCAAGTGGCAAGATCGTTCAGCTGCATTACAAAGAATATTTCGGTAAGCTACCCTGGCGTGGATACACCAATTTCATTGTGGACAGTATCGTCACGATTGAGGAGAAACCAATGAATCCGACAACGGAAGAGGATTTGACACCTTACATACTGGAGTCAATGTGAGAGGGTGACAGATGGCGCAAAAAAAGTTCTATGTGGTATGGCAGGGGGTGAAACCGGGTATTTATTCCTCATGGGAGGAGTGCAAGGCGCAGGTTTCAGGTTTTGAGAATGCCCGGTACAAATCGTTCCCCTCAATGGAGGAGGCGAAAAAAGCTTTCGGAGAGAATCCATGGAAACATATGAGCCCGAAAAAAGGAAAAAAAACGGATGTACAGGCATCAACAGGAACAATCATCAGGGAGAGCCTTGCAGTAGATGCGGCCTGCAGTGGTAATCCGGGCTTGATGGAGTACCGGGGTGTCTATGTCAGCGACGGAGTAGAAGTTTTCCACGTGGGACCACTGGAAGAGGGGACGAACAACATCGGCGAGTTTCTGGCGATCGTGCATGCGCTGGCACTGTTGCAAAAGAGCGGTAAAGAGACTCCTCTCTATACCGATAGCGTGAACGCGATGAAATGGATCGACAGGAAAAAATGCAACACCAGGCTGGAGCAGACTGAACGCAACAGACCCATCTTTGACCTGATTACACGTGCAGAAAAATGGCTCAGGGAGAACAGCTACCAAAATCCTATCCTGAAGTGGGAGACAAAAAAATGGGGTGAGATTCCGGCAGATTTCGGAAGAAAATAGTGTCTCTTCATCTCTTCCTTTATCCCTCCTTTATACATTTTTCCCCTAAAAAGAACAATTGATTCCAAAAACAATTATCTTTGCTGCATAATTGCTTTCGGAAGAATGCTTTTATCTATGAATGAAGAAGAGCGCTTCAGATTAACAAAAGAAGAACGTCTGACAGGTGAAAGAAGGATTGAGACCCTCTTTGCCCATGGAGACGCCTTTATGGCGTACCCCTTCAGGGTGGTATATCTGAAAACGGCTTACCCGCAATCAATGCCGCTGTCGGTACTGATAAGCATCCCTAAAAAGAGGCTTAAAGCGGCTGTAGATCGTAACAGGATGAAAAGGCTGTTCAGAGAGGCGTATCGCTTGAACAGACATCTGTTGATAGGGGCAATGCTCCCGTTATCGGGGCATATCGAGGTCGCTTTCATCTATGTGAAAGATGAGTTGAGTGATTATGTCACAGTTGAGAAAGGGGTGCGAAAAGCGTTGAGAGAATTGACACTACAGATCAGAAAGGAATAATGATAAAAGGGTTAAAGAATCTCCTGACGTGGATTTTACTTCTTCCCGTCTATTTCTACCGCGCTGTAATCTCCCCGCTGACACCGCCCAGTTGCCGCTATACGCCCAGCTGTTCCGTTTATACGATAGAAGCATTAAAAAAACATGGCCCTTTTAGGGGCACTTACCTGTCTGCCAGGCGCATCTTAAGCTGCAACCCATGGGGCGGATCGGGATACGATCCGGTTCCAGAGCCAAAGCGAAAGAAACACAGGTCGAAAGCAGAGGAATTATAACACATGGAATTTTACGACGTACACACCCATCAGATTTTCCTCGAGGATAACGATGATCCCTATCACTCGTGTATTTTCGATGTATCCCCCCTTGAGTTTGAAGTAGCCAAAGAGCCGTATGACCGTCACGCTTTCTCCTGCGGGATCCACCCGTGGTATTCCGAAGACAGCGACACCCAGATGGCCTATCTGAATGAGATTGCACCCAATCCGCGTATCATAGCCATAGGTGAGACAGGTCTGGACCGGCTCAAAGGACCCTCCTTCGAGGTACAAACAGCTGTTTTCAAAAAACATATAGCGCTCTCAGAAAAACTGGGTAAACCGGTGATCATTCACTGCGTGAAAGCCTGGGAAGAGCTGATGCAGGTGCGAAGAGAGACCAGACCGACACAACCATGGATCATACATGGTTATCGCGGCAGACCGGAGCTTACAAAACAACTTATAAAAGAGGGATTTCTCTTCTCTATCGGAGACAATATCAACGTGGAATCGATGCAGCTGATACCAATCGATTCGCTCTTTTGCGAGACGGATGAGGATGAGATGACTATCAGGGAGATCTATCTGCAGACGTCTATGGCACTGAATATGGAGCTGGAGGAGTTTGCCGGAAGAATTGCGGAGAATGTGCGGAGGATATTTCCTGCATTACCACCACCAAAGCCTTACTATCCGAGCGAAGAGGAAGAGCGTGATTAAAACCGGAATCGTTACCGGGAATTAATTATGATTTTTATGATTCTCTTTGAGAAAAGCCTCCAGCGCAGCC
>Ga0209347_1005516_pt1 | contig 11946 bp, 10 predicted proteins | sample AutmiccommuBRH23_FD_187382 | JGI IMG/M metagenome (GOLD analysis project Ga0209347, IMG submission 187382) | Deep subsurface microbial communities from Mt. Terri, Switzerland - Autotrophic microbial communities BRH/23 (SPAdes) (version 2) | ecosystem: Environmental > Aquatic > Deep subsurface >...
GCGGTCCAGCGGCGCCGACGGCCACCATCGGTGATGATCTCAATCTCAGACATAAGCACGTGCTCAGGCATAAACCTAAGCCTCCATGGTTATGCCCAGGTGTCCGGTCGAAAAGGGGGCCAGTTCAGTAAGTCAGGCACTCCGGCTTTCCGTATCTGTGGATTCGCGGTTGAATTTGGCCCCGACGCGGTAGAGCAGCCTCTCGGCGGCGCGGATGCTGCCCGTCTCGCGCGCGACCTCTGCCCAAACCGAGATCGGGAAATCCCCGGCGAAAAGCAGGTCGCGCTCGATCCCCATCCCGAAGGGCAACCGGACTGAAGACAGTTCCTCCAGGCTCCACGATCCCAGCTCGGGATAACCGAGATCCGCCAGGCCGAACATGATGTCGCCATCCGCGTCCAGCTCGGTGGCGAGCCAGACGCCCGCGCCGAAGGGATTGAAGAACTTCACCACCGGGATGTGATCCAGATCGCGCTGGCGGCCATTGGCCAGCAGCCGGTCGCGCTGTGTTCCGGTCAGGAGGATCATGCCGCAGCCCTCCGGTTCGTGGTCGCCGCATCTGGTTCGCCGGTATTTTCGGTGGGCAGATGCGACAGCAGCCAATCAGCCGCCTTGCTGGCCTGCGAAGCAGCGCGGATGATGGCACGATTGTCCTCGCGCAGCACCTCCAGCCAGGAACCGATGTAGTCGGCATGGCGGACGGTCGGTACAATGCCGAGCGAGGCGCAACAAAAGGCGGCGTTCATCTCGGCTACCAGTTCCTCGAAGGCATATTTCTTCGTGCCGAAGCTGCTGGAAAAATCCCGCCCGAGCCGCGAGGCATGACCTGTCGCATGTCCCATCTCGTGCAGCGCCGTGCGGTGCCAATTGATCGGCTCGAAATAGGCCTGTGGGGGCGGCACCTGAACATAGTCGTGGGCGGGTACATAGAAGGCGCGGTCGCCGCCGATGCGGAAATCAATACCGGTGGCCCGGATCAGGGCCTCGACCCGAGGCTCGATCAGGCCGGGCGGAAGCGGCGGGGCCTCCACCGCGATGTCGCCCGGCAGACCCTCGCATTGCGCGGCATTGAACACGGTGAAGCGCTTCAGGAACGGAATCCGCCCCGGTTCCTCGCCTGCCTCGCGTGCCCGCCGCTTTTCATCCTCGGGCGTGAAGCGGTCAGCATAGACGACGGTGGTTCCGCGCTCGCCTTTCCTGACATTGCCGCCGAGCGACAGCGCCTGGCGAAATGTCAGCCAATGCTGGGTCGGGAAACCATACTGGACCACGGCCCCCCAGAGGATCAGGATATTGATCCCCGAATATTGCCGTAACGTCGCCGCATTCCTCGGCATGGCGAGCGGCGCCTTCGCCGCCGACGTCCCCCAGGGCTGGACCCAGGGGAGCCGCCCTTGCTCCAGTTCGGCGATGATCTTGCTGGTAATGTCGTCGTAAAGGTTGCTGCGCCCGCCCGCGTCAGCGGCGGCGCGATCCTGTCTGGCCATCGGGATAATCTCCGCGACGGGCACCGGAGACCTCTTCTCCAGCCCTCAACCCGTCACGGAAAATCCGTCCGCACTCTTGCTCTCTCAGGGGCGTTGCGGGACGCCTCACTGATGGGGGTGCGGCGTCCCCGCAACGCCAGTGCCGACCGGGGGGAAGACCTTCCCCCTTAACATGCCCCTTCTTACCCCAACCTCTCACACAAGAATGCACCGCCAATGCCCACGACACCCTCAACGCTGACGGGCAGCAATGGAGGACAGTGATGGCTGACATCGATCTGAACGCCTTTTCACTACCCGAACTGAAGCAACTCGAAAAGAATGTTGCAAAGACAATCACCAGTTTCGAGGATCGCCGCAAGGCCGAGGCCCGCGCGAAGGTCGATGAACTTGCGCGCGAACTCGGCTTCAGTTTCGAGGAGTTGGCGGAAGCCGCGCCACCCGCAAACGTGCGGCATTTGCGCCGGAGTACCGCTATCCGGAACACACCGAGATCACCTGGTCCGGTCGCGGTCGTAAACCGGCATGGATCGCAGAAGCGGTTACTGCGGGCAAATCGCTCGAGGTGAGCGATGGCCCCCTCATCAGACTGCCGGCAGCGGCACCCTGATCAAGCAGGTCCGCACCGAGAGCCGCGGTGACGATCAGCGCAAGCTACACCACTTCATGGGACAACATCACGCAACTCTCGAAATTCTGCGGGGCGACAGAAAATATTCTTTGTTTATTGTCGGGTTACAAACGCGCTCCCCTTGCCGGCCTATGGAAAATTTCCCATAGTGGTCGCATCGAGTCGCTGCAAGGGGAGCAATCGTGGGACATTCAGGCTTACGCACAGCGATCGCCAACGACCTGCCGGACGTCAGCCAGATGGTACGCTCAGACTTGCGCGTGATCTTCGGTCACGTCATCGCCGACGCAGGGCTCAGCCAAACGCGAGCGGCAAAGGTTTGCTTCACCGACCAACCGACACTCTCCAAGGTATTGTCGGGTCGAAGTGACAGCGTGAGCACCGATCAGCTGCTACGGTGGCTTGTTCAGCTCGGATGCACGGTAGAGATCAACGTGCAGGGTCCGAACGCCCTAGCGAACGGCGCAATCAAGGTGGCGTTCCATGAATGAACATCGCCCGCAAATAGCAGCTGCCGACCTTACCCAGCAGTGGCCGATCTACTTGGACAACCACGCCACCACCCCTGTCGACCCTCGGGTTCTGAAGGTAGCAGTCCGAATGATGGTGGAGGATTTCGGGAATGCAAACGGCGCAGAGAACACCCACGGCGAGCAGGCCGGGTATGCCGTGTCGCAAGCCAGAGCTCTCGTCGCAAAGGTCGTGTCCGCCGAGAGCGATGACGTTCATTTCACATCGGGTTCGACCGAGGCGATCCAGCTAGCTGTCGCGCATGCGATCGCGGTGCGTCCGGGGCCCCTGCGCGTTGCGATGTCACGGGTCGAGCATAAAGCTGTAATCGACACTGTCCTGCGGGCCGAACGGATGGGCTTGGTTCAGAAATCCTGGATAGATGTCGACAACAAGGCTCGGCTGGACTGGTCGAGCCTGGAGAGGGTGCTCTCACAAGGTGTCGACCTGGTTTGCGTCATGGCGGCCAACAACGAGGTCGGGACGATCTACCCGGTACAGCGGATCGCCAAAGCGTGTCACGATCATGGAGCGGCCGTTCTGGTCGACGCCACCCAGGCGATCGGCCGCATGGTGTTCGATATCGGCGACGAGATGCTCGACTACATCGCCCTGAGCGGACATAAGGTCTATGGACCCAAAGGGATCGGCGCTCTCGTCGCTCCAAGGTTTGATCGGTCGGTGGTTTACGGGCTGCAGGGTGCGCATAGCCCGACCCCCAACGTCGCCGGAATCGCGGCAATGGGGCACGCTTGCGAGATCATGGAGATTGAGGGAACTCAGGAAAGCGTCCGGCTCGAACGTCTGCGCGATCATCTGCAGGAGCGCCTTCTCGCCATGGTGCCGGGCGTGGTGATCAACGGCGATCCAGGCAATCGCCTTCCTCACAACTTGCACTTTTCCGTACCAGGCGCCCCCAACGACATAGTGCTCTCAAGGTTGCGGGGCAAACTCTCGGTGTCCACGGGGTCAGCGTGCAACACTGGGGCACAAGAGCCATCCCACGTCTTGCGAGCGATGGGACTACCGGACGTGCTTCTGGAAAGCTGCCTGCGGATCGGTCTTGGACGATCGACCAGCCTGAAGGACGTCGAGGCCGCAGCTATATTGATCGCAGGCGCGGTGCACGACGTGCGTGCGAGTATCTCTGGAACATACCATGCTTGACCTAACCCTGTCCGAGGGACACCCGAGCTACCGATTTTCAGGGCACGAGACGTTTGCCTGCCGCTATGCCTGGCTTCCAAAGGCCTTTCGCGCGATCCAGACCGATCCCCATATCTTCTTCAATGAAGACGCCGCAATGGTCGAAATGGGTATTGGCAAGAACATGGTCCGGTCGCTGCGGTTTTGGGTGGACGCCATGGGCATAGCGCGGCCATCTGCCGACCGGACCCACGCCATCACAGATTTGGGCTATGCGATCTTTGGGGAAGCTGGCTACGACCCGTTTCTCGAAGAAACGAAGACCCTTTGGCTGTTGCACTGGACCCTTTCCTCTGCCGCCGCGCCCGCCTTGTTCGCCTGGAATTATCTGCTGGGCTCATGGCCCTATCCCGAATTTTCCCGGTCAGAGGCGTTGACCGCGTTCATCAGACAGTCCCAGCGTCTCGGCTATAACCATTCAAGTGTCACGCTGGGCCAGCATCTTGATGTATTTTTGCACACCTATCAGTCTGCCCGAAGCACGCGCGTTGGCATCGAAGACTCCCTTGACGGCCCTTTCGTTGAATTGCGCCTACTCCAGCAGACGGGGGAACGCCGCAGCGATACTGGACGATGGGAACCGGTCTACGCGTTTCGCCGGGAACCCAAACCGGAAATTTCGGACGATCTCTTCGCCTATGCGCTGCTGGACTATTGGGATCGGGTGGCTCCGGCAGAAAGGACGATGCTGGTCCGGACTGTTGTTTCAGCGCCGGGCGCACCCGGTCAGGCCTTCAAGCTTCCCGAGGAAGACGTTCGCTCGCGCCTGGAGACACTGTCTCGCCAAGGAAAATATGGTTTCAGCTATCGCCCCTCCGCCATCCAGGGATTGTTGACCCGCGAGTCGGCGGTCAAGGCGAACGCGAGAGCAATTTATGAAAGTGAGGCGATCCGCCATGGTTGAACGGGCCGAAACGAAAATTGCCGAGGTTTTCGCGGCGCCTGGCCGGTTCCTGCGGTCCGTCCAGTTGGAAAAGGACTTCTTGGACGCTGCGGCATTGGAAGGTTACATCGTCACGCCTCCCATGGCGGACGCCTTGCACCGGATCCTCAATAGCGTCCACGACGGATCGAAGCGTCGAGCTTGGCGTATCACAGGCGACTACGGGGTCGGCAAATCGAGCCTGGCACTCGTGCTGGCACGCATGCTCAGCGACCCGGCCGCGAAAGACGCTCAACGGGTCGTGAGGGCTATTGGCTGGGACAGTGGCGCCGACACGAAGCGCTTTCTTCCGATCTTGATAACAGGCAGTCGCGAAAGCATCCCTACCGCTGTCGCGCGCGGCGTGCGTGAAAGCTTGGTGCAGCAGGGCAGCACCGATCTCATCAGCTCTCGTCTCGAGGCAAGCATTGCTGCCTGCGAAACTGAGGGCTCGGTGCGGGCTCTGGAACAGCTGATCACTCAATTGGTCAAATACACCACCGACCGCGGTCTTGGCGTCCTCCTCGTCATCGACGAACTCGGCAAATTGCTCGAGTACGCGGCGATGAATCCGGACCACGAAGACGTCTTCGCGCTCCAACGCCTGGGCGAATTGGCGTCCCGAAGCGGCGATCGACCCTTCCTGCTTTTGGGCATTTTGCACCAGGGCTTCCAGGCATATGCCGAGCGCCTGCCCCTGGCCCTCCGTCACGAGTGGGACAAAGTAGCCGGAAGGTTCGAGGAAGTCGTCTTCGATCAGCCCCTGGTCCATACTGCCGCATTGATCGCCGGCGCGCTCGGGGTCGACCAGCAAAAGCTCACCGATGACGTGCGGGCGCGGTCCATTGATGCGCTCGAAGGCGCGATTCGGATCGGCTGGCTGGGAGGGCGCGGCCTTTCCATCGATCCAGCGAGCTTTTACCCTTTGCAGCCATCCCTCCTGCCGGTGATGGTGCGCTTCTTTTCCCAGTTCGGCCAAAGCGAGCGCTCCCTTTTCGGCTTCCTGCTGTCCAGCGAACCCATGGCTTTGCAGGCCTTCGCCGATACCACGCCATTGGGGTCCGGCTGGTTCGACGTTTCCCAATTCTACGACTATGTCCGCAGTTCATTTGGACATCGCCTGTCAGCGGCAAACTACCAAAATCAGTGGCTCCGCATCGTCGCCACGATCGACGGCTGCGTTGACGCGAGCCCGCTCGAACTGAAAGTGATGAAAACAGTCGGCGTCTTGAACCTCCTGGATGCGGACGATCTACTCCCGACGAGCAGGAGCGTCGCTGCCTGTTTGTCGACGTTCAGTTCCAACACGGTCAACGAGGCGATCGAACGCCTCGGTCGATCGGGACTGCTGTTTGAGCGGGGCGGCACGGGGGCATATCGACTCTGGCCGACATCGAGCATCAATCTCCAGGGAGCGGTTGAAGCTGCCAAGCGAGCGGTCGGGACGATCGAGGCGGTCGGTCCCGCCCTGGGCAACCTGCTTGAAGGTGAAATGGTGCTGGCCCGCCGGCACTATCTTGAGACCGGGACTATGCGTTATTTCGAGCTTCGCTACGCAGCCGCCGAGGACGTTGCCGAAGCGGCAAGCAGGCCGACAGAGGCTGATGGGCTCATCATCTTGTCGCTGGCCGACCAGAAGGAACAGCAGAGAATTGCCAGGGAAGCAGCCCTTGCGCCGCAACTTGCTGGCGATCCAGCGACACTGATCGGTCTGCTTCCTCCTGTTTGGCATCTTGCGGCCTATTTGCGCGATGTAGTCATATGGCAGTGGGTCGAGAGTAATACTCCGGACCTCGCCAATGATGATTTTGCTTCTGCCGAAGTACAACGTCAGATCACGCGTGCTCGCCAAGCATTGCGAGCCCAGTTCGACGAGTTGACAAAGGTTGGCACGGGCGAAAGAGTCGAGTGGTTATATCAAGGCCACGCCTTCGAAGCCGTCGGCAATCTGCCAAAGATCGTCTCGCAATTGTGTTCGGACCTCTATCCCCTAGCACCGCAAGTGACTAATGAGCTGGTCAATCGCAATGTGTTGAGCAGCGCCGCGGCGTCAGCTCGCATGCGGCTGATCGAGGGCATGTTCGACTCTTCAGGAAAGGCTCTTCTCGGAATCGATGAGCGCAAGGCACCACCAGAAAAGTCGATGTATCTGTCAGTCCTGCAAAAAGGCGCGGTGCACGTCGCCCAAGGCGACGGTTTCGTGCTCCAGACCCCTCCGGCGTCCCATGACCCCCTCTATCTCCGCCCCAGCCTGACGAAAATCCTCAAGCAGGTGCGAAAGGGTCGGGGCAGCCGCGTTCCGATCGCCGACATCCTTGCCACGCTGGCAGGTCGGCCTTATGGCGTGCGAAGTGGCCTGGCTCCGATCTTGTTGGCCCTGGTCATCAGGGAGTACGGGCATGAACTCGCGCTCTACGAGAACGGAACGTTCCTCCCAAAGTTCGGGGCGATGGAATTTCTCCGCCTCACAAAGGCCCCTCAGACATTCGAGATCCAGCATTGCAGCGTCGAAGGCGTAAGATCGGACGTTTTCGTCAGGCTCGCCAGTCTCTTTGCCACGGGCGTCGAGGGGCGCCAGCCGGTCCTGCTCGATGTCGTGACGCAACTTTGTCAGTTCGCGGCCAAACTTCCAGAATACAGCCGCAGGGCCAAAGCCCTGTCTCCGACGACGCTCGCTGTGCGCGATGCGCTGCTCTCGGCCCGCGAGCCGGCCAGCCTGCTTTTTGCCGACCTGCCCCACGCATGTGGGCTCGCCGATTTCAAGATCGATCAGGCCGATGGTGGTTCGATAGATGATTTCATAGCGCGCTTCACCGATGCCATAACGGAGTTGCAGAACACCTATGGCGATCTCATCAAGCGCATCGTCAAGGCGACGAGCGAGGCGATCGGCCAAGATCCCGAGCGCTTCGATCGGGTGGCTTTGGCCTCGCGGGCGGCTCGAGTGTCACTGGCGGCGCGCGAACCCCGGTTGCGGGCCTTTGCGCTGCGATTGCGAGATCCTGCCCTTCATGACGAGGCATGGGCAGAATCCCTAGCGAGTTTCGTGGTGGCCAAGCCACCCAGTCGTTGGCACCCAGGCGACGAGGTCCGTTTCACCGAAGAGATCGGTGCCCTGGCAGAGATATTCGCGAGGGTCGAGAGCACAATATTCTCCTCATCGGAGGATCGTCCCGACGTGGACGCCATCCGATTGAACTTGACCAGAGGGGATGGCAGGGATCTTGTGCGGGTGCTGCACCCGGTCTCGCTCGACCAGGGCGATCAGGAATCCCTGCAGGCCTTAGCAAAGCGGCTGCCGCAAGGGGAGACGCAACGCATCCAGATTCTTGCTAACCTCCTCTGGGAAGAATTGGAGCGTGTTCGACAAGTTTCGTCCGAGGAAATCACTACTGTCGACACAACCGAGATAAGGCTACCGCATGACCACTGACTACACTCACCAGATATCGACCGCTTTTGGTGCGGAACAACCGCGCCACATTTTGAGCCTCTCGGGTGGAAAAGACAGTGCTGCGCTCGCCATCTACCTGCGCGACCGCGTTCCCGAGGTGGAATACATCTTCCATGACACCGACAAAGAGCTGCCTGAGACGTATGACTATATCGGACGGCTCGAAGCCATTTTGGGAAAGCCCATCGTCCGAACGACGCCTGTAGACAGTTTCGACCACTGGCTGACTGTCTACAGGGGAATGCTGCCGTCAAACCATCGGCGGTGGTGCACCAAGATGCTGAAGTTAAAACCTTTTGAGGCCTTTGTCGGGGACGGGCCCGTCATCAATTACGTAGGGCTCCGGGCGGATGAAAATCGGTCCGGCTACATCAGCACGAAGCCAAACATCCTTGCGGTATATCCATTCCAGGACGACGGATTGGTGCGGTCCGATATTATGCGGATCCTGGAAGATTCGGGCTTGGGTCTCCCGCCCTATATGGAGTGGGGCCGCTCCCGGTCGGGGTGCTATTTCTGCTTCTATCAGCAAAAGATCGAGTGGGTTCGGCTTCTCGAAACCCATCCAAGCTATTTCGAACTGGCACAGTCCTATGAGGAAAAAGCCGTCCAGTTCGGCGAGCAGTTTTTCTGGTGCCAGAATGAGCCGCTGCGCGAGCTTGCAAAGCCGGAACGTGTCGCAAAGATCAAGGCTGACTGGGAGAAAGCCCAAGCGCGCAAGAGGGCAAATCGAAAGTCCTTGTCGCTTGTCGAGACCTTGGGGGGGCTCGAGGTCGAGGACGACAGCCACCTGCGCGATGGTTGCCTCGTATGCTCGATCTAGATCAAAAACGAACGCTGCGCGACGCCGTAATGTCAGTCGAGTGCACGAGTGAGGGGGGCGAGGCGTATGAATGGGCTGGGGAGCCGATGGGTTCGCTTCATTAAGCAATACGGGCCGATCGCCAGGAATGACAACATGTACGACGAACAGATCAGGCGATCTGCTCGGCGCTACGATGTTGAACCTTTGGACTTTGTCCATCCACTCGAAGCCGATCTCTTCGCTGCGATCTCCAAGGATGTTGCCAGGGCGTGCTCTATAATCCTCACCGGGACCGCGGGCGACGGGAAAAGCAGACTTTGCGGGCGCCTTTGGACCGAGCTGGGCGGGGCTGCCGGCGAATGGACGGCGAACGAAATCTACCAGCAGATCTCGGCAGTCGTCGGCGGTCGTGCCCGTACGGTTGGGATCATCCGTGACTTGACCGCGTTGCCAACGAACGGAACCTACGGGGCATGGGTTGGCAAGCCGGCTTTGCTTGAAGCCATCAACCGAAGTTTCTTCGATCCCGACCCAGACTTCATATTCGTCATAGCGGCCAATGATGGCCAGCTTCTTGATACATGGCGACGGGCTGTCGACGTTCCGTTGTCCGATGAGGGCTACGAGTTGCTGGAGGCTTGTTTGGTCGAGGGAAAACCGGCGAGCCAGGGCGAAGTGTCGTTTTTTAACCTTAGCGCGGTCTCGTGCGCGACGATCCTCGATCTGACACTCGAGGCGATCGTCGCTCATCCCGGTTGGACGGCCGCGTATGCCGAAGCTGAAGTTGACGGGTTCTTCTCGGACGCCTGCCCCATACGCCGCAATTACGAGATCCTGTCTTCCCCGCAATTCAGATCGCGCCTTAGCCAGTTGTTTGAATTGATGGATCTCAACGAGCTTCACACACCTATCCGGCGCGTGTTGCTGCTGATCGCAAATATGCTGCTGGGTCACCCACTTGCCAAAGACAGACTGATGTCGCCGGCCGATGTCCGGCCCCTGCTGCGCTCCGGCAAGGCGCATGCAGGCGATATCTTCCAGAACCTTTTCGGCGCCAACCTGACTCACCCGCGTCGTGAGAGCCTGGAAATTTTCGAATTTCTCAACCGGTTTGGCATTGGAGACGAGACGACCAACAGGATCGACAACATCCTTGTTTTCGGGCCTTCCGACGAAACGCTGAGACCGTACTATGTCACCCTTGTCGAAAGCGCGTTTTCCCCACAGGCGCTCGACGAGCTGTCAGCGCTGCGCAATGACTATCTTGAACGACCCGATGCCACACAAGACGGTGAGCACCTGTTCTTGGACAGCTTGCAGGCGCAACGCCGCGCCATCTTCTTTCAGATTGATGAGGATCAGTCAGAGGAGCTGCGACTTTGGGACCTTACCGTGTTCCGTCACGCGGGTGAATTCCTGCGGGATGTCGTCATCCCCTTGCGTCAGAACGTCCGTGTGAATCGCGTTATCCTCAGCCGCCTGGTAAACGGTCTCAATCGAATATTTACGGGCATGTTGGTTACGACGGACCGCGAGCTCCTGGTCGCCGCCGGCTTGTCTGGTTCGGCGGCAGGTCTCAGTCAGATACTCATGGAACGCATCAGCGTGACGCCGCGCCGCCATGAACGGATAGAGCTGCGTTCCGGCACCTTGCCGACCCTGATCGTCGAGATCGATAGCGGCATCGAAGTACGACTGGATCTCAACCTGGTCCGGTACGAGTTCCTGATGCGGGTCGCGGGCGGTGCTTTGCCGGGCAGCTTTTCAAAAGAGTGCTACGAAGACATCCTTGCCTTCAAGAGCACTATCCTGTCCGCCCTCGCGCGATCCCGTCCGACCCAAGAGTCCAACGATCTCAGTTTCAGAATCCTCAGCCTCAACAGAGCGGGTGAGCCGGTAGATGACGTCATAGAGGTGAATTGTGCTTGAGACCCTGCCGCCGCCGCCACGAAACGATCATCCCAACAATGACATGTGGATTGACGAGCAGATTTGGGGCCATCGTCTTTGGGACACGACAAATCCTTGGTTAATCTTTCTGGAGTTGCTGGGGGTCGCTGAGGCCAAGGAACGCGATCGGTCTCTGCTCGACGACGGTGGCACTCCTTATCCGCTTCGCTTTAAACCAGCGCAGCGAATGTATATTCGCAACATCCTTTACAACAACGAGCCGTTGTTGCGGATCGCCGATGAGGGTCTGGCAGACAGCGCTGCCTGGGAGAAATGGTTGGCTGCTATGGCCGATCGTGCGCAGGGCGTGCCAGTGCGGGACTTTTCCTATCTGCGGAAGCGTTTCAGCTCATTCCCGGATTTCGTCGCCTTGGTGTCGATGCTGCGCGGCACGACGATAGAGAACGGCTCGAACAAGCGTTGGTCATCGCGTTTCGTATTCCCGTTCGGCCGCCATGCACTCTACGAAGACCTGAACGTCAGAAACAATTCGGCGTCGCGCGAATATATCAATTTTGGCCTACCGGGAGAGCTCGTCTACCAGATGCTTTGCCGATCGGAGCAGGCGACCGAGCTCGCTTTGGAAATCGCGCAGATGTTCGATGGCGATCCCTGTGATCAGCTCTTGCGGATGTTGGAGCCAGACTATGAGGAAGACAAGTCAACCCGGGGCAACAGCTACCTCCCCTATGCCAGCCATGAGACGTTCGATGATCTGACGCGCGATTGGCTGGCGTTGTTGCGCGGCCCCTTGCCCCGGTTTGATACCTACCCTCATCTGGCTGCGCTGACCTGCCTTCACCTCCTGCGCTATCAGCTGCTGGTTGCCGCAGAATATTGTTTTGTGAGCAAACCGCATTTCATTGTAAGCGTTCTCTGCCCCCCACCTTCCGCGCTGCATCCTGATCCGTTCATTGGAGCGTGATGCATTTTGAGACGGAGGTTCTCCATGGAGGATGCGATGGAGGTTCTCCCGGCTGG
>Ga0209347_1005517_pt1 | contig 11946 bp, 9 predicted proteins | sample AutmiccommuBRH23_FD_187382 | JGI IMG/M metagenome (GOLD analysis project Ga0209347, IMG submission 187382) | Deep subsurface microbial communities from Mt. Terri, Switzerland - Autotrophic microbial communities BRH/23 (SPAdes) (version 2) | ecosystem: Environmental > Aquatic > Deep subsurface >...
ATTTGATTATCCCTTGGAAGAGTCCTTCCGCGGCTTTTTCTTGGAAATTTTCTGAACGTGCCGTAAGCTCATCCTGATAGTTAGAGATAAAAGCCAGCTCTGCCAAGATGGATAAACGGGGGTTTTCTCTTAGCACAAAGAAATTACCGTATCTTGCACCTAAATCTGTTAAGCCTGTCTGTTTGATTAGCTCTTTTTGGACAACCTCCGCTAACTTCTTATCAGATTTACTGTAATAATAAGTAATTGTTCCATTAATGCTCATATTATTATTGGTGTTATGGTGAACGCTGATAAAAGCATCTGCTTTTTTGTTAATGGCAATATCCACCCGTTCCTGTAAATAGATCTTTTTATCTGTAGTTCTGGTCATTACAACTTTAGCACCAGCAGCTTCTAGCTTTTTCTGCAGTTTACCTGCCACTAGCAAGTTTAAGCTTTTCTCCAATGACTTAAAATGCAGTCCGGTTGCCCCGTAGTCATTGCCGCCATGTCCGGGATCAACAACAATTACTTTTCCCTTAAGAGCTTTATCGATCCCTTTGTCGATCTTATTCTCCATTCCTGTTACAGAAACAATCCAGCCGGCAACATAAGCGGTACTGCCATCAGAAATAATGATTTGGTACCAATCACCAGAGGTTGAGACGATCGGAAACTTCTCGCCAACATTGGCAATTGCCACAACCTTGGTGTTTGTGGAAGGCCCCTCGCGAAGATTAGTTCCCGGATTAAGAATCACTACCGTTGGTTGGTTTTCGATTGCCGCTTCACTAACGAATTCACCGGCAATATAGCCAATCTCTTCGTTGAAATTTATTTTATACCAGCCTTGCTCGACAGCAATTACCTTTACCAGTTCATCACGTTGCAGGCTGCCAATTATCGAGTAGTCGGTTGAAGGTCCTGATCGAACATTTAATTTATCGACGTTGATCCGTACATAGTCTTTATTCAGTGTACTTTCTGTCGGAGAATCCTCGGAGATCGCCAGTAGCCAATTAGCCACCCAACCAAATTTATCTCCGGTTAATTGGATTTTTACCCAATCGCCCTCTTGGTCTACGACCGGATATTTGGTTCCGGGCTGAATTTGTTGAATTACTGAAAAACTAGTGCTGGGACCGGAACGAACGTTTACATTGGTTCCCGTAGCTTCAGCAGTCTGGTTCTTGACCTGAGCAGGGGTATTGATTCTTTCGACTAACCAATTCGCCACCCAGCCATCTTGATTATTGATCTGTATATTGATCCAGGCTCCGCTTTCCTTGTTTATCGGGTATTGCTCGCCTAGCAGTAATTTATCGATTATTTCATACTCTAATCCAGGTCCGGATCGAACGTTAAGCACGTCCACGGCAACTTTAACCTGCCCATTGTCATTTCCAGCAACTTCGGCAATAACAAAAGCACCTAACACAAATATACCTAGAATAATTAAGAATAGACTTTGTTTTATCTTCATCAGTTAATACCAATCCTTTCTGAGCTGTGAATATACTATTCTCCTTGATCGATGATTTTTCCTGCAAGAAAAAAATCTCATTTTTCGTCTAAGTGTTAATGGAAATTATTGCAGATTTAAAATGATTTTGTTGGAAATACTATTCTTAAAGCAGTAAAGAATCATAAATCTATGAGGTGATGGCGTGCATCAATCCAAAAAAGAAATGCTTGCAGCTAACTGGAACCAAAAAGGATCATTTGAGAGCACAAATCAGCTGGAAAATGATTATCTTTTGGATAATACACTACAGTCGGAGCCAGAATATCTGACCTCAGCCAAAAAATTTCTCAGGAAGAAGTGAGAGTGATTGAGGGAAAATCTCTTGTTTTGTGTTAATATGGATCTATTAAGATTTTGGGAGAGTAGAGATGAAGATTGTAGTAAAAAATCAAAATCATCCTTACAAAAGAGAGCTTAGGCTGCTGTTTGCTCTTTTTCAAGAGAGAGGGGATGAATTGTTCTTTAGTGACCAACCAAATACCCTTGAATTCCTTGAGGTTAATTGCCAGATCAGCAATACTCACATAATCGCCACAGTGCAAGGCGAACTGAATGGTGATCAGCTCTTTCGCCAAGTAGATAGGAAGCTAGGTATAGATGGGGAAGAAAACAGAAAAATAATGAAACGAGCTGTCTCAATTGTTTGGCTGCAGACGCTTATGCAGGCAACCGAAAAGCTTCACAGCTATGGAATCCTGACAGGAATGCGACCGACAAAGCTTTATCACATGCTTTTAAAAAGCCACACTTACCAAGAAGTCGATGCTATGTTAAAAGAGGAGTATCTCCTTGCAGAGGATAAAATCGCTTTATTACGAGAGATTGTCGAAAGACAGTTAAAAATAATTCCTGATTTGGACAGCTTAGACCAAGAGGTTAGTATTTATATCGGTATTCCTTTTTGTCCGACAAGATGTGCATATTGCACCTTCCCTGCTTATAGCCTTGAGAAGAAGGGACGATTAGTAGAGGATTTTTTGAGCGGATTGCACCAAGAAATTGCTGCTGTAGGAAATTGGCTTAACCAAGCTGGACTTAAGGTAACTACTCTTTATTTGGGTGGGGGAACGCCGACTAGCATTACCGCAAAACAGCTTGATGAGATATTTTATCGGCTCTCCTTTTGGCTTGATCTAAGTAAAATAAGAGAGATTACCGTTGAAGCGGGACGACCTGACACGATTACTTTGGATAAATTAAACGTTCTCAAAAAATGGCAGGTTGGCAGAATTAGCATCAATCCGCAAAGCTTTAATCAGAAAACTTTGGATCTAATCGGCAGAAGGCATTCAATCGCCGAAATTTTGGAAAAATATCAGTTAGCTAGAGATGCGGGATTTAGTAATATAAACATGGATCTAATTATTGGTTTGCCGGGAGAAGGGCTTAAGGAGTTGGCTATCTCCCTTGATTATCTTGAACAGCTGCGGCCTGAGGCACTTTCCATTCACACAATGGCTTTAAAGAGAGCCTCCTACCTCACAAGGAACAAGGAGGATTTTCCTTTGACTGACAGCGATGAGGTAGTAAGGATGATGGAACATGCCAGTAAGTGGTGTAGAACTAATCATTATCAACCCTATTATCTTTACCGCCAAAAAAATATGCTCGGTAATTTAGAAAATGTCGGTTACTCGCAAATTGGTCAAGAGAGTCTGTATAACATCCTAATTATGGAAGAAAAACAGACAATTATCGGTTTAGGCAGCGGAGCAGTGAGCAAGCTAGTTCCCCCAGAGAGCGAGGAAGTTTTTCGTCTGCCAAGTCCGAAGGACCCAGTCAGCTATATTAAGAGTGTCGCAGTTGCTTCTGAAAGAAAGCTGAACAGTTTAAATAAAATATTTAAAAAGTTTTCTTGACATTCTAGATTCAGCGAAGTATTATAGTTATCAATATTAGGGTTATAAAGCGAGACTTATTTCGAGGATTGAAACAACTCCCTCTTACGGGGTTGAAGAAGGAGTCTTGTTGAAACCGAAGATAGACTTTTCGACAATTAAATATCCTTATCCAATGAAGAGGCAAAGTATTAAGGAAACGAGTAGACAGAGAGAGGATGAAGCGTGCTGGAATCATTCTCCTATGACGACCTATAAGAAAGACAGCTCTGAGGACTCTTAGTGAACAGTAAAGAAAACTTCATTCAGATGGAGCTTTAAACTCCACCTGAATGTTAGTTGCACTTATCCAGGAGCTTATCGCCGCTTATCCCCCGCTTGTAGAAGCGGGAGCCTTAGCGGCGGTTAGCTATCGGGCTAACACTAATTAGCTAAGTAGCGCTAAACGCGTTATCTTTTTTGAGTGGGATTCTATCCAATTGGGGTGGCACCACGGGTGATATCTATTATATCTCTCGTCCCTTAAAGTCTGTTTGTTTACATTCTTTAAGGGAGGGGGATTTTTTATATTTTCAGTGGTTAAGCAAAGTTAAATGGAGGGAGATAAGCTAACACGCTCCGTTGCTCCCGGCTTTTCTTGGAAGGAATAAGAATGGGGAAAAGCCGCTCACAAAAGTCGATTTTTATGGCTTATCTTCCTCTATTGAGGTAAAAGAATGAAGAAAGGGTGAGTGAAAGTGAAAATTAATGTTCCTAGAGGGACAGCCGATATATTGCCGGAGGAAGCTGAATTATGGAATTATATTGAAGAAAAAGCGAAAAACGCTTTTAAACGTTACAATTACCTAGAAATTCGCACGCCGATTTTTGAGCAAACAGAGCTTTTCCAAAAGGGCGTTGGCGAAACAACAGATATTGTAGAGAAGGAAATGTATACTTTTAAGGATAAAAGTGATCGCAGCTTAACCTTGCGACCGGAAGGCACGGCACCTGTTGTTCGTTCATTTGTCGAAAATAAACTGTACTCCAGTCCTGATCCGGTTAAGCTCTATTATAACGGTCCGATGTTTCGCTATGAGCGTCCGCAATCAGGCAGAACAAGACAGTTTACACAAATTGGAGTAGAAGCGCTTGGCAGCAATGATCCAAGCATTGACGCTGAGGTTATTTCCTTGGCAATAAAGCAGTTTGAAGATATGGGTTTACAGGATTTACGGCTTGAGCTGAACAGTGTTGGCTGCAAGAAATGCCGTCCGGTTCACCGGGCAAGCTTAGTAGCGCATTTAGAGGAATCTAAGGATCAGCTTTGCAAAGATTGTAGGTCCAGACTGGAAAGAAATCCAATGCGGATTCTCGACTGTAAGAATGAAAGCTGTAAACTTTTAACAGCTTCCGCGCCAACTATTGATCAATTTTTATGCGACGATTGCCAAGAACATTATACAAGTGTAAAAGAATATCTTACTGCTTTAAATATTGATTATGTAGAGAATCCCCGTTTAGTTAGAGGATTGGATTATTATACACAAACTGCTTTTGAGATAATCGCTGATAGCATCGGGGCGATTGGTACGATTTGTGGCGGAGGACGCTACAATGGTCTGGTCAGCGAGATGGGCGGTGATGATGTTCCAGGAATCGGCTTCGCATATTCTTTGGAAAGAATATCTTTAGCTCTGAAGACTCAAGGAGTGGAACCGTCAGAGAAGAAGAATCTAGATGCTTATCTTATTTCTTTAGGTGAGCCTGCCAAAAAAACTGCCGCTATTTTATTAAATCAATTGAGAAATCAAGGATTAAAGGCAGAAATGGATTACTTGGACCGGAAGATGAAAGCCCAAATGAAGGCGGCAGACCGGGCTAAAGCAAGCTATGTGATAATTATCGGCGAGGATGAGTTAGCAAGCAATCAATTGATTGTCAGAAATATGCTGAATGGAGAGCAGGAAACACAACCATTCGAGGCACTGGCCGGATACCTTGCTAAAAAAATAATTGAGGGAAGTTAGATTTGCCAACGCGCTCCGTCGTCCGTTGCTTTTCTGGATTGAAAAAGTTGTAGAAAAGCAACTCCCAAAAGTCGCACCACAGGCACAACGGTTTTCTTCGAGCAAAGGTGCATTCGACGTAGTACTCAGATAATGGACGCTGTTTATGGCAAATCTAACTTCCAACTTGAGAAGTAAACCGATGTAGTAGAAATATATTTAATTGGAGGCTTGATGATGGCTTTATTTAGAACACATCGCTGTGGAGAATTATCGAAAGAGAATATAGATGAAGTAGTTGTTTTGAGTGGTTGGGTCCAAAAAAGAAGAGATCTGGGCGGGTTAATTTTTATTGACCTCCGTGACCGTAGCGGGATCGTTCAATTGGTGTTAAACCCGACAACCTCGGAACAGGCTCATGAGGTTGCTGCTAAGGTGCGGAACGAGTTTGTTATTGCGGTAGAAGGTAAGGTTATTTTAAGGGATCTCGAGGCGGTTAATCCGAATCTTGCCACTGGGGAAATTGAGATAGTTGTGCAACAATTTGAGATAGTTAATGAGTCGAAAAATCCACCGTTTTTTATTCAGGATAACCAAGAGATTGACGAAACCCTGCGGTTAAAATATCGTTATCTGGATTTGCGACGCAGTGAAATGAAGAATACCTTCTTACTTCGTCATAAGATTACGATGTTTATGCGTAATTTTTTGGATAGGCAGGGCTTTATAGATATTGAGACGCCAATATTAACGAAGAGTACGCCGGAAGGTGCTAGAGATTATTTAGTGGCCAGCCGTAAACATCCGGGAAGCTTCTTCGCACTGCCTCAATCACCACAGCTTTTCAAACAGCTTTTAATGGTCTCGGGCTTTGAGCGATATTACCAAATAACACGCTGCTTCCGAGATGAGGATTTGCGTGCCGATCGTCAACCGGAATTTACACAGGTAGACATTGAAATGTCTTTTATGCCTCTAAAAGAGTTTCAGGATCTGATGGAGGAGATGATGGTTGGGCTGATGAAGGAGACAGTTGGCTATGAGCTTAATAAACCTTTTCCTCGTCTTACCTATCAAGAAGCAATGGAACGCTTTGGCTCAGATAAACCGGATACTCGTTTTGGCATGGAGATAAAAAATATCTCCGAAGTGGTAAAGAATAGCGATTTTAAGGTTTTTAAAGGTGCTATTGAAAATGGCGGACAAGTTAAAGGAATTAATGTAAAGGGATGCGCTGGTTATAGTCGGAAGGATATTGATCAATTGACTGACTTTGTAGCAAATTATGGCGCTAAAGGTTTGGCTTGGCTAGCTTTTAAGGATGAGGAAGTTAAGGGCTCAATAGTCAAGTTTTTATCTGAGAAAGAGCTAGGACTTATAAAAAATATTCTAGAAGCGGGAACTGGTGACCTTTTACTATTTGTCGCCGACTCCAAGGAGGTAGCTGCTAATTCTTTAGGCAATTTGCGTGTGGAGTTAGCAAAAAGACTTGATTTAGTACCAAAAGATCTCTTTAATTTTTTATGGGTAACTGATTTTCCTCTATTGGCTTATGATCAAGAGGAGCAAAGGTATGTCGCCGAACATCATCCATTCACTATGCCAAAGCAAGAAGACCTTCATTTGCTTGAGACAGATCCAGCGAAAACCCGTGCGGAGGCTTATGATTTAGTCTTGAACGGCTACGAGCTGGGCGGAGGAAGTATGCGGATTTATAAACAGGATATTCAAGAGAAGATGTTCAGAACACTGGGCTTTAGTAAGGAGGAGGCGTGGGAGAAATTCGGATTTTTGCTAGAGGCATTTGAGTATGGAACCCCACCGCATGGGGGAATTGCTTTTGGGCTTGACCGCTTAGTAATGATTTTGGCACAAAGGAGCAATTTAAGGGATACAATCGCCTTTCCAAAGACTGCCGGTGCTAATTGTTTATTGACAAGTGCGCCTTCGGTGGTTGACGAAAAACAATTACAGGAGCTGCATTTAATAATTAATCACAAGGAAAAAGAAGAACTGGTGAAGAGTAAGTAAGTTGAAGTAGGCTGCCGGCACTAATGCACTTCTCGGTTTTCAAAAAACCCTTGCCCATCTTATAATGAGGGGTAAGGGTTTGCCTATATTTACTAAAAAATTACAGCAAGGCTTCCTTGCTTTTTTGCTTATCCTTGTGGTAACATGAACTTACAAGAAAAATTCAGAGCCCTACGATGTACGTGGTTCGCCGATAGTTTTGATCCAACACCATTTTTACGGGAGCATCGTGTCCATTGAAGGAGAAGATACCATGATTTATCATGGGACTACGAGATCCGTGGCAGAGCACCCACCTGTTTAGGCAGGTTCAAAACTTAGGAAACACGGCATACCGGGGCTCTTTATTTTATTTAGAATTACAATTACCCTTCTTTTTGATGGAGTAGAAATTTTTTTGAGGAGGAGATGTCTGAATGGAAAGAATTCCTTTTTACAAGAAGTTCATTATTAGTATTGCTAAGATTGACCAGTATCCAAAGCTTGTTAAGGAGGGGCTGGGAAGAGCTTTTTTGTATCTCTTGCTATTCACTTTAATTTTTGGCACGATTCAAGGGTTTTTGGTTGGCTCAGAAGTTTATCAAGGTATGAAGGTCTTAGTAGATGAGTTTGAAAAGGGAGTACCGGACTTTTTTTTAATTGACGGTAAATTGAGAATTGATGAAGAGATGCCAATAGTCTTAGAAGAAACCCCAGATGCGTTATACATAATTGATTTAAATGGAGAAGTCGATCCCGAGATTTTAGATGACTATTTGACAGGGGCATTAATTTTAGAAGATCGTGTTATTTTTAAGAAAAGTACCTTCGAAACTACAGTATATGATTTTCAGGATTTTCAAGGTCTAGAGTTGAGCAAGGAAGATGTTTCAAACTTTCTCCCGTTATTAAAATCCCTTGGTCCAATAGTTGGCGTATTAACATTTATTATCTTTTTTGTTGGAAAAGCTATTAGTGGTTTATTTTTATCATTAGTCGGACTTATTATTGCAGCGATCAAAAAAACCAAGCTCTCTTTTGGAGCCTTATATTCCATTGGAATTTACTCACTAACTTTGACCGCAATTTTTGATGTTCTTTTTCCACAAATATTTAAAGCCAATTTCCCTTGGTTTTTCTATTACTTGATTGCCATTGTTTATGTTTGGTTGGCAATAAGCATGCAATCAAAACAGATCGAGGAATAACAAAGAGACAAGGGGACGTTTCCCTTGTCTCTTTGTCTTTTTCTCACCAAAAGACAGAGGGGCGTTTCGTTTGTCTTCTTATCTCTTTCAGAAGACGCGAGAAACGTCCCTTTGTCTTGCCATTAAATCAAGAGTTGATTCTAGTCAGATCCTTGACTACTTCGGAAGCAATAATCATACCCGAAACTGAGGGGACGAACGCCACGCTTCCGGGTATCTGATGACGAACAACGCAGGTTCGCTCTTTATTTGGACAGATACAATCAGTCCGACAATCTCCACCAACTGCTTGAGGAGTGAGAGGAACCTCTTTAGAATATACTACTTTAAGTGATGGAACCCCTCTTTTTCTTAGTTCTCGTCTGATAACCTTAGCCAGAGGGCAAATTAACGTTTCATAAATGTCAGCGACTTCGAGCATGGTTGGATTAAGTTTGTTTCCAGCCCCCATTGCACTAATAATGGGGATTCCACGCTTCGTACAGCGTTCGATTAAGTCTAATTTGGCGGTTACCATATCAATCGCATCAACTACATAGTCGTAATCATCCCGTAAGAGCTTATCAGCGCTATCGGAGTTATAGAGCAACTGATGAGCTTCAACCTGAGCTTTAGGATTAATTGCTAAAATTCGTTCTTTCATCAGTTCCACCTTGGATTTGCCGACTGTTTTTCTTGTAGCGTGTATTTGTCGATTGATGTTGGTTAAACATATATCATCATCATCGACAAGGACGAATGAGCCGACGCCGCTTCTTGCTAGTCCCTCAACAGCGTAAGTACCTACACCGCCTATCCCAAAGACCGCAACTTGACTATTATAAAGGGTTTTTAATCCTTCTGTACCTATTAACATTTCTGTTCTGGAAAATGAATGTAGCATCTTTGTCTCCTTTTGAGTAATAATAATCTGTAACACAAAAACTATACTTTATTTTTCTTTGTTTTTCAATTGTGAAAAAGTACAAGTCAAAGGGATAAATCAATTGAAATCGGTTTGCTAAATTAACGCGGCTTAGTATAAGATAAAAGAATACTTTAACTTTTTACTAAGGAGATTGACAATGGAAACATTTCTTTTTGATTTGTGGGACAGGCTTTGGGCATACAAAGCGGAAGGGCTTAACATTTTAATAGCTGTAGGGGTATTTTTTTCTTTCGTGTTGTTGCGGAAAATATTCTCGAAGTATATTTTTCGAGCCTTTTTAAAGCTTACAGAGAAGACCAAAACGGATGTGGACGAGTACGTATTAAGAGCATTTGAAAAGCCATTGAGAATATTTATTACCATTCTAGGTCTGTATTTTTCTTCGTTGATTTTACCGCTTAGTGAGTTTCTTGATTTAAAAATACTTTTACTTTTTCGTACCTCTGTAATAATTTTGTTGGCTTGGGGGATTGCCAATTTAGCTGATACTTCCGGGTTATGGATTGATGTATTGGGCAAAAAATATAATTTTGAGATCGACAAAATTATTATTCCCTTTTTATCCAAGGTAATAAAATTCGTTATTTATGCACTAACAATTAGTATTATTGCAGAAGAGTGGGGTTATAATGTCAATGGTTTAATCACTGGTCTTGGTTTGGGGGGCTTGGCATTTGCGTTGGCTGCTAAGGATTCCATTGGGAATATTTTTGGCGGGATCATAATAATCACAGAAAAGCCTTTTACAATTGGTGACTGGATTAAAACTCCCAGCGTGGAAGGAACTATCGAGGATATCACCTTTAGAAGTACCAGAATAAGAGCTTTTTCCCAAGCTGTTGTGACAATTCCGAACTCAACCTTGGCAAATGAACCGATAACTAATTGGAGCAGGATGGGAAAGCGGAGAATTACGTTTAATCTAGGATTAATGTACAGCACTCCGCGGGAAAAGATAATTAAGGTAGTTGAAAAAATCAAAAAGATGTTGGAAGATCATCCGGAGATTCATCAAGAAACAATTTTTGTGCGTTTTGACAGCTTTAATGATAGCAGTCTGGATTTGCTCCTGTACTTTTTTACTAAAACAACTGTCTGGGGAGAATGGCTAAGGGTGAAAGAGGATTGCAACTTAAGGATTCTAGAGATCCTAGAGCAAGAAGAAGTATCTGTTGCCTTCCCAAGCACCAGTGTTTATTTTGAAAACCAGCTGAAGCAGGCTGATCAAAAAAAATGAATACTCCCGCCACTTACCTTCGCTGGAGCTTAGATTGAAGTGTGGGTTTCTTATAGAAGTTGGAGTCATCTCGGCTAATTATGATAGAGTAGTTTGCAGGTATTGTAGAAAGCCCTCGTATACTCATAAACAGCTGAGTGATACAAGGGCTTTTAGTGATTCTGATTCCCCCGATGTTCAGCTTATTTGAACAAGTTCACTGCTTTTTCTGTTCTTGTTGAAAAGCAAAATAAGAATAGAGAATCGAAAATAGTGACGTAGCAATAATTGGAATGAACAACATAATAAAACCAGCTGTACCACCGAAGAAACTGCCAATCATTCCAATTACACCGGACAAGACGAATAGCTTGCCTGTTAAGCGATGAGTCTTGAGCCAAACCTCTTTACTGGATAAAGTCCAAGGTGTGCGAACACCGACGAAAAAGTTATCCTTGATTTTTCCTAAGTAATTACCAATGATTATAAATAGTAGGGAGACTAAAAACGGCACAATAAAGGAAACTTGCATAAATGTTGGAATGGCTGCAGAGTCCCATACAGCATATATTAATGTCAGCAAATAGATGATTCCAAGAAATAGGTGTATTATCCAACGAAAAATATTATAGACCCCTTTGAATTGTTCATAATTTCTTTTTCTGGGATCTATTTTTGGTAGGACAATAAGTAGTACGAAAAGTACAAAGTTTATGCCGGGAAAAAAGAAGATAGCAAAAAATTTATTAGAATAATCATCTACCTCGCCTTTAATATTCCAATGAGACGGCACTTGCTCAGGCAAGCTGGAATATAGCGATATACCAGCAATTAATGTGAAAACGATAAAAGCTAATAGCAGCCAGTCAGATTTTTTTAACATAATTTATTCCTCCTTATTTTCGGTAATTTCCAGAAACCATTTGATAACATCTTGAAATACTGTCGTGTTCAGTCGATAAATAATAAATTGTCCCTGCTTCTCATCTGTAATCATATCGGCCTGTTTTAAAAGATTTAGGTGGTGAGAAATACTCGGCTTCGTCATGGTAAATTGCTCGGCAATCTCACCGGCAGACATCGGTTTTTGGTTCAGCAGTTGGATTATCTGTCTTCTGGTTGGATCGGATAAAGCCTTAAAGGAATTATTAAAAACCGCCATTCAATCACCTCTTCTGGTCGTCTATTAATGTATTTAGATATTTAACTAAATATACAACTATTATATCTTATCTTTACCGATATTAAAGA
>Ga0209347_1005518_pt1 | contig 11946 bp, 14 predicted proteins | sample AutmiccommuBRH23_FD_187382 | JGI IMG/M metagenome (GOLD analysis project Ga0209347, IMG submission 187382) | Deep subsurface microbial communities from Mt. Terri, Switzerland - Autotrophic microbial communities BRH/23 (SPAdes) (version 2) | ecosystem: Environmental > Aquatic > Deep subsurface >...
GGGGCGAGGGCGAGGGGCGAGGGGCGAGGGGCGAGGAAAGTCAACACCAGAAGCTGTTCGAGTGCTGGCTTTCCCTGGCGCGTCGTCGACCTCGGCGCTACTTGTGGCTGTTCTTGCCGCCCTTCTTCGATCCCTCTTTGCCGCTGTTCGCGATTTTCGCCGCACGCTCCTTGCTCATGCCCTTGTCGCGGAGCGCCTCGTACTTGCTGTCGTCCTTGACGCTTTTTCCATGATCCTTTGCCATGAGTGCCTCCATGGCGAAGAGTTTCAAAGAGAATGCCTGAATCGCCTCAGTCGCGATCCCGTTCCGCATCCAGCGCAACCAGCACTTCGGCGTTGCGTCGCAGGCCGGAATGACGGGCCCGTTTGACTGCGCTTCGGCGGAAGAGAGTTGAGAAGCGCTCCTGGGGCATTGTGAGAAGGTCGGTGATCGGCGTCGCGCGGAACTCTGCGCGGGGCTCGAATGACGGATGGGGCGGCGGTGGAGCCTCGTTCCAGGGACAGACCTCCTGGCAGATGTCGCAGCCGAACAGGTTCCCTTCGAGCCGGGCGGCGATCTCGGGAGGGATGGTGCCCCGCAACTCGATCGTCGCGTGGCTCAGGCAGAGGTTCGAGTCGATCATCCGCCCGGGCACAATCGCGTCCGTCGGACACGCCTCGATGCAGCGCGTGCAGTTTCCGCAGCGATCGGCGACTTCGCTCCGTCCGAGATCTGGTTCAAGGGACGTCACCAGGCATCCGATGAAGATCCACGATCCACACTCGGGATCGATCAGCATTCCGTTGCGCCCGATCCATCCCAGCCCCGCCTGGACGGCGAGCGAACGGTCGGAGAACGGACCGGTGTCGACATACCGCCAGGTCTGGGACCCCGGGGCAGCGCTCGCCAGGAGCATCTCGATCTCCCGCAGCATCTGGTCGATCACGTCGTGGTAATCATCACCCTGCGCGTAGCGGGCGATGTGCGGAGCCAGCGAATCAGCGGGACCGTCGCGCTCGCTCGAGTACGGCACGGTGAGGACGATGACGCTCTTCCCCCATGGAAACCGGACCCTCGGATCGCGGCGCTTCTCGAGATTCTTCGGAAGCCAGGCCATCGAAGCGTGATAGCCACGGTCGAGCCACTCTTCGAATACTTCGACGTGCTCGTCGACGAGCGGAGTGACGCCCACGCGCAGTGCGCCGAGGCGGCCGGCGAGCTGTTCGAGCTCCGGCCAGACCTGAGAGATGTTCGCCATCGAGGCTGACAACGGCCGGGGGGAGGACAATCATCCCCCGGCCGCCTGGGTCAGTGGCGGTGGGCGGTCTCGGGCTCGGTGGCTTTCATCGCCACTTCGATCTGGCGCGCCAGCTCGGTGAGCGCCAGCGCCGCGGGAGCCGTCGGCTCGGAGACCACGATCGGCTCGCCGCGGTCACCGCCCATCACGACCTTCGGGTCGATCGGGACTTCTCCGAGGAAGGGGACTCCGAGCATGTCGGCGGTCTTCCGTCCGCCGCCGTGACCGAAGATCTCTTCCCGCTCTCCGCAGTGCTGGCAGAGGAAGTAGCTCATGTTTTCGACGATGCCGAGGACGGGAACGTTGACCTTGCGGAACATGGCCAGCCCCTTGCGGGCGTCGATCAGGGCGACGTCCTGCGGGGTTGTGACGATGACCGCGCCGTCGAGAGGAACGCGCTGGGTGAGCGTGAGCTGTGCGTCGCCGGTGCCGGGGGGGAGATCGATAATCATGAAATCGAGCTCGCCCCAGCGCACGTCCATCAGGAACTGCTCGAGCGCCTTCATCACCATCGGCCCGCGCCAGATCACCGGAGTGTCGGGGTCGGTGATCAGGCCGAGCGACATGGTCTTCACACCGTGCCGTTCCATCGGAAGGATCTTTTCGTCATGCGTGTCGACGATGGGGCGCCCCTCGATGCCGAGCATCATCTGCTGGGAAGGTCCGTAGATGTCCGCGTCGAGCAGGCCGACCTTGTAACCGAGCGCTGCGAGGCCCACCGCGAGGTTGTTGGCGACGGTGGACTTGCCCACGCCTCCCTTGCCCGAGGCGACCGCGATCTTGAAGCGGACGCTCTCGAGCGCGGGCAGCTGCTGCGCCTGCGCCGGCTCGGCCTGCCGGCCGCGAACGTCGGCCTGAATTTCGACCGACTCGACGCCGGGCACTTTGCGCAGTGCCTCCTCCGCGTCCTGCTGGACCTTCGGCCCGATCGCCGGATTTTCGGTCTGGAACTGAAGCTGGACGCTGACGCGCCCCCCTTCGATCCGCACTTCCTTGACGAACCCGAACGACACGATGTCGCGCGAGAGACCGGGGAACTTGACGCTCTTAAGCGCCTCGATGATTTCTGCTTCCGTGGGCATCCGCTTTTTCCTTCTTGAACGCTGCGTAGTTTTCCGCGAGGATCGCCAGCGCGGCCTCTCCCGAAGGAACGATGTGGACGATTTCCATGTCGGGCGGGCTGACCAGCCCCCGCTCGACCATCGTCTCCTGCATCCATTCGATGAGTCCGTGCCACATCGTCCCCACGAGGATCAGTGGGTGTTTCTTGATGTGCTTGACCTGAAGAAGCTGCCAGACCATGAACGTCTCGAGCGAGGTGCCGATCCCTCCCGGCATCACCACGAATGCCGAAGAGAGACGCACGAAGTGGTGCAGCCTCGAGAAAAATGTCCTGTGCTTGAAAATCTGATCGACGAAGGGGTTCGCGGCCTCTTCGGTCGGGAGGTGGATCGGGAGGCCGAACGAGCGCGAATGGCTGTCGATCTGCCCTTCGACCGCTCCCGCGTTGGCAGCCTCCATCAGTCCGGGGCCACCCCCGGTGACGATGTCCGCGCCCATGTGCGCCAGCTCGTAACTGAGCTTCTTGACCTCGTCATAGATCGGGTCTCCCCGCTTGATCCGCGAACTGCCGAAAATCGAGACCCGGAAGTGTTTCACGTGCTCGGGCTGGATCTGCTCCAGATCGTTGATCGTCTCCCAGAGCTGATAGACCGCCTTGTCGATCACTCGCGAAGGGTCGACGAAGGTTCTCTTCTTCGCCTGGTTCCGCTTGAGCTGGTCGATCTCCGGCGTGGTGGTTTCTTTCTCGCTCGCCATAAGGGCGAGCAATCATATCGCAGACGGTTCCGCCTCGCAGGGGGCAGGGTTCAGGGGCGGGTGATCCACGGGTCGGTGCCTGAAATGCTCTTGAGCCGGGCCGCGGCCGCGCGCGCTTCCGCTTCCGATCGGAAACGGATCCGCACGCGATGGATCCTGGTCCCTCCACTGTCCACCCGTTCCACGTAGGCATTCTCGAAGCCGGACTCGATCAGCTTCGCCGCGAGATTCTCCGCGGCCTTCTGCTCGGTCGATGAGAGGACCTGGGCGATCACCACGTTCCCGTCGGCCGGAGGGGGAACCACGGGCTCGGCCGGAGGCGTGCTCTGCCGTTCGGACGGCTCCTCGGGGGCCGGCTGCGGAGCGAACTCACTACCAGGCGCGGGCGTCGGCGCGAGCTCCTCGATCCCGATGACCGGCTGGGTGAAATCGCGGGTTGCGGTCGCCGGAGGCGGAACCGGCTCGCGCGCTCCGAGATCCACGATGCGCCCGGGATCGGACGGCTCTCCTTCCGTGATCACGGCCGGATCGCGGCGGACCACGAGACGCTCGTCGAGCCGGCCTCGTCCCACCAGGATGCCGAACGCGAACGCCGCGCCCAGGGAACAGAGCAGAAGCACGAACGCAATGAACGCCTGCCCGGCGGTCAGTGAGATCTCATAGTGCGATGAATCGTCCGGTACCGGATGGTCCGCCATATCACCCTCCCTCGCAACCGGCGCGCCGGGCTCCTCCGCTTCCGCGGATCGGGCGCTCAGGGCGCCTCGGCTGCCGGCGCGGCAGCGTTCCAGTTCGTATGGTAAACGATCCCGTCGTCGAAATAGACCGCGGCAGCTCCCCCGTCGGCCTTCGCATAGATCCAGACCGAGTAGATCCGGCCGTCCCGGCGAAGATGACGGATCCAGTCTTCACGGGGCATCCCCAGCCTGCTGGTGACGTCCAGCTCGGTCATCCCCGAGGTGATGGCGCCGAATCCGTCCATCGAGACGTACCGCTTTTTCTCGGCCAGGGCGATCCGCTCGCGAGCCTGTTCGTTGGTCGGATCGGCCTCGAGGGCGCTGCGGTAGTAGTCGATCGCGCGCTCGTAGCGGGCGAGAACGTACATGTAGGTGTCGCCCATCCGGATGCGCTCGTTCGACCAGAGGCGGGCCGCGCGCTGATCCGATGTCCGGCGGAGGTACTCATTGAGTCGCTCGAGAAAGGGCTGGAGAGAAGGCTCGATCCGCTTCTGGTTGTCCAGGGCCGTCTCGATCTGCTGACGCCTTGGCGCTCCCTGCATCGGTTGCGGCAGAGCGCGTCGCGCGGCCTCGATCTGATGATAGGTCTCGAGCAGGGAGTTCCACTCCCGGTCGTTCGGCCGGGTCGGAAGCGCCGCAGTCGCGCACCCGGCGAGGGAGAGGATGAGGGAGAGAGCGAGAGAAACCCGGATCATGGACCCATGATAATTGAGAGACGGCGGCGTTGCTTCTCGCCAGCGGCGCGGGACGGCCGAATCAGACGCCGAGGGAGCCGACTACGTCGGCGACCGGCTCGTCGAGCTCCGCCCCGAACTCGGCGCGAATCTCCAGGATCCATCCGCAAAGGATCTCGTCGAGCAACGTATCCACCACCGCGCCCTGATCCTCCGATCCTGACGAGATGAGGTTATTGAGAAGCTGATCGAAATCGAGCCGCCCCTCGTTGAGCAGGCTGATTCCGCTCAGGTAGGGGAGCATCCCCGGCGAGAGGTGCCGCGCGACGCGATCGACGAAATCGAAGGTGTGGTCGCCGATCCGCTGAAAGACGAGTGCGAAGATCGCCTGAAACACGCCGTTGTACCGCTCGACCTTCGACTCGAGCTCCATCTCGTCGGCGGCGGCGGAGCGTCGCTCGACCCCCTGGGCGGCTTCCTCTTCCTCGACCAGGCCCGCCGCCAGAAGCGCCCACAGGGTACGGCAGGTCGCGAAGTTGCTCAGATAGCTCCGCTGGAGAATCGACTCGAGCGATTGAGGCTCCGAGAGAAGGTCGAAGATGTACGACTCGTCCTCGGAAAAATCGATGTTGTAGCTGCGGACCGCGGCCGACTCGTTTTTTCTCAGCGTGCGCCCCATCCCTCCGATCCCGCGGGAGATGAGCGTCCAGGACTCGATCTTCTGAACTCCGTCGAGGAGGAGGCGCTCGGTCTGGATGGGAAGTCCTGGAATGTCGCGGTTGAACTGTGAGGTGAAATCGATCGTGTAGGAGCCGCTGCGGAGTGCGAGCGCGCTGACGACGACCATCTTCACCTGTCTCTCGAGGGCCCGCATCAACTCGTTCGAATGAAGGTAGCCCAGCTCGACGAGCACGGAGCCGATCCGGTGCGAACCGCCTACTTTTTCGGTGGCGGTCTGGTAGCGCTCGAGAGTGAGCTCTCCTCCGCGGAGCAGCACTTCGGCAAGGCCGAGGTCCGGGTCGGAGCTGACGGCGAAGACGATTTTCCCTTCGCGGAAGTAGATGCTGTCGTGGCGGTCTGCCGCTTCGACGGTAATCACCGCCGTTTCCGAGTTGCGGGCGAGCGAGCGGCAGAGATCAGCCAGCGTGGTCTCGTCGAGCGCGCCCTGGATCGAGAGCTCGTCGCTCATGCCGGTCCCTGCACCTGCCTCCCAGCCGGGCTGATTATCTCGGCCAGACCGATCGAATCCTTCGTCGTCGACTTCACTCGGTACATCGCCGCGTCCGCCTGGCGAATCAGGTCTTCCTTGGTCGTGGCGTGGACCGGGAACGTCGCGATCCCGAAACTCGCCGTGATCACCACCGTGATGTCGGGTTCGAGACGGAAGGCATAGTCGGTCATGGCTTTGCGAACGCGCATCGCCACCGAGCGCGCCTGATCCTGGTCCGTCTGCGGAAGGATGATGCAGAATTCGTCGCCACCGAACCGCACCAGCTTGTCGATCGTCCGGATGGCGCTGAGAATTCTCTTCGCGACTTCCTGCAGGGTACGCGATCCGACCAGGTGGCCGTGGGTGTTGTTGACGCTCTTCAGATCGTCGAGGTCGAGAAAGATGATGCTGAAGAAACTTCCGTACCGCCGCGATCTCTCGATCTCCTCTTCGAGGTACGACTCGAAGAACCTCCGGTTGTAGGCTTTGGTGAGGTCGTCGCGCATCGCCAGCTCGTTGCTTCGCGTGAGCTGGTAGAGATTACCCAGGACCGCGGCGACGCTCTCGACGTAGCGGACGGCTTTTTTCTCGCGATCGAGCTCGAATCCGGACGTTTTTCTTCCGCAGATCTTCACCACGCCCAGCAGGTCCGCGCCGGACTGGATCGGGATGAGCAGATGCGGCCGATCCTCGTCCGAGCCTTCCGCAAACCCGCTCTCGGAAGAAAGAGCTTCTTCGAGCGAGTCGGCGGAGATGCCCGGCACGAACTCGCCGTCGTCCCGATGATTCGCATCGTTGCTGAAGGCGACCGCGTATCGCTCGATGCGCGGATCGTGCAGCAGAAGGGTTCCCGACGTCGCGTCGAGGATGTGCAGAATCGTCCGGGTGATCTTCTCGGCCACCCCTTCGAAGTTGGCGACGGCAATCAGTTCCTGCACGTGCTGCGAGAACTCGAGCTCTCCAAGGAGTTGCGCCACCAGCTGGCGCGAGCGCGCCATGTCGCGGCAGGCCAGGAGATACGCCCGCGGATCCTCTTCGAACATTTCCGGCCGGACCACGAGATCCCCCGTCTCCCGCTCGTCGCATCGCGCCTGCTCGTCCAGAACGACCCGGCAGAGGTATCGCGAGAGCAGACCCGAGCCGGCCGATTCGCGGTCCACGACCGCAATGACGGCCTCGGGCACCAGTTCGGGCGCCGCGAAGGCGAATCCCTCCCCTCGCTCCGTCAGTCGGCGAAGCAGCCCATCGCGTCGGGAGATTACTGCGACTGCGAATGGTTCCATAAAGAGGGGAACTTTCTCCGCGACATTGTACGCCATCGACGGCGCCCCAACGGACGCCATGTCACAATGGGACCGTCAGATGCGCATCATTCAGGTCCTCGAAACCGCCGCCCTTCCCTTCCAGAAACGACTGCGGGAGCTCGACGCCGCGGCTCTGGCTTCGAAGGTCGGCCTGAGCCTCGTTCACGCCTCGGGTACCCGACTCGATCCCCCCACTCTCGACGCGGAGCGCGATCGCGCGATTGCCCACCTCTACGCCGCTCCCGGCTTCTCTCCCGGCCTGCTCCGACGACTTCCCAGCGCGGTGGTCGCCGAGACGGCCCCGCGGCGCCCTCGCCTCCCCTGGCTGCGGGGCGCTACCCCCGACGTAATCCTCGGCCCGCCACCCGACTCGCTCGCACCCGAGGCGGTGAGCGAGGCCTGGTTCGCCCTGAGCGGCAAGCGCACCGACCGCCCCGCCATCGGCGTCTTCGCCCGTTCGGACGCGGTCAGGGAAATGATTGCCGGCATTCGGGCGCGCATCGAGCGTTTCCGGAGCGACGTGCGCTGGACGATCCTCCAGAGATTCCCCGAGCCGGCGGACATGGAGAATCTCGCGATCTGGCTCGATCCGACGCCGACGGACGATCACGAGGGGGCGATCGCGGAGGCGATGGCGGCCGGCCGGCTCGTGGTCGCAACCCGCACGCCGGCAAACGCACAAAGGCTCAATGATGGGGAGGCGGGGTTCCTCTTCCCCCCCGCGGACCCGAACGAGGCGGTGCACGCGCTGCTGGCTGCCCTGTTCAAACCGGAAGCGGGACGACCGCGCCTGGCCGCTACGGCGCGCCACGCTGAACGCTTCCGCGCGTCTGCGCGCGCGGAGCGGCTCCTGGCGATTTACGAGGGACTGGAGCGCCGGTGAAGCCGCTGATCGAGCTCGCCACGGACGAGCAGCGGCGCATCCTTCAGGCCGCGTCGTCGATTGCCTCCGAGAGCGGAATTGCAGCCTGGGTCGTCGGCGGGCCCGTTCGCGACGCGATTCTGGGAAGGCCGTTCGGCGACGTAGACTTCACGCTCGAGCGCGGCGCCGCAGACTTCGCGAGCCGCCTCGCCGCCGTCCTCGGAGGCAGGATTCGCCAGTTCGACGAGTTCATGACACTTCGCATCGATCTTCCGTCAAAGGAAACAATCGACATCGCGACCACGCGCGCCGAGGAGTACCCGGCGCCCGGCGCGCTGCCGCGGGTGAGACCCGCGGGACTGATCGAAGATCTCCGCCGGCGCGACTTCACCGTCAACGCGCTCGCACTCGACCTGATCTCCGGCTCGATCGAAGATCCGTTCGAAGGGATCGCTGACCTCGAGCTCGGACTGCTGCGGGTGCTCCACACGGGCAGCTTCCGGGACGACCCGACCCGCATGTTTCGAGCCGCGCGTCTTGCGGCGCGACTCGGTTTCGAGCTCGAGGACTCGACCGCCGCACTGATGCAGGAGGCGCTGGCCGCCGGGGCGCTGGATCGCGTCTCGCGCGAGCGCCGATGGCGCGAGCTGCGACTGGCGATGGAGGAAGCCGATCCGGCGGGAGCTCTCTTCGAGCTGGCGAGCCGGGGAACACTGGATTCGCTGCTCGGAGCCGTACGCCGGGGAGCGGACCTCGAGGCACGCTTGAGCGTCGCCGCGTCCATCGTCGCGATGGAACCCGAGCTCGATGCCGAGCTCCTGCTGCTGGCTGCGCTCGTCTCGAAGGATCCCGACCTTCGCGGCTCCGCGCTCAGCCGGCGGCGCATCGACGCGCTCCGAGCCCTGATCGACCGGGAACGTTTCGCCGCCGGCCTCGAATCGGGCGCGATCGTCGCGCGCGATCTCGCCGCCGCTCCCGAGGAACTGCTGGCGCTGCTCGAGCGCGATCCCGCTCTTCGCGAGACGGCCAGCCGCGAGCGGGCCGCGCGGCGGATCGAGCTTCCCTTTCGCGGCCACGAGCTCGGCCTTCCCCCCGGTCCCCACCTCGGTCGCGCTCTCCGCGACACCCGCGAGGCGATCGCCGCGGGAGAGATCATTCCGGGCGAGGCCCTTTCTTTTGCCAGGGCACGGGCGTTGGAGTATCTTCGTGGCGAGGCTTCATGATCGAACTTTCCCGCAAGACGGTGGCCGTACTCGCGCTGGGGGCTCTCTTCGCCCTCACCGCTTCGGCTGCTGATCCTACGCCACAGACGACCATCAGCATTCCCGTCCCCCAACTCCCGGACAGGGAGATGGTCAATTACCACGTCGTGGAGCTCGCCGGGGCAACCCCTGTTGGAGACGACCTGCTCGTCGATGGGCGCCTACCGAAGGTGCTGATCAACTTCACCGCGCGACTGGAGGAGGTCTACCAGCGCCTGACCGTTTTCGAGAACGCCGTCCTCGCCGTCGACATGGAGGGTGAGGGATGGCGCATGTCGAAGAAGGTGCGGATTCCCGCCCAGGCACTGGATGCGTATCGCGAGTTTTTCACCACCGAAGAGCTGGAGCAGTTCCGCCCCTGGAGTGAAGGGGATCCGGCACGCGACCAGACCGTCCTGCGGATCGCGACGGGCGAGACCAGCGTCGAGCGGAAGTGGGCTTCGACCGCGGTCATCCCGGAGCAGATCGAGCGGCTACGTCTGGTGCTTCAGGACATCGTGCGGGCGCTCTCCGAAGATCGCGAAGTCACCAATCCGGTGGCGGGATACGAGGCGTCGGTGGGCGACGTTCTCCTCGGGGATGACCAGAAGAGCTATCGCGTGATCAGCATTCTTCAGCAGGGCGATCTGCTCGAGCTTCAAAGCCTGACCGAGCCGGTCCGTCGCTTCGTGGCGAAAAAGGATCTTCACCTCTATTTTGTCGCTGCGGGCCCCGCCCCGCCCAGATGAGCTCGGTCCGAATCAGTGGCGGGACGCTCCGGGGCCGAAAAGTGCTCCTCCCGCGCGGAGAGCTCCGGCCGACCTCGTCGCGAGCGCGCGAGGCCTACTTCAACGTGATCGCTCCAGACATCGAGGGCGCGCGGTTCCTCGATCTCTTTTCGGGGACCGGCGTCTTCTCCCTCGAAGCGGCATCGCGCGGCGCGGCGTCGGTGGTCGCCGTGGACCGCTCTTCACCCGCCCTGAGGGCTCTTGCTGAGCTCGCACGGTCGTGGGAGCTCCCGATCAGGACCGTGGTCGCGGATGCGGTTCTGGCCGTTGAGAGGCTACGGGGCGAGCCCCCCTTCGACCTGGTCTATGCCGATCCTCCCTATGACTACCCGAGTTACGCCGGCCTGCTGGAAGCGATCGATCGGGAGCTGCCCCTCTCCCCGGAGGCGGTCGTCGCGGTCGAACATCGCTCGGGCTCCCCGCCGTTCGACCCCGAGAAATTGACCTCGCTCGTTTTTCGCAAGAGCTCTCGCTACGGGAACGTTTCGATCTCGTACTTCGAGAGGAATGGATGAGGATAGAACCGTTGGAGATCTCACCCCAGGCGCTCGACGAGATGCTTCGGAGCGAGGAACCGTTTCACCTGGTGGACGTCCGCGCCGGGTGGGAGCACGAGCTCGTCGCGCTTCCGGACAACCTCCTGATCCCGCTGCATACGCTGGGCGCGAGAGCCCACGAGCTCGACCGCGGTAAGAAGATCGTCGTGTACTGTCATCATGGGGTGCGCTCGTACATGGCGGCCGTCGCGCTGCGCGAGGCCGGGTTCGAAGCTCTCTCCCTGGCCGGCGGAATCGACCGCTGGGCGGCGGAGATCGACCCCTCGATGAAACGCTACTGATGGGAAATCGCGGAAATGGCCCGCTGACCGCGGGCGTTCAGCGGAGTGAACCGGCGTCCGGAACGGATCGTGCCGGAGAAATGGACGACAAATGCCACTGACCGTGCGGGACCAGGACGTCACGACTCTGTTCGGAGTCCACGATGAAAATCTGCGGATCATCGAAGAGGCTTTCGGCGTCCGCATCAGCGCTCGCGGCTCGGAGATCTTCGTTCAGGGTGAGCCTGACGCGATCAAGTCCGCCGAGACGGTCATTCAGGAGCTGCAGGAGCTGATCGAACGGGGTTTTCCCTTCAAGCGGTCCGACCTGCAGACCATGGTGAAGGTGATCAAGGAAACGCCCGAGGCGAACCTGGTCGACTTTTTCACCGACGAGACGCTTCAGTCCTCGCTGCGCAAGATCGTCACCCCCCGGAACGTGCGGCAGAAGGAGTATCTCCAGGCGATCCAGGATCACGACATGACGTTCGCGATCGGTCCTGCCGGTACGGGAAAGACGTTCCTGGCCGTCGCCGTTGCGGCGGCGGCGCTGGCGGAAAAGCGGATCAAGAGGATCATTCTCTGCCGTCCAGCGGTCGAAGCGGGAGAGAAGCTCGGATTCCTCCCCGGTGACCTCATCGAGAAGATCAATCCCTACCTCCGGCCCCTTTACGATTCTCTTTACGACCTGATCGGATTCGAAAAAGTCGCGAAGCTGATGGAGCGAAGCGTGATCGAGATCGCTCCGCTCGCTTTCATGCGCGGCCGCACGCTGGCCGACTCCTTCATCATTCTCGACGAGGCGCAGAACACGACTCCGGAGCAGATGAAGATGTTCCTGACGCGACTGGGATTCGGATCCAAGGCGGTGATTACCGGCGACGTCACGCAGGTCGATCTCCCCGAAGGGAAGAAGTCCGGCCTGAAGGAAGCACAGAACATCCTCCATTCGGTGGAAGGAGTTGCCTTCTTCGCCTTCACCGAGAAAGACGTCGTGCGCCACCCGCTGGTGGGACGCATCGTCAGGGCCTACGAGAGCCGGGAACGGGAGCTCGAGCTGAAGAAGCAGGAGCTTCTCGAACAGCGGGAGTCGTGATTCGGAGCGCGATGGAAGTCGACATCAGCGGCGCGGCCGTTCCGCGTTTTTCGCGAATCGCAATCGCCGCGTTCGTCCGCTGCTGCGTGAAAGAAGCCCGCCGGGCGCGAGCCGCGCGGTTC
>Ga0209347_1005520_pt1 | contig 11944 bp, 6 predicted proteins | sample AutmiccommuBRH23_FD_187382 | JGI IMG/M metagenome (GOLD analysis project Ga0209347, IMG submission 187382) | Deep subsurface microbial communities from Mt. Terri, Switzerland - Autotrophic microbial communities BRH/23 (SPAdes) (version 2) | ecosystem: Environmental > Aquatic > Deep subsurface >...
AACAGGACGATCGCAAGCCATGGATGGCTTCCTCGACGATCTCCCGGATCTCGGCTTGCCGGACCCGCCCGGCGGACGGCCCCGGAGGCGGTCTGACCCGGATTGCGTCCTCTGGGTCCGGGTCCGTTGCCCACAATGCGGCTCCCAGGACTGTCCCACCTATGACAGCTCCCACATCCCCATCCGCTACCACAAATGCCGCACCTGCGGCCGCAACTTCAAGAGCGTAGAGAGCAACTGGAGAGAGGAAGGGGCCTGCCGCTGACTATTTCAGAAGAAATATGAATCTCGGCGAGTTTTCCATCTACATTCTACCGCGAGAAACGCCTATCAGTAGATAGGCTGACACTGCCGTGCATCTGTGACGCGGACGATGAAATGGGGACTGCGTAGAAGATGTCTCTTGTGGCGATGACGGCACAAGATTGCGTACGTTCCGCGTGGGAAATTGGCGTGGCCGAAAAAAACTTCACCTGTTCTGCATTTTGGGATTGACAGGTCGCGGCAGCGGTGCTACTCGTAAAAGTGGATCTGTGGGACTTGTGAATAGCTCGGATTGCTGGCGATATCCATAAACCATCACGGTAGGGTCAGCGGAGTGGTTAAGGATGAGACAGAGAGGGAAGGGCCGGGCGGGGAGGCTGCTATGAGGCGAAGCCGAGGAAGTCTGTAATACTCTCTTCTTTCGTCGCTTGACAGAGGGTACTGAGATAGGATAATGCGACTCAGCGACTCAGCGAGAATCTCTGCGTGTGTTTGTCTGTTTGATCGACCGCGAGGATTGGATGGACAGTAGGAGATTCTGACTGAAAGGAGGTGAAACGATCTTCCACACCACAGCGATGAACAAGTCGATGTTGTGCACGTGCGAGAAGCACTGAAAGCGTAGTGTGCATAGAAAAGCGGTGAGCCAGCACTTTGCCCGTGAAAGCGTATGCTGACCCACCGGCGTCGTGCCGTAGGTGCTTTGCTGCGCCTTCGGTCGACGGCCTATTCTATAGCACACGAACCAGAACGTGTCAAGCTCTTCCCCCACGCGTTTAAATAAAGAGCCGCAGTTGCGCATGGCGGATCAAGAAACGGCAACCCAAGGTCTGTCCAACGGCATCGAGCAGCGAGGGGAGGCGGTTTACGCTATATCGTATGGTGTGCCCTAGTATTCTCATATTGTAATGGCACTATAATGTCCAGGCTGGAGGATTAGATGACACGGTGGTTCTGCCTCAACTAAGTTGGAGTCTCTTCTGGGGAGTCGGCGTTATGGAGAAGGTCATCGGGTTTCTCAACGGGTTTCACGACACGGACACAAAGGGCAATTTTACGGGGACACATCTTGGAGCGAAGGTCGCCTACGCAGAGCTCTTGGACAATATTATCACCCATGGCGGATATGAATGGCACCACTTCCTTTATGACGTTCCCCCATGTGATCCTGAAAGACTCGCACGGTATGTAGAATTCAAAAGGTGGGATCCGCGTAGACTCCTCGTGTTCCGTGGCGCTCTTCCGCTGGATCGCATTGCCAGGGAGGAATACCATGTATTATTCAGACCTGACTGCCTGATCGATTTTGCCATGGCGCTGCGCAATGCGCTGGCGCGTCCTTTGGCCCCGGCCGTAGGCCTCATCCACACCCTCTCATATGCAGATGAGATGCCTCTGTGGATACAGTTGCTCTTGAGCAATGCGCTGCCGTGTGATGCTCTGGTATGCAGCAGTAGTGCCGCAAAGGAAGGTATGGAAAGGACGTTCAACGTGTTGTCAGAAAGGCTTTCCAGGCGGCTCGGCGGTAAGACTGCTGTATTCCGGGGCCAGTTACCCATCATTCCGCTGGGTGTTGACGTGGACTACTGGGTGCCCGAAGGCGACAAGACAGCGGTGCGACGGCAAATGGGGTTGCCCGAGAACACCCGCATCATCTTGTGTGCGGCCCGCTTTTCCAGTTGGGACAAGATGGACCTGCGTCCATTTCTCATGGTCGTCCGTCAACTGCTGCCTGTGCTGGGGGCCGACTTCTTCCGAGTGATTTGCGTAGGTGACAACGTGCGGGAGAATGAAGCCGAGCAGATTCGCAGTTTCGTCGAGTCTCTGGGGCTCTCACAAGTCGTGACGATTGATACGGATGGCACGCCATCCACCGTGAGACGGTACTATCGCGTAGCTGACATCTTCGTCTCGTTGGCCGACAATCTTCAAGAGACCTTTGGGTTGACTGTGATTCAGGCGATGGCTTGTGGTCTGCCGACTATTGTATCGGATTGGGACGGTTATAAGGACACCGTGCTTCACGGAGAGACAGGGTATCGTATCCCAACCTATTGGGCGCAATGTGATCGACAGATATCCCATCTGGGGACGCAAAGGCCCTGGTGGATAGACCACCTCCTGTTGGCACAATCCGTGGCCGTTGACACGGGAGAACTCTTAGATGCGCTCCATTTGCTTATCACCAGCCCCAATCTGTGCCATCAATTGGGCGAGGCAGGCCGCCGGCGTGCTGTGCAGATGTACGCCTGGCCCGTCGTCATCAAACAGTACAAAGAACTATGGCAGGAATGCCAGGAGAGATTCGTCCATCTCGATGCGCAAGACTGGACCATTGAGGAAGATGGGGCTCTCCTGACCCCCGCCTACTTCCGGCAGTTCAGCCACTATGCGTCAGCGATCATCTCTTCTAATACGCAACTTGCCCTGCGTCCCACAAGGTCAAGCGTGATCTTCAATGAAGTCTCTGATTATGACGTCCGGCTGCCGGACCCTATGAAGAAGGTGTTCGATCCCGCGGTTTTCGAGTGCTTTAGGTGGCGACTGCAAGAGTGGCCCGTTACCATGAGCGAACTGGTCGATGCTGTCGGCCGCGAGACAAAGCATGCAGAGGACCAAGTCACCAGGCATCTCATGTGGCTCGTCAAGTATGGTGTCGTGGAACCGGTGCACGCGAGTGCGAATACGCAGTCGGTACTCGTGGAGAGGGCAGGAATCGAAACGACCTAGCGTCAGCAAGGAGCGGTGTCAACGCAAAGACCCCATGAGTCCTTACGCCGTGGGTGAACAGAGGTGTGCAATGGCATGCATCGGGTGCCGAAACTCCTTCAGACATTCAGTAACCTCGGCCGGCCACGAGTACGATAGCACGCCCCGTAACAGGAACCGCTGAGTCGTACCCTTCCCCGGGAAGGCTATCGTTGGAACCGTGCATGTAGGCTTTATTTTAGGGAGGCACTTGCTATGACGTGGCCCTGACACCACCAAGAGGGACAGAACAGAAGTATAGTCCACAATGGAAAGGAGCGACTATTATGATCGAAAATGTAGGTTTTGGTGATCCCTTCACGCCCGTGAACACCAGCAACTGCTGCACGGGGCTGTGCAATGGAGATGCCTGCTGGTGTCCGTGGGACGGACAATGGCAGCAGAACAGTTGGTATGGCCAGTACAGTTCAATGCAGACCAACGAATTCACCTCGCACAGATGACACAGACAGCAGGAACCGTAGGGCAGATGCATCGACATCTGCCCTATGGGCTCTGATTCACCATGAATAGGAGAAGGCACGCCATGATCCAGGAATACGATCCATCCGCCGGGGGGGATAGAAATGCCATGGTACAGTGTGACGACGGCCCGTTTGTTCACAGGTTGCACACCAAGAAGAACAAGTATATATACGATGTGAACAGCGGTGAAATTCTGCGGGCGGACGACGTCACCTGGGACATCATTGAAGAGTCGTGCCTGCCAATGGAGGATGTTCTTGCAAAATACTCAAGGCAACATGCTCCGGAAGCGATCACCGCCGCATATGAGGACATTGCACAGCACAGATGTAAACAGGGGCTATTTCGTGCTGACCACCCGAGGGTTCAACTGCAATACGGCACAGACTACATTCGTGATAAGATCGCTCATAGACGTGGCCAGTTGACGCTATGCGTGACGGAAGAATGCAATTTCCGGTGCTCCTATTGCCATTTTGCTCTTCCCGACACGGGCATCATACGTGATCACACAACGCGCCGCATGAGCTGGGAAGTGGCCCGTGCTGCGATCGACGAGTTTCTGAAACACTGCAAAGCCAACAGAGCACCCGCTGAGGTACGCACGTCTCGTGACAGTCCCGGACGAGGCATTCCACTGCCATCTCGGCGCAGATCGCTGTACGGTGGGGTGTCTGTTGACGGCGATATCCCCTATCGTACGCATATCGGTTTCTACGGGGGCGAACCGCTGTTGAATTTTCCTCTGATCAAGAAGTGCACGCAGTACGTGCTGGACAAGATGGGACCCCGGGGACGATTCGTGAGTTTTGGGTTGTCGACCAATGGGTACCTGCTAAAAGGCGAAGCAGCAGAATTCCTTGGTGATCACGATTTCATCTTGCGGGTAAGTCTGGACGGTCCGGCGGAGGTACATGATCGCCATCGGCGGACGGCCGATCACGAGAGCACCTGGGCGGAGATCACAAATAATCTAAAACACTACGCCAGGAGATACCCACTTGCGGCGCTGATTATTGCCGCCACGGTCGCGCGCACGGAAAGCATACAGGAAGTGAACAACTACTGGGCCAGCGCCGACTGGATTCCTTGGCGGGCCAACGTGTCAAGTACCATGGCGGTAGATCCTTGGCCTGGATACTACGGGACAGATCAGGGGAATCACGGCTCGGAGCAGGTATATCGTGACTACTTAAGCAACGTGGTGCGAGGCCGAATGGGGTTGGGCCTGCAACACCGTGACCTTTTGCTGCAACAAGCAGCATTTGATTTGGAGTTTGAGGGCATTCATCGGCGCCGCTGGCTGTGCGCCAGGGCGCGGCAGCGTGGGTCAACCTTGTCGCCGGACAGCCAATGCGTACTTGGTGGCGTCCGAGTATTTGTGACGGTTGATGGTGAGTATTATCCGTGCGAAAGGGTCCCCGAGTGTGACGCCCTGCGAATCGGGAGTGTGGCTACCGGTCTCGATGCGGAAAGAGCCACCACGATCATGGAGGAGTTTGTGACATGCACGCGGGCGCAGTGCGAGCGATGCTGGTGTCTGTCATTCTGCGCGTTGCGCTGCGTTGGATCCATGGCAGACAGGGGCAAAGGATACTCGCAAAGGACAAAAGAGCAGTGGTGTCAGGACGCCCGCAAGATGAGACACATGTTCCTGGTGGACTATTGTGAAGTGCTCGAAGCGAATCCTCACGCGTTTGATTATCTGCGGCAATACGAGAAGCTTCGAGAGCTAAGCCACAAGGCTGCTTGGTAGGGTGCAAACGAGCAGCACCATGGACTGAGCAGCCATGCGGCCTATGCCAGATCCACAGCGGGAATAGGAAAATGCCAGGGAGATGGGAACCAGCATCTGCTGAGGCCGGTCTGCACAGGGAAGGGTCTCGGGCGCCGAAAGGTGGCGTGCGAGAACGCATGACCTATGCAGAGACCTCCCGCGGGGTTCGTGCCCAGGCGTGACCGCAGATGCCCGTCAACACTCATCAGGCGATTGATGCAAGAGAATAAGCGATCACCATACCAAGGATATGAGAGCAGGCCAAGGGAATGCGGTAGAGAGGATCGAGAGCCTGCCATTCGAACTCTTTCCGAGATGAGGAGTGCGCTGGGGTGCATTCGTGCGGTGACCGACTACGGCCACCCCTGCCGGATGCGCATGATAGCATTAGCGGTGATGGAGCCGTTGAAATCGCTGTCTGTGCTGTTGACCCCCCTGATTACACAACTTGTGATCGATCAAGCGTATCCCTCACGCAACCTTCTCCTGCTCCTGGCGTTGTTTGCGGCCAAAATGGGACTCGAAGTGGTGGACAATGTCATTGCCATAGCGTCAGGATATCTTGAGACCTACCTGGCAAGTCTACTGCAGTACCGGCTGAGCCTGCGTGTGTGCGACGCGATTTTGCATATGCCCCTTTCCTATCGAGAGGAACACGCTTCCGGTATGTTGCTGGAGCGAGCGAACGCCGATGTGGCCGGTATTGTGAGCACGGTAGTACAACTGATGCCGCAGATCGCGACGATTACCTTCACATTTGTCGTCGCAGCTGTGTTGATGATGAAGATCAGCATCGGAGTCAGCCTGATCATCCTGCTTGTGGTCCCGTTGAACTACTGGATCACGACGCGTATGACGCGCCGCCTGGTTGCGCTGAACATACAGGCGCGGGCCCTCGCGGAAAGACTAACGACATTCACTTCGGAGATGATAGAAGGGGCCACGATCACCCAAGTGTTCTGTTGGACCCGTGCACGCCGCCGCAAATGCGCTGCACTGCTGCGGACGCACCTCGTCACGAGATTTGCTCTGTGGCGCACGCGGATCTTCTGGGGCCGGTTCAACACCCTCGTGAATGGCGCCTGGGGAGTGGTGTTGCTGTGTGGAGGGTGGTACCTGGTGTTCACAAACCACCTGCAACTCGGTCAGGCCGTAGCGCTAGGTATGTATGCGTCTATCCTCTGGCAACCCTTTCGACAGCTGGAGAGGCTATACGAGTCTATTCTGTCGAACTCAGTGTCATCCCAACGAGTGCTTGAGATCCTGGATGAACGTCAACCTGCAGCCTCGACTATACAGCGTGCAACGTGTAGGGTTGCGCCCCGGTGCCTTCGCTTGCGTGACCTGTCTTTTGGCTACCAGAGAGGACGGCCATGCTTGCAGGGTATCAATCTGGAGCTACGTGCAGGACAGACAATCGCGATCGTCGGACCTAGCGGGGCGGGAAAGAGTACTTTGCTGCGGATACTGTGCGGTCTGGATGATCGATACGCGGGTGAGTTTCTGGTGGACGGCCAGGAGTTTCGCGGTATAAGGCCAGATAGCTACTTTCGCCACACTGCATTGGTCCCACAGAACAATGTCTTCTTCAGTGAATCCATACGAGACAACCTGCTCTGCGATGGCATGGTGTCAGAGGAGCGTCTGCAGAAGTACGTAGAGATCCTCGGATTGACGCAGGTGATCGCCACAAGCCCGCAAGGGTATGAAACAAAGCTGGGGTGGCAGGGGATTCGGCTCTCCGCAGGACAATATCAGAAGCTGGCAGTTCTCCGAGCTCTGTTGAAGCCCGCCTCGATCCTGTTGCTAGATGAGATAACGTCGTCCATGGATATTGAATCGGAGCGACAGTTGCTGCAGGGCATTGCCGTACTGCGATCTCCGAAGTGCCTTGCGCTACTGGTGACTCATCATATCCTGGTTACTGCCGAATCCTGGATCGACCAAATCATTGTGTTGGATGGCGGCCGGGTTCAGGAGGTCGGCTCCTGCGAGGAATTGTTGGGCCGCCGTGGGCTCTATTTCCAGTGGGTGAGTCATGCCAGAAGTCAACAGTGGATCGCCGGAGGCAATCGGGGAAGTCAACGGGGCGTACCCTTGTAGCTTGCGTCCCATTGGGGAATGCCATGAGCATGCGGGAGCGTTTGGTGAAGGGGGTCGTCATGGGCAAGTGGGAGAGAGAGTACTCCCAAGGGATCATAGATCGTGAAGCAACCATGGAATGTGCGTCACAGGTCACGCGGCAAGCGTATCCTGACGCAGACTGCGTGTACGTTGACGATTATACCGTGTGTGAGTACAGACCTGATGGCACCAGCATTACCTGGTCCGATGGCTACATGAAAGTGCTGACGGAGAAGGGGAAACGCTACAGAGGGAACATGTCCTTTCCATTCACGCAACCCTACATGGAAGTGAAGCTCACTTCGCTGGAGGTGATCGGGGTGGATGGGCAAGTCAGGCAGTGTGACACGACGGCGCAGAGCAAGACCGTGTTGGGGGATGCCCACGTCTTAGGGGACACCTTCGCTCCAGGCAGCAGGATTCTGCGCGTTCGCATGCCCAGTGTCAACATAGGCGATGTCATTCGCGTGGTTACGCGGCACGAGATTCTAAAACCTCTCGTCTCAAATGCATGGTCGCACTGTCAAGCCCTGAGATCTGTCGCTCCCATACGACACGCGGTATATGAGGTCCATGCGCCAACAGAGGAACCGCTGCGCCGCATGGCCCTGAAGGACATTGCCGCGGGTACGGTGGTTCACAGGCGGTTTGAGTGTCAGAGCGGAATCATCTACCGCTGGGAACTCGCCAACGTACCGTCTCTGTGTTCGGAGCGAGATGGGTCCGGACTTCGTGCTGGCGTTCAACGACTGGTGGTCAGCACGTTGTCCGATTGGCAGACAATCTCCCGCTGGTACTGGAGACTATGTCTGCCGCATCTGGATGCAACGACGCCAGAACTGGATGCTAAGGTTGCTGAAGTGACGAAACATGCCCCGGGTCAAGAAGAGAAGGCTGAGGCGATCTTCTCTTGGGTCTCTCGCCAGGTACAATACACGGGAATGGCGACCGACGATGAAGCCCCAGGATGGGAACCGCGTGACGCTGCGGCCACGTTCAGAGATCGATGCGGCCTGTGCCGGGACAAGGCTGCACTCCTCGTTTCCATGTTGCGTCGGGCCGGATGTGACGCCTATCCGGCTCTCGTTACCAGTCACCCCTGGGATGACACGGATGTTCCTCACTTATGTTTCAATCATGTTATCGTTGCGGTCAGAGCTGACAGGGGACGGTACGATCTGGTGGATTGTACCCATGCAGACGGCGAGCGTCCACTGCGTACATGCCTGACCACTCGTGGTTACCTGATCGCCCATCCGGATGGGGAAACACTGCGAACGTCCTCTCCTACGGGGGGCAAAGAAAATGGTTGACCGCAACAAAGAGCGTCGAAGTATTATGATTGCCGTAGGCTGGCCAGACTGTCCGTGTGAACGCGGTTGGCTGGATGAGGGGCGCCAGGTCGGTTGTACGATTCTCGCGGGCGGGGCCGATTTCACGCTCCTGCGTGTTGGTCTGGCGGAGTCGCCCCGACGGATTAGGTCGCCAAGTGCTGTTCTGTCGACGGCGTGCAGATCCTGACGGAGAGACAGCACTTGAATGTGGTGTTCATAGGAGGTAGAATCTATGTGGTGCATACCCTGTGCGCATTGGAAGTATAGAGCATAGAATGGGAGTGGCTCATGGGAATACTGTGGCAAGATATTCGATACGGGTTGCGCATATTACGCAAGAATGGTGGGTTCACGGCGATCGCCCTAATTACGCTGGCCATTGGTATTGGGGCCAACACAATCATGTTTAGTGTGATCGACGGGTTGTTACTTCGCCCCGTGAAGGTGAGAGATCCGGATCAAGTAGTTGGCTGTCACGGGGGGGTCGATTATCTGAACTATAGCGATATGCGTGACAACAACTCGGTATTCAGCGACCTCACGGGCTACAAAGGAGAAGGAGTCAGCCTAAAGTACAGGGACTACGCCGAGCAGGTCATGGCGTTCTTTGTTCCAGTCAATTACTTCCCGACGCTGGGCGTTGCGCCTGTCCTGGGCCGAGATTTCTTGCCCGGAGAGGACCAATTGGGCGCTGAGGCAGTCATTGTGCTCACGTATGACGCATGGGAGCGATATGGCGCCGACCCGGGCATCTTGGGCAAGGAGATGCTCGTGAACGGCTGGCCGTGTCAGGTCATAGGTGTGATGCCGAGACGATTCACGGGCACAAGCCTGGTGGGACCCACGGTCTGGCTACCATGGGGGGGGCACCACCAGATCATCGAGGATATCCATCGACAGAAGTCCACACCGGCCAGAATTCCGATCTCTCCGAAGTATCCGTGGATATCCTTGATTGGGCGTTTGAAACCGGGCCTGAGCCTGTCCGAGGCGCAGACGCGCGTCGTGCCCATAACCACCCGCGCGGGCATCAGAAGCAGATTCCCTCTATATCGCTTGCCCAGACTCTTCTTCACCGTGGGAGGAGATGATCGCGCGGAAATAATCGGCTTCGCTGTGTTCCTGTTAGGGACATCAATCCTAATACTGTTCATTGCCTGCTTGAACCTTGCAAACATGTATGTCGTGGAGGGGACTTCCCGACAGCGGGAGTTGGCTATCCGCACGGCTATAGGAAGCAGCCGCTGGCGTCTTGTGAGACAACTGCTGGTTGAGTCGCTCCTTCTGGCCGCGCTTGGAGGCATAGGCGGTCTACTTCTGGCCTTTTGGGGCATGAGGATCCTGAATACGGGGCTGACCACCCTGCGTATGCCGATGGGGATGAGTCTCTCGTTGCGGGCGGGATTCGACATTCGTGTGTTCGGAGCCGTTCTGGGATTTACCACGATGGCGGCGCTCTTATCCGGCCTATGGCCGGCCATTCGACTCTCTCAACGTTGTGTTACGGCCGACCTGAAGGAAGTGCGCGGTGCTACCTTCCGATCCGCTGGAAGGCCCAAGAGGCTCTTGCCACGCGGTCTTTCGGTGGTGGGACAGATCGCCTTGTCCGTCGTGTTGGTTATGGGCGCGAGCCTTTTCACGCACAATGCGTTGAAGGTGGCTTACGCGAACCCCGGGTATAGTCTGGATGGCAAGTTGCTCATTGGCTTGGACCTCAGCGGCAGCCGCTCCGGCGACATGCAGCGTCAGCAGTTGTGCCAGCGTCTGCTTGAGCATGTATTAACCCTGCCGGGTGTCCAAACCGCGGGCATGTCGGACCAGATTCCCTTCGACAATAGCAGGCAGCGAAGCCGTTACATCGCGCCTTTGGGCCAGAACCTGGATGACGATCCACAGACCCTTATGCATCAAGGGATAGGCACGGGCCTGCAGTCCATTGGCGGAGCCTATCTCCAAGCGACCGGGTTGCCATTGCTGCGTGGCCGATACTTCACCTGGGCCGAGAGCACTACCGGCGCTCCGGTCGTAATCGTGAACGAGGCCCTTGCCCATCGGCTTCGGTCCGATGGAGAGGTTCTCGGCTGTCTGATTTCCGGTTCGCGGGAAATCGTCGGGATTATACCTAATGTGCGTCAGCAAATACTCACGAAGCGAACAGGACCACAGCTCTATCAGCCTCTGGAATCTAACTTCGACTTCGTCTATCTCACGGTTCGTCTGACAGATTCGGCACGAGCTATCGAGACTGCTCTGCTCCGGAGCATCCCGGCGGATATCCGCGGTGTGGATCCGCAGATTGCTGTCGTGTCGGCCGCAAGGCTTACGGACTATCATCGCAACGGGCTGCACATGTGGATCGTACGCATGTTGGCCAGATTGTCTGCGGCATTGGGGATTATGGCTCTCTTTCTCGCAGGCTTGGGCATCTATGGCGTCAAGAGTTATATGGTGGCTTCCCGAACACCGGAAATCGGCATCCGCATGGCTCTGGGGGCTACCAGTCGGGGGGTTCTCCGGATGATTCTTTTTGAGGGGGCTATAGTAACGCTCGTCGGGTTGTCGGCCGGCATGTGGGCCGCATTGAATGCGGCGCACCTGGTGCGCAGCGTCTTAAGCGACGTCGATCCCATCGATCCGCTAAGCATCACGGTTACAGTGGCCCTTCTCGGCGGAGTCTCGCTGCTGGCCAGTTACATACCTGCTTGGCGGGCAATGAAAATTGATCCCATTGTTGCCCTGAGATACGAATAGTGGATGGTGTCACAACATGTTATGAAAGCGCATCACGGGGCGGAACTCCAGCATCTCCAATCGCGCAATGATGCTGCCATCCGTACCCATCGGAGTCCGTCATGACTGCGTACGCAATCCGAGAATGCTGTCGAGCAGTGAACATCCCGATCGCCACACTTGAGGTGACGAGCAAATGTAACTCGCGATGTAACACGTGTAATATCTGGAGACTCCAGGCCGATCAGAAGGAGGGCAGAAGAGAGCTAGACACAGAGGAGTGCTGCGCAATCTTGAAACAGTTGAGAGAGCTTGGCTGCCGGTCCATTGAACTGCATGGCGGGGAACCCACGCTGAGGAGAGATCTGCCGGAACTGGTATCCTGCTGTACCCGGTTGGGTATGGCCACCATGTTTGCGACAAATGGACTGAGCATGACAGAGAAGCTTGCGTCAGAATTGGTGGAGGCCGGGCTGAAGCA
>Ga0209347_1005521_pt1 | contig 11942 bp, 9 predicted proteins | sample AutmiccommuBRH23_FD_187382 | JGI IMG/M metagenome (GOLD analysis project Ga0209347, IMG submission 187382) | Deep subsurface microbial communities from Mt. Terri, Switzerland - Autotrophic microbial communities BRH/23 (SPAdes) (version 2) | ecosystem: Environmental > Aquatic > Deep subsurface >...
GATCCCCTTCCGTCACGATCCTGTCATGCCGTGCGGCGAAGGCCCGTTGCATGGCGACGAGTTGCTCCCGCACCTGCGGCGAACCCGCCGCATGACGGACCTTGGCCGTCAGGTCGGAGTCTCGGATCGACTCGGTCACATCCTGGCCGTCGATACGGACGAGCATCTTGCCGCCGGCGGCCTCGAAATCGAATCGGTGCCCCTGCATGACGCCGAGCAGTTGCTCCTCGTCGGCCAGATCTACGCCGTCCCGAACCGCCGCCAGCGTCACCGCCCGGTACATCGCGCCGGTGTCGAGGAAGGTCGCGCCGATTCTCTCGGCCAGCAGACGCGCCATGGTGCTCTTGCCGCTGCCGGCCGGACCATCGATTGTCACTACCAGATCCGCCATCGGGTTTATCGGGCCTCTACCCTTTCGCCGGCGAGATTGCTGGTTTCCACCGCCATGCAATCACCGCACGCTTCGCTTCGGCGGGGCTCGCCGATTTTGACCGCGATGATGCTCGTATCGTCGACCTGCCGGGCCAGGCCGGCGAATCGCCTGCGATACGCCAGCACGTTGCGAACGACGTGATCGGCAGGACAATCGACGAATCGCGCGGCGGCTTCCAGCATCCTCTCGCGGCCCCAGAGATCGTTGTTGAAGTCCATCGCGTCGATCAGCCCGTCGGTGTAGAACAGCAGGCAGTCGCCGTCGCGCAGGTCGACGGTCTCGATGTCGTACTTGGCGTGCGGGTCCACGCCGAGCACGAGCCCGCCCGCGGCCAAATCCTGCATCCGGCCGTCCCGAATGAGCACGGCCGGCTCGTGGCCGCAGTTGCAGTAGGTCATGGTGCGTTCCGCCGCGTCGATCGTGGCGTAGTAAAGCGTGATGAACTCGCCCTCCCGGCACTCCATGCAGGCCATCTTGTTGAAGTTTTCGATGGCGTTCCTCGTGCGGACGGCGCTTCTGATGCCGCTGTTGAGGTCGCCCGACATGGGGCCGACATCGCGGATCGCCTCGCGGAACCCCTCGGTCCGCGCCTGGACCGCGCCGCGGAACCAGCTCATCATGATCGCCGCCGGCACGCCCTTGCCGATGACATCGGCAATCGTAATGACAAGCCGATCCTCGTTGATCGGCAGAAAATCGTAGAAATCCCCACCCACATCGAAACACGGGATATACGTCGCGGCGATATCCAAACCCTTGATCTGGGGGGCCTTCTCCGGGATCATCCGCCGCTGGATCAGCCCGGCCAGGCGCATCTGCTCGGTGAACCGCTGGGCTTCGATGGCCTCGGCGTAGAGCTTGGCGTTGGTGATGGCCACCGCGCACTGGGAGGCGACCGCCCGGGCCACGACGATATCGCTGGCGGTGAAATCCTTGGGCCGGGGGCTGTACAGACGCAGCACGCCGATGGACTTGTTGCGGAACTGCATCGCCACGGTCAACTGGCTGACGAGCCCCTCCTCGACCGTCGCCTGCTTGTACTGAATGCGGTCATCGATCCGCATGTCGTCGATCACGATGGCCTCGCCGGCAAAGGCGGCCTTGATGACCTCGTCGTCCTTTGTGACGGGCCCCTTGCTGCGGTATTCCTCGCTGAGCCCGTACGTGCTCCGCATCCGCAGGTCGTTCTGCTCCTCGTCGAGCAGGCGGATCGAGCAGGCCTTGGCGCCGATGATCTTGACGGCCGCCTCGGCCAGCTTGTCGAGCACTTCCTGCAGCGAGAAATCGCCCGCCACCAGCGTGCTGAGCTGGTAGATCTGCTCGTCAATCTCGATTTGTCTTCTTACACTTCGCATAACATCCAGACTAAGACTTTGTGATTCCGGGGCATTATAAGCGACTCGGGGGGATTCGGGAATGGCAATTTGCCGGCTGCGCCGGAAGCTCGAAATCCAAAGCACGAAATCCGAGCTTTCTTCTCAGAACGGTCCCATCAGACGCACGCTCCGCCCCACCTCGGGCAAGACCCAGGACCGATAAACATCATCATCCCAGTCCCACACAAGCCATTTCAAGGAGGCGTCCTCCAGGGGCGTCTCGAACTCGAAGGCCGCCTCCACGGGGAATCCCCGGCCATCGACCGCCAGGACCTCCACCTCCATGCGCGGCAGCGAGATCCGATCTCTCGCATGGAGCGGATGGGCGGGGCTTCGAACGTCGGCAAGATATCGGTAGAAGAACGCAAAATCCGCTCGTTTGCCGCGCTGGCAATCCAGCAGGCTGTCGGAGAGGGATCGGACGGTCAACCGTCGCGGCCCGGTGCGAGTCAACTCCACGGAGTTGAAGCCGGGAGCCAGCATGCGTACGCCGCGAGGCAACGGCCGGCCCTCGCAGGCCCTCTGAAACGGGTCGTACAGGAAGGAAACCGGGTTGGGCGCGTTGACCACGACCAGATCCTCGTTCCCCAGGGTCCCGGCCGGACCGAGGTCCTGCGTCTCGGCCATCTTCTCGTACATCTTCGAAGTTATCTGCGGGGCTCCGAGGCGTCCGGCCGCCGCCAGGGGCAGATGGGCGATGAGGAACACCACGAAAAGTGTCCCGCAGACGTGTCGCATCCAGCCTTGGGCCGGCATCCAGCGCTCCTTCGCCAGCCAGCCCCCGACGTACTCGGCTACGACGCCAAAAGCTCCGATTGCGATGAAGAGCATGGCCCGGCCCATCGGGACCGTCGCGCAAACGGGCAATGCGGAGAGGTACATGCCGACCAGCCAGAACCTCGCCCGCCGGTTCACCCGCAACATGGGCGCCAAGATGACGGGAATCAGGATCGTCAGGGCCGCCAGCAGAGCCCATAGAAGCGTCTTGCTCCCGGGCGGCAGATAATTGTGCAGATCGGCGGGGACGCCGGTCCACTGCCCTCCCAGGAAGAACGGCCCCCGCAGCAGCACGGCCAGGGCATAGTCGAAGGGCTCTCGCACCGGGTCGAAGTAGAACCCGCCCCCGCTGGCGCCGTACCCTTGCAGATTGTAGACCAGCCGCCACAGGACAATGACGGCGGCCGACGGAACCAGCATCAGAGCCCGTCGGACCACGCGTCCGTGGCCCAGCGCCGCTTCGTAGGCGAACAGATAGGCGAAGGTCGCAATCCCTCCCTCAGTAGCCAGCACGGAAACCAGCAGGCATGCCGGAGCGACCACAGCGCCGGGTCGCCACTGCCGCCTTCGCCAACGGTCGTAGGCGAGCAGGGTCATGGCCCCGAAGAACAGCGAAATCAGCAGGTTGCGGTTGGCAATCCACAGGGTCGGGAAGTAGGCGTTGTCGTCGAGCAGGTACATGAGAGCCGCCAGCCCGCCGAGCCATCCGGGCCCGGCCATTGCGAAACGACCCGACGGCGCCGAATCCCCTATGGAAGCGACCCGTCGATACAGGAAGGCCACGCCCATCATCGCCGCGGCCAGCCACAGAATACTGTGAAGGTGCATCATCTCGGGGGATTGGGAAAACAGGCGGTAGTCCAGCCATTGCGTGAAAGAGGCTACCGGCCGCCAGAATGCGACGCGAAAGCCCTCGTACGTCCACCATGGCAAAGCCCCGAAGTCTCTTAGCGGCTGGAGGTTCTCCCCGGGATGCACGGCGACGAACGTGTGCGACAGAGCACGTCCGAGCCGGCCCGAGTTCTCCGGCATCAGGCCCCTCTCGGCCAGTCGGTCTGTAACAGTCGAAGGACCGACGAGAATCGAGCGGTGCATGAAATCATCATTGAGGAAACCCGTGCGCAGGGCGGGGAGCGAGACGGCAATCGCCACCAGCGAGAGGATCAACGGCATCCGGGAAGACTCCAGAAATCGAACGACAGAACGCAGAACAGAGGACGGAAAACGCAAGACAGAAGCATTCGGGCTTGCATCCCCGGGCCTCAGTCCTCGGTCCTCGGTCCTTTTCTCCCAACTCAATCCCTGATCCGGATTCATCCCGCCGACTCAACCCCCCATTTACGGTTTGCGATTCTCCCCGTGTCGTTTATAATTCTCTTGGCGTTTGTCCTCCCCTGGAATCCGGGATGCGCCATGGCAATCAGATACTAAGTAGTCAATCGCAGATCGTCAATGCGAATACTGCTGTCGGGGAGTAGTCAAAAACAACTTATGGACCAGACGGCACGACATGTCATCTTTCGCGGACGGGTGCAGGGAGTGGGATTTCGCTACACTTGCCGCGATATCGCCGCCCGCTACGAGGTCACCGGGTTCGTGCGGAACGTGCCCGACGGCACGGTCGAGATGTTCATCCAGGGTGACCCGACGGTGATCGACAACTGCATCGCGGACATCCAGAGCGAATTCGCCGGCTACGTCCGCGATACGCAGATCGAGCCGGCCACTTTCAGTCCCCGCTACGCGGATTTCCGAATCGTCATGTAAAGTCCGGCATTCTCCCGGATTCCACATGCCCCTCGCGCCGACAAGTGGCACGCAGGCAATTTCCTCACTTGAAATCGAGACATTCACTACGCCCCCGCGGCACTTCGAGACTGCTACAGTGTATGAAGGACACATAGCACCAGGGGACCGCTGACCGCTTGCCGCAGACAGCGGCCCGATGAATGAATAAATCCGATGGAAAGGAGAGAGAGATGGTTATACGAAAGATCCTGTTGGCCGTAGGTACTCTGGCTCTGCTGTCGGGGGCAGCAGTCTTGGCGCAGGCGGAAAGAGTCGAACCGTTCACCCCGAATGAGACTGTCGTCGTGCAGGAAACCCCCATCGTACAGGAAACAACTGTGGTCCCGTCGAATTTCTGGCTGGCCATCATCGTCGGGGTCATTCTGGCCGTGTCATTCGAGTTGATTCTTACCCATCTTTCCGTCGCTGCGGGAATCAGCTCGGTGGGCCCCTTCGACAGGCGGAAAAAGGGCGAGCGCCACCATGAAGAGCCCCACACGGGCGGCGGGATTATGGGCAAGCTGAGAAAGGGCAGCAGCCTGTTCGGCGTCTGGGCGCTGATCACGGCGACCGTCTCGCTGTTTTTTGCGAGCTGGCTGGCGATCGAGCTGGCCAACACGGCCGATGCGTTCCGCGGCCTGGTGCTGGGTCTGTCCATCTGGGCTCTCTTCTACATCATCATGACCGTTCTTGAAGTCACCGCGCTGACCTCGCTCGTGGGCTCGCTCACGCAGACCGCGGTTGCAGGTCTGCGGTCGGCCTACAAGACCACGACTTCCGTCTTCGGCAAATCCGAGGAGGACCGGGTCGTGGACACCGCCGAGCGCGTCACCGCCGCGGTCCGCAACGAGCTGTTCGGCGATGTCGATACCAAGCACCTCCGCAAGCAGATCGAGAGATATGTCCAACAGCTCAAGCCCGCCTCGGCCGACGAGATCAAGGACGCCATCCGCGGGATGCTGGACGACGTGGAGATCCGGGCCCTGGTCGAACACGAGGAAGGCCCCTTCGCCGACGTGGACGTCCTGACGGCCTCGCTGGAGACCGAGGAGGGCATGACCCGCGAAAAGGCGCGCACCGTAGCCACCAACGTCAAGGACGCCGTTTCCAAGATCCGCGAGGAGTACCGGTCGGATAAGGATGCCGCCTCCAAGCTCGCCGACGCCTCCATGCGAGTGACCGGCAGGTCCGAGGAAGAGGCGCGGGCCGTGCGGGAGAAGATCGAAACCTACCTGCGCAACACTCACAAGGACGAACTGAACCCCGAGGGCATCAAGCGGGATCTCGAGAAACTGCTCCACAGCCCCAAGGAAGGCCTGGCGGCCCTGCGGGATCGGCTCTCCCACTTCGACAGATCGACGCTCAGGGCCATCCTCGCCCAGCGGAAGGACATGAATGAGCAAGATGTCGACAAGACCGTCGACCGCGTGATGAGCGTGATCGACAGAGTCCGCGGCAAGACGGCGGAAGCCGCCGAAGGGGCCACCGAAGAGGTCGCCGCCCGGCGGCACGGCGTCGAATCGAAGATTCGCAATTACCTCAATTCCATGCATCGGCCCGAGCTTCGTTACGAGGGCATCAAGCACGACATGCAGGTGTTGTTCCACGATCCCAAGGCCGGCGCGGACCTCCTGGTCCGGCGCCTGAAGGCCATGGATCGCGATACGCTCAAGGCCATCGTCGCCTCGCGCAAGGACATGTCGCCCGAGGACGCCGAGCACGTCGTCTCGCAGATGGAACACGCCCGCGACGAAACCATCGCCAAGTACGAGCAGATGAAGACGGAAGTCCAGCACCGGATCGAGGACGCCAAGGACAAAGCCCTGCACGAGGCCGAAGAGGCCCGTCAGGTGGCCCGTACCGCGGCCTGGTGGACGTTCGGCTCGGCGCTCGTCTCGGCCGCTGCGGCCATTGTGGGCGGCATTCTCTCGACGTATACATGATGACCGGCGTACGGACCACCGCAGTCCGGTGGGTAGACGCCAAGGATGCCGTTTGGAGTTCCGCCTTCAGGCGGGTTTGAGAGTCTTCCGACGTAGCCGGCTCCGCTGGCATGAGCCCGGGATTTCAAGGGCCGGCCGGACTGTCTTACCCGCGTGAAGGCGGGGCACTCGGACGACCTGGGCGCCGAGAGGTACTGATCAAGTACCGACGCATAACGATTTGTTCCAGCAGACTGCCAGGGGGTGGTCTTCGTGAATTGAAATTTCGCATTGCCCCGCCAACTTCTGAACATACCGCTCGGCGTTGCTGCGCGCCTTCTTCACAGCCAGCCACCGGAGAAGAACAAATGAACCTACAGAAGACCTACACCGCCCTGCTCACCGCCGATCTTGCGGCGGCTGAAAGCTGGTATACGAAGCTGCTCGGTCGTGGACCAGATTACCGGCCGATGAATACGCTGGTGCAGTGGGAGCTCTCCGACAAGGGCGGGGTAATGCTCTCAACGAGCGACGGAATCGCCGGCAGGGGCGCTATGTTCCTTTACGTTGACAATGTCGCAGCCGAGCGCCTCCGGCTGCAGGGGCGAGGGATCGTGCTCGGGGACGACATGGAGGGCGACTATTCGACGCTCGCACAGGTGCGGGATCCTGACGGCAACCTACTGACGCTGGCGACGCCGCCCGCGCGGTTCTTTCCCCGGGCATAATCGGCCACATCGGGCGCAAAGCCTGACCAGCGCCTGTTCTCGGACGCGCAATAGTCCGCCGCGCGCCGGAAAGGCGCAACATTAGGCAGCACAAACAAGGCAGGCGAAACTGTTCGAGGCATCGAGGAAACAAGTGCGATGACAAAACCGGAACTAGCGAGATTCAAGATTGATGGCGCCGAAGTGGCGGTTCGCCTGGCGGGCAAGCGCGGAAACCCAGCGATTCTATTGGTTCACGGACTCCCTGACTCCTCGGGGTATTTCCGAAACGTAATCGATACCCTCGCGCAGGACTGCTTCGTGATCGCCCCGGACCTGCCTGGGTTCGGAAGTTCCGAGCCCGACGAGCGGCCCTCGTTCTCGCGTTTCGCTGATCTCATCGACGGACTGCTCGCGCAGCTCGATGTCGAGTCGTTCCACCTCTACCTCCACGATTTCGGAGCGAATGTCGGGCTTTATCTCGCCACGCGCGCACCAGGCAAGATACGCAGCCTCATCATCCAGAATGCCAACGCCCATGAGAGCGGGATGGGACCGCAATGGGTGCCGGTCAGGGCCTATTGGGCCGATCCCACGCCGGAGCGGGAAGCCGAGACGACCGCCTTCCTGACCCTCGACGGCACGCGCAACCAATACGTGGGCGGCATCCCCGAGGAGATCGCAGCGCGCATCGACCCCCGGCTGTGGGAGGAGGACTGGCGGATCATGTCACTCCCCGGCCGGCTCGAGACGCAGCGTGCGCTCGTGCTCGACAATCGCAGCCATGTCGCGCGGTTCGGGGAGATCGCCAATTACCTCGCTCGCTGGCAGCCCCCGGCGATGATGCTGTGGGGGCGGCACGACATCTTCTTCGACCTTGAGGAGACCCTCTCCTGGATGAAGGCGCTCCCGCGCATGGAGGCGCACATCCTCGACGGCCCGCATCTCCTGCTGGAGACCCACCCGGCCGAATGCGCCGCGTTGATGGGCGCCTTCGTCAGGCGCGTGGAGGGGCTGCGGAAGAACGACGCCAGAAACGGAACCAGATGAAGACTGAAGATCGGTTGCGGTTGCGAGGGGACCCCAAACGAAAAAGAATGCGTTTGGGGACCTCGAAGCTCGTTTCGGTTGCGTAAGGGCGTGGGGCGTGAGGCTGGCGTCCGGCCGACGAAACCGAAGGACGAAACGAGCCTCGCCACCGCCGGACGATGACACGTGGTGCTGTCGACCACCGAAGAGGCATGGACGGTGTATCACAGGCGATTATGAAATGGAGAGCGATCTGGCAAACTCCGAAGAAGGGAATCTGGGACTTCTTCGTGGACGACTCGTTCACTCTTGCCGCCGCACTCGCATTCTATGCCATGCTGTCCCTGGCTCCCCTGCTGGTCCTGTCGCTGACCCTCCTGGGGTTTCTCGATGAGCAGGCTCAGCAGCAGATCATCGAGCAGACGAAGTCCCTGATCGGCCCCGACGCCAGCGCCGGCGTGGACCTGCTGCTCACGAACGCCAAGGCCCAGCGGGTGGAGGCCACCGTCTCGGCGGTCATCGGGTTGGCCGTCGTTCTCATCACATCGACCACCGTCTTCGCCCAGTTGCAGTACTCGCTCAACCGGGTCTTCAACGTTCGCGCCAAACGGGGCATCATCAAAGGCTGGCTCTACAAACGCGCCATGTCTCTTCTGATGGTCCTGGCGATGGGGGCTGTGGTGATCGCCTCGATTGCCGTCAATTCCGCGCTGTCCCTCGTGTTTCGCGGCAGAGGCCCGCTCCTGGATATCGCCAATTTGGCGATCTCCGCCGTGGTCTTCACGATCATCTTCATCGTCATGTTCCGCGTCCTGCCCGACGTCAAGATCACCTGGCGGGACACCTGGGTGGGAGGCGCAATCTCAGGTCTGTTGTTCGTCCTGGGCGAATACGGGATCGGCAAGTACCTCGCCTACAGCGGCGCCGGATCGGTCTACGGAGCGGCCGGATCGCTGGCCGTTCTGCTTCTCTGGGTGTTCTACTCGGCCCTGATCGTCCTTCTCGGCGCCGAGTTGACCCAGGCCTACGGCGCCTGCTGCGGCAAGGAGATCGTCCCCGACGACTTCGCCGAGTGGGACCCCGAAGCCGCCAAGAGCCACGCCGAACTGGAGCAGGACAAGACCGAACCATAGACCCGCATCCGCGAAAGCACGAATATCGAAATCCGACCCCGTCTGGCAAGAACGTCAACAAATCCCAAGCACAAAGCCCAACTGGCCGAAACGCTGCCGCCCGCCGGGAGTTCCGTTTGGGACATTGAGATTTCGATCATTCGTGTTTGCTTCGGATTTGCGTTCCCGCAGGGCCGGGGTCGAGTTTCGATATTTGAATTTCCAAAGCGGGCTTCCCGCTTTGTTCTTGCTTCTCTCGACCCCTTTCGTGAAACTGAATGAAGCGGCGATGAAGTGGTTGGCTGTTCCGGCATGTTGGACGAGTCCGGCGAGATCGAGAGGAGTTGGATCGTTGTGCCAGTCTGAGTGTCGGGCGAAACAGGATAGAGCAGAGCGAAAAGCGGTACTGTCCCCGGTTATTCTCGCGTCAAGAAGAGCAGCCGGCAGGTGAAATCGAAAGCAATCACCCTTGGCGCACGGCGCATGGCCTGTGTGATTCTCGCATCCAAGCGGTCCATTTCGTCCGTGACCAGTACTTGCACATCCACGCGATGCGTGGCGGCGGCAGTCTTTGGGCGTCGCGGACCGAGAGCCAACCACGTCGCAATCGCATTTCCTGCCGCCGTCCTGCGCGAGTCGTCCAACACAAGCAGCCCATCCTTTCGCATATTGTCGCCAGCTGCAACGTCACCTGGGCATCGCTGGCGACGTACTCAAGGACTCTTCTCCGCTTCCCCTCGGCCCACAGCCTTGGCGCGTTGGTGCCGTCTATGCCGTCCTTCTTGGCCACTAGGCCCATTGCCCTGGCTGCCGAGATAAGGCTGACGCCGAACCCGCGTTGGCACAACACATGGAACATCATGTCTACGTGGTCAAGGGCGAGCCGCCTGCATTCGTCGAACAAACCAGATTCTTCGGCCAAGATGTCAAAATCAAACCCCACACCATTCCAAGTGAGGAGCGTGTAGCCGCTGCTGACCATCCTCGATAGGTACTTGACCAGCTTCCTTGCGTCGTCACGGCTCATTCGGCGTGCAGGCCAATTCATCCTCGTCGTCCCGTACCAGAGCAACGGCACACCGACATCGTAACGAAGCGTTGCAGCGCAAGATATGCCCAAGGGTCTGTCTTCTCTCCAATTCTTCTCATCAGGGGGTTGGACTTTCGCGATCTCCAGGTCGAACGAGAGGTACTTGCGATTCATAACAGCCACCCGCTTTTTGAGTTGCCACGCTCACCTATGACGAGTCGTCCATCTGGTGCCCAAGAGAACTTGCTCGGTTCCTGTGGGTCGAGCGTAAGACCGGTACGCCGAAAGAACGCTCTAAGGAGATCGGGGCGATTCTGTAATCTGGAAAACTCCGTGCTGAGGCGACGACGCAACTCCTTGAGATCAGGCGGAGTGTAGTTCGGCAATCGGCCATACTTCACGTATCCCCACACGTTATCGACAGGGTTCAGTTCAGGAACTCCAGGTGGAAAACTCTCGTTTACGATGTACCGGTAACGCATCAAGTAGTCCACAAGCGGTTTCGCGCCATGAATCAGGATTCCATCCCAAACGATTGTGAAAGGTCCCCCGATCCACTTCCGAAGGGTGTCGATGAACGGCACGATAGAATAGCCGTGAAAATTGACGTTGTCTTCAGCTATGTAGAACTGAAACCCAAAGCGGTGCTGTTCGGGGCTGACTGTAATTGCCCCAATGACGGAGATTCGGCCATGCGGATCGGCGCACTTGCTGATGGGCTGCTCACCCCGCGGAGCATAGGTACGGCGCAAGAGCGGCGAGAGCATGAAGCCTGCCTCATCTATGAAGACCAAGTAGGCATGTCGTCTTCGTGCGCGAGCCAAGATACGAGGATATTCCTCGGTAAGCCATCTTTCGATTTCCGCATTGTCACGGCTACGAAGCTGCATCGCGGGCCGTTGTGGGCTCCAGCCCATCCGCTGTCTAATGATTCTACTGACTTGGGCCGGGTTATACCTTACTCCGAACCGTTTCCGAATCAGTGTTGCCACACGTTTCGCCGTCCACAAGTCGTTTATCCATCCGTTTGCCGTCGCGCCCTTGGACATCAATGTCTTAAGCTCCTCAATCTGCTGGTCCGTTAGTTTGGGAGGGCGTCCCGGTCGTGGCTTCAATGCAAGGCCGTCTTCTGACTGCGCCAACTCACGCCAGCGATAAACCGATGGAGGAGTTACGCCAAGGGCCTCCGCTATCAACGGGATGCTCCAGCTCTTCTGCATCAGCGCGACGGCACGACGACGGCGGAATTCCCTAGCACTTTCTTTGTGCCACATGTCTTGGACCCCCAGAGATAGAGACACCTTGGCTATCAAATTACTGTAATTGGGATACTGGGACTAACTAGAAAGTTCGGGCAGTCTTTTTCCGCATTCTCACGTAGCAAAGAAGGGGGTCTGGCGTGGAATCAAGCGTTAGCGGGAAGCCGGAGGCGGGGTCGCTTCTTCGACAGCGGAAGGCAGGACGGAATACGCCGCCTGAAGGCGGTACGCGGGAAGGGTGTTCACCACAGGGGCACAGAGGTCACAGAGAAGAGGACGCCGTGTGGAAGCGTGGAAGCATCGGGGGAACGCGGACCGGTTCCGCCAGGCGACTTCTCGGCCGCATCTACGCATCTACCGTTCCTGCGACGGGTTATGTCTCTGGGGTTCGGTTCCGGCCTGAATCTGCGTCACTCTGCGACACCGCCACGGTGCCCCTGCGTCGGGAAATCGGCGGATGAATTCTTGTTCTTCATTTCGGAGGCGTGGTCCACAGATTTCGCAGAGTT
>Ga0209347_1005522_pt1 | contig 11941 bp, 12 predicted proteins | sample AutmiccommuBRH23_FD_187382 | JGI IMG/M metagenome (GOLD analysis project Ga0209347, IMG submission 187382) | Deep subsurface microbial communities from Mt. Terri, Switzerland - Autotrophic microbial communities BRH/23 (SPAdes) (version 2) | ecosystem: Environmental > Aquatic > Deep subsurface >...
CCGGGCAATTGGCATAGCCGAAGAACACAAGTTGCATCCGGCCTTCGGGATCGATCTGGGTACGGGTTGTTCCGGTATGGTCGATCAGCTCGAACCCGCCGCCGAGTTTCCATGGCAGTGGCATCACTTCATTCGCTAGGTCGATGACAGGCGGCGTTGCGTGTTTCTCGGTGCCATGCGCCAGCGCGCCAGACCCCAAACAGCCACATGCCACGGCCAGCAACAGATCACGTAGCTTCATTCGAACAACTCCTTGAGAAATGGCTTCTCCTCTTCAACGCCAATGCCGGTATAGCCGTGCGCGGCAATTTCCGCGTTGACGCGCGGGTCACGCCGAAACCACGGCCCCTTGCCCTCGGCACCGGGATGGACCCCGGCCCATTCCTTCGTCCAGCGGTTCGCGGCGATCCATTCGACATCACCTTCGGCGCGGATTTTCTGCACCAGATATATGTTCGTCGCCCCCAGATCGGGATCCTCGATCAGCAGGCCATCAACCTCGACCTGCCTACCACAGAACGGCAGCAGTTCAACCACCGCCCCGGTAAATGCGGCCTGAGCATTCTTGTTGGGATAAACCAGAACGTTGTCAACGGCGCGCAGCAAGCCCAACTGACGCGCCCCGCCTCCGCAATCTGTCGGGCAATCGCCGGTCAGCTCACACAGGATATCCACAACCTTCGCATCAAACCGCGCCGGTTGCTCGGCATAGAGGTTCCACGGTTTTGCCTCAGACCCTTGCAAGAAATCCTGCGCTCCGGCGGGCAGCGACGTGCCGGCAAACGCAAGCATCATCAGAAAATGTTTCATTGCTTGCCACCTCACTCTTTCGGTTCTGGAATCGCAAAGGGCGGAACAGGCCCGTAATCCTCGTGGTTCAGTTTGGTGATCCCGTGATCCGTGACCACCTCTTCAACGACAAGATAATTTAGCCCGTCGCGATAATAGAGGATGCCATCCGCAGTGATCTCGTGGCTGGCAAGGCGCAACTGTGTGTCGCCCCCGGCAGAGCCATCGTCCCCCTTGATCTTGAGCACCATGTAAACCTGGCCGTCCTCGCCCAGTAATCCCACGGGAATTCCCCCAGCCGAGCACCAGAGCGCACAGGTGTGATGTGCCGTGCCGGTAACAGCGTCGGGGCCGCCCATCACGCCAGAATAGTAACACCAGGTGTCGATGATCTCGCCCGTGATCTGGACACGTTCGCCCTCTGCCGCTTGCGCGGCCAGAGGTACCGACAACAAAAATGACGCCATCAATAGTCTCATGCGCATGCTTTCACCTCCAAGATTACGCTGTAACCGCTCCGAAGCTAACCACTCACTACATGCAACAGCCAGATAAAGTTTCTGTTCGTGCGGGCCAGTACCTACTCAAGCATGTGTAACCATGCGCAGAACGAGTCTCTCATCTTGTTGCGCTACAATGGAGTTCTACCGATTGCGGGTGCAACAAGCCCACGCAACTAGGAGAATGGCCGCCCCGATGGGGACGACCGGAGTGAGGAAGCGCGGTCATCCGCACAAAGCTCCTCAATAAGGGGCAATTAAAACCCAGTTTTCGTCGCCCTGCGTGATGTGGGTCGGTATGTCCGCCTGCCACTCCTCACGCGCACCTTCGTGCACCATAAGAAAGAGCTTTCCATCCTCGATTTGCCAGACATTTGGGTCACCGGGACGCTTGTAGTTCTGCGAAGCAGCCCAGGCACAATAGCCATCGTACTGAGGCGCGAACGCGGTTGGCTCAGCAGCAAAACGATCGCGGTTCTCTTCGGAAGAAAAGAACCAGACCGCACCGTTCCAGAAATGGTGGTAACGGGCCACACCCTCGGCCGGCGGGCCATCCGTGTGATAACTCACAGCGTCATAACCGCCAATCGCGGTGGCGAGTTGGTTCGTGGCATGGGCACCCCCAGCCGTCATAAAGCCGAGCGCAACGAGCGCCGCAGCAAAGAAAGATCTGAACATTATGGTCTCCCTAGTTTGATGAATGCCCATCGCGAAGCAGGCATATCGTAGGGTCTCACCAATCCGAGCTGAGGCAAAATAACATCATCTCACTATGAGGTGATTGAAAAACTGTCGGCTCGAGCAAGTTGGATTTTCGAATTGGCTAGGCGTTTGATCTACGGGTTCGTCTTAAAGCAATTGACGGGACTGGGTACTGACATGACAAAACGCTAGTCGGTGCCCTGCCCTGCCTCAATCCAAGTTTGCCTAACCGGGCCCTCTTTAGTGATGAATGCCATCTTCATCCTCAAGTATCTATCTCCGATAGCGGTCCGCTTCCTGACAACCGGCCAGAATCAACTAGAGGTGGTCGATACCTTCATCGCCATCAAAGTCGCTGGAATGCTCATACTTACCTGCTTTCAATCGAAGACTATCCTCCAGAATGGATGCCAAGGCTGCTACGCTGACAAGGAACCCAGAGATTGGCACGATGCTGATGGCATATTTCTTAGGCATGTAATTGGGCTTGAAGACAAAGCCTCCGTCTTCCCATGCGAAATACCACATTTCCCAATACTTGCCGCCCATCTTGGCAACGGCTTCGAGCCCATAGATGATCATCACGATACCGATCCCGAAGATCACGACAGACCAGAACTGTTGAATGACGAACGCAACCTTGATTGGTAGCCAAGAATAGATCAGGTCCAGCGCGATGTGGTCCCTGTCGCGAACCGTCAGCGCAAGAGCAAAGAAAACTAGCCAGATGTTGCTGAGAACCGTCAGAAGATCCCCCCAAACGGGCGGATTCTCAAATACATAGCGCATGACTACGGAATAGACCGTGAATGCAACCATCAGCGACAAGAGAACAGCGCAGAATGCGGTGAGCGTTTTCTTGACAGCGCGGTCGATGAACTTAAAGGCTGCTAGCATTGGGATGGCCTCACCATTGAGGATGCGATGACGATGGAGGTGCTCGGATTGATGCGAGTGGCGGTCTCGAACAACGTCATCTCACGAACCCCAATGCTTGCGGCAGGAACATGGTGATATCCGGCACAACAATTAGCACGAACAACAGCGCAAAAAGCGCCACTAGGTAGGGCAGCATGGCTACTGCGACCTTCTCCAGCCTAACATTCGCGATTGCACCGGCAGTAAAGAACGCGACTCCTACGGGTGGTGTCACCGAACCTATCAGAAATCCCACGACAACGACGAGTGCCGCCTGCACATCCGGATACCCTGCCTTCACCATAACATCGACCAGCACCGGCCCCACAACAATGATGTTCGCTGCTGAATCCATGACCATACCCAAAAGGCAGATAAACAGCACCAGTACCAAAGCAAACAATAATGGATTGTGAGTATATCCCAACAACCACTCTTCCAGATCGTTTATCGCCCCCATTGACGTCAGCAACCAGCTGAAAGGCCCCGAAGCGGCGATGATGATAAACACCATTGCCGAGTTTCGAAAAGCGCGAACAAAGGCGCTTTTGCAGTTCGTCCAGGTTATCGTACGATAGACAAACAACCCAACGGCTAGAGCAATGGTTGCCGTTAGCGCACCCGCTTCGACCACACCCGCGATGCCAAACACCACCGATCCGACCAAAACAATTGGGATCAGCAGCGCAAAAGATGATTTGTAACCCACGACCATAACGGCCTTAAGGTTGAACGGCTCTTCGCTCCGTTCGAAATTGTTGCGGCGCGCAATAATGTAATTAATTACCATCAGTAGTCCGCCAATCAAAAGGCCCGGAATAATACCTGCAGCGAAGAGCGCGCCCACCGATATCCCTCCCGCATTCGCGAGGACAATCATCATGATCGAAGGCGGTATGATCCCGCCAATGGTGGAACTGACAGCCGTGATTGCTGCCGCAAAGGCTGGTGGGTAGCCCGCCTTTTTCATCGCGGGCACCAGCAGGGAACCGACAGTAGCTGTGTCCGCCACGACCGATCCATTCATGCCTGCAAAGAACATGCTGACTAGAACATTGACCTGTGCAAGACTTCCTCGCGCCCGCCCGATTAGGCGACGGCTCAGCTCGACCAATCTATCGGTGATCGTCGCACTGGTCATCAACTCGCCGGTTAGCATGAACAAGGGAATAGCTGTAAGCGGAACCGAGTCGATAGCGCTGAACATCTGACTGGGGATCAGGATCATCGGTGCCGCGTCGGTGATCAGGATATAGACCACCGGGATCATGATCAGCGTAAAGCCAACTGGCGCGCCGAGTAAGATCAGCAGCACCAGAACGATCATTAGCATTATACTATCCATGTCAGCCTTGATCCTGTGCGGTTGGGTAATTTCGCTGCGGTTGAGCAGTTGTTACGACGCAAAGCCGAAGCTCCGCGCCGCTGTTGGCAGTGTGGTCTTATCAAAGCGCCCCAGCTTCCTTCAGTTGAGCGATGAAGTCTTCCATCCCCTGCTCTTGAAGAACGCGGGTTGCCGTTTCCGGATCAAATGTGCCTTTGGCGTTGACCCAGGCATCGATTGCTCCAGTACGCCACAGGGCGATTTCCTCATCGGTCGGAACATACCATTCCTCGATCGCTGCCTTGATTATCGCCTCGCCGTCGGCGACCCACTGCCGGTCGAGTTCCTGCACCTTCTGACCAAAGGCTTCAGCGGCGGTGTGAAGCCATTCGCGTTGTTGATCGCTCAGCGCGTTATACTGACCTTTATCCATGGACAATTGGTTGCCCGACCACGAACCATTGATCTCGGTGAAGTATTTTGCGACCTCGTGCAGTTTCGCAATTTCCTGCCACGGAGTGGCAACATACTGTCCGGAAACAACACCGGTCTGAAGTCCCTGGTAAAGCTGCGTCCAGTCGTAAGGGACCGGAACAGCACCCCAATTGCTGATGAGCGTGTATTCGATCGGGCTTTTGGTGACGCGCCACTTTATGCCTTCCATGTCCGAGGGGACATGCACGGGGCGCAACGCGTTGCCGAGCTGACGGAAACCGCCACTCGAATAGACGGTCAGACAGACATGCCCCGACTCTTCGGCGGCGATCTCGCATTGCTTCTTGGCCAGCCATTCCGAAGAGATGCGATCGGCATCTTCTGCGGTCTTGAAGATGTAAGGCAGATCAAAGATAGAAAGGGAGACACCAAAACTTTGGAAATTAGCGGTTGAACTGGTCCAAAGCTGCAATAGTCCCTGATTTGCCTGCTCGCCGCAGGTCTGTTCACCGCACAGTGACCCACGATAATGCGGCTCGATCCGCATTTGGCCGCCTGACACTTCCTCAAGCGTCGGGATCAGCGCCTGCTCGATGGCGTCGCCAATCGGCATGCCCAACTGGCCAACGGTGCCAAGCTTCAAGACGGTTTCAGCGTTGGCCGACTGCGCAGATATCACCAATGCCGTTGCAAACGACAGTAGCGTCGCTACGGATTTCGTTCTCATAGAATTAACTCCCTTTGGCTCGGATTTCTTAGAGGCACTGTTTACCGAGGACGTTTTCTTTGGAAGGGACAGATGTAATGATTGAAGGGGACAGGCACCGCGCAACTTGGGAAACTGTCAGAAGGCCCTTACAGTCGAAAGAAAGCGATCCGCCCGAGGGAGAGATTCATTGAGTTCCACGACGCCAAAGTTCCTGAGGCTCCCCAGAAACTCGACACTAAGCTTGCGCGACCAGATATGTGAGGTTGTGACCGCCGCGATTGCGTCCGAGGCCTTGGCTTGTGGCCGCCCGCTCCCCTCTTGCCGTGAGCTAGCACAACAGTTTGGGGTGTCACGTAATACGGTTTTTTCCGCCTATAACAGGCTGATAGATTTAGAATTTTTGATATCACGCGACCGTTCGGGCTATTTCGTGAACCCGAAGATGGTGACTTTGAAAAAGGCAGCAAAGGTTAAGGCCGACGAAAATGGGGGCGCGCCCTGCCCCGTGAGCTTCCAGCCAAGTAATCTGATGCCAGTAGTCAATCCGCTGGATTGGAGCAGCTATCCCTACCCATTCATCTACAACCAAATCGACCCAGACCTGTTTCCTGTCGACAGCTGGCGCGAATGCACCAGACAGGCCCTAGGCCGCAAGCAAATGCCAACTTGGGCCAACGATTCTGTGGAAAGCGACAGCTCCCAACTTATCCAGCAACTTCGGCAAAGGCTGCTGAACACGCGAGGCATCTATGCCGACGAGGATGAGATACTAATCACGCTCGGCTCACAGAACGCGCTCTTCATACTTGGCACGATCTTTGCGCCGAACCGCAAACCGATAGCTTTGGAAGATCCCGGATTCTTTGGCGCACGCAATGCTTTCCGACTTTCTGGCAACGAGTTGATCGGCGTTCCGATCGACACGGATGGGCTGATTCCGTCCGCCATTCCCAAGGGCTGCCAAATGGTTTTCACAACACCTAGCCACCAGTTCCCGACCATGGTCACCATGAGCCAATCAAGGCGCGAAGAATTGATCGGAGCGGCTTCCGAGAAGGATTTCATGATCATTGAGGATGATTACGAAGCCGAGATGAATTATGTCACAAAGTCCTCGCCGTCGCTGCGTTCGATGGACCAATCAGACCGTGTTATTTATGTCGGTAGCCTTTCAAAAACTGTATCTCCAGGTATCAGGATTGGCTTCATCGTCGCGCATAGGGACATAATTCGGGAAGCACGCGTCGCGCGCGGCGTAATGATGCGACACCCGCCGACTATCGTTCAGGAAATCCTAGCCCTGTTCTTCCGGCTGGGGCACTACGATGCCCATCTGCGCAATATCGAGCGACGCTATGAAAAACGCTGGCATGCGATGAATTCGGCACTGAGCGACCATCTTGGCAGTTTGGAGCGCACGGCATCCAAGGGTGGGACGTCATTCTGGCTGACCGGGCCAGAGGGGTTTGACGCGGCAAAACTGGCTTTGCGCTTGCGCGCACGTGGCGTCTTGGTGGACAGGGGGCGGGACTACTTTCTCCACTACGATAATAACCGAAGCTTCCGCCTTGGATTTGCTTATGTCCCAGTCACGAAATTAAAGGCAGGCGTCCAAATCATTGCCGAAGAAGTTCAGGCCGCGCTTTAGATTCTGTATCTGCGACCATCCATCTGTCCCTTCGAAAGGCTCAACCTGTCTCTCGTGGCAAGTCCGACTTTCCAGTTATCTGAGTTTCGAGATGCTAGGTCCGTGGGCCTTTGAGCATAATTGATCAGATTGAGGAGTCAGCCTTTTGTTGGATCGCATCAACACCAATCCCAATTTGTCACCGTTTAAGTTCCACGTCCCCGACGATGTGCTTGAGACCGTTCTTTCCAGGGTTGCAACTTACCCTTGGCACGAAATGCCGGACGACGGAGGCTGGGATTACGGCACCAATATCGACTACCTCAAAGAGCTTTGTGCCTATTGGACGGATGGCTATGACTGGCGCGCGCAAGAAGCGCGGATCAACAGCTTTTCGCATTTCAAGACGTCGGTCGACGGCATAGATATGCATTTCATCCATGAGCCCGGCAGCGGCCCAAATCCTATGCCACTAATGATCAGCCATGGCTGGCCTGGATCCGTAGCCGAGTTTTTCAAGTTGATTGAGCCACTGGCCCATCCTGAACGTTTTGGCGGCGATGTCAGTGACGCCTTCACCGTCATCGCCCCTTCTCTGCCTGGCTTTGGTTTTTCTGGACGCCCTCCGCGCCCTTTTGGCCCACGCAAAATGGCAGGCGTCATCAATTCCTTGATGACCAAAACTCTAGGCATCGAAAGCTATCTGGCACAGGGCGGAGATTGGGGGGGCGCAATCTGTTCTTGGCTCGGCTTTGATCATGCGCCCGCCTGCTCGGCCGTTCACCTCAACGTCTTAACCATGCGCCATCCCGACGGACCACAGACACCGACTGAAGCGGCGTGGGAAGCACAATTCGACCGCGATCAGATCATGCAGAACGGGTATCGCACCCAGCAGGCGACGCGACCGCAGACGCTCAGCTATGCGATGATGGACAGCCCGGTCGGCATTGCGGCCTGGCTGGTGGAAAAGTTCCACGATTGGTCGGATGTGCCAGTCGGTGGCATCGAAACCGCTCATTCCAAGGATGAGCTGCTGACCAATATCATGATCTATATCACCACGCGGACCTTCAATTCCGCCTCGTGGATCTACTACGGACGGCGTGAGGAAGGCGGGCGCATTCTATCGCCGGAAGGGGCTCGCGTCGAAGTACCGACGGGTTGCGCCGTTTTCCCGAAGGAAATGCTGCGCTGGCCGCCACGCAGTTATGCCGAACGCATCTACAACATCCAGCAATGGACTGAAATGCCACGCGGTGGCCACTTCGCTGCGATGGAAGAACCAGAAATGCTCATCAACGACATTCGCAAATTCGCATGCAGCCTGCGCCAAAAAGACAATGGAGCCACCCGATGACCCTGACACATGCCAACTTCCAAGCCATAGCTGCCAAGCTGATCCCGAACGGTCGGGCCTATATCGACGGCTCATCCTGTGACGCAGTTGACGGTGACAAATTCGAAACGATCAATCCGGCCACCGGGCAGGTTCTGGCAGAGGTCTCACATTGCAAATCGGCAGATGTCGACCGCGCTGTCGCCGCCGCCCGTCGGGTGTTCAACGACGGCACCTGGTCGCGGGCAGAGCCGGAGCACCGCAAGGAGGTACTGCTGAAGGTCGCGACCCTAGTTCGCGAACACACAACTGAGCTGGCAGTTCTAGAAAGCCTTGATACTGGCAAGACCATCACTGATTGCCTGCACGAGATCGGAACTGAAGTACCGCGTTTCTTTCAGTGGTACGCGGAACTCGCGGACAAGACCTTTGGAAAGATTGCACCCACCGGCCTAGGTGCGCTCGCCCTGATCACCTATGAGCCTGTCGGTATCGCGGCCGGCGTCCTGCCCTGGAATTTCCGATAGTGCCCCACAGCGTGGTGTAGATTCTGGCTGAGGTGGTCACCGGCGAAGTTCCGGTAAGGTCTGGTTGCTAACACCAACCTAGACTGGAGATTCCCCGGATGACCAACGACATGATGAACCTGCGCGACCTCGTAGAGAAGACCCCTGACGCTGACCTGCTGCGCGAGATGATCGGCTTTGCCGCCGAGCGGCTGATGGAACTGGAGGTCGGGGCCGTGACTGGCGCGGCCTATGGCGAGAAGGACCCCGGTCGGCGGGCGCAGCGCAATGGCTACCGCGACCGGGATTGGGAGACCCGGGCCGGGACGGTCGAGTTGCGCATCCCGAAGCTCAGGAAGGGCAGCTACTTCCCGGGTTTCCTCGAGCCGCGGCGGATGGCGGAGAAGGCCCTGACGGCGGTCATCCAGGAAGCCTATGTTCAGGGCATCTCGACGCGATCCGTTGACGATCTGGTCAAGGCCATGGGCATGTCGGGGATCAGCAAGAGCCAGGTCAGCCGCCTGTGCGAAGAGATCGACGGCAAGGTGAAGGCCTTCCTCAACCGCCCGCTTGAAGGCGATTGGCCCTACCTGTGGATCGACGCGACTTATCTCAAGGTTCGGCGTGGAGGGCGGATCGTGTCGGTGGCCGTCATCATCGCCATCGGCGTCAACACCGACGGCCGACGCGAGGTTTTGGGCTTGGAAATAGGCACGTCCGAGGCCGAGCCGATCTGGACCGAGTTCTTGCGCAAGTTGACGCGGCGCGGTCTGCGCGGCGCGAAACTGGTGACCTCGGACGCCCACGAGGACATCAAGGTCGCAGTGTCAAAAGTGCTCTGCGCCACGTGGCAGCGCTGCCGCGTCCATTTTCAAAGGAATATCGCCGCTCATGCCGGCAAGAGCGGCCGCAGAGTGGTCTCCGCCTTCATCGCCACCGCCTTCGCGCAGGATACTGCCGAGGCCGCCAGCGCCCAATGGCGCAGTGTCGCTGATCAAATCCGGCCCAAGGTGCCGAGGCTGTAGCGCTGGCCGCTCGCCGGAAATGCAACGACTGTGGTCGACGACGAGCGATCCATCATGATCGAGGCCGCGTCTTCGACACGCTATTCGGTTGATTTCGCGTGAAGTCGCCGAGGATTCGACATTGCTCGCGCCAATCGGCAGGGATCGCGAACCCTCGGCCACAATACCTATTTTCCGGACTTTTTCCTAATCGTGCAACGCCAGAACTTCGGCGCCTGCAGGTTGAATTGGAATCGACGCACTTGTTTCGAGAAGCCGCCACGTTGATCGAAATGTTCCTGCCCTGGTCGGCTCAGCTAAACACGACAGTTCGAAATTGTTTGGGGCGTATTGCCGACGAACTCGGCTTCGACGAAGATGGTCAAGGAGACGCGGGTACAGACGCGGCATCCTCCCCAATCACTGTTTTTCTGGATGGTGCGCACATACGGTGCAGGCCGGAATACCAGAAGCGACACCTAGATGTTGTGATGGGTAAGATCGAAAGCCACGACAAGTGCCGTCGCTTCGACCTTGTTCAACAGGCGGTGCTGTCACCGGCCAACCAGCTTCGCCAGGACTTGAGGGCTCTCGGTTGGGATCAGAGACAAACCGTCACGGTGATATCGGACGGGGAACCTGCTCTGCGTTGTTCAGGCAGTGGGAGGAACAGACGGACATGCTCTAAATCATCCGGCAACGATAACACTTACAGCGAAGGTTCGTTTTCTAGAAGTAGCCATTCGTGGACGACGCAGCATCGGTCAAAATGGACTCGCACCGGAAATTCGCCGCGCTGTCCCCGAACGTCTGCTGTGGCATTGCCATGTGTGGACGGTTCCTGTTTAGCAAGGTTTTTTTTGACGTCGTGATCATCGCGGGTTGCGGTCATGTGTCCGGCCTGTATGCGCAGCACCGATGGCCGCTGGCCCTGATGAAGTCCGCTTGCCAGGTCCCTATCAAGTTGCTGGACTACGTCTGTCCTGGCAATGCCACGGGGTGCTCTGTCTGCGGCTTGCTTTGATCATCATCACGTCTATTGCCCTTGCATCTCAGCGCGCTGCGTAAACAATGCAGCGTTGTTGGTGTTGTCACGTTAACGCCCTGCACATTGCTGGCCTAGGGTTGTCAGCGTAGTTGGTGGCGATGCGAAATCAAGACATCCGCTACAAGCGCCACCGGTTTCCACCCCAGATCATCGCGCATGTCGTCTGGCTCTACGCCCGGTTCAACCTGAGCCTCCGTGAAGTCGAAGAGTTGATGTTGGAGCGCGGCATCGACGTTTCGTACGAGACGATCCGGCGCTGGATGGTAAAGTTTGGCCCGCTGATTGCCCGTACTCTTCGGCGACGACAACCGCGCCCCGGCGATGTCTGGCACCTCGATGAAGTCGTTGTGAAGATCGCGGGCCGGTCCTTCTGGCTTTGGCGAGCCGTTGATCAACACGGCGTCGTCCTTGAGGAAATCCTACAGCCCAAGCGGGACAAGCGCGCGGCAAAGCGGCTTCTGGTCAAACTGATGAAACGCTGGGGCTTCGTGCCCAAACGGATCATTACGGACAAATTACGATCCTACGGTGCCGCCAAGCGCGAGGTCGCACCTCGCCTGGATCATTGGTCCCACAAAGGACTCAATAACCGAGCCGAGAACAACCATCTGCCCTTTCGAAAACGCGAGCGGGTGATGCAGGGCTTTCGATCGCCGGGCGCACTACAACGCTTCGTGTCCATACAGTCCGCCACCCGCAATTGCTTCTCCGTGCCAGCCCGCCGCCGCTCCGCCATCACCATCCGCTACCACCGGCTCGAAGCACTCGAGGCATGGAAAATCGCGGCCAATGTCGCTTGATGTGAGATCGGCACGCCAACCTGAAGACTGGTTGAGTTAATGTGACAACACCCACCATGCGGCTCTCAGGGCGGGCAAAGAAGGTTAGGAAGACAGAAGAGAGGCTGAACCGCTACCGGATCAGCAAGCGTGGTCAGCGTCATGACCGCACCTATCCCGCGTCAACGCCCATACTCTGCCATGTCAGCATGATTGAAAGCCTCGCGAATTTCGAGGACCGCCATGATCTGACTGCTTTGG
>Ga0209347_1005523_pt1 | contig 11937 bp, 11 predicted proteins | sample AutmiccommuBRH23_FD_187382 | JGI IMG/M metagenome (GOLD analysis project Ga0209347, IMG submission 187382) | Deep subsurface microbial communities from Mt. Terri, Switzerland - Autotrophic microbial communities BRH/23 (SPAdes) (version 2) | ecosystem: Environmental > Aquatic > Deep subsurface >...
GGGGGGCGGGCGGGTGCGGCGGGATAGGGATGATGATGCCATCCGCCAACACCTGGAGACCGAACGCAAAGAACAACAGGCATACTATCAGGGATATGCGCGCATATCTGTTCATCCAATCAACCTCCTGAGGGCCACACAGCCCTTCCCAGATCGCTCTGCCTTCCATCTGCCCGGGGGCGAGCGGGTATTGCGTACACTTGTCTGCTTTTCAGACGCTTATAGCGGCGAAAGCGTTCCCCACTGGGGAGCGCGGCGTGCAACAAAAAAACCTGTCTGCGGGGACAGACAGGTATAACTCGCATCCGGCAACCGATTTGGTCCCGGAAAAGGGTATAGGCTAGCGTGAATCGCGCGGCCTGCGGCGCGGCTAGACGTACGGGTCCAGACGCTGCTTGATCTTGTTTTCGGACATATAGCCCACCAGCCGTTCCTCCGGTTCCCCGTTGACAAACAGGATTAGCGTAGGAATGCTGGTCACCCCAAACTGGTCGGTTATCTTGGGGTTGGACTGCACGTCGAGCCGGAGAATTTGCAGCTTGCCATCGAGCTCGCCAGCAATCTTTTCCAAGACGGGAGCGAGCATGCGGCAAGGGCCGCACCATTCTGCCCAGAAATCGACCAGTGTCGGCAGTTCTGCCTCCAATACCTGGCTATCAAAGGTGGCATCCGTCACTTCTTCTAGTCCCGCCATGTTCCCTCCCATGTTAATGAGATGTTACGCGGATGTATCGGCCTGGTCTTCCCCAGGCACCTGGGTTTCGGGCGCAACAGTGGAGAATTTCAAAAAGAACTGGATCACTCGCTCCAGTTGGACCCGACTTTGTTGCCCGGCAGGGGTTGTCAGGCAACGCTCCAGGTGATGGCTCAAGACAAGCAAGCTGGCTTTGTCCAAGGCCGCCCGTGCCGCCAGCAGTTGAGTAACAATGGACTCGCAATCCCGCGCCTCTTCGATCATACGCTGGATACCACGAATCTGCCCCTCCACGCGGCGCAATCTGGCGAGAATTTCCGCTTGTTCCTCTTCGTTACGCTCCGCCACCTTCACCACCTTGTACTCTGTACCTTATTCTGATTTCAGAGACAGTATAAACCAGTGAGGATAAAACGTCAAGCCTTTTTTACCTGTTTTTGATAGTAGAATACCCCAGTTGCACAAACTGGGGTATCCCGAAGGTAAAGGGTGGCCAAAAAATACTATCGGACTGTCACTGATCCCAACCCGCCGTCAATATCGATGTCGACCTTTTGTTCGGCGGACGCATAGCCCTCGCTGATATAGTAGCGCCCCTGCCGCTCGAACCGCCGGGCTATGTCCACCGATCCCACACCCCCATCCACGCGAATGCGGGCATCTATCTCTGCCGGAATCTCGATGGTGAGTGCGCCGACGCCCCCATCCACGCTCACCCGGTAATCCCCGCGCCCAGGGAGCCGGACATGGACGTCTCCCACACCCGCGTTCAGTTGCAGCTCGGTCAGGCGCAGGTTGTGCAGGTCGAGGTTAGCCGTGCTTACCCCGGCAGTCACTTCCAGGTCCAGGGGCACGTCGGGGCTTAGACCCACCCGCCACTGTTCCGAAAGCCGCTGCAAGACGGGCAGCCAGACCCCCTGCGTCGTTTCGCTTTGCAGGATGATGGCCGCCTGCGAGTTGCGGGTCTCTGCCTGATAGTCCACGCGAGTGCGCCGCTCGTTGTATTCCACTTCGGCCTGGAACAAGTTCTGTGAGTCATACAGGGGACGCACGTCCAGCTCTGCCGCGCCCACTTCCAGCCGCACCGTGGCCGACTCGACCCCGGCGGCAGGATGGCTGTAGCTCACCTGATCATCGGCTGGCCGCCCGGTCACTGGCGGCGCGATCCAGAGCACCGCCAGCGCGACGATCACTACCCCCGTCAGCAGCAACATCGCTCCCCCGGCGCGCGTGTGACCCAACACAATGTCTAGCCCAACCAGAATCAAGAGCAACGGCCACAGGCGCAGCAGGTCGGTCCAGTCCAAGGCCCACAGTCCCAACTGGGTCAGCAGTAACACGACGCCCACGACGATCAGCAGGATGGGTCCGACGAGACCGTGCCTTGTGTCGTTCATCAGTGTTTGTCCTTCAGGTTATTCAGCAGGATCACCGCGCCCAGGGCGATTACCAGCAGCGGCCACAACCTGCCCAGGCTGAACCACCACAAGAGGCCCAGATTGTCCAGCAGTAGTAGCAATCCGACGAGCACCAGCACGCCACCCAACGCGATCACGCGGCTGTTGTGGACTGTGCTGTCCGTGCTCGCCCCGAACCACCGCCTGTCCCGCAGGGCGCTCTGCGCCCCCTGACCCAACTCGCGCGCTTTGTGGCGTATCTCCCCCACGTTCTCCCGTACAAGCTCGTCCTGGCTCAACGTCTCTGTAGTTCGCGTTGGCACCAGAATCCAGAGGAGGATATACCCGGCCAGGGCCAGGAATCCCAGGCCACTGGTCATGGCGAAAAGGACAAAGAGGATGCGCACAAGCAAGGGGTCCACGCGCAAATAGTCTCCCAGCCCGCCGCACACGCCACCAATAATACGATCTGTCTCGCTACGAGTAAGTCGGTTCATGCTGTATTCCCTCCTGATGTGACGCTTGCCGAGGGTAGAACCTCTGGCAAACTAACATCGGCAACCCTGATGATGTAGGCTTCTGGATACTATACGCCACAAGGGGAGGGAGGTTGCGAGGGGTGGGGAGGGAGAAGAACATGGAGATGTCAAGGGTGCTGCGAACCTCGCGAGGTTCGCAGCACCCTTAATTTTTACCGTCGCCCAAACTCTTTTTCCAACTGATCGCGGCTCAGGTGGACGATGGTCGGCCGCCCGTGGGGGCAGGTGTGCGGCAGGTCGCAGCGCTCCAACTGGCGCACCAGATCGCGCATTTCCTCCGTCGAAAGGGTCTGCCCGGCCCGCACAGCCGTATGACACGACAGGGTAATCAGGGCTTGATCTTCCCAGGAAAAGCCCTCGCCCCCTTCCATCGCCGCGTCGATCATCTCCAACAGGGCCCCGGCGATGTCCCCATCCACCAACGTGGCGGGCACCCGCTTGACCAAGAAGGTCGTGCGCCCAAAGGGGATGATCTCGAATCCATAGCCGGACAGCGTTTCCAGATGCTCACCCAGCAACGTGGCCTGCTGTGGGGTCAGGTCCACCGGCAGGGGGTCGAGCAACTCCTGGCTGACCACCTCCGCCCGCTGGTGCTGCGCCCGCAATTCCTCATAGCGCACCCGCTCGTGGGCAGCGTGTTGATCCACCAGGTACATGCCGCCGGGGCCTTCCGCGATGATATAGGTCTGGGCGATCTGCCCCAGCACGCGCAGCATGGGCAGCCGGGCCACGGACATGGTATCGGTCAAAGGGGGCTGGTCAGCAGGTTCGCGCCGCTCCAGCGGGGCCACATCCCCCGTCCGCTGGATTTCCATCGCCATGCGGGTCTGCGCAGCGGTAAAAGGCCCGGTACGCGATAGCATCTGCTGATGCCGCCAGGAGGAAGACCAGTCGGGGGGCGTGGCGACGTTGGGCACCGGATGCTGGGCCATCAATGTGGTGCGTACCGCTTTTTGCACCGCTCCAAACACCTCGCCCGACTGCCGGAAGCGCACCTCCCGCTTGGTGGGGTGGATATTCACATCCACCTCCTCCGGCGGAAGGTCGATGTTGATTACCAGTACCGGATAGCGCCCCGCAGGTAGCAAGCTGCGATACGCCTCTGTGACGGCGTAGGCCAGCGAGTTATCCTGCACCCAGCGTCGGTTCACGAAAAAGGTAGCATCCTGGCGATTGGCGCGATGCACCGAAGGGGCGCTGATATAGCCGCCCACGGTGATTCCCGCCTGCCCCTCGCGCGGCTCCACTTCCAACATCTGCTCGGCCACATCCAGCCCATAGATCGCCACGATCACATCGAACAGTTGCCCCGTGCCGGTGGTACGGAGCACCAGGCGGTCATTATGATGCAGGGCGAACCGCCTTTCGGGGTAAGCCAGCGCATAGCTGGACACCAGCCGGGCCACGTGCCCCGCCTCGGTGGCATCGCTTTTCAGGAATTTCAGGCGGGCAGGCGTGTTGAAAAACAGGTTCTCCACCTGCACCGTCGTGCCACGCGGGCGGGCCTGGTTCTCGCGCTGCGACGGCGCGCCGCCTTCCATCCGGTAAAGCGTCGCGCTCTCCTCGTCTGCCGTGCGGGTATGGATGGTCAGGCGGGAGACGGCGGCCATGCTGGCCAGCGCTTCACCGCGAAAGCCCAGCGTGCGAATGTGCGTCAAGTCCTCCGCCGAACTGAGCTTGCTGGTGGCATGGCGGGTCAGGGCCAGCTCAACCTCGGACGCGGCAATCCCGCAGCCGTTGTCGATCACCCGAATCATCCGCCGCCCGCCCTGGATGATCTCCACCTGGATATCGTCGGCTCCGGCGTCTATAGCGTTTTCCAGCAACTCTTTCGCCACAGACACCGGGCGCTCGACCACTTCACCCGCTGCGATTTTGGCCGCCACATCGGGAGGTAGTACACGAATAGGCATGAACTACGAAATCCTTTATGGAATGCACTAAATTGGTACTCTATTGTACCACAGGGTCGCTTTATGGCAACTTGGGTCGCCATGCTTCCAGGTCGGCCAGCACCCGGTCCCACATCTCTTGCGGGGACTTGTCACGCGGCCAGGGCTGGAAACCGAGTCGCATATAGGTGTGAATGGCGGGCATGCGCCACCCCTGCGTGCCAAGCATCGCCTTGTCAAAGCCGCGCTCCTTCAACCGCCACAGGGCCGCCAGCACGACCGCCTTGCCCAGCCCGTGCCCGCGCTCGGTATCCAGCGCGCCCACCCAGTGGATCATTCCCCAGCGCTCGCCGTCGATCTCCCGATGCCAGGCGCCCGCCGCCGCTACCGGCTGGTCGCCCTTCCAGATGATCTGAAGGTAGGATGGATCATACTCGGGATCGTTGCTGAAGGCGGACTTGAACCAGTCCTCGCCGATCTCGTCGGCATAGTTGGAGTGGTTCATCACGGCCAGATAGGCCCACGCCTCGTCGGCCTGCATGGGGCGCAGGGTATAGCCCTCTGGCACGACCAGGGGCGGCAGATCGTCCAGAGTGTCGCGCCGCATCTCGATCAACGGGTCGTGGCAAAGCTCCTTCGCCAGGATTTCAAAGGAGCAGGTTGGCCCCACGAACCGCACCGGCACATCGGGGAACTGTTCTTGCAGATAGCTCGCCATCTTTTGCAGGCCGGGGATCTCGGAGGTCATGTGATTCGCGACGATCATGGGCACGTCCATGTCCGCCATCCAACTGCCGTCGCGCCAGTAAGTCATGCCGTCATCGGTAGCCAGCACGATATCCGCGCCCAGATCCACCATCTGCTGCACCTGGGTGATGGCCCCCGTGCCTATCGCCAGGCGTTCCACCATGTGCCAGCGCTTGCCGGTAAACTGCACCGACTGCTCGCCGAATTTGGCGACCCGCTGACCCACCCGCCGGGCCAGCTCCCAGGCTGTGGTGCGCGGCACCTCGTACACCCGATAATAGCCGGAGCGGGCCACGGGTTCGCCCAGCTCCAGGAACTCGCCCCAGGCATCCACGATGCCGATCTCTGGAAAGACGTCCCACACGTCGTGGCAGCGATAGACCACCATGCCGGTCTCGTCCAGGAACGCCTGTTTGCGCCGGGCAGGCGCGCTAGCCAGCGCAGCGGCGTCATTGTCCATATGGCTGTAGAAGGTAGGCTCGTGGGTGATGAACAGGTTGTAGCCCTGCGCGTGGGCTTCTTCCAGGGCGGCCTGCGTGGACTGCCAGGCTACAGCGATCCCGCGCACCTCAGTCTGCGGGTCGCCGTATTTAAAGCCGTCACACGTGCCCCCCTGCCAGTTGACCCAGGTTCCCACCGAACGAAAATGTTCGTGAATACTCTTTGCGAGAAGTGCCATGTTGCCCCCCGTATCCGTGATCTAAACTGATCACAAGGTGAGATGTACATAGACGTACCCCGAACACATGCGGGTTCCATTATGCGATCAGTTTATGTGGTGAATGGGCTGTATGGTAAGAGCGCAGCCACGATCTGTCAACAACGGGGAAAAGGAATTCTGCATCGGGCTTGGAGCGCCGCCACCCCTGGCCGGAGCGCGCTTGTGGATCCTTTGGATCCTCGGAAATCGCGGCTACGAATGGCCTGGGCCGCCCGGCATGTGGACCGCCGGCACCCTTGCCGGCCTGCGAAATACCGCCAGGGGTGGCGGGCGCTCCGAAAGATGGCTATGGGCTGCCCAGCAGAGCGCGGATGTCGCTGATGGAGTGATCTGCATAGGCGCCGCGCTCCGCCACGCTTTCCGGCCAAATGCGGGCGAGGATACCCGTCATGTGCACTGTGGTCATGCCCAGTTGTTTGGCCCCCCACAACTCTTGCGAGCCTCCATCGCCCACGAACAGGCACTCGCCGGGGGAAACGTCCAGGTCGCGGCAAGCTCGCAGATAGATTTCCGGCTCAGGCTTGCAGCAGCCCACCTGGCAGGAGAACACCACTGTGTCAAAAGCCGCACGCAGCGGCGAGCGAGGCCACGCGGCAATCTCTGAATAGTCGGCGTTGCTGACCAGGCCGAGCTTTTTGCCACGCTGGCGCAGCGCAGCCAGCGTTTCCAACACGTCGGGCGAGATACGCAGCAGGGCGTTGGCGAATTTGTCCAGCCGGGTTTGCATGGCCGCCCGAATCAGCCACTCATCCATCGCCGGATTGACGGCGCGCGCCGGGGCTGCAAACATCTCGTAGAGGTCGGTGATCTCGCCCCTGGCTCTGGCCTGGGTGCTCGCGCGCCACGCCTGCCGCCAGACATCCCGTTCCAGCCCCAAAATCTCCCACGTCTCCGGGGGCAGCGGCGCGTTGGTCGTCTCTATCGCGCTGAGCGTATGAAAAAAGTCGAACAGGATGGCGCTGGCCGCAGCCGCGGCTGCGGCCAGCGCGCTATCCTTCTGCATCGTGCGTTCCTCCTGCCTACAGCCCGGCCTCGGCGTGCGGCCACTCGGAGTGCCCGGTATGTAGCCGCTGTCACCCCTGGTGGCCATCGTAGCCAGCAAGGGTGCTGGCGCTCCAAGGGCGGGCAGTCCGGGGAATGGCTACCCCTCCACTCCCGATTCCACGGAGATGATCGTGTGAATCGCCACTTCCGGCACGCACACCGTCAGCAGGCCATCCTGGTATTCCCAGGGCGGCTCGATTCCCTCCGGCTCCAGCGTCACGCGAGCAGGCCGGGCGGCGGATGGGCGCAGACGCACGGTGAGGTCGCGCACGGGCAGGGGTTGTTCCAGGCAGTAGTAGTTGCGGTCCACGGGGCGGTTGCCGTGCTGGTTGACCAGGTGCACCAGGGTGCGCCCCTCTGCCTCCTGGCGCATCAGCGTTACCTCCACCCACGCGGGCGCGTCCACCTGAACCAAAGGCTGCTCGATGAGCAAGCCCAGCAGGTTCGCCACCACGTGCTTCAGGTTCCACTGGTTCTTGACCTGATAAGCGCGGAAGGGGTCCCCGGCGATATAGGCTGCCCAGCCCTTACCCACCCGCCGCGCGGTAATCGCCGGATAGCCGGAATACTCGCCGACCGGCGACCAGCGCAACAGGAAGCGGCCATCACTCCGCAAATAGATCTTGTGCAGGTTCGCCAACACCTGCACGTCTTCCGCCACGGGACGGGCCAGGGCAAAAGTGGTCTCGGCCAGGTGCGGCATGTCCAGGGTGCCCGCCTGCAACCGTTCGTCCGTGACGGCGATATAGGCGTGAGGCTGATCATAAACCCCCTCATAGCGCAGCCCCAACAAATCGCCCAGGGCGAACTCGCCCGCATCGTTATAGGCGTCGTCCATCGTGCCGGTCAGCCCGGTCGCCAGCAGCACGCCGCCCCGCTCCACCCAGCTGGGCAGGGCTTTCACCAGGGCGGGAGACAGGTAACGCTGGTCGGTGAGAATCACCGCCTTGTAAGTGTCCAGGCGTTCGGCGAGCGCCTGCTCGTGCAGGAAATGGTAGGGGATCATGCTCTCGGTGAGCGTCCGATGGACGCCGCGGGCAGGCACCTCATCCGCCCGAAAACCCGCCTTGTCCCCGGCAAAATGGCTGCTGGTCGCATGGAGCACCGCCACATTCGGCACGGGCCGAGCGCCGCGCAGCCACGGCTCCCGCTGCTCAACAAAAGCCAGCGTCTTGCCCAACTCGCCCATGACCGCCGGGTCGACGTCGTACTGCTCGGTCATCTGATAGCCGATCCAGGTCAGCCCGCCATTGGCAATGGTCGTGGCCACCTCCTGCTGCATGGACACGGCGGGCTTGCAACCCCAGTCGCCCCACCACTGCAAAAAGGCCGAGTTCATCACATCAAAGGGGCGGTCCAGCGTGGCCCAGTAGCGGGCCAGGTAGCTGCCGTTGAACACTTGATCGTCGGGGAAAATGTCGGCCACCAGCGCCCCAATCTGGTCGGGCACTACTTCCGGCATGCGCGGCGCATAGGCCCAGTTGAACGAGACGACCACCTCCGGGCGATGTTTGTGGATGGTCTCGCAGATGGCAGCGCGCACGCCTTGAAAAGCGTTCAGCGCCCAGGCCACATAGCGCGGCCAATGGGGGTCCTGCTCGTTCTGGGGCAGCGCCAGCCCGCCTGTATCCCGCGCGAACCGCTCCTGGCAGGCGGGGCAATAGCAAACACTATGGGCAAAGGTGCCGTCAAAGAACATGGAATCCACGTCGTACAGGGTGACGATCTCCTCCACGTGGGGCAACAGCCACTTTTCCAGCAAGGGACTGAGCAGGCAGATGCTGATCCCCCGCGGGCTGCCGTCGGCGTTCAGGCTGATCCATTCGGGGTGATCGCGGGCCACCGGCTCGCTGTTGAACGTGTGATAGTAGCCGATGGCGTGCATCCCCCGCCGATGCAGGGCCTCGATCTGCTCGCCCAGCATGTCTACCCCATCGGGCAAGTGGGGATGTACGTAGCGGATGGAACCCCGCCGATAGAAGGAATAACCATAGCCGCATTTGGTGAATACCGACGCGGCCTGGGCGTGGGCATCTTGGAGGCGCTGCACCCACTGTTCGGCATCGAACCGCGAGGCCAGCCCCACCGTCGTCCCCGGACTGTGAAAGTCAAAGAACAGTTTGCGATAACTCGTCTCATACCACCAAGCTGTCATGTTGCCCTCCTGTCTATGCGCGATGGCTAAAACGGTATGCTTGCCAAACGGTGATCAGTCGGCCCGAGTTGGCCTAATGCCTATCTCCTTCAGAACAGCCAGCACCCGCTCCAGGGTTTGCGCGGGGGTCAAAGAAGATGTATCGATGGAGAGGTGGCTGTGCTGGCAGGCGTGTTCCAGGCGGCGGCGCTGCTCGCAGTAATAGGTCTCCTCATAATTCCGCCCGCGCTGCCAGATAGCCTGGAGAGAGACGTCGAGGTAGATTAATACCTGGGGGCGGGCAATGCGCTGCCACATGTCGGGGACATAGGAGTGCTCCTGGCCGGTCTGGCGGGCATCATAGCCCAGGGCCCGCAACTGCTCCACCAGGGTGGTTTTGCCGGAGGAACAGACGCCGACGACGGAAATCCGGCCCGGAATGGGTTCTGGTGGAGCGCTCAATCGTTTACCATCGTGCGAGCACATGGCTCCCCTATCACCGATTCGGAATAAACCACGAAACACACAAACAACAAAGTGTGTTGGTCAAGATCAGGTTACATACCTGCGTCAAAGCCGCGACGTTGGGTGATCGTAGGTGCGGTTTCCATAGCGCGAAAAAACCACAATCCAGCACAGAACGCGCTATAGAAAGCGCGCCTACGATAAGCACAACAGCAATTGCCCTCGATCAACCGCTTACCCATGTCTGTGTAACATCTGCTTGACCAATACACTTTCTGTGTTTTCTGTGTATTCCGTGGTTCACACGGCCAAGCTCACGCAGAAACGATGCACGCCGTGAGGCACTTGCACGGGCAGCACCGCCAGTACCAGCACGCTGATGTCATCGCCGGGACGGTACTGATCCGCTTCAAGGGCGCGGTCCAAAATCACATCGGCGATCTCCTGGGCCGACCAGCCCCGCCCCAAGATCTCTGCGATGGTGGCGACGAAATCAAACCCAATGCCGGATCGCTGGCCCGCGTGTTGCAAGCCATCGGTAAAGATCACTACATAGCTCCCCGCCTGCAACGGCCACTCGGCGATGATCGGCTTGGTGTAGGTATACACCCCGATGGGCTGGCCGGGCGTGTCCAACACCTCCAACTGCCCGTCCCGGTATAGCAACGCTGGGCAGCGTGTATTGCGCGACAACACCACAGACTTGGTTTCCAGGTCCACCGAGAGGATTTGCAGTTCGGCCGAGACCTGACCACCCCGGTGGGTGCGCAAATAGTCGTGGGCCGCCCGCGCCGCCGCCCCATCGCGCACCCCCTCTCCCACCAGGGAAATCGCCTTGCGGGCCACGATGTTGCTGATGATCCTGGCCGACTGCCCGCTGCGCTGCCCGTCTACCAGCACGGCGGACATACCCCCGTGGGGGCGCTCGATGACCTCCAGGGTATCCCCGCTCTCCTGCACCGCGTATTTCGCGGCTTTGGCCGCGCCAAACTGAACTTCCAAGGTATGTTCATCACTCCCAAGGTAAATAGTTGTACGACGTGCCCATTCTACCATCGCCCGCGCCAAGATCAAGTGCCACTAGCGCCTTCGCAGCCCTTCCCATTTTGACAGCCGCTATCAGGAGGGGTATACTTTGTGCGAAATGGCACAAGTCGCGATCAGCATTTGCCCAAAGCGAAAGGGTCACCACGATGAGCGAACGTATCGGCATACCTCGCCCTAGTCTGGCGCGCCTTCCCTTGTACTATCGCCGACTCTTGCTGGCGATCGAAGAGGGAGAAGAGGTCATTTCCTCCAACGATCTGGGAATTGCCGCCGGGGTGCCTGCCGCCCAGGTACGCAAGGATCTCAGCCACCTGGGAGAACTGGGGAGGGCTGGTATTGGCTATGATACCCAGGGATTAGCTGCCACCCTGCAAGATTTCCTCGGCCTGGCGAACGACAAGGATGCTGTCGTCGTCGGTGCGGGGAACCTGGGTCGCGCCCTGGCCGCCTATCCGGGTTTCGAGCGGTATGGACTGCGCATCATCGCCCTGTTCGACAACGACCCGGCCAAGATAGGCACGACGGTTGGCGACAAGCAAGTGTTCCCCGTCCACAAGCTCGGCAATCTGGTGCAGCGGCTTAATGTGCAGATGGGGATCATCACCGTGCCGGTGGACCAGGCCCAGGATATCGCCGACTTGATGGTGGCGTCGGGCATTGAGGTAATCTGGAACTTTAGCCCGCGTCGGCTGCACGTCCCTCCGCACATTCTGCTGGAAAGCGAAGACCTGGCCGCGCGGCTGGCCACCCTCTCCTATCACATCACCCGCCAGCGGCTCTCCGAACAGATGCGCAACCGCGTCGAATCGTCTGCGCAAGAGGAAGTGATGGACGAGGGGGAGAGCTTGGGCAATTGATGGGAAGCAGGCAATCAGTACCGTAACGGTTGAGGCTCTTGGCGTATCCTACGCCGAGAAAAAAAGTGACTGCAGGCCTAGCAGAACGTGCCTCGGAGACTCGTAGCCACGCTTTCCATGATATTGTTGGCGAATTATATGTCAAGTTCACCGAGGTCCCCTCAACCGCCCCAGCGGCTCATTGAGCCAGCGGACCTTCGGTCCGGGGCACCTTCTCCTGCGGGAGAAGCGCTGATTGTCGGTTGGTTCCCTCTCCCCCCGTCGGGTTTGCGTCCCATCGCCATATCACCTATTATAGCGGCAAACCCCTTACCCTTGGAGACGGAGAACAACGATGCTTTCACGCGAGATCGTTCTACGCACATTGGAGCACAGCGGCCCGGAGCGGGTGGCTGCTTCC
>Ga0209347_1005524_pt1 | contig 11937 bp, 12 predicted proteins | sample AutmiccommuBRH23_FD_187382 | JGI IMG/M metagenome (GOLD analysis project Ga0209347, IMG submission 187382) | Deep subsurface microbial communities from Mt. Terri, Switzerland - Autotrophic microbial communities BRH/23 (SPAdes) (version 2) | ecosystem: Environmental > Aquatic > Deep subsurface >...
ATAATTTTTTTCATATTTCTTTAGTGATTCCTTACCGGGGGCCTGTCCTATATCATGGTTTCCCGGAATAATGTAAACAGGTATATTGGGATCAATTTTCCCGGTCAGATTTTTAAATTCATTGATTTGATGTTCATCGTCGGGGTCGTGGACCAGGTCACCTGTTATTATTACAAAATCCGGCTTCAGCCTGTTAATCTCCGTAACCGCTTTCATGTATAACTCCGACTCCTTTTCAAATCCTTTATTTTCTTCATGCATCCCGAATTGGGGATCAGTCATTTGAATAAAGAAGAAAGATGTTTCATCTGATAAGCTTTGAGCAAAAGAATAGCCTGATAATGAAAATATCAGGATAATCAGGAGGTAATTAAATTTTATTTTCATTGATTATATATTCATTCAAGTCAATTACTTTTTTTTCTGTTATTATGCCTGAAAAGTTCCTATTGATAAATATAAGCATAATCGGGGATCATTTGGTTGCATTTTAAAAAGAAGGTTTGCAGGTTATTCAATATGTCGATAAAATACTCGTATTAAAACAGAAGCCTGGATTAAAGGTTAGTAAAAAAATTATTTTTTTCATACCATCTTTTTTCTTATTTTGTTAGGCGGATTCACGTTGTAATTTGCTTATGCAGATTTCTGAATTTATGACGAACCAAATATATGACCAAATTTCCTTCAATACCTCCCAGCTTGTAACCAATAGTTACAGTACCTCCTTCTCATTTGCCACTTCCCTTCTTGATAAGGACCACAGGGATGCGATATATGCAATATATGGTTTTGTAAGGTTAGCCGATGAAATTGTTGATACCTTCCATGATTTTCCAAAAGAAATCCTGCTTAATAAATTTGAAGTTGATTTAATATATTCACTGGAATCGGGTATCAGCCTGAATCCTGTTTTGCATGCATTCCAGATGACTGTCAGGAAATACAAGATCCCCCAAAAATATATTATGGATTTTTTGGCCAGTATGCGGGCCGACCTTGTCAAAAAGGTATATGGGAATAAACAGGAGGCTGATGATTACATATATGGTTCTGCCGAAGTAGTTGGGTTGATGTGCCTGTGTGTGTTTACTGACGGAGATATGCAGAAGTTTAATGCTTTAAAAACGCCTGCAATGAAGTTGGGATCCACATTCCAGAAAGTCAATTTTTTAAGGGATTTAAAAAACGATAGTGAAATTCTGGGGAGGACATACTTTAGTGAAGTTAATGGAGCAGGATTTAATGAAACCACAAAAAGAGCAATCATCAGGGAAGTAGAAATGGAATTTGATGAGGCCTACGGTGGAATTCAGCAGTTGCCGGAAAAAACTAAGCTTGCGGTTCTGACTGCTTATTATTACTACCGGATATTGCTGTTAAAAATAAAGAATACTCCTGCCGAAAAAGTCATGCATAAAAGAATCAGGATTTCCAACTTTACCAAGCTTATGTTGCTTGTAAGGGCAAAGGTGGTGTGTCAGTTAAACCTTATATAAATAGATGAAGCAGGAGTTTGTCATTCTTGTCGATGAAAAAGATACCGAAACCGGGATCATGGAAAAGATGGAGGCCCACCGAAAGGCATTGCTCCATCGTGCCATATCTGTTTTTATATTTAACTCCAAAGGAGAATGGCTTTTGCAGCAACGTGCCTTCGACAAGTATCATTCCGGAGGGTTATGGACAAATGCATGCTGCAGCCATCCTTTACCCGGTGAAACTACACTGGCTGCTGCCAATCGCCGGCTTGCCGAAGAAATGGGAATTGAAGCTCCGCTTGAAAGTCTTTTCCGGTTTAAATATCATGCGATCCTGGAAAGTGGGATTACCGAACATGAGGTTGACCATGTTTTTATAGGCATTACTGACCGGGAGCCGGTTTTAAACAGGGAGGAAGCAAACGACTGGCGCTACGTTTCAACCCACCAGTTGTCAGAAGAAATAAAGGCTGCCCCTGAAAACTTCACCGTTTGGTTCAAAATCATTTTTGAACAGGTAAGAGACCATTTAGATAACTCATTATAGGAAGGATATGATTTCTTATACGGAAACCCGTGATCTTCTGAATCAGCATATTTTAAGCATTCAAATATTTTTCATCATTTTTTATTCCGTAGGTATTGCAGGATTGCTCATTCCTGTATCAACGCCCTGGTTCATGAGCCTGATACCACTGGCATTGCTTCTTAGTTTTATCACTCTGGCTGTCTTTCATGAGCACTATTCCCGGCGTTTTGTGATTTTCTTTCTGGCAGTCTATCTTATTGGGTTTGCAGTTGAGGTTACAGGGATACATACCCATATAATATTTGGTGAATACAGGTACGGCGCAAATCTGGGAATGAAAGTTTTAGATACACCACTGATAATCGGGTTGAACTGGGTACTGCTGGTTTACCTGACAGCAGCTGTTGTTGACTATTGGAAATGGAATGCTGCAGTTAAGGTACTTGTTGCTTCTGCCATGATGCTGGTTTATGATCTGGTACTCGAACAGGTTGCCCCGGCACTGGATATGTGGCACTGGCAACAGGGAGAAGTACCGCTGAAAAATTACATAACCTGGTTCGTCATGGCATTTCTGTTTCACGCTGCAGCAAGGTTGTTGCATCTTAAAATCCGCAACAGGCTTGCACCTGTTATCCTGGGTTGTCAGTTCCTTTTTCTTTTGGCCTTGTTCATATTATTAAAACCTGAGATGTGATTTTAAAGGCAAAACATCACTTTTTTCTATATCCGTTTTTCAGGTTCTATGTGCTCTGGAAAATGAAAAGGTCCTTTCATTCCTTTTCCATTCAAAATGATATAAAAGACAAAGGTCTGCCTGTTCTTTTAATATGCAATCATGTGAGCTGGTGGGATGGAATCTGGTCATTTTATGTAAACAGGAAGTTGTTTAAGAGAAAGTTTCATTTTATGATGCTGGAAGAACAGCTTCGTAAAAACTGGTTCCTGAATTATACAGGTGGGTTTTCTGTATCAAGAAATTCGCGACATGTTTTAGAATCCATACAATATGCGGCTGAACTTCTTAGGGATAACAAGAACCTGGTGTTGTTTTATCCACAGGGAGAAATTGAAAGTATCCACAGGCAGGATTTTGTTTTTCAGAAAGGCATTGAAAGAATTATTCAATTGGTTCAGCATGATATCCAGGTTGTGTTCCTTGTTTGTCTGGTTGACTATTTTTCAAATGTAAAGCCTTCTGTCAATGCTTACCTTCATGATTGTGAAGGCAAATACAGCCACCATGATCTGCAGGATGAATATAACAGCTTTTATAAGAAGTGCCTGTTAAGTCAAATTCAAAAAAAATCGTAAAGATGGTATATCTGGCGTGGATCATATTCATTTTTACAATCATCCAGCTTTTGGTGGCATTGATAAACCTGATATATAAACCATCAGCTCCTGCCAGCCCTAAAGATGACCTCGTTTCCATTCTGGTTCCCGCTCGCAATGAAGAAGGAAACATTCTCCCGCTGATATCCTCTCTTCAAAAACAGAATTATCAAAACATCGAAATTCTTGTATTCGATGATCAGTCGACCGACAGCACTGCAAAGCTTGTAAAGATTGCAGCCCAAAATGATAACAGAATAAAGTACTTTTCTTCAGGTTCCCTGCCCGAAGGGTGGCTTGGTAAAAACTACGCCTGCCACATGCTTTCAGAAAAGGCAAAAGGCACTTATTTCCTTTTCCTCGATGCGGATGTCATCATAGGTGATCATGCAATAAGTGGCTCCATTGCTTCGTCTGTAAAATATAATCTCGGGCTGCTTTCTTATTTTCCTGTGCAACATATGAACACCCTTGCTGAAAAAATATCTGTTCCGAATATGAACTACATTCTCCTTTCCCTGCTGCCTCTGGTCCTTGTTCAGAAATCAGGGAACCCTGCACTGGCTGCTGCAAACGGACAGTTCATGTTTTACAGTGCAGAGGTGTACCGGAAGTACCACCCCCATAAAAAACTGCGGAAAAGCAGTGTGGAAGATATTGAAGCTGCCAGGTATCTGAAGCTTAATGGAGAAATTGTTTCCTGCCGTGCAGCCGGAACCAACATCTCATGCCGCATGTACAAAAGTTATTCCGATGCTGTTCATGGTTTCTCAAGAAATATCATAATGTATTTCGGGAATTCATTTCTGCTGGCTGTCCTGTTCTGGCTGGTTACCTCATTTGGCTTTCTTGCAGTTTTTATTGCTTTCCCGGTTTCCTGGTTTATTTTCTATCTTTTGACGATTGTTACAACAAGAATTGTTATCTCTGTTATAAGCCGGCAACCTGTACTTCAGAATCTGATCCTGATTATACCTCAACAAATTACAATGGGGATATTTATATATACTGCATGTATCAACCGTTCTAAAAAGCATCTGAAATGGAAAGGCCGAAATATATCTTATGCATAATCCTTTTGTTTACAACAGGGTTTTCTTCCGTTTCTGCTTCATGGAAAAGGCAGATTTACGATGCCTATATCAATGGCAACATGAAACAGTGGAAACTGATCATAGATGAAATGGAAGAGCAAAAAGTCATGAATAGAGATTACATTTCTGACCTTGTAAATTTTCAATACGGTTATGTAGCATGGAGTACAGGAACGGGCAATACTTCTGAAGCCCGCAACTATATGGGACTGGCAGAAAGGAACCTTGCCTGGCTGGATAAAAACAGCAAATCAGATGAATCATTGATACATGCATACAATTCGGCCTTTTACGGTTTCAGAATCGGCTTCAGCAAAATCATGGCACCTGTTCACGGACCCAAAAGTGTGACCCATGCAAAAAAGGCAATGGAGCTTGATGCAGATAATCCTATGGGTTACATCCAGTATGGAAACAGCCAGTATTACATGCCTGCTGTGTTTGGGGGTTCAAAAAAAACAGCCATCGAATACTATCAGAAGGCCCAGGGCATTATGGAAAAAAATCCTTCCGAGATAAAGTACGACTGGAACTACCTGAACCTGCTGACGGTCATTGCCCAGGCATATCAGGAAACCGGCAATATCAGCGAAGCCAAAAGATATTATGAAAAGATACTTGAAATTGAACCTGCATTCTTATGGGTTAAAAATGAACTGTACCCTGAAATATTAAAACAAACGGGAAATGAGTAAAAAAGTGCTGATCGTAGGAGCAGGATTAGGTGGCCTCGCTGCAGGATTGCGACTTGCAAAAAAAGGCTTTGAAGTTGAAATCATAGAGAAAAACAGCCAGGCCGGTGGCAGGCTCAATCAGATCAAAAAGGAGGGCTTTACCTTCGATACCGGCCCCAGCTTTTTCTCCATGTCTTATGAGTTTGAGGAGTTTGCAAAAGACTGCAATATTTCCCTGCCTTTTAAATACCGGGAACTCGATCCTCTTTACACAGTGCACTTCAGGGGGAGTAAAAAAAGCTGGCAGCTGTATAAGGACCCTGATAAACTTGCTGCCCAGTTTGCCGATACCGAACCTTTCTTCCGCGAGAAATTCGAAAGATATATGAGAAAGTCAGGGGCACTTTTTCATGATACGGTAGATTTGGTCATTAAGAACAATTTTGATTCGCGGCTTTCCTATCTGCTTACCCTGATGAGGGTAAACCCTGTTCACCTGCCTGTGATGTTCAGGAGCTTCTATGGTCAGGTAAAAAAATATTTCAGTTCACAGGAAGCCCGCCAGATTATTTCGCTCGTGGCTTTTTTCCTTGGCCGTACACCTTTCGATACAATGGCCGTATACAGCCTGCTGTCTTATACGGAGTTCAGGCACGACGGGTACTATAATGTGGAAGGAGGCATGTACAGGATTGTTGAAGGCTTATTGAATGAGCTGAAGAAGGAAGGGGTGACTGTTCATTATCGTACTGAGATAAAGTCGTTTGCTGACAACAAAGGAAAATTATCCTATCTTACAGATCAGAATGGTAAAAAATGGTCATCTGATATTTTTCTCATCAATGCCGATGCTGCCTGGTTCAGAGGTCAGGTTTTCAAAAGGGAAAAATACTCAGAGCAAAACCTTGCGAAAATGAGCTGGACGATGGGATACCTGACTTTTTACCTTGGATTGAAATGCAAACTGCCTGAGGTAAACCATCATAACTATTACCTGGGGAGTAATTTTGAAGAATATTCAAGGGATGTAATGAAGAAGCCTGATGTCACTGAAAAACCATATTACTATGTGAATGTTCTGTCGAAGAACAACCCGGATTGTGCACCTGAAGGCTGCGAAAGCCTCTTTTTCGTTTGCCCTGTTCCAAACATGTACTATAAGGAGAAGTGGGACGACAGGGATGTGATTGTTGACAGCATCATCTCCGATTTTTCTGAGAGGACCGGCAGGGCCATAACTCCTGAAATCATTTCGAAGACTGTAGTCACGCCTGTAGAGTGGGGTGAAATGTTCAACCTGAATCGTGGCAGCGGACTGGGACTGTCGCACCACATGAACCAGATCGGCGCCTTCCGGCCCTCCAATTTTGATGAGAAATACAAGAATGTGTTTTATGTGGGAGCATCCACAATTCCGGGTGCCGGACTGCCCATGTCGATCATCAGCTCAAAGCTTGCAGTTAACCGGATAGAAAAATTTGCTGCAGGGGGAAGGGGAGGAAAGGATTAAAATATGCTCCTCAGGTTTTTTCACAAGGCTACAGGCCATCGAGCCATTGCTCAAGAAGGGTTGTGGCCATCACCATTTTGCCGCAATATTTTTCAATAAACTCTTCCTGCAGGGGTTCATCTTTATATTCTGTCATGGCTTTTGCCAATACCAGTTCCCCGTCGAAATCAACGTATGCCAGCCTGCATGTAAGTTCTTCGGGTTGCCGTCCGAAATCCATTCCTGGCAGAATGGCAACCCCTGTTTCCTTTAACAGGGCTTCACACAGCTCAAATGAAGTGAGGATGCCTCTGGTATAAAGTTTTTCCCTGTAATGTCCGAAGTTTAGAAACAAATAAAAAGCTCCGCGGGGATCAGGCATTGTAAGATTTTTATTCCTTAACCGTTGTGCCATAAAATTTCCCAGGGCTTTTAGAATACGGCGTGAATGAAACAGGTACTGGTCTATTTCAGGATGTTCCTCAAAAGCTGTAATGGCAGCATACTGTATGGGGGCGCTTGTTGATGTATAGGTTTCACTGGCAACAATGGCCATTGCATTCTGGAGCCAGCGCAGCTCTTTTGGAAAGGTGAATGTTCCGAGCCTCCAGCCTCCTGCACCGGCCCATTTGCTTAACCCGCTGCTGATGATGGTACCTTCGGGATAATACTGTGCAATGGATTGATGTTCGCCGGTATGGTCGAGCAGGCCGTATATCTCATCCGAAATCAGAATGAGATTGTATTTGCGGGCCACCCCGGCAAGCTTTTTTAACCTGTCCTTTGGGTAAGTCGAGCCGGTGGGATTGGAAGGGTAATTCAAAATTACAACCCGTGGCCGGTTGGGATCCGATCTGCAGAAGAGATCCAGCTTATCAAAACTAAGCCGCCAGTCATTATCTTCAGTTGTGGGAACCCATGTCACATGCCGGCCTGCAATCCTTGCCTGTGGAGAATAGGATACCCAACTGGGTGTCGGAATGATCAGCTCTCCATAGTAAACGAGTTGCAGAATGAAAATCAGTTCTTTCGATCCTGGACCGATCATGATGTCATCAGCAGTGCATTTTATCCTGTCTTGCCTGTAGTTGAATGCTGCAATGGCTTCCCTTAACGGAAGGAGACCTTTCACAGGCAGGTAATCTTTTTGAAAAGCATTCCTTCTCAATGCTTCCTGCACAATGCCCGGAACAGGGAATGGAGATTGCCCTAATCCCAGCTTGTATACAGCCTTCCCCTGTCTGATCAGTTCGTTGCTCCGTTCATTTATCAGAAGTGTTGCCGACTGGTTCAATCCACGTACATTCAGGTTCAGGTTAATTGTATGACTGCTTTTTTTGGTTCTGGGCATAACTTTTAAAGATCTGTTGTCAATATAATTCTGTTCTCACTATAATTGCTTTATCCTGAAAGTCGTAACTGACTTCCCAGCCTGTCATGTAAAATCCAGCAACCCAATTACCCGATTTGATGCCTGATTTCAGGCTTAGACCTTTAATCAGGTTGTAATACAGGCTGACATCGTACTCATTGTTCCACCATACATTGACTGATTCGGCAGTGAGAGTCAGTGGTTTTTTTTCATTATAATAATTCCAGGTGTAATATGCGCCAATTGACAGCTTCTGCACGAAATAATAACCCGCAGAGGCCTTTGCCCCGAAATTGAATACCGATTGCTTCATGGTATTATCCGGATGAACAGAATCATAATTTTTTATGTACATATAGCTTGCAAATGGACTTAGCTTAAGTCCAAACCTGTCGTTCTGTGCCTTGTAGATCTGAAGAGGCAATGCCAGGTTAAAATCGAAAAGATTTTTTGAAATGGAAAAAACCGGATTGATATCAAATCCTTTTATTAGGTTCCTGTAATATTGAGCGCCTAATGCGATATCTCCATCGAAATCCCGCCCCGCTGACATGGAAACAATGCCTCTTTTGTGTTCTTTCAGGCCATCACCACTCAGGGTATAACCCGGGTGCAGGGGCAAATGATAATACTTTGGATGAAGTGGCTGAATAAAATCATTTTCAATGCCAGAGGTAGTACTTTCAGGGAAAGCAGCAGCATATAGCCTTTGTTGTTTCCATAATGCATCATTTTTGTCGGCATAACGGTAGCCCCTGAACCTTTCTGAATACTTCTGTGAAGAATACGACAGGAATTCTTCATATTTTTCATTTGCGGTATGAATGTCTCCGCTTTTTTCATGTGCATAACCTTCCAGAAATGCAATATCCGTAAACTTCACCGAAGGCGGGTAAACTTTACGCAGGCGGGATGCAGCGTCTTTTGCTCCATTAAAATCACCGTTCCTGATCCTGTCAACAGTTTCGGAATAAAGACCGGCCACTTTTATATCTTCGTCCTTTAATGAATTTGCAATTTCCATTCTTTGTTCCAATGGATACCTGAATTTCCTGCGCGACAACTGTGCTACAAATTCATTATAATTTTCATTTGTAACCAGCTTTCCGCTGTCGGTGCGTAATGCAACAGGAGTCATGGGTGGTAAAGGATATTCATAAACCTGTTTTTCCTGATTGTAATTTATTCTTCCAGGGTTTATTGTGGAGCAAGCGGAAAATACAGGCAGGATTGCTGCCAGAAGCAAGTAAGCCAGCCACCTGGTTATCATATTTTTTTTCTGAAATATAAGCATAATGTCGTTTCTTTATTCGTAATTGTGCAGGGGATATTTTGTGATAACCCTTTAAAAGGTAACATATAACCTTTTGAGTATGTTGAACAGGAGCGTCCTTTTATTGTGAGATTTAGCGGCTCGTGGATATGAAAAGACCATTGCAGGCAGAACTACAAACAATGAACAACGAACAACAAACTCTATTTGTAAGCAAATAATTACATTTTTACTTCATTTTCTGCAGCAGGGATTCTTTTTTGGCTTCTACACGATCGTTTTATTAATTTTGTACTTGCTAACAGGTATCATATGAAGGTAATCGACATTATAAAAGAATCATCACGTACAGTTTTTTCTTTTGAACTTCTGCCTCCCTTGAAGGGAAACGACACAACACACATCAACAGGACAATTGAAAGCCTGATTGATTACAACCCGAAATATATCAATATCACGACCCATCGCGATGAAGTTGAATATGCAGAGCAACCGGATGGAACAATAATAAAACGTACTGTAAGGAAGAGGCCCGGTACAGTGGCAATTGCTGCCGCCATCCAGTACAGGTACAAAATACCGGTAGTGCCGCATATTTTATGTGGCGGTTTCACTAAAAGCGAGACGGAGCATGTGCTGATCGACCTTCATCTTCTGGGCATAGAGAACGTTCTGGCACTTCGTGGCGACGGTGTAAAAAACCAGCATGTTTTCCAGCCGGAGAAAGATGGCCACACCTACGCCAGTGATTTGGTGAAACAGATTGTAAACCTGAAAAAGGGGAAATATCTCGAAGAGGACCTTAAAAACAACACTCCGCTCGATTTTTGCATAGGAGTGGCCGGTTATCCTGAAAAACATTTTGAGGCACCCAACCTCGATCTCGACATGGTTTTCCTGAAGGAAAAAGTGGATGCAGGGGCTGATTATATAGTTACCCAGATGTTTTTCGACAACAGGGTGTACTACAATTTCGTCAGTAAATGCCGCGAAGCTGGAATTACAGTACCAATCATTCCCGGGATAAAACCAATCAATTTAAAAAACCAGCTTACTGTCCTTCCGAAGATTTTCCATATTGATTTGCCGCTGGAGCTTTCAAAAGAGCTTGCAAAATGCCGCAACAACGATGATGCACGGCAGGTTGGAACGGAATGGGCCATACTCCAGTCGAAAGACCTGGTTGCAAACCATGCTCCATCGCTGCACATATATACTTATGGGGTTTCTGATAATGTGAAGGAAATCGTGAAGGCTGTATTTTAATACAGCCCTTCGTTAATGTATTTTACCCGCTAATCTGCATCTGTGAGTTTAGCTTGTCGTTGTTGGCCTGGTTGTTCATTTTCATCGAATAGATCATGGCTTCCACCTGACGCAGTAAATTCCGTTTATCCTTACTTGGGGCATAGACATACCCAAAGGCAACAATGACCCGCTGATTTTCCAGGTCAAGCTGTGCAAGGGAAACATAGGGGCCACCCATAAAATCGTTCATCAGGCGCCACAATCCTCGCATTTCTGTAGCATAATTGCCGTTATGCGGCCGGACATTGTAAACCTGTTCAACCCTTTTTTCGGTTGCCATATAGCTGCCTGCAGTCGGTCCCGGCACATTTGCACGAAGTATGCTGTCCCTGACCTTCACCTGGTAGTTCACTGTAAATGCGCTGTCAGAAACATAAGGGAATGTATATATGATGATGCCCTGTGCTATTTCAGGAGTTTCATACCGCAGCCAAATAAAATCCTCTTTTTGTTCGGCTATCTGAAATCCAGGTGCTACCTTCATTGTGATTCCGAAATTATCGTTCAGAACATTAAAAACCGATCTTTCATAGTACTTGTCGTAGTTCATGGTAAGCCTGTCTCTTTCTGCTTTCAGGAAGTAGTTAATAATCTTTCCTTCATTTTCAGAAAACAGCTTTTCAAATTCCTGTTCATTTTTTGCCTGAATTGTTACTACAGCCTGGGGCGTGGCCCAAAGGTTTTCCTGGAATAGAACACCAAAATTATCGAGATTAGGCGAAATACGTGCCTGTAAGATGTTTCGGGTCGTCTTGAAAATACTTTTAAATCCTTCTGCCGGTACCCGGATGATGTCAAAAATAGGTTCATCCTGTGGCAAAGCCAGATGTTGCTTTGCCAATGATTGTCGTACAAGTGACCCTGGTTCATTATTCCAGGCATCATCGCTGATAACAACTACCAGTTCGCCGGCCTTTCCAGTTACATCCCTTGTAAGGCCGGGGCTATTATTCTGACACGACTGCAATACAGCAAGGATAACCAGCAGGAGAATTCCGTATTTAAGTTTTAGTTTCATATATATATATTTTTTTGATTCGTTTAACAAAAACCTTACCATCTTGGTAATGTGAATGCTAATAATGAAAAATCCCGCTGCAGCTTAATTTGCAACGGGATTTTTCCTTACATTTACCAAAACGGAAACTATTTTTCAATTTTTTCCGGTTCGGCTTTATGTGGCTCATCTTCATCTTCCTTGGTAGCCTTTTTGAATTCTTTCATTCCTTTGCCAAGTCCCTTCATTAATTCAGGAATCTTGCGGCCTCCAAAAAGAAGTAGCACAATAATTAAAATAATAATTATCTCCTGTGGTCCTATAAATCCTGCTACTACAAATAAATTCATGGTGCAAAGTTAAAAAGTTTGTATGCAAAAATAGA
>Ga0209347_1005525_pt1 | contig 11936 bp, 10 predicted proteins | sample AutmiccommuBRH23_FD_187382 | JGI IMG/M metagenome (GOLD analysis project Ga0209347, IMG submission 187382) | Deep subsurface microbial communities from Mt. Terri, Switzerland - Autotrophic microbial communities BRH/23 (SPAdes) (version 2) | ecosystem: Environmental > Aquatic > Deep subsurface >...
TCAAACGTGAAGTCAATTTCAATCCCCGTGCATTCCAGACCGACGTCCATCCCCAATCCACGTCTCTCTTCGATTAATCACATCATCACATCATCACATCAATATATGCCACTCTTAGAAACTATCACAGAAGAAATAAAGCAAGCGATGCTGGCCAGAGAGAAAGTAAGACTGGAAGCATTGAGAGGTATTAAAAAAGAACTCCTGGAGGCGAAAACAGCGAAAGGAGCGGCCGATGAACTTTCGGACGAGACGGCGACAGCCATATTGCAGAAGATGGTCAAACAGCGTAAAGACAGCGCTGAGATCTACACCACACAGAATCGTCCCGATCTGGCAGATCCGGAGATTGAACAGATGAAGGTGATCCAGGAGTTTCTGCCGGCACAGCTCTCGGAAGCAGCGCTGGAGGCAGCTGTGAGAGGGATCATCGCGGAAACGGGAGCCACTTCCATGAAGGACATGGGTAAAGTGATGAGCCTGGCAACGAAACGGCTTGCCGGCAATGCCGAAGGACGGGCCATCTCGGAGATGGTGAAGCGGTTGCTTTCGTAGAGAGGATACCTACCTGTTTCGCTCATAAGGCACATACACCTTCTTCAGGCGTTTGTCGAGCAGATTGCTCTTGCGTGCCTTTTTCTCCAGCTTTTGCAGCTCCTTATCCCTGTTGTTGCCCGCATCAAATTTGTCTGTCAGCAGCAAAAGAGAGATTGTCTCATCGTCGATGGTTTTTGTTCTGAAAACCACGGTGCTGTTTTCAATGATATCGTTTTCAGCCAATCGTACCAGAAAATCCTTGCCCGGGATGTAACCAAACTCAATGGTATTGTAACCCATGGCGGAGACAGCGATGGCACCCACCTTTTCTGTTTCCTTCAGGTAAATTTTTCCGTCACTGCCTGTCACCTTTCCCTCGATGAGTTTATGAGAGTTACTGCGTGATTCTACCAAAACACTTTGCACAGGGTAGTTCTGCATGCCCACCACTTTCACCACACAACTGTCTTTCCGGGAACCTTCCAAAGCTTCGAAGGTGGACCTGGAACCCGAATAATCAGTAGTCCCGATAATCAGGTAATCACCGGCCTGCTCATAGCTTCCTTCACCCACCTGAGCAACCGATAACCCTGCAAAGCCGGTAATACGGAACGTCACCTGATTGCCGGAGAAAACGATGGAATCCAAACCGTTCTTATAGGTCCCTTCCCATTGCTGGGCGAAGAGTGATGCACCCGAGAGTATGATGACTGCCAGCAGAAGAATTTTTTTCATGTGTGTTGAGTAAACGTTTTTCGGCGACAAATATACAACTATTTTTCATACAAAAAAGGCCATCCCATGTTTTACGATGAGACAGCCTCTGTATGTATCAGTGACCGGTGTGCCGCTGTGGCTGCATCACAGGTTTACAATCCTTTCTCCGACAGATAACGTTCCGCATCCATGGCAGCACGGCAGCCTGTGCCGGCAGCCGTTACTGCCTGTCGGTAGATGGAGTCGGCCACGTCACCGCAGGCGAAAACACCTTCTACATTTGTCTTTGTGTAAGGACTCTCTGTTTGAATGTAGCCCACTTCATCGAGATGCAGATAACCCCTGAAGATGTCGGTATTGGGTTTGTGACCGATGGCAAGAAAGAAGCCGTCAACGGCAATATCGTATCTTTCTTCATCGGGCTCACCCATTCTTTTTACCAGATGAACACCTTCTACACCCTTTTCGCCAAAGAGGCCGACAGCATTGTGTTCGAAAAGAATTTCAATTTTAGGATTGCTCATCACCCTGTCCTGCATGATCTGCGATGCGCGCAGGTAGGGTTTGCGGACAATCAGATATACTTTGTCTGCCAGCCCCGACAGGTATGAAGCCTCTTCACAGGCTGTATCTCCGCCGCCTACTACGGCCACTTTTTTCTTACGGTAGAAAAATCCGTCGCAGGTAGCACATGCCGATACTCCTTGGCCGGCATATTTGGTCTCATCCGGCAGTCCGAGATATTTGGCCGTAGCACCGGTAGAGATGATCACGGCGTCGGCTTCAATCACCTGTTCGTTGTCGATGGTCACTTTCAGGGGACGCGCGGAGAAGTCAACGGCTGTTGCCCTTCCTGAGCGGACTTCCGTGCCGAACCGTTCGGCCTGTTTCTTCATGTCCTCCATCAGCTCCGGTCCGGTGATCCCATCGGGATAACCCGGGAAATTCTCTACTTCAGTGGTGGTGGTCAATTGTCCTCCCGGCTCCATTCCTTCATAAAGAACCGGTTCCAGATTGGCACGTGACGCATAAATGGCAGCCGTATAGCCTGCCGGTCCCGATCCAATGATCAGGCATCTTACTTTATTTCGCATATTCAATGTGATAAGTCACACCTCTTCCGGTATTCGATACTGAAAGAAGGCGTAGGGGTTATTAATTGGGTCAAAGATACAACGAATCTTTGAACTGTGAAACCGATATTGTGTTTATCTATCCGGGGTAAATGGAAAATATGATCATCTGCCGGTGAATGATTTAGCAGGAAAAAAGGTTACCTGAGATCGATCATTTCGACGGCAGGATAGTTTGATTTATTGAATCGGAATGCCGCATCATCGAACTGGTGATTGGCATTATAGCGGGTGATATCGATTTTGTTCTTCATCCCGTTGTTCATCGTCAGGATCACCTGTACCAGGGTGTAGGTGCTTTTATCCAGGGCTACCGAAACGGCCTTGAAATCCCTGTTGCCTGTAACCGGTACCATCTCAATCCACTGCACGTTTTTGCCATTCAGTGTCCTGGACAGCGGTGCCTTTAGCGTGTATCCGTTTTTATACATCCCCAGCAGTGCCAGCGGGCTGATGGCCGCTATTTCCTGCCCGGTGGGGTTGCTGATGTTCACTTCGTTCACATCCTTCATCAACACCCATTGTGTCTCACCATCGAACCAGATGTCCACCGCCTCTGTCTCAATTTTAAATTTGTTTCCCCTGATGCTGGCAATACCCGTTTGTGACATATACTCGGTGCCGTCCGGCTCCAGGGTCATGGACTGGAACGACAGCCGGATGCCGCTGGATGCTTCATAGGCTGCGTAGGCTTTATCCAGCATCGCTCTTGCGCTGCTGTTGTTTTGCGGGAAGGTGGCCAAAGCGAAGAAGAGGGCCGTTGCAGTAAGGATATATTTTTTCAGCATCATTTTTGTTTTTGGTTTCGTATACCCTATAGACCAGAAAAGAGGCAACTGGTTTAACCGCCGATTTGCAGATGCGGGTCACTGACTGATTTTATTCCCATCGTCCGGGAATGTCGGGATGACAACGACAGGCGATACCGGGCCGTATCCCCTTACCGCAGCGAATCCAGCAGCTTCTCCAGCGAGTACTCATCGGCAATAAATACATCACGCGGCTTACTGCCTTGTGCCGCTCCCACAATACCGGCGGCTTCCAGCTGATCCATCAGCCTGCCGGCACGGTTATAGCCAATGGAGAACTTACGCTGTATAAGGGAGGTAGACCCCTGCTGGTGTACCACGATGAGCCGTGCGGCCTCATCAAACAAGGCATCCTTGTCGTTGAGATCTACCGCACCCGGCGCGTTGTCGGCATCACCGGTCACCTCTGGAAGAGGAAAGGCGAAGTCATATCCGCGTTGTTTGCCGATGTACTGGGTGATCTCTTCCACCTCCGGCGTATCCACAAAAGCACACTGTATACGGATCAGGTTACTCCCCTGTGAGAAGAGCATATCACCCCGGCCAATTAACTGATTGGCTCCGCTCATATCGAGAATGGTTCGTGAGTCTATCTGGGAGGTGACGCGGAAGGCCATTCTGGCCGGGAAATTGGCCTTGATGGTTCCGGTAATGATGTTGGTGGTGGGGCGTTGTGTGGCTATCACCATGTGCATTCCCACGGCACGTGCCTTCTGTGCGATGCGGGCGATAGGCATCTCAATCTCTTTGCCGGCCGTCATGATCAGGTCGCCGAACTCGTCAATGACCACCACGATGTAAGGCATGTACCTGTGTCCTTTTTCCGGATTCAACCGGCGTTTCACGTACTTCTCGTTATACTCCTTGATGGTGCGTACGTGTGCCTTCATCAGCAACTCGTAACGGTCGTCCATCTCTTTGGTGAGCGAATTCAGCGTTTGGGTCACCTTGGTCACGTCGGTGATGATCGCCTTCTCTTCATCGGGCAGTTTGGCGAGATAGTGCTTCTCGATGGTGGAATAGATATTGAATTCCACCATCTTGGGGTCTATCAGCACCATCTTCATCTCCGACGGATGTTTCTTGTAGAGCAGCGAGGTGATGATGGCGTTCAGGCCCACCGATTTACCCTGTCCTGTGGCCCCCGCTACCAGCAGGTGCGGCATCTTGGTCAGATCGAAGATAAACACTTCGTTGGTGATGGTCTTTCCCAGGGCTACAGGCAGGTCGTATTCGCACTCCTGGAACCTTTTAGAGGTGATCACCGACTGCATGGAGACAATTTGCGGGTCCTTGTTGGGCACTTCAATCCCGATGGTACCCTTTCCCGGCATCGGCGCGATGATGCGGATACCCAATGCCGAAAGGCTGAGCGCAATATCATCTTCCAGATTCCTGATTTTGGAGATGCGTACACCCGCCTGTGGTACAATCTCATAGAGTGTGATCGTGGGGCCTACCGTAGCCTTGATAGAGGTGATCTCAATGCCGTAGTTACGCAGCGTATGAATGATTTTTTCCTTATTCTCGTTCTGTTCATTCATATCTACAGCCCTGTTGCCGGTGTCGTATACCTTTAACAGGTTCATGGTGGGAAACCTGAAGGAGGAGAGATCTTTCCTGGGATCATAATCTTCCTGCTGCTCCGGCTGAAGAAAATCAGCTTCATCGGCTGTCTTTTTATCAAATGCCGGATGGAGGCTATGGGCTACCTCATCATCCTTCGGTACGATGACTTCGAAATCATCATCAGGCAGAGGTTGCTTTCTGGGTACCGGCTTCTGTAGCGGTACCGGCTTCGGGGAAACCGATGGAGGAGGAAGATGCGTTATCTCTGATGGCATATCCATCTCATCAGTCTCAGCCTCTTCTGTTCTTGCATCTCTTTTCTTTTTCAGCCAGCCGAAAAATCGGCTGACAACTCCCGGCTTTTTCTCCTTTGCGGGCTCTGTTTTTTCGGTTTCGTAGGGATGATCGGGTATATCGTTGTAATTGGCAAACGAAGGCTTACTGTTCACCAATGTCTCCTGTATCCTGTACATGGAACTTTTCCGGAAGATCACCACGATGATCAGGAGGAAAAGAACAATCAGCAACACCACACCCGGCCATCCCACGCTGTTCTCGAGTATCTGCTCAATCTGCATCCCATGTGCTCCGCCCCACTTCACATGCGAGTAGGGGAAGATCCTGTCCAAAACAAAGGCACTGGTGATGGATCCGCAAATCAGGCCGAAAGCGGTGATGAAAAGTGCTTTCAGAAAAGAGAAATCAGAGACTCTCATGATGCGCAGTCCGATGTATATCAAAAAGAGGGGTATGAGCGAGGAGAAAATGCCAAACCAGTCGTTTACCAGTAATTCGGCCATATAGGCACCACCGGCACCCGTCCAGTTATCCACCTCAGGAGCCCCCGTACGAATCAATGTAAAGAATGATTTGTTCAGCACCTTGCTCTGATCGGCGGCACCGGTGAAGAAAAAGGAAATGATTGCCAGCAGCATGAAGATGCCGATGAAAGCAATAATCACCCCGGTGATAAAATGAAGACGTTCGTTTTTGAGAAAATCACCCCAGGAGATATCCTTTTTTTTGGATGCGGAAGTCCTCTTCCTTTTTCTTTTTGCCATAGTGTTCTCTTTTCTTCCTGTTCATTCGGAGAGCAACAGCCGCTCAGATGCCGGAAGAAAGGGGGAAAAGTGTTATCAGTGAATTAATGTACAAATTTAGGAAAAAGAAAGTTATATTGAAAGGGTTGGGGAGCCATTTTAAAGAAAAAGATACACCCCGTGGAGTGTATCTCTCTCTTTTTCCTCTTCATTGCGTGAGCAATGCTATCTCTTCTTCCCTCCCAGCAGGTATACCCCGCCGACCAGAGCGATCACACCGAGTCCCAGTTCAATATAGGCGTTCTGTTTCGCTGCTCCATCCTCGGCCGTGATCTCCATGCCCAGCAGCTCCACCGACTTCGAACTCTCACCCAATCCCCGGATACCCATATACCCCAATACCAATGCTGCTACAATCAGTAGAATTCCAATAATTTGCTTCATTTTTTTTAATGTATAGGTTTATGATATAACACTTTTCTCACTGAGAATGTTCTTGCCTTCCTGTATCAAGCGAGAGGTCCGCGAATCACTTCGCAGACCTCTCTTGTTAACACAATCTTCATGAAACAAACTACACTATCGAGTTGATTGCAGAATGATAATCCGGCTCCTGTGCAATCTCAGGAACCAGTTCCGTATATAGGACATCGCCGGCAGGATTCACCACGACTACTGCACGTGCCAAAAGGCCTTTCAGTGGCCCGTCGGTCATCAGTAATCCATAATCCCTGCCGAATGCTTCATCGCGAAAGTTGGAAAGCGTAACCACATTCTCTATCCCTTCGGCACTGCAAAATCTTCCGGCGGCAAAAGGCAGATCGGCTGAGATACCCAATACTACCGTATTGTCGAGTGAGGCAGCCTCTTTGTTGAAACGACGTACCGATGCGGCACATGTGCCCGTATCGAGACTCGGAAAAATATTCAACACAACATTTTTTCCTTTATAGTCCGATAGTTTTACCTCGGAGAGGTCGCCTTTTACCAGTGAGAAGTCGGGAGCAGTAGTACCTTTTGCCGGCAGTTCACCGGACGTATGCACGGGGTTGCCTTTAAATGTGATATTTGCCATATTATATACTTAATTTAAAATTAATCTGAATAATCTCCTGTCACAAACTTTAAACAATGTGTCAGTTTAAATGTTCAGTGCGAATGCTTTTTTAACGTTCCCTCCCCCTATGTTTAACTCTTCCTGAAGGTATTTTGCCGTATAGCTTTCCTTGCTTTTGATGATCTCTTCCGGAGTGCCGGAGGCAAGGATATTCCCCCCTTTTTCTCCGCCTTCGGGACCCAGGTCGATGATGTAATCGGCACACTTGATGATATCCAGATTGTGTTCAATCACGATCACCGTGTTGCCTTTATCCACCAGCTTGTTGAGCACACCCAACAAAACACGGATATCTTCAAAATGCAATCCGGTCGTTGGCTCATCGAGTACGTAGAGGGTGCTCCCAGTATCAATCCGGGCCAACTCTGTGGCCAGTTTCACACGCTGGCTTTCACCTCCCGACAGGGTGGTGGATGACTGTCCCAGCTTGATATATCCCAAACCCACTTCCTGCAGGACTTTTATTTTATGCAGTATATTGGGTACATTTTCAAAAAAATCCACTGCCTCGCTGATGTTCATGTCCAGCACATCGGCAATCGATTTACCCTTGAAACGCACTTCCAGCGTTTCACGATTGTACCGTTTTCCGTGGCATACCTCACAGGGAACCATCACATCGGGCAGGAAGTTCATCTCAACGGTTTTATATCCGTTGCCGTTGCATTGCTCACAGCGGCCCCCCTTCACGTTGAAAGAGAACCGTCCCGGCTTGTAAGCCCGTATCTTCGCCTCCGGCATGCCGGCAAACAGGGTCCGTATATCGGAGAAGACACCGGTATAGGTGGCCGGATTAGAGCGGGGTGTGCGGCCGATAGGTGACTGGTCCACGCTCACCACCTTATCCAGATGCTCCATCCCTTTGACAGCGGTATAAGGCAGCGGGTCCTTCAGTGAACGATAGAATTTCTGACTGAGGATGGGCTGCAGTGTCTCGTTGATCAGGGTCGATTTACCACTACCCGACACCCCGGTCACACAAATCAGCGTACCCAGCGGAAATACCGCGGTTACATTCTTCAGGTTATTGCCCCTGGCACCTTCAATGATGAATGTCTCACCATTGCCTTTTCTCCTTTTTTCAGGGATGGCAATCTCCAGCTTCCCGCTGAGGTAGTTGGAGGTGAGGGTGTTCTTTTTCATCATCTCGGAGGGGAGTCCTTCGAAAACCACGTCACCCCCTTTCTGTCCGGCAAAAGGACCCATATCCACAATATAGTCCGATGCCAGCATCATATCCTTGTCGTGCTCCACGACCACCACCGAATTGCCTGAATCCCGCAGTTTCTTCAGTGAATCAATCAATCGGTGGTTGTCACGCTGATGCAGCCCTATGCTCGGTTCATCGAGGATATAGAGAACGTTCACCAGCTGTGATCCTATCTGTGTAGCCAGCCGGATACGCTGACTCTCCCCTCCCGAGAGCGAGGCCGAAGCACGCGAGAGGGACAGATAACCCAGACCTACATCCAGCAGGAACTGCAGACGCGACAGGATCTCCTTTTTAATCTCCCCGGCGATGAGACGCTGTTTTTCCGTCACCTCCGATTCGGAAACGATGAACCAGTCATACAGTGCACGGATATCCATCCCGGCCAGCTCGGCAATGTTCTTCCCGTTGATCCGGAAGTGGAGTGCTTCCTTGTTCAGCCGCTGTCCGTGACATTCGGGACAGACGGAGGTGGTGATGAACTGTCCCGCCCATTTCTGGGCCGTAGCCGATGCTTCATCATCCTGCTGCATCTCAATATATTTGGTCACACCCTCATAGGAGACCATATAGTTGGAGTTACCCAGCGACTCGTTCTTTATTTTCAGCCGCTCATCGGTGCCGTACATGATCTCATCGATCGCCTCCCTTGGGATCTCTTTGATCGGCGTTTTCAGGGTCACGCCATACTTCTCACAGAGTGCCGCTATCTGCCAGAAAAGCAGGTTGCTCTTCTCCTTGCCCAGTGGGACAATGCCTCCTCCCGCGATGCTCAGCCCGGGGTTGGGGATGATTTTCTCCATATCGATCTGATCCACGGAGCCGATACCCTTGCAACGGGGACAGGCACCCTGTGGTGAGTTGAATGAGAAGTTGTGCGGTGCCGGCTCATTGTATGACAGGCCGGTAGTGGGACACATCAGGCTGCGGCTGTAGTGCCGTACTTCACCGGCTTCCACATCCTGAATGAGGATCAGTCCCGACCCCTGTTTCATGGCGGTGCGTACGCTTGCCTTCAGCTTGTCGGCGAACTTATTGGATACCACCAGCTTGTCGATCAGTATCTCAATGCTGTGGTTCTGATAACGGTCCACCCGCATGCCGGGGATGATCTCTCTGATCTCACCATCCACCCTCACGTTGAGGTAACCTTTTTTACGGATCTGTTCGAAGAGCTCTTTATAATGACCTTTCCTGTTTCTCACGGCGGGAGAGAGGATGTATATCTTCTTCCCGATATATTTCTCCAGGATCAGTTCCAGAATCTGCTCATCGGTATATTTCACCATCTTCTCACCAGTGATGTATGAGTATGCTTCTCCCGCGCGGGCATAGAGCAGACGCAGGAAGTCATATACTTCGGTACTCGTGCCCACCGTGGAGCGGGGGTTCTTGTTGGTGGTCTTCTGCTCGATGGAGATCACGGGGCTCAGGCCGGTGATCTTGTCCACGTCGGGGCGCTCCATCTTCCCCAGGAAACCACGGGCATATGCGGAAAAGGTTTCGATATAACGCCGCTGCCCTTCGGCAAAGATGGTGTCAAAAGCGAGGGATGATTTACCGCTGCCGCTCAGGCCGGTGATCACCGTCAGTGAATCGCGCGGTATCGTTACGTCGATATTTTTTAAATTGTGCACGCGTGCGCCGTACACATGGATCTGTTCATTTTCGGAAGCCATAGTATGTATAAACGATTGATAACCTGAAAAAGTTTACCTCACCAGGCGGGGTTGTGGACCTTCGGCTTTTCCCCTTTTCGGTAGTACAGACTCTCCCGGGTGGGGATCAGGATGGTGTATGCCTTACCCGACGTATTGCTCAGCCTGGTGCTGCGCAGCCAGGAGTTGAAATCTTTCAGTTGCGCATAGGTGATGTTATTTTGTTTGGCGAAAGCCACCAGATCGGGAATGGATGAGGTCACTTTCACCTCCCTGAACTCCATAGGCTTGTAAAGCTGCTCAGCCCTGATGACGAAACCATATTGCTGCGGATGCTCAAAGATCAGCTTGATGGCGAGCATACGGTAATAGTAGCGCGATGTTTCATCCACCAGCCAGAGGTCGAGTGCATCATCCACGCGCTGTTTGCTCAGCTCGCTGGTGATACGGTTCTGCCCGCCATTGTAGGAAAGCGCTGCGCCGCTCCACGATCCGTATTTCCGGTAGGCATCCTTCAGATAACGGCCGGCAGCCACAGTCGATTTTTCAATATGATACCGTTCGTCCACCTCTGAGGTGATCTCCAATCCATATTGTTTGCCCGTACTTTCCATAAACTGCCACAGTCCCGCAGCGCGGGCGGGTGACACAGCCCGGTAATCGAGGCTGCTTTCAATTACCGCCAGGTATTTCAGGTCGTCAGGCAGGCCTTGCTGTTTCAGGATAGGCTCAATGACGGGGAAAATACGGTTGGCTCTTTTGATGAGCAGCAGTGTGGTGGAATGGAAGTAGGTGAAGCTGTTCAGTTCCCTGTCCATACGTTCCCGCTTGTCGTACCGGTCGAAGGTGATCTGCTCACCGGCAAAGGTCATGCTTTCGGGGATATCCACCGACGCTGTCATGGAGAGCACCAGCGGCTTTTCAGATTCGATCTTCTCGAGATGATTCCCGGATGTAAGGAGCAGGGCGAGTGTAGCCAATCCGGTGAATAGCACAAATATGGAGATAAGTAGTGTGGATTTTTTCATACAAAATTTTGTGGGGAATGTAAAAGTATTAACCCATTCGGAAAACAGATCGTTGATATTTTTTTCCGAACGGCTAACAAATTTATAAAAAACTTCTCAATAACTCAAACTTCTTCTATGGCATAATGATAAAGTTAGATATTCGCCCGCTATGGCAAAGCACAAGCAAGCTTGGCTCTGTTCATTTAGCTTAACGCGAATATTCAAATATATGCTCTTTTTACGTTCTTCGAGGTCAATGGGTTCCCATAAAACATTTAGAGGTCAAATCTTTAGCTGTATTTGCTCTAATATTTCGAACATGCGAAAGTTCAATGATCTTATTTGAATAGCGTAAGAAAATCATTTCCGGCCTGTCTTGCGGTACTCAGCAAATGCTCAATGATATTATAATTTTTAAAATAATTGGCATGAACTTCTCCCTTTTGATAAATCTCTGTTTGCTGGTTATCTTTCAGCTGTTTAATATTCCATAAAGCATCATAAGTAATTAAAATATTGCCCGTATGTGTAAATACTGGTCCCGTAGTAGTCACATCAAAATCGCCTGTACTATATTTCGACGAAGCGATCGATGCTCCCCTAAAGACATTGCCGTTTACTCTAAACTCCAATTTATTCAGAATAATAATGTAATCCGGATTAAATGTTTCGATAATTGAATCGAGATTCTTTTTATCCCTTTCATGTTCTTCCGCATGATAATATATAAATTCAGAGCCGGGTAACGATTTTTCGGACACTTTTTCCAATGCTGTTCTTACCAGAAATTGACTCAGCAGAACGGTATCAGTCTGATAAGAATCGGAAGCCGAACCCCAGAGAGGGGACTGCGAAGAGGACATTATGAAATCGGATGAATTTCTAAGTTTGAAAATATCCATATCTGGTAACACGTAATCGTAAGACGTGGTGGTAAGGTAGCATATTTTTCCTTTTTGCAACGAAATACTTTTATAGGGAATGGTATCTTGTGTTTGCATATTAATGGCCACCGGTTGAGATACCAACATTTGCTTTGACGTGTTACATGAATATGTTAACAATATCAAAAGTACATATATTGAGTGTTTTTTGATTGAATCCATTTTGTATAAAATTTTGTAATGACATCAGAT
>Ga0209347_1005526_pt1 | contig 11934 bp, 15 predicted proteins | sample AutmiccommuBRH23_FD_187382 | JGI IMG/M metagenome (GOLD analysis project Ga0209347, IMG submission 187382) | Deep subsurface microbial communities from Mt. Terri, Switzerland - Autotrophic microbial communities BRH/23 (SPAdes) (version 2) | ecosystem: Environmental > Aquatic > Deep subsurface >...
CGTCCGGAAGATCGGCCTCGAACAGGCAGTGCTCGGCACCTTCGACGTTCAGTCCCTTGATGAGGACTTCGTCGTCCATGCCGAAGACGGTGATCTTCAGGAGGGATTTCTTTTTGAGGTAACCGTTGGTGACCTTGTAGCGGAAGACTTCGCGCAGCGTCTCGCCGTCGCTCAGGCCCTGGACGATTTGCCAGGCTTGTGGGTTCTGGTTCTCATCATACAGCTTGTACTTGTAGGTGCCGTTCTTGTTCAGCTTCAAGATGCCGTACTTGCCCTCGAAGACGCCCGGCTTGTCGATCTTCAGGCGGACGCCGGAATCACCGCGATCGGCGAACTTGCCGAATGGCGCACCGTTGTGACCAATTGTTTTGAGGACGTTGCCGAACGCCATTTCTGGGCCGTCTTCCTTGACCCAATTGGAATCCGTCTTGGTAAAAATTTTCTTGAAGGCTGGATTGCGCTCGCACAATTCCCGGAATGTAAGTCTACGCACCATGTCACACCCACCACTGCGCGGAGGACAAAAGCAAAATAAACTAAGCCAGTCGCAGTGTGGTTGCGTGTCTGACGAGTACAAATTTGACTGCAAAAAACTACGAAAGACGAGACAAATCCGCGCACGGCAATTGTTAATATATTGTTAATAACCTCGCAACAAGTTTCCACACCCATCGTCCGTTTGAAGGTCCCTACACACGGCTTGGAAGCACGCCCCAAGGTGGGAGGAGAGCGCGCTACGTTTATCCCAAAATCTGACGATTCCGCAACGCCACGCGTGCCGGTCGAACCCATTATCGGGGTGGCGTTTTTGGGACCGTCATTGGCAACTCCGGATCTGGCGAACGATTACCGCGGCAGGACGGTCGCGATCAGGTCGTTGCGACGGCTCGCGTCATGAAATCGCCGGCTGTGAGGGTGTAGTGCGTATGCTTTGAGCAGAGGAGCTTCGTTGCCATAATGAGCGCCGTCGCGGCCCGCGTGTGTCGTCCGAATCTCATGGGTTGTTCGTCACCGGCAGGCTCTCGGGCGGTTCTTGGGTTCGCAGCCGTACCGTTAGATCATTGAGACTGGCGACCCCGGCAGGACTCGAACCTGCAACCCCGAGATTAGAAATCACGTGCTCTATCCGGTTGAGCTACGGGGCCGCGAAGACGGTTCGCTGCACCGTTCGCAGCTAGGCCGTCGCACTACAAGCATTTGTTCTCAATTATCTATTGGTGCTGGATCCGCCGCCCAGAAGTCAATTGCTCCTGTTGGGCTGCGGCGCTGATAGCATACAGAGGGAAGGGTTGCGAGTGGTGAGGCATGTGCTGAAGCATGGGAGGGAATGCGAGATCAGTGGGTCCACTTGCCGACGCGGCCGAACCTGAAATTGTCGGCATACGATTTACGTACCGGCTTCCTTGGCTTGGGTTCTACGATTCGGTATGCAAGACTGTTGCGCTCGGCGTAGGCGACGGCTTCTTCCTTGGTGTCGAACTCCAGACGGATCTGGCTTTTCATATCGCGTGAGGACGTCCAGCCCATCAGCGGCTCGACCTCGCGGGCGGTCTCCGGCTCGTGCTCCAGCACCCATTCCTTGGTGCGCGCCAGGCCGGACTGCATCGCGGTCTTGGCAGGCTTGTAGATGCGCGCGACCATCGGTTCGTCCCTGAAATGCAATAGTTGGTCGGGGCGCGGGGATTCGAACTCCGGACCCCCTGCTCCCAAAGCAGGTGCTCTACCAGGCTGAGCTACGCCCCGACACGAGAGCATCACCCGACTATACGCGATCGTTGTTTGCGATCGGATGGACGGAGGTAGATGCTCTGCCATTAGTGCACGCCGAAGCGCGCAGCGGCATACTCGTGACGGTTTGAAGCGCGAAGGTCAAGTGGCACGTTGGGCGCAGCACGCGATAGTTTGCGCACTTATCGCCGCAACCATCGAAAATCGCGCGGGCAGGGCCGACAATCGATCCGCGCCGCCAAAGATCTTTCGCTGAAATCACCCGATCAGGGTTTCGCGGCAAAATGGGGGTGGCGCACCGTGTCGCCGCGCGCGATCCCGAGCCGGCGGGCTTCACCACCGGCGACCTCAAGGACGCCCTTGGCCGGGCCTCCCGATGAGATGACGCGTTCTGAGAACGGCTCGGTCATCTCCTCGATGCGTATGACCTCGCCGTTCGATTTGATGAAGACCATGTCGAGCGGGATGAAGGTGTTCTTCATCCACATGGTGATTTCCTGGTCTTTGTCGTAGGGGAAGAGCATGCCGCGGAGGGCTGGCAGTTCGCGGCGGAACATCAAGCCGAGCCCCTTTTGCTGGGGCGTTCTCGCGACCTCGACCGAAAACCTCAGCGGTTCGGCGCCATTGGCCTTCTCGATCACCAGTGTCTCTTCCGAACCTGCGGCCATCGTCGCCCCGATCAGTGGAAGTAACGCCGGAAAGAGCACCATCATTGCAAACGAAAGGGAAAACGCCAACAGGGCCGTCGAAACGGCCCTGCGGGAAGACTGCGTGAGATAGCCTTGTGTCACGTACAGGCGATCAGTGCTGGGAGGGGAAACCGCCGACAGCCGGCTGCGCACCATCCGGGCGGAGCTCAGCAGCCATGCAGCCTTTTTCACCATACCCATAACGCACCTGAACAAGCTGACCCGGCCGCAGTTCGGTGAAGCCGAAGCGGCGAAGGGTTTCCATGTGGCAGAAGATATCAGGTGTTCCCTCGCCGCGCGTCAAGAAGCCAAATCCGCGGACGCGGTTGAACCACTTGCAGACAGCACGTTCCCAGTCGCTTTCCGGCGTCACGATCACGTGCGTGCGCTGCGGCAGCTGGCTGGGATGGATGGCCGTCGATTCGTCCATCGAGAGAATACGGAATGCCTGAAGTCCCTTCGGGCGCTTCATGGCCTGGCAGTGAATTCGAGCTCCTTCGTAGGCGGTCTGATAGCCACCGGCCCGAAGGCAGGTCACATGCAGTAGAATATCACCGAGACCATTGTCCGGAACGATAAATCCATAACCCTTTGAAGCGTCAAACCATTTAATTTGCCCAGCGACCTCGAAAACCTCAAGTCCGGCTTTCTGAAGATTTTCCAGCGTTTCTTCGCTGGTCAACTCCGTCAAATCGAAGTCGGATAGGATATTTGAATCAGCCATGCGTACCCCCGCGATACTGGCTACAGTTGACTACAGAACTTTGCGAATGGTGCTGTCAGTAGCGGCGGCCGATTAGAAGCCCTCTCCCGTACCGTCGCTGTGAAAGCCTGTAAACCATAACCAGAAGTTACAGGAGGGAACAAGGGGGCATTTCTGAAAAACAACTTGTTGCTATCCACAAGCGCGTCGCATATGCCCTGCGCTGCGCCCGAGATGACCATTAACTAGCTGTTTTATATGTATTTTTTCTACACTTGAGTGGTGAATACGGTTCGTCCAAAGCGGTGCGTAACAGCGGGGCAGAGACGGCCGTTTCGCAAAATTGCGGCGCAATTAGGGGCCGTGACGATTCGCCATTGTGGCGAAATTTGCGAATCATCGCCACAGCAATACCGTTCCCGCTTCAATTCGCTCGACGCTGATTAAGTTTGCCGATTTGCGACCCGATTACCGGTGTTACCCGCGAAATATTTTCAATTCGGTCAAAGATATACAGCGGGAAGCTAATTGCCGGAGGCCGGACGAGCATAAAGCTCGCGCCATCCTGCCCAGTCTTTAATGGCGCGATCATATTGCGGGCCGGCCACGGGCGCTAAAGCAGTGCTGTAATTCTCTCAACTCCGCTGCAATGCCGGACAACAGCGTCCGATCGCCATCGCAGCTATTGTCGAGATGTACAACCTCTCACGCAGCGCGCCCGTCCTGATCACCGAGGTCGCGGCGTTGGCACTGTCCACCCGGTTCGGGTACGCTAAGCGACGATTTGCACCGCCCGGCGGGCAAATTGACCGAACAAGCGACTGCCGCGCAATCTCTGCGGCAGGTCAAGTGAAGAGGAAATAAAGCACATGCGTTACCTGCACACAATGGTCCGCATCGCGGATGTGGATGAAAGTCTAAAATTCTACTGTGGAGTCCTTGGCATGCGCGAAATGCGGCGTGTGGATAACGAGGCGGGACGCTTCACGCTGATCTTCCTGGCGGCTCCCGAAGACCGGCGCCGCGCGGCCGATGAAAAAGCGCCTCTCTTGGAGCTTACACACAACTGGGACCCGGAGACCTATTCGGGCGGGCGCAACTTCGGTCATCTCGCCTTCGAAGTCGATGACATCTATGTGACCTGCCAAAACATCGCCGACAAGGGCGTCACCATCAACCGGCCGCCGCGCGATGGACGCATGGCCTTCGTCAAATCGCCGGACGGAATCTCGATCGAACTCCTGCAGAACGGCAGCGCGCTGGAACCGCGCGAGCCATGGGCATCGATGGCCAATACGGGCAACTGGTGAGGCCGTTCTCGGGCTGGATTGGCCAGCTCTGATCAGCTTGACCCTTAGAAGGCCCGTGTCGGATGCACGTTGATGTCGGGCCGGTTATGGCTGGCCAGCCATAATCGGCGGTATCGCACGTTCGCGCGGGCCTTGAAGAGAAACAGCGACGTTTGGTGCTTGGTGCCTGACCAGCCTTCGCTGGGCACTAGGAGAAAAGTAATAACGTAACATGAATAGTATTACAGCAAGCGGTACTCATGTATTTATCTGTTATATCGTTACATATTGCAAAGCTAATGACGATTATCAGAAGAATTGCTTCAGGAATTCTTCCCGAATTTCTCCAAAACAGTTGAAACGCCGCGATCGAAGTGCTTAATGCTATTCATGTTGAGGTGTTCCGGCTCATCGTAGCCGTATCCGGGTTCGGTATTCGCGGGCGCCTATCAACACGAACATTGATAACCAAGGAGAGCACTATGAAAGTTTGGAGCAAGCCGCAGGTTCGCGAGCAGGAAGTCGGCCTCGAAGTCACCAGCTATCTGCCGGCTGAAATCGACATCATCTAATCGATGTGATCGACTGACGCATGCCATGCATGCCGGGGCGGTGGTCGAGCACTCGGCCACCGCCTTCGTTTTAGGCCTGTTTTGTTTCGCTGACACCTGGCAGGCCGGTGTCAGGCCTCACGCGCCCGGGCCTTTCCTGCTGCGGCGCTAGCGAATTCGATACATCTCATGCTGATCAAAGTGTTGGGCGCTGCCGCAGGCGGTGGCTTTCCGCAGTGGAACTGCAATGGCCGGATGAGCGCACGGGTGCGCAAAGGCGAACCGGGCTTGAAACCGCGGACGCAGTCGTCGCTGACAGTTTCAAGCAACGGCAGGGACTGGGTGCTGCTGAATGCTTCGCCCGACCTGCGCCAGCAGATAAACGACACTCCTGAACTCTGGCCGGTCGCCGATGGTCCGCTACGCAACAGCCCGATCAGGGCCGTCGTCCTGACGAACGGCGATGTGGATCATATCATCGGGCTGATCAACCTGCGCGAAGGACAGCCATTCTCGCTCTACGCCTCCGACCGGGTGATGGCAACGGTGAACGCGAACACCGTGTTCAACGTACTCAACCCTGAAAAGGTTTCGCGCATCACGCTGGAGATGGAGCAACCTACGCCGCTTTCCGGGGCCGGCGCGGATATCGGCCTGACGGTTGAAGCCTTCGACGTTCCTGGAAAGGTGGCGCTCTATCTTGAGGACGCCTCCAAGGGTCAGTCGTTCGGCACTGAAAAGGGCGATACGATCGGACTGAAGGTCACCGACACAGCCAATGGAAAATCTTTCTTCTACATACCCGGCTGTGCCGCGGTCGACGCTGCACTTGCAGAACGGCTCGATGGCGCCGATCTCGTGATGTTCGACGGCACGCTTTATACCGACGACGAAATGGTCGTGCAGGGGCTTATGCCAAAGACCGGCGCCCGCATGGGGCATATATCGATGTCTGGAACGGATGGCTCGATTGCCGCCTTCGACAGTCTCGACGTAGCGCGCAAGATTTTCGTCCACATCAACAATTCAAACCCGGCACTCGACGACAACTCGCCGGAACGTAAGGCCGTCGAGGAAGCCGGATGGGAAGTCGGTTACGATGGAATGGAGGTCCGCCTATGAGCTACGCAATTCCCGCCGCTGCGAGCGTTTCTTGCGAACTTATGAGCCGTGAAGAATTCGAGGCCGCAATCCGCGCGGTCGGCGCCGAGCGCTACCATGACAAACATCCGTTTCATAAGATGCTGCACGGTGGGGAACTGTCCAAGGAGCAGGTGCAGGCCTGGGCGCTGAACCGCTATTGCTACCAGTCCGCGGTGCCACGCAAGGATGCCGCCTTCATGTCGCGTGTCCACGACCGGGAACTACGCCGCGAGTGGATGCACCGTGTCGTCGACCACGACGGTTACGGCGAGGAACCCGGCGGCATCGAGCGCTGGCTGGTGCTGACCGACGGCCTCGGTCTCGACCGCGAGTATGTCACCAGCATGCGCGGTGCATTGCCGGCAACACGGTTTGCCGTCGAAGCCTATGTGCGGTTCGTCCGCGAAGAGCCACTCGTGGTCGCGGTCGCTTCCTCGCTGACCGAACTCTTCGCGCCGAAGATCCACAAGGAACGCATCTCCGGCATGCTGGAGAACTACGACTTCATCGACGAGACCGTGATGGCCTACTTCAAGCGGCGCCTGAACCAGGCGCCGAGGGATGCCGATTTCGCGCTCGAATACATCAAGCAGCACGCCAAGAACCGCGACGAACAGGAAGCCTGCATCGCCGCCGTCCGCTTCAAGTGCGACGTTCTATGGGTGCAACTCGACGCCCTCTACAATGCGTACGTCGAAGGTCACATTCCGCCTGGGGCGTTCAGGCCGGGTGAAACGAATGTCTGAACCAGTTACACCGACCCGACTCATCGTCAGCTCCGACAGCATTCTCAGACTGCCGCGCCACATCAAACTGCGGCACGATGCCGGCCGCGGGCGATGGATCATCCTTGCCCCGGAACGGGTCTTCGAACCTGACGAAACCTCCGTCGAGGTCCTCAAGCTCTGCGATGGCGAGCGCACCGTTGGCGCCATCGCCCTCCAGCTCGCCGAGCAATATCAGGCGCCGGTCGACGTCATCACCACCGACGTCATCGAGATGCTGCAGGACCTCGCAGACAAGGGAGTTCTGAAATAATGAGCGAAAGCACCGTCCTTGAAACGAAAACCGGCGAATTCGTCGCCGAAGTCGACCCGTCCTGCGCGCGGGCACCGGTCGGCCTGCTGGCCGAACTGACGCATCGCTGTCCGCTGCAGTGCCCGTATTGCTCCAATCCTGTCGATCTGGAGCGGGTGAACACCGAACTGTCGACCGAAGACTGGAAGCGCGTCATGCGCGAAGCCGGTCAGCTCGGCATCTTGCAGATCCACCTGTCGGGCGGCGAACCGACGGCAAGGCGCGACCTCGAAGATATCGTGGAAGAAGCCGCCAAGTCCGGCCTCTACACCAACCTCATCACGGCCGGCGTGCTCTTGAAGCGGGAGAGGCTCGAAAAGTTGCGCGACCTCGGTCTCGACCACGTGCAGCTGTCGATCCAGGACGTCAATGCTGAAAACGCCGACCGCATCGCCGCCTACAAGGGCGGCATGGACAAGAAGAACGACGTGGCGAAGTGGGTCAAAGAACTCGACATGCCGCTGACAATAAACGCTCCACTGCACCGCCAGAACATCGACAACCTGCCGGCGATCATCGACTACTCGGTGAAAGTCGGCGCGGGCCGGCTCGAAGTGGCCCACATCCAGTATTATGCCTGGGCGTTGAAGAACCGCGCGGCACTGATGCCGACGCGGGAGGCGTTCATGAAAACGGCCGAGATCGTCAACGAGGCGAAGGAGAGGCTCAAGGGCATCCTCGTTATCGATTTCGTCGTGCCGGACTACTATGCGAAGTATCCCAAGCCGTGCATGGGCGGCTGGGGCCGCGGCATCATCAACGTGACACCGTCCGGAAAGGTGCTGCCTTGCCACGCCGCCGAATCGCTGCCCGGTCTGGAATTCGACAACGTCCGCGACCGCGCGCTTGCCGATATCTGGCTCAACGGTCAGGCTTTCGAGAAATATCGCGGCACCGATTGGATGAAGGAGCCTTGCAGGTCCTGCCCGCGCAAGGAAATCGATTTCGGCGGATGCCGCTGTCAGGCGTTCGCGCTGACGGGGGATGCGAGGAACACGGACCCGGCCTGCTCGTTGTCGCCGATGCATGAAGAGTGGGCCGCAAAGGCGACCGAAGAATCGCACACGACCGATGTACCTGAGTTCATCTACCGGCGCATGGGGGCAGCAGCAGCGACCTCAACGGATTGATCGAAGTAAAATGGCTGCCAAAGGTGGCGGGATTATCGTACCTGTTCTATGGTTACATGCCCGAAGGCAAATCCCCCTAACCCGGGCAAACTGCCGTATAACTTTCAACGAATGGTGGAAGCTGCTGATCGTCCAGGTGCGCCGAGTTCACGCAGGGTTCACAAAGGGCTTGCCATAATCATGGTTGAACATGTTATTCGCATGTGCCCGTAACCAATCCGTGTCAACCGTGAGGGAGAACGTCTTAATCATGTTCAGAACACTTCTTGCCGTCGCAATGATCGCCGCCGTTCCAGCTCTGGCCGCTGCTGAAGGCGATGCCGCCAAAGGCGAAAAAGTCTTCCGCAAGTGCAAGGCTTGCCACACAGTCGACGAGGCCAAGAACAAGGTTGGTCCGCACCTTGACGGTATCGTCGGCCGCAAAGCCGGTGCCGTGGAAGATTTCAAGTACTCCGATGCCATGAAAAATTCCGGCCTGACCTGGGACGAAGCCACCCTCAAGGAATATCTTGCAGATCCTAAAGGTAGGATCCCCGGCAACAAGATGATCTTCGCCGGCCTCAAGAAAGAAGAAGATCTCAATGACATCGTGGCTTACCTCAAGACGGCCACGGCGAAGTAATCGCGTTTGATCGCTGTAGACTGATCTACGTCGACGCCGCGCCCGGTCACCTGGCGCGGCGTTCGCTTTTTGACGCGGCTATTCAATAGGTTCGATCCCTTGCAGGTCCTGTATCGACAGCCACGCCGCAACCGAGCGCCCCTCCAGCATCAGGTCCGGCACGATATCGGCCATCGGCGCAAGCACGAACGCGCGCTTGGTGATGTGGGGATGGGGTAGTGTCAGCACCTCGTCGGCAAGTTCCACGTCACCATAGACCAGCACGTCGAGATCGATGATGCGCGGCCCCCATTTCTCGGCGCGCCTGCGGCCCATCATTTCCTCGACGGAAAGGCAGCGGGTCAGAAGGGCGTGCGGATCCAAACCGGTACGGACGCCGATACAGGCATTCACAAACCAGTCCTGGTCGGTGTTGCCCCACGGCGGGGTCTTGTAGATCCGCGATCGCGCAGTCAGTGCGATCTCGCCTTCGCCCGTCAGCAGTTCCACTGCGCGTTCGACGTTGGCGACCTTGTCGCCGATATTGGAGCCGAGGGCGACGACGGCGTCGACCAGCGGCTCTTCTCTGGTGTCCAAGAAGCGGCTCCGGATAGATGGGATCAGGTTAATCGTACTTGATGTAGGAGAAGCGCTGGTCGGCGTGCGGCGTACCTTCCAACGCGCCGCCCTCGGCGCCCGGCTGCCAGGCAACGACTTCCTCGATCTTGCGGGCGAGCTCAAGGTCCTTCATCGTGATCCCCTTGGCCGAGTGGGTCGTCAGGCGGATCTCGACCCAGGCATAGGAAGCCGTGAGGTCGGGATGATGCCAGGCGGCTTCGGCTAGATGGCCGACGGTGTTGATGACCATCAGTGTGCTTTTCCAGCTTGCCGTCTTGTAGGTGCGACGAACCCAGCCGTCCTCCAGCTTCCATTTCGGCAGGTTGGCGGCAAGCCAGGCGTTGACTTCGGCTTCTGCAAGCGGTTTTTCGCGTTCGCTCATGTTGCTCTCTCAGCCCGATTGTTGAACATTGGCGGCGTGTCTTGCTTTAACCTACGCTACAACCGCAACGAGGCAAACGCCCTTGAGTTCCGACAGGACAGCAGCGACGCCGCACGCGCCCGAGGCACGGAGCGCAGCCGTGCGGATTTCAGCGCCGGCGCGGCTGCACCTAGGGTTTCTCGACCTCAACGGCAGCCTTGGGCGCAAATTCGGCTCGCTCGGCCTTGCCATCGACCAGCCGGCGACCGAACTGACGCTGGAGCGGTGCGAGGCCGATGTCGTCGATGGCCCCGAGCAGGCACGCGCCCAGCGCGCCCTGGAGCGGTTCAAGGCGCTTCTCAAGCTCGATCGCAGCTATCGGCTGAGCGTATCGAAGACGATTCCGGCGCACGCCGGCCTCGGTTCGGGCACGCAGCTCGCCATGGCTGTTGGCGGCGCACTGGCGGCGCTCGAAGGCCTGGAAACGGAAATGCGATCACTCGGCGAGATGCAGAACCGTGGCGGCCGCTCGGCGATCGGCATGGCCGCTTTCGAAAGCGGAGGGTTTGTCGTCGACGGGGGCCGGGGCACACGGGACAGGCCGCCGCCTGTCGTCGCGCGGGCCGCATTCCCGTCCGCCTGGCGGGTGCTTCTGGTGCTCGATCCGCGAAACGTGGGCGTGCATGGGCGGCGCGAAGTCGAGGCGTTCGAAAACCTCGAGCCGATGCGCGAAGATGTCAGCGCCGAGTTGTGCAGAACGACGCTCATGAAGCTCCTGCCGGCTCTGGCCGAAGCCGATATCGAAGCGTTCGGAGAAGCCGTGTCCGAAGTCCAGCGGATCAACGGCCAGTATTTCGCTAGCGAGCAGGGTGGCGGAATCTGGTCGAGCCCCGAGGTCGCCGGGCTGGTGCAGCAGATGGCCTTGCTCGGGGCTGTCGGCATCGGGCAGAGTTCATGGGGGCCGACGGGCTTCGCGTTCGTGCCCTCATCGGCCAAGGCGCGTGAGATCATCGCTGCGCTCGATGCGGAAGCGAAGGACAAGGGGCTGTCGCTCGTTATTGCACGTGGGCGCAACCACGGCGCGAAGGTCGAGAACCTGGAGAAAATCGTTTAGCTGGGCGTTGTTTGCGGGGGCTTAGAAGTGGCTCCACAAATTCGGACGGTAGGGTAGGTGGATTGTCTGCCTGACAGCGGGCACGATTGTGCCAGTGAATCAGGAGCTATCGATGACGAGACGACCGAGACGGACCCACTCAGCGGCGTTCAAGGCGAAGGTGGCGATTGCGGCGATCAAGGGCGATCGCACGATCGCGCAGCTTGCCGAACACTTCGACGTCCATCCCAACCAGATCACGACCTGGAAGGCGCAGCTCGAAAGCGGCGCTGCGGATGTTTTCGGTGCGGGCGGCAGTTCATTTCCTGCTGCACCGACCGTCGACGTAAAGGATCTTCACGCAAAGATCGGCGAGCTGACGCTGGAGAACGATTTTTTAGAAGGCGCGCTCACCAAGACGGGATTGCTGAGCGCGTTGCGCTGAAAGCGCGCCTTCGGCACGACGCGAATGATCGACCGCGATCATGGATTGAGCGTATCGAAGCAGGCCAAGGTTGTCGGCTTCGCGCGCAGCACGGTGCACTACCTGCCGCGCCCTTTTTCGTTGGTAGACCTCGCGCTCATGCGGCAGATCGACGAGTTGCACACCGAGTTCCCTTTCGCGGGGGCCCGCATGTTGCGTCGTCTTTTGGTTTTCAATGGGAGCAAGGTCGGCCGTCGTCATGTGAAGACGCTGATGCGGCGGATGGGGATCGAGGCGCTTTATCGGCGTCCGCGCACGACGAAGCCGGAGCCGGGCCACAAGATCTATCCGTATCTCTTCTCTTGCGCGGGCTTGCGATCACGCGGCCCAATCAGGTGTAGGCGATGGACATCACCTACATTCCGATGGCGAAGGGCTTTGTCTATCTCGCCGTCGTGCTCGACTGGTTCTCGCGGCGCGTCCTGTCGTGGCGCGTGTCGATCACGATGGAGGCGCAGTTCTGCGTC
>Ga0209347_1005527_pt1 | contig 11930 bp, 12 predicted proteins | sample AutmiccommuBRH23_FD_187382 | JGI IMG/M metagenome (GOLD analysis project Ga0209347, IMG submission 187382) | Deep subsurface microbial communities from Mt. Terri, Switzerland - Autotrophic microbial communities BRH/23 (SPAdes) (version 2) | ecosystem: Environmental > Aquatic > Deep subsurface >...
CTGATTGCAGAGATTGCGAAATGGTGCTATGAATCAAGGAATCACCACTGATGGAGGATGAGTATGCCAAAAACAAGAAAGATGCTAAGTGACTGGAATGCACCGTATATTCAGTCACTTGTGAAATTAATTGAAACACAGAGCAAGGCAACGCTCGCGATTTGGGCAGTTGATTATGCTGAGCAAATTATATTTCCGCTGTGGAGCAAGTACTATCCGGATGACTTGCGTCCGCAAAATGCACTGAACGCCGCTCGCGAGTGGTTATCGGGAGCAATAAAACTGCCGCAGGCGAAAACGGCAATCCTCGAGTGCCATGCAGCCGCCCGCGAAGCCGATGCGAACCCTGTTGCACAAGCCGCCGCTAGGACAATCGGTCAATCCGCGTCGACTATTCACTCGGCAAGGCACTGTATCGGACTCGCGCTATATGGAGCGATAGCGATTGCGTATAACACGCTCGGGACTGACACACCGTGGGGACGAATTGAACAATGTGCCGCCGACGAGTGCGGACGTATGCTTGACGCTCTACGTGTCATTGCCGTGGAGAACGAACCAAACCCGGCGAAAATCGACTGGAAATGCTGACTGTGACCCGCCGAGGGCCAGAACATTTTGTGCAAAAAATTATCAGGGGGATGTTATGGATAATTGCACAAAGGAAGAATTGATTGAGGCGTTACGACCCGTATCATCAATTATCAGCAAATGTGAAAAAGCACAGCTAAGATTTATGGAGGGAACCTCTCATCACACCCGCTTTAAGAACATGATAAAAGCGATGGATATTTCAAGATCATTGATAACGGATGAGATTAGTAAAAGAGGTTGATTTCCGGTTTTTCGGTAAGATTATGAGCATAATGGGTATTTAAAAAATAGCGATTCAGGCTCGCATTATCCTAATAGCATATTGGGCCTCGGTCAAGTCAATCTGACCGGGGTCTCGTTATGACACAGTAAAATGATGTAGCGATAAAATTAGCAATCCCCACCTCCACCCCCAATAATTCACTAAAGGAGAAGAGCTCCCTTTAGTGAATAGTTTCGTGACCGGAGCAAGAACTTCGGTAATTAATTGGAGGTGGTGTCTGAACAAATGTTATTTACAAATGGACGAAGTTATAAAACAGAATCAGGCTTTTTATTTCAATTGTTTATCTCTGTCCTAACTGTTATCTTTATTTTCTCTTTGTTTCTCCTTTCTGCACATGCAGCATCGCCAGAGAACGAGATTCCACAGTGGCAGCTGGGCCAGATGGTGACAGAAGCATCATTTAAGGATGCAACATTTACTCCTAACGGGGATAATGCCGCTGATATGGTAGAAGGGTCAATTACCGTTACTGAACAGGCCAGATATAGTATCTGGATAATTAATGCGGCAGGAGTTCATGTTAACAATGTGCTAACGACCCGGGAACTCAGTCCGGGAACACATTCCTTTACATGGGATGGTAAAGATTTTATGGGCGATAAGTCTCCTGATGGCCCTTATCGGATTAAAGTAACCGTAGGAGAAGGTAATACCTATGGCAGTATTGTTTTTGATGAGGCTAAGGTATTAGTTGAAGACAGTAGGCAGATTCAGGTGCCTGAACCTGTCCAAAGGGTAAAAGTTGTGGTTCCCGTCAGTGAAATGACAGTCGGGCCATACGCTCAGACTTATAGGGCCAAGCAGGGAGAAATCTTCCCAATTATTTTAGGACCAGACAATCACGGGAAATACCATGTTTTAGTCAATGGGTCTGTTCCCGGCACTATTGATATGGGTCATGTTGAACTGATTGACCTCGATACTATTCCCTTAGAGTGGGGAACTGCTTTAACAGCTAATATCGTGGCATACAGCGGGCCAAGCGCCAGTTATCCGGAGGTAGCTAATCTCTCTAAAGGTGAACAGGTTCGCATACTCCGCCAAGACGGGACCTGGTACCGGGTACTGCTGGAAACCGGTAGCCAAGGCTATATCAGAGTTCTTGATCTAAATACTGATAATCAGGATGTTTTGGTCAAAAACGTTGCTATAACTAATAAACAGATTAACCCCAGGTACAGTATTAGAAAACCTCTGACTAATATAAGTATTGATTTGGTTCGGAAATCTGAAGTGACCGTCAGCCTGACAAACGGCTATGAAAGAATATACCTTACAAAAGAACCAACGGATGCGAACCGGGTTACTGTTGAACCTGGAAGATTATCGTTTGACTGGGACGGCCGCAGCAAATACGGACATGTAATTAGTGATGGTGATTATAAACTAATTATCTATACCAGAGACTTGGCCAGTGGTACTCAATATACATGGACACATCCTGACTGGGTTATAAAAGTTACCAGTGATGGGCCGGTCCTTCCTGAATCGCGTGTAAAGGAAATTATTCCAGCAATAAGCTTCACGCCTGATATGGTTGTTCCAGGTCTGGAGGAGTACGAAAAGTCCAAAATCACAGTAACTTTGGCGGAACAGGCAGAGGTTAAGTTTGGAATCAACAATAAACCTGAAATCCCCACATATCCCCAGTTTTATATGGAATGGGATGCGGTATCTTTACAGCCGGGAGAACATACCTTTGAATGGAAAGGAATGGACCCGGTAGATAGTTACCTGTCCGATGGCGAGTACTATCTCTATTTCTGGGTCAAGGACTCTACAGGTGCTTTTAGGAACCATGTTGTGACCGACAAATGGATAACCATCAAAAGGGGATATGTACCTCCACAGCCTGATCCAGAACCTGCACCGGGTAATACCATTGTTCATACCGTTGTAGCAGGTGATACTTTGTGGAAGTTGGCTCAAAAGTATGGTACAACTGTATCGGAAATAGCTAATATCAATAATATTGATCCCAACAAGTATCTTTATGTAGGACAAAAGCTGGTTATCCCAGGGAAGGTTAACCCCGGACCGAAACCATTTCCTACGTTAGTGCATACTGTTACAGCCGGTGAGTCCCTTTGGAAAATAGCGCAGAAATATGGTACAACAATTGGCGATTTAGCCAAGGTAAATAATCTGGATCCTACCCAGTATCTGTATGTTGGACAAGAACTGGTAATCCCCAGTCAGAATGTGCCAACGCCTATACCAAGCCAGCCTGTTTACCACACTGTGCAGCCGGGCGACAGTTTATGGATAATAGCTCAAAAGTATGGGACTACCGTTGATAATTTGGTTAAATTGAATCAGATTGATCCTAATGATTATATTACGCCGGGGCAGAGAATTAAAGTCAGTATTTAGTGTAATGAAATAATAAAAGCAGATAAGGGGGCCCTTGTGGTTCCCCTTATTGCTTTGCTTCTCAACATAACGGACTTGTGGAATTCTGCCGACAACTATACCTTAAGGACGAAGGGTGTTGAGCTTCATAGTAAGGTGGGGGTTATACGATGCTCCCAATCCGATGTTTATTCCTTTTGAAAGCACCCAATGGGCTGGACCGTATCCCAAGGAAGAACCGCGTAAAAAACTTCTTAAAGCCCATAAAGTAGTTTACTCCTTTGGATTTGGGTCATTTCCTAGTTTAAATAATTCTTATTAACATATTGGACATAAATGCGGTATATTTCCGACACTTTTTTACAAGGGATATAGTGGCAAAGTACTCTTTGGCAAGTATTTGAAGGTGTTGGTGTATATCAAAAGAACAGTTATTTTTATAAGGCTAAATTATGGTGCTTTTCGGTGTACAGGAGCATTTATGGGATGGATCTGAATTAGTTGCCCCCTAAAACGTTGAGAATTTGGAGTTTGTTGGGGAAGGAATAGCAGTCACACTCAGAAAAATTGACAGGAATTTTTATTGAGTTCTATCATAAACCTATACTCGGAGGGGTTATGTATGAAAGATAATAGAGCAACAAATTTGCCGCGTCTTTAGCGGTATTCATAGTTATAGGTAGAATGTTCTTTGATCCATCTGGATTTATGAGAATAGTTTATTACGTTGCCCTTGGTATAGCTGCTGGCATTGTTACTTATCTCATAGAAAGTATGTTAAACAAAAATACTCCAGGATAAAAGGTTTATGTTAAAGCAATTAATACCTGTTTTATTAGGCGGTAGGAGAAAATAACGGTGAACTAAGAAAAACTTCTGTGAAATGAAAAGAAATCTATGAAATAAAAGAAAAATACTGTGAACTACAGCCATTTCTAATGGTTATAGATGTTACTGGATTGTTTGGTCTGGAGGTATTTTCACAGTAATGTTGTACAACTTTATAACAGTGCTGTTTCCATCTAATCGGTTCAGCACTGTTTTTGCGTAACGGAACAGTAAAGGGATGTAGCGACAAAATAGCAAATAGAGTGAAAAGGTTCTTCTTGCATATAACCTTCATAAACATTATTGGTAACTAATAATGTTTATGAAGGTTACTATGGGAGTTGAGCTAGGTCAGAAGGCTAATTGTTGTATTGCTAATAGCGGTCATCGTAGTATCAACAGTCCTCCTAGTAGAAAAAAACCACGATAAGAATACAGCTAAACAAGTGGGTAACATACATGGAAAACGAATGCTAAGAAAGATTATATAAACCTTGAACCCGGCGGCATGACATTTAATGGTAATAAAATAATGGATATGCTATAATAAAGTTAATGAAGTTAATATGCAAGGTAAGACGTAGTGAAAGGAGTTGTGAGTTATGCACTACGGGCCTGTTGAAAATTCTTTGCTGCGTGGGCTGGTAAAACACCTTAATGGACTTTATCCGGATAATATTATTAAAGTTCAATTATTTGGTTCCAGGGCTAGGGGGGGTGCTGGTGCTGCTTCAGATTTTGATATTTTGATTATAGTAAAAAGTAAAAACAATATCGATCGTATGAAGATATATGATTATATACTTGATGTAAATTTAGAATACGGGCTTGATTTTTCTTTAAAGATATATGATGAACAAGAATTTGAGAAATCAAAACGTTTAGGGATACCATTTATCAAAAACATCATAGATGAGGGCCAAGAAATATGGGTACGTTAGAACAGTTTGAACTTGCAAAATATCGACTAGAAATGGCAGAGAAAAACTAAAAAGTGCCCGACTTCTTTTTGAGCAGGATTTTTTATCTGATGCCCAATCGAGAGCTAGTTTTGCTTGCTTCATAGTGCTAGGGCTTTACTTGCAACCGAGCAACTAGATTCAAGGAAGCATTCAGGGGTTATTTCTCTTTTTAATCAGCATTTTGTGAAGACCAATGTGGTTCTAAAACACTACGGCAAAATTTTAATGAGTGCCAAGGATTTACGGGAAGATAGTGACTATGATGAATTTTATGTCACAAGTAGGAAAGAAACAGAAGAATTGCTTAATCAGGCTTCAGATTTTTTAGAGGGCATGAAGGAGACTGTACGTAAGAAGTTTTTAAGCCACGAAAAGCAACATGATTAACTTGGTAAGACACAAATAGTTTTATGAATACCAATTACTAGATTATTTAAGGGGTCAGAGAGAACATAAGATGCGTATCGTGCTATAGGCAGGACTTTACGTGCAGACTGTAGCTATTATTTAAATCAAACCAGGGAGGTTCACAGAGCCCCAAAATTCGGGCTCAGTAAACCTCCCTTTTTCTGTCTTCCTCTGGGGTTGAGGGAACACCGTATGGCGGTAATATTTTATTTTGCTACAGCAGTTATGCTGGAAGGTTAGAATTTAAGCTATCTATTGAGGCTTTTTATCCTCTTTTAAAGCTTTCTCAATGTTTACTAAACTAGTTTTAATTTGAGAGATGTCCCTAGGCAGTTTAATTAGGATATAAAGAACAGCGCTTAAAACGGCTAGCACTAGGGCGAAATTTATTATTTGAAAGATCGTGGTCCAGATATTGAACTGCATTTTTCAGCACTCCCCTCACATATTATTTCTATAGTCCTGTATTGAGTTCCATCTTATGTACAATATGTCCTGCTTGATTTCCAATTTATACACTGACAAGGGGGAGGGGGGAGCACTGCCTGAGGGGTGTAGTTCATAAGCTCAAGAACATAATGTTATAGTATCCTACCATCCTTTAGCCGTCCGTCGGCGTCCAGTATTATATAAATATTTTTTGCAGGATTGGAAACTTGTAGCTTCCATGCTGACTCAAAAGTCTAAATCAACACCATTAGTTTAGAACCGTGCATTTCTCCTTATTATAGAGGGTAAAATCTAAGAATTTGAAGATGAAACCAAAAGGAAGTCTGATTTTCGGCTTCCTTCTTTTTTTATTGTACATATGTTTCAGGCTTATGCCTCTAAAGTGTTCTTGTTTTTAAGAATACATTTTTGTAGATAACTCATTTTTCTGAGGACTTGCATATTCATTTCCCCCTACTTTCGGATAGTAAGAAAACCCTACCTTTGAGAGGTTCCGGAATGACTGAAATAGTTTATAACTAAAGTGTGAGCATGGGATGTAACAAATGTTGAATTGAAAAGATCCAATTAAGGGATATACGGGGAGGTGGTACAGGTGCCATGTTACGAGATAATTATTCGAGGCCACATCGACAGGCGGCGGGCAGGTTGCTTTGAAGGTATGGAAATAATCCAGCTTCCGGAAGGAAACAGTGTCCTGGTTGGTGAGGTTTCGGACCAAGCGGCTCTCCATTTCATCTTAAATAGGACTCGAGACATGGGTCTAGAATTGTTGTCTGTTAAGCGCAAAGATTATGGAGAGTAACTATGATGGTTAAGGATTACAAATTTCTACCAGTTTAGGAGGGTTAAAATGAAAATTATCGCTGTGATTTTATCTTCAATGTCCGGCTTGCTGTTGTTATCTCAACTAATATGCGGGTTATGGATTAGATCTCAAAGGAGCAATATTGCCATTGATGAGGCCGTTAAGTTCCATTCCAATCTTGGCATAGCTGCTATAGTAGTTTCCCTAATCACCATAGGGCTGATCTTCTTCCAGTTTGTCCGTAATTAAAAGTTATATTGGTTTAATATAGGAGGAATTTATCGTGTTAGTTTCTTTATGTAAGAGGATTATGGCAACCTTGCTACTAATCGCTTTGGTAATGGCTGTGTATTTGCTTTGGGCGCGTCCTTATCAGCTTAACTGGGGGGCAACGGACCAAGAACTGGCTCAGGCCATGCCGGGAGACCACTTGGAACCCCATCCGGAATTCTTTGCTACCCGGGCGATAACCATCTCCGGTACTCCGGAGGATATCTGGCCTTGGCTGCTGCAAATGGGATACGGTAGAGCCGGGTATTATGGCTATGATATTTTGGAAAACGTGGGAAGTCCGCACGGAATTCGCAGTGCTGACCGCATTTTGCCGGAGTTTCAACAGTTTAAGGTCGGTGATGAAGTTCCCATTAGCTCTATTGCCAGCATGGCTTTTTATGCTATTGAACCAAACCGATACCTAATTTGGACAGGAACGAATCAAAAAGGCAGTTTTCTTTGGGCCTTATATCCTGAAGGTGAAAACCAAACGCGCTTGATTAGCCGTATTCGCTGGTCCTTTCATTGGTCACAGCCCCGCCTGCTGGCCCTGGATCTCTTTACGGAATTCACCGACTACTTAGCTGTCCGGGAAATTTTGCAGGGAGTAAAAGGCCGGGTAGAAAACCGAATAGAGCCAATGTCTAAAAAAAATACCGAGGTTATAGTTTATGTGGTTACCGCTTTAATCTTCATATTAACATTATTGCGAATACTCATTCGACCACTAACCTGGAATACTTGGTTGACAGGATTAGCAGGAGGGTTAATCTGGCTAATCACTTGGTATGCACCTGGGTCAATTTGGTTGGGAGTTGGGCTGGAGCTCGTTATTCTCGGAAGAATGTGCATTCCAACACGTCTTTTTGAGAAGATTAAAACAGGTAAATTTGGGGAAGCCCGTGTTTAGACCAAGAGCGGGTGCTTACTGCGATAGGGTAATGTTTGACTCTAAGATATTTGGGATTTATCTCAGGCTGTTCCGTGACGGAGCAGCCTTTTAATTTTAATCAAAAACTGCCTGCTCTTAGTGTCTTAGGAAGGATAATAGAGATTACTATCAGAATACTTCTACATCAGGCATCACTAGGAGGCTGGCCCAATGGACGGTTCTTTACTTAAAACCAAGCTTTATATCCCTAAACCTCGACCTGGCGCGGTTGGGCGGAATAATCTTTTGGAGAAGCTGGATGAGGGATTGCTTATGGGCAGGCCTTTTTCGCTGATTTCGGCTCCCCCCGGATATGGCAAAACCACATTGGCCGCTGATTGGCTGAGCAGGACCGACCGGCTGAAGGCGTGGTTGTCGCTGGATGCAGGTGATAATGACCCCGTAAGATTCTTCGCCTATATGATTGCGGCTTTACAAACTATAGATAAGAAGATTGGGCACGAGGCCCAAAAGTTTTTGTCCGGGTCCGGGATGCTCTCCGTACAGACGCTGGTGGTGACCCTGATCAATGAAATAATGACCGTTTCTAGGCCGTTTATTTTAGTCTTTGATGACTTTCATGTAATTAGTCACCGGTCGATATTCTCTGCTATTCAGACTTTGCTGGACCAGCACCCGCCTTTTATGCACATGGTTGTGGTTACTCGAGAGGATCCTGCTCTATCTCTCCCGAGATTTCGCGTCCGGAACGAAATGACAGAAATCCGCCTGGAGGATCTGCGTTTTAATAACCAAGAAAGTACGGATTTTTTGCTAGGAGAGATAGGCGAGCTGTTGGATGATGAGCAGGTTTTAGCTTTGGAACGGCGGACAGAAGGTTGGATTGCCGGCCTGCAACTGGCGGCCCTGTCATTAAAGGGGAAGGGTATCGAGCAGGTTAGCGAGTTCATTGCTGTTTTTAGCGGCAGCCATCATTATATTATCGATTATCTTATGGAGGAGGCCCTTGGCCTCGTCCACGAGGACATTCGGGAATTCCTCATCCGAACAGCGGTAGTGGATCGGTTCAATGCAGAATTGGCCGATGAACTGGTTGGCAGGAAATGCGGCAAAACATTAATCGCCAAACTGGAACAAGCAAACTTGTTTCTTATTTCTCTGGATTCGGAACGACAGTGGTACCGGTATCATCATCTTTTTGGGGAATTTTTACGTTCGGAATTAACCAAGGAGGAACAAAGGGCACTCCAATGCAAAGCCGGTCATTGGTTCGCCAAGCATGCTTTGTATGAAGAAGCCATTAGGCATGCTCTGGCCGCGGGGGATAATGATTTAGCGGCCCTTTTGCTTGCTTCTGAAGCAGGTCATATTTTCCAAAGGGGAGAGACCTTAACATTACTAAATTGGCTTAATTCCCTGCCTAAGGATCTAGTTGAAAAAAATGGGGAGTTAGCTGGCTACAAGGCTTGGTCGCTATTCTTTACGGGAAAGACTGAAGAGACAGTAGGTTTCTTAACTAAATTGGAGAAAAATCCGTTCGAAAGTCCTCTAGCTAGAGGCAGGCTTATGGCCCTTAGGGGGTGGATCGCCAACTATAGCGAAGACCCGAGGACCAAGGAATTCGCTCATACCGCCCTAGACTTGATTGGAGACCGGGATCCCTTTTTTCGGGGAATGGCTCTTTTATCCATGGGCCACGCCCAAAGAAAGAACGATCCCATGGAGGAATCCACGGCAAGCCTACGTGAAGCATATGAAACGGCGCGAAACGCCGAACATATGTTTACCAGCTTAGCTGCCCTTTTGGACATTACCATGAACTTGGTTATTCAGGGCGGGAGAAAAGAGTCGATGCATTTATGCAAACAGGCTTTACAGGAGCATGTAGACATACAGGGCAGGCCCCTGCCCCAGGCTGAATTATTGCATATTCCTTTGGGAATTCTCTATTACGAGGGTAACGAACTGGACGAATCCCGCCGGTGCCTGGAGCAGGGAATTGCGGCCGGCCATCGTTTAGGATTAAACAGAATCTTGGGTGGAGACGCTGAGCAAACCCTGGCCCTCGCCCTGGTGGCGTTGGGAGAAGTGCAACTAGGGCAGGAACTACTGGAGACTGCTAAGGAAAATATTGATGCTAAGGCTTTCCCGTTGATAAGATTAAGGTTTGAGGCCTTTGAAAATCTCTTGTTATTAAAGCAGGGTAACCTGGCCGGACCTGCAGCCTGGGTTGAGCGATCCGGACTTGATATTGGACAAAGGGTTACTTCATTTCAAGAAATACCTTTGATGGTTGTTGCCAGGATACTTTATAAAACGAAACGGTACGAGCAAGCCCTAGCATTATTAACTAATATCCGTAAGTTCGATGTGGAAAAGGGCAGATTTGGTCGCCTTATATATGCAAATATTGTGACTTCCCTGGTTTTGCATGCTTTAGGCCGCCAGGATGAAGCCCTTCAATTAATAGAGCAGGCGGTAAGTTTTGCGGCGGTAGAAGGGTACATGCGCCCATTCCTGGCCGAGGGGCCGGAAGTTAAGGAACTGCTGCTGGCTGTAAAGAGTAAGGAACCGGAATTTATTACATCTTTACTTGGGTGTTTTACCCAGACCGACGGAAGCATACCTTCTCATCCTTCTGAAGCGGGGTCTAACCAGGGAATAATTGAGCCGCTCAGTGACAGGGAATTGGAGGTATTACAGCTTCTAGCCGAAGGGCTTTCCAACCAAGATATCGGGAAAAAGTTATTTATTTCTCTTGGAACGGTTAAGTGGCATGTCAAAAACATTTACGGAAAGTTGGGAGTGAAGAGCAGAACTCAGGCTATCGTTATGGCCCAAAAATTGAAACTTTTGGAATCCGGGCAAAACCGATAAATAAATGTTTCGTTACTTTACAGCATAAAAAATGGCCCTTTTATCGTGGTTGCACCATCTACCGCTTACCCAAGGTTTATTTGATGTACTTTCTGCTTGGAAATGACAAAGACTACTAAGGTTTCCTAAGATTGGGAGGGTGGAGGAACAAATAGAAAGATCTTTGCGTCAACTATAGAGAAAGGGGGCATAACAGTTGAAAAAAATATTAGCATCAATTTTAATAGTGATTATTTCTGTAGCTTTTCTTGGGTGTAACACGGAAAAAAATTTGGGAGAGATCTACAGCGTAGTACTAAGCTCCTATATGACACTTGATAAGGGGTTAAACCATGATATTGAATTTATTGCCATCGAAACGAAAACACTTCTTGAAGCTAGCCAAAAGGATAAAGAAAAAGTACTTAATTCTTTAAAAGAATATGGTGTCCCAGTAATGGACGCATCTATGGATGATTTAAAAGAGAAGGGATTGTTTGACGAAGAAACATTAAGCCTGAAGGGACTCCTCTTAAAGGTGGAACAAGTAGATACGACAATCAGTGGAAAAGTAATTATTGAAGGGTCAAAGTTCCGCTCGGGCACTGGTGCCATTGGAGTGAAAACAGTACTGCAACAAAAGGAAGGAAAATGGCAGATCAAGGAAAATAAAATAACCTGGATAAGTTAATTTTGGCTTTTATTTTGCCTATTCAACATTCTCCTAGCGTTATCCATCTATAAACCGGAAGTTTGAAAAGATAAAATTAAAAAGTAAGTGAAGGTTTCGAGTACTATCAAAGAAGTTGTCAAAAACCTAAAAGAATTTTTAGAGAAGGAACCCTCTCCTTATGTTCACGATACTATTTAACCCTAATGGAGGGATTAAATTGGTTATTTTCTCAATTTTAGCCTATCTGATGCTGGCGGTAACCGGCCTCGCAGTATGGCTGGCAGTTAAGGGGGACAAAAAATACTACTGGGTCGGCGGAATTGCCATGTATTTCTTTAGTTTTATAGCAGGCTTCTCCATAGGCCTCTTAACTTTAAGTATTTCCTTTGTACTTCTAGCATTAGCATTTACTCATCGGATGGGGTGGGTAAATAATTCATGGCACTCCGTTGCAACGGTTATCGTTGCTATAGTTGCATGGGGAGGAAGTGTTAATTTCATTGACGATTATTGGTTTTTCCTTCCTATAATCTTTGTCTGTAAAATAT
>Ga0209347_1005528_pt1 | contig 11929 bp, 8 predicted proteins | sample AutmiccommuBRH23_FD_187382 | JGI IMG/M metagenome (GOLD analysis project Ga0209347, IMG submission 187382) | Deep subsurface microbial communities from Mt. Terri, Switzerland - Autotrophic microbial communities BRH/23 (SPAdes) (version 2) | ecosystem: Environmental > Aquatic > Deep subsurface >...
CTCTGTCGCTTCAATGGCTTCCTTCAGCTCCACCCTTGCCGGCTCCATGAGGGGTGAGTGAAAAGCACCACCCACTTTCAGTGGCAGGGCACGCTTCGCTCCTGCTTCCTTCATCAGTTCGCATGCTTTCTCAATGCCGCTGACGGAACCGGAGATCACGATCTGCCCCGGGCAGTTGAAATTAGCCGGGACGACCACATCGTCGATGCCGGAACAGATCTCTTCCACCTTCTCATCGGGTAACCCCAGAATGGCTGCCATGGTAGAGGGGTTTGCCTCGCAGGCTTTCTGCATGGCCAGTGCACGGGCATATACCAACTTTAACCCGTCTTCAAACGTCAGTGCTTCAGCGGCCACCAGCGCGGAGAACTCACCCAGTGAGTGTCCGGCAGTCATATCGGGGTTGAATGCTTCTCCCAGGGTCTTTGCCAGTATCACCGAGTGCAGGAAGATAGCCGGCTGCGTTACCTTCGTCTGACGCAGATCCTCGTCTGTTCCCGTGAACATGAGGTCCGTAATCCGGAATCCCAGTATCTCGTTTGCCTTTTCGAACAGCTCTTTCGCTAAGGGTGATGTTTCATACAACTCCTTACCCATACCCACAAACTGGGCACCCTGACCGGGGAAAACATATGCTTTCTTCATACTTGTCTCAATTCTTATTATGATTCTTACTATTGATTCTTATTAATAACAAGCAAAACCCTCTACGGTTCATTGCTTTTTAGCTGTAAGCATTCAACTGTCAACTTTCAGCTTACATCTTACAACTTACAACTTACAGCTTATAACTTACAACTTACAACTTACAGCTTACAGCTTACATCTTACATCTTACAACTTACAGCTTACAACTTATCACTTTTCTCCCGTATCTCCACACGGCGTATTTTTCCGCTGATGGTTTTCGGCAATTCTTTTACAAACTCAATCACACGCGGGTATTTGTAGGGAGCCGTCACGTTTTTCACGTGCTCCTGTATCTCTCTGGCCAGGTCGTCGCCTGCTTTCGCCTTGTACTCGTCTGCCAGCACGATGGTGGCCTTGATCACCTGTCCGCGGACTTCGTCGGGCACGCCGGTGATGGCACACTCAACCACCGCGGGATGCGTCATCACGGCACTCTCCACTTCGAAGGGGCCGATGCGGTAACCCGAGCTCTTGATCACATCATCGGTACGTCCCACGAACCAGTAGTAACCCTCTTCATCGCGCCAGGCCATATCGCCCGTGTGATAGAGGTTGTCGGCATAGACCTGTCGTGTGAGCTCTTCATCCCTGTAATATCCCATGAACAATGCCAGGGGACGTTTTTGATCGGTATAGAAAACAATCTCCCCCTGTTCCCCGTCCTCCGCCGGACGGCCGTCGTGGGTAAGCAGGTCCATCCTGTATAACGGATTGGGGACGCCCATCGATCCGGGCTTGGGTTCTATCCAGGGAAAGGTGATGATGGTGGGGGCTGTCTCTGTCTGTCCGAATGCTTCCATCATTTTAATGCCCGTCTGCTTGTAGAATGTCTCGAAGACAGAGGGATTGAGCGCTTCACCTGCCGTGGTACAATATTCCAGTGACGAGAGATCGTACTTGCTCAAATCCTCACGGATGAGGAACCGGAAGATGGTGGGGGGCGCGCAGAACGACGTCACCTTGTAGGTGGAGATCATGCGCAGCATGTCCTCGGGAATGAAGCGTCCCTCGAAATCGTACACGAATACGCATGCACCGACGATCCACTGGCCATATAGCTTTCCCCATACGGCTTTGGCCCACCCGGTGTCGGCCACAGTGAGGTGGATGCTCTTCTCGTGCAGGTTGTGCCAGTATTTTGCCGTGGTGATATGTCCGAGCGGGTAGGTGTAGTCGTGGATCACCATCTTGGGCTGGCCGGTTGTCCCCGAGGTGAAGTAGAGGATCATGATATCTTCATTGGTGTTGACCGCTGCCGGCCTTACAAAGGGCGCAGCATTCTCCACTCCCCGGTGAAAATCGGCCCATCCTTCGGGAATGGTTGTTCCGACCATGATACGGTGTTGCACCGAGGGCGACCTGGGCATGGCCAGATTCACATGCCCGATGAGATTTTCATCTTCCGTTGCCACGATGGCCTTGATATCCGCCGCGTTGTTGCGGTAAACAATATCTTTGTCGGTGAGCAGGTGTGTTGCCGGAATAGCTACGGCACCGATTTTGTGCAGTGCCAGGATGGTCTGCCAGAACTCGATGCTCCGCTTGAGGATGAGCATCACCATATCTCCTTTCCCGATGCCGAGGGACAGGAAGTAGGAGGCTGTTTTGTCGGAGAGGATCTTCAGTTCGCCAAAGGTAAGGTCACGATGTGCTCCCTTATCGTTTGTCCAGCAGAGGGCCCGTTTGTCAGGGTCTGTTTTTGCCCACTCATCCGCCACGTCATAGGCAAAATTAAAATGATCAGGAACGATAATCTCGTAATGATCCACAAAATCCTGATGAGATTCGAACGATGTCTGTTTTACAAATTTTTCTATCATGATAACCAATACTTTATCAATCTTTATTTAGGGATATAAAACCACCGTGAGAAATTTCACCGGTTGGTTGTTGAGCGCTTTCATCCCGTGGGGCAGCGATGAGTCGAAATAAATGCTGTCTCCTTCCCCCAGTGTCAGGTTTTTCCCGTTGATGTTCAGCATCATGCTTCCTTCGAGTACCATGTTGAATTCCTGGCCGGCATGGATGTTATGGTAAAAATCGGTCTCCATGGGTTTGGGTTCAACCGTCACCACGAAAACTTCCGCCACGTTGTGGGTAAATCCCGATGTGAGCGACTGATACTTGTAGGCAGAGACCCTCTCCACAGAAACCCCTTTGTCTTTTCGGGTGATGAAGTAAGCATTCATTTTAGGCTCCGTGCCGAACATCAGCGTGGCCATATCAATGTTAAACTCTCTCTCGATGCGTTGCAGGAATGATACCGAGATATCTCTTTCCCCGGCTTCGTACTGAAGAAAATCCGCTGTTTCCATCTCCAGCCTGTGGGCCATCTCACCGGGAGACAAATCGAGTGCGTCGCGTAATCCTTTGATCCGTTCGCCTATTTGTTTTAAGTCTGTAGCCATTTTTAAATGTGTTTATGGTTCCTTTTTATCATCACAAAGATAGTTTTTTTGTTTATACAAACAGGTAAAGGCTCATGGCCATCACGACCATTCCCACCACCAGGCCGATGATGGAGAGGTGGTGCTTCCCGTATTTCTCTGCACTGGGCAGCAGCTCATCCAAAGAAATATAGATCATGATCCCTGACACGGCGGAGAGGATAAACCCGTCCAGCACGGGAGTCCAGAAGGGAAGCAGGAAGAAAAAAGCGATCAGTGCACCCACCGGCTCCGCCAGTCCCGAGGCAAAGGAGAGCCAGAAAGCTTTTTTCTTGCTTCCCGTGGCGTGATAGATAGGTACTGCCACGGCGATCCCTTCGGGGATATTGTGGATGGCGATGGCAGCCGTGATGGGTATAGCCACCTCTAGCGATGTCAGTGCCGACATGAAGGTGGCGATCCCTTCGGGGAAATTGTGGATGGCGATGGTGATGGCGGTGATGATGCCTGTCTGCTTCAGCCGGTAATTGGACTTCATCTCCTCCACGCCGTGCATCTCGTGCGGGTTCCGCGACTCGGGAATCAGGAAGTCAATCAGTGCTATCAGTGCTATGCCGCCAAAGAGGCCGAATATCATATACAGCATACCAGTTTTATTGCCAAAGATGTCCGACAATGAAGCCAGTGCCTTGGGTAGCATCTCCATGAAAGAGACGTAGATCATCACCCCGGCGGATAGCCCCAGCGCTATACTGAGGAAGTTGGTGTTGGTGCGTTTCGCCACGAAAGCGATCAGGCTGCCTATGCCTGTGGATAAGCCTGCAAAAAGGGTGAGCAGGAAAGCAATGAGTATTGTTTGTTGTTCCATTAGTTACCCTGTATGATTGATTTCATGAGCTCCTGATGGATCACGCCATTGGTAGCCACCATCTCCCGCCCGAAAATATAGTTGCCGGCTCCGGAGAAGTCGGTACATTTGCCTCCCGCGCTTTGCAGGATGAACGCGCCTGCTGCCACATCCCAGGGGGACAGTCCCGGGTGGAAATAACTATCGCTGACTCCTGCCGCCACATAGCAGAGCTCCAGTGCGGCGGAACCTTTGATGCGGAAGCTGCATTTCCGGAACTGCTTCATCGCATTTTTCAGTATCTCTTCCCCTTTTGCATCGAGGCTATAGGGGATGCCGAACCCGATGTAAGCATTTTCCAGTGTGGCGTGCCTACTCACCTGCAGCGGGGCATCATTGAGGAAAACCTTCCCTCTCCCGGTGGCGCAGTACATCTGATCCAGCACCGGGTCGAACACCACACCCAGCAGTGTCTCCTTCCCTTTCATCAGGGCGATACTCACCGAAAAGGGCGAGTCGCCGTGCACGTAGTTGGTAGTGCCGTCCAGCGGGTCAATGATCCAGGTGAATTCTTTCTCTTCAAAAGCTACGGTAGCCTCTTCGGTGAGAAACCCGGCCCCGGGCAGCATCTTTTTGAGCCCTTCCACCAGCCTGGTCTCAGCCTCCTTGTCGATATAGGTCACATAGTTACGTGTACCCTTGAGCTCGATGTCATTCTTCATCAGGGCAGCCTGTTCCCTTTTCAGGTAGTCACCGGTTGAACGTGCAAGCTTCTTAACCTCTTCGCATAGATTCTCCAAACTCATATTCCTGTTTTTATTTTCCATCGTCTTTGTAATGTCGTCATTGTTTACGTTGCGGGAGAAGGATTTCTTCATCAACCCGTTATTTATCGGGGTACATGGAATCCCACCAGCGCGGATCGTCTTTCAGCCATTTGGCGAACCAGGCATAGATGGCGTTGTTCCATGCGATGCGTTTGTCGTAATCGTAGATGGCGTGGTTCTCACCTTCCACCTGTATGAACTCCACCGGTTTATTCAGCAGCTTCAGCGCCGTGTACATCTGTATGCTCTCGCCGATGGGTACGTTCGTGTCTGCCGTGCCGTGCAGCAGCAGCAAGGGTGTTTTGATCCTGTCGGCACGGAACAGCGGGCTTTGTTCCACATACAGCCGGGGATTGTTCCATGGATAGCTGCCCGCGCTTGCTCCTGCGCTGTAGGAATAACCCCAGTAGCCCTCACCCCAGTAGCTGGTGATGTTGCTGATACCGGCATGTGAGACCGATGCGGCAAACAGATCGGTTCGGGTGATCAGGTATTGTGTCATGAACCCGCCGTAGGAGGCGCCTATATTCCCTATTTTTGTGCCATCGACAAAGGGATGGGCAGCCACGAATGCCTTCACACCCTCAATGATCTCTTCGGCAGTCTGTTCGCCCCATGCATTGACGTGCCGTGCCGAGAACTCCTGACCGTAGCCGGTAGTGCCACTCGGCTGCAGGGTGTAAACCACATAATCCTGCGCTGCGTACACATGCAGGGGATAGGTGCTTTCGAAGGTCCTGCTTGTAGGGCTTGTGCCGCCGTAATAATACACGATGAGCGGGTATTTTTTATCGGGATTGAAGTGGGGAGGGAGATAATAACGCCCTTCAATCTCATCGCCGAAAGAACTTTTGAAGCTCCAGTCCTTCACATCGCCGAGGGTGAGCTGGCTAAGTCTCCCGGCATAGGGATCGGAGACTAGCGTGGACTCCATCGTCTTCAGGTTCAACAGATAACTTCTGTTTGAGTTGGATGCACTCACACCGGTATAGGTTGCCCACGGAGCCTTATCGGCCATACTGAACGAGCGGATGACATCCTCTTTGAGCGGTAATTTCTCAAATTTCTCCGTACGGGGTGTGTAGCGGTAGACGCAGGCGCGGTCACCCTCTTCCACACGGTAGTAGATATGATTATCCCGGGTGTTCCACTCCTGAGCGCTGATGGCAGGGTCGAATTCCTTTGTCACAGGAATGACCCGCTTGCTTTCCGGATCCATGATGAACGATTGTGTATCGTAGCTGTTGGCTATCTGTCCTTCTCTGATATTGAGCCCGATACCGTTGAAAGCCTCCGGGGCGCCATGGATGAGCAGCTGCTTCCCGTCGGGAGAGAACTGAGCCGAGTAGCTGTAACGCTGGTCCTTCCAGATGGTGTCGGTCTCCATTGTCTCCAGGTTGAGTCTGTAGAGAGTGCTTTTCCGGAAGGGGCGGTCGGTGAGGTCCTCTTCCGAAGTGGAAAAGAGCAGATACTTCACATCGTCGGTCACATCATGGAGCGACGCTGTTTGTCTGCCGTAGGTGAGTTGTTGGGTGAGTCCCGTATCCAGGAAGTGACGGTAGAGGAAATAACGGTCGCGATAACTGGACTGCCGGTCATCGATACCTATCAGTCGTTTCAGCCCGCCGGGATTACTGATTGTAAGCGTCTCCCTGGAGGAGAAGAAGATCGATTTTTCGTCCGGTGCAATATGAAAACTCTCTTTCGGAAGGCCTTCCGCGATTATCCTGGATTCGACGTTCAGCGGATTAAGCGTGAAGAGTGTTCTGCCATCCTCACTGTCGGTCACATAATAGAGCAGATCTGATTGAGGCATCCAGTTCAGTTGTGCCCGTTGAGCCGTTTCGGAGAAGATGATCCGTTTTTGCCTGACATCGTAGATCTCCGTATAGTTTCTGCTTTCGCCTCCCGGGAGAACCTCGTTAAGGCTGATCAGCAGGAACCTGCCACCGGGAGAGATGGAGGAGTGGTTCACCCTTTTGCCTTCCACGATGTCTTTGATGTTGATGCGCCGCTGATTGCTGTTGTTGAACGTGTAGGTGAGCAGTGAGTCTGCTTCATCGGGTTTCAGCTCAATCTTCACCGCAGGTGCTGTCTTCTGTTCTGCTGAGGTGAGCATCTTAATGATGATATGGGCATTGTTGGTGAATCCGTTCAGACCGGTATCCACCGAGCCGGATTGATGCAGGCTGTCGTTCCATTGTGTTTTAGTCGCCCTCTTCACACCGTCCACCCACAGTTCCAGCAGATTGGGCGATGTCACCGTGAGCTTCCCTTTTCCGTAACGGTCGCCCGATACAAAGAACGACAACAGTTGAAAGGCAGCGCCCTGCTCCGGACCGGGCACGCGGAAGTAACCCGCGGTATCGGGTGTCAACGCTGTGAGGAAGCGTTCCTGAGCGGGGAAAGTGATGGCGTAGGAGAGCAGCTTTTCATCGGAAAAAGGGGTATCACTTAGGTTTGTACTATCCAGCATGACCGGTTTCTGTACCGGTATGGGACCGAAAGAATGTATCTTTTGCGGTGCCAGTACCTGTTGTGCCTGAAGGCTCCCGGCCAGTAAACCCAGGGTGATAATGCTCGTGAAAAATCGTTTGTTCATATTTTGTTTATTAAACAGCTATCAGCTATCAGCTATTGACTGCAAGTTGTATATGGTAAGCTGTCCGTTTTTATCTTCATTTATTATTTTCACTTTTCATTCTTGATTTTTATCCTTCTTTGTTCGTCCAGACAAAATGATGGTTGAACATCTCTTTCAGATCGGGTTCCGTGTGGAAAAAACCATATACCGATGACCCTGATCCGCTCATGGAGGCGTAGACAGCACCCAGATCATAGAGTTGTTGTTTGATGGTGCAAATTTCGGGATATTTTTTGAAAACGGGTGTCTCGAAATCGTTTTTCATCTGTTCTTTCCATTCGGAGAGCGGTTTTTTAACGATTTCTTTCAGTGATACTTCAGGTTTGTGTGGTGTAATCATCGCATAAGCTTCCCGGGTGGAGACCGTTATCTCCGGTTTGACAAGCACAAAAAAGAGGTTACTTAAGTCGATATCCAGCGGCTCCAGTACATCTCCTATACCGGTGGCAAATGCCGGCTTATTGTGAATGAAAAAGGGACAGTCGGCTCCCAGTTGTGCGCCCAAATGAGCCAGCTCCCGGTCGGAGTATCCCAGGCTGAAGTTGTCGTTGAGCAAACGAAGCATGAAGGCGGCATCTGAAGAGCCACCGCCTAATCCTGCACCGGAAGGTATTTTTTTGAGCAGATGGATGTCGATGTCCGGAATGTCGTGTCCGGCAGTCATCAGCTTCAGTGCTTTGATCGCCAGGTTATCCTCTTCGCTGCCCTGAATCACATTGCCCGTTTGGAAAAATCTGTATGGCCGGGCTGGCGCAGGCGCTGTGTCCGATGTGGCAGGCAGGTTCCCTGTGTGGGGTGCCGGCGATGTGTATGACATCCCCGGTCTGCCGGATGCGGAACTCCCGTACGGGATGGTGGGCACGATCTCTAACGCCTCTTTCAGTCCGATCGGATAAAAAACTGTTTCCAGATTGTGATAACCGTCCTGCCGGCGGGAGACAATATGCAGGCCTAAATTTATTTTCGCATTGGGAAAACAGATCATATGTGTTGTTTTGTGCAAAGATATAGAATTTATTGGTATGAGATACTGGTGACGGTTCACATGGTTTATGGTACAGGTGCCTTGTAAAAGGAGCCCTGTACACCAAGCCCCATATCGTAAAGGCAGCACAGGCTCAGCCAAAGTGATGTGATGTCCGGCAATATCATACCCCTTGTATTATAGTTCAAAGGCAGCCCGCACACCGATCTGTTTGAATCCTGTCTTGTGGAAGGATCCGAATATGCCTGCGTTAAAAAAACGGTTGCCGATGCCGTAACCCAACTCCGTGTAGGACACGATCTGTGGAGTATACAGATAGCTCAGGTAGATCCTTTCCTTATCGGCGAAGTCGGAGACAAAAGGAATGTTCTTAAGGATGAGGAAGGGCGTTTCGAACAGCGTATGAGCCTGTATATAGGAGTCGGAGGCGTTATACAGATCCCTGCTCAGCAGGTTGAAGATACCTCCCAGGCCGTCATTCCAGTTCTCAGGGAAGTTGCTTTTGGAGAAATAGACGAAATCGGCAAAATATTCGGTTTTCTGATTGATGAACATGCCTGTACCCAGATGATACTGAAGTGAATTCATGAGCCCGAAGGATATGTTCTGACTGAGATCAAATTCTATCCGGTTGTACTGAGAGGTGCTTCCCAGTATGTCCAGAAAACTACGTGAGAACTCCAGCTTGAAGGTGGGGAAGGATGAACGTTCGTATATTTTCTGCCTCCCTTCATACCGGTAATACTGCATCGGTGTCCAGCTTACGCGCAGGAACGGGGCGAATGCCCGGCGTGTACCGAACAGGTTTTCCAGGGGGTCGCTCTCTGCACGCAGTGCACGCAGCAAGAGGGGGCTGCTTTTACTCTTGCGGATATGGTAATCGATTCCCGACTGCAGGAGCAGCCCGTTGGATATTTCAAGCGTATTGAATAGCTTAAAATAATAATCCTTATAATATTTCAGGGAGATATCTTCAAAGGTGAGTCCCTGGTTCCTGAGGCTGTCCTGTATCTGGTCGACGAAGAGTGAACTGTAGGTAGGGTTGCCGTTTCCAATGGAAAAGGTCGTGCTGCCCATATGAAAGGGGTCATAATTCCATGTGGTGGTCATATCAGAAAGAAACTCCCTTCTGCGAAACATGTATCCGGCAAAGGCATTGATATTGAGGGTGCGGTTTTTCTTTAAATCGACATTGAACGATAACTTCTGGCGGTAGGTAACGCCGTCGCGGGAACTGTAGCCGACCATCAACGGGTTCAGTAAGCCCGAATAGCCAATTCTCGTGGATTTGTACTTATAATTGGAATTGATCACCATCCGCTGAGCCATTTGTTGTGCAATGCTTCCATTGGTGAGTGTGTCCCCGTTTTTTCTCCGTGCCTCCTTCTCCGCCTGTTGCTGCATAAACCGGGTAAGGACATCTTTCTCCCTGGCCTGCAAAGGAAAGGGCCTGATCTCATTCCAAAAGAGAGAGTCACTGCGCACAGGTACTGAGTCTAATCGTACTTTATAGATATCGCTGATGTTGAGTGAACGGACAGGCTCCAGCAACTGCCGTAAACCGATCTTTTTGTAGGTTATTTCCGCCAGATGTCTGCTCGACAATATATTACCCAGATAGGATGCAGTCTGGTAGATGGTGAAACGGACGGGCAGGTAATTCGTGATCCACTCGTCTCCCATCGTCATCTCAAAGGAGAAGTCGGAAAAAATATCGACGCCCTCCCCCCTGAAAAAAATGACACGCCAGGTGCCTTTTTCCACAATAAAGGAGCCTTTAAGCAATTTTGTGTTTTCGTAGATTGGTGTGAAGTGAATATTGTAATAGGTTTTGTCCTTTTCTTCAAAAGTCTGGTATAACGTATAACGGTAATATTTGGACGTACTGAAGCGGATAGGCATGAAAAAGCTCTCATCATTGGTGGTTTCTCCGTAGATATTGATATTGAGCAGCTCAAACGGGATCATCTCGATATCTTTTCTGCCCGTGAGCGTCCCTGTCACCTGACGAATGTCCTGCACGTAACCATTGGGATAATCGAAACGGATATCACTGAATGTTTCTATCACTGCTTCATCATTCCCGGGATCGTGCAGCACAAATTTCGGAATATGGTGTGTGTATTTGTAGAGGAAGTTTTTTTTGATCGTCTCCACGTACGTACGCATATATACCTCGGCAGTATAGTTGTCTACCAGGTCGTTGTATTTTTCGGCAGCGTTCATTGCCCGTTTCAAAATCGTATCTGTCGGTAGACCGGATTCCATTGCGAAACCGTTGAAAGTGACAACGATCAGAAACAATATTTGTATGACGATTCTATTTTTCATTCCCAAATACAAACTTACATTTTTTTTTAAATCACCGTTGATTTTGCTTGGCGGGATGTTATTATTTAACTAAAGTTTTCCCCGTTGACGGATCTGTTGGATCACATAAACAGAAAAAAAAACCCATTTTATGATGCATCGAAAAAAAATGATTATATTTGTGTTTTAGAACATAGTTCTAGAACAGTTATGCTTACGAGGAAAAAAGAATTCATCGAATTATCGTCTTCATTGCCTGATATCTGGAAGATGCTGACGGACGTTGAACGCGACCAGTTGCGCAGCAATGCCCGTATTGTACATTACAAGAAAAATGAGCTCATTTACCTGGAAGATGAGGTGCCTAAAGATTTGATGTGCCTCTTTAAAGGGAAAGTGAAGATTTTTAAAAGCGGAGTGGGGGGCAGGAGTCAGATCATCCGGATTATCCGTCCCGTGCAGTACTTCGGTTACAGGGCTTATTTTGCCCGCGAACCCTATGTCACTGCTGCATCGGCATTTGAAGCCTGCACAGTATGCCTGATACCGATGGAGATATTTGAAAACTTCCTCCGCCACAATGGTGATCTGGCATTGTTTTTTATTCAGTTGTTGTCGGTGGACCTGGGGATCGCTGACCAAAGGGTTGTTAATTTAACACAGAAGCATGTCAGGGGACGGCTGGCTGAATCACTACTTTTTCTCAAAGAGAGTTATGGTCTCGAAGAAGACGGCGCAACCATTAACATTTATCTGGCCAGGGAAGATCTGGCGAATCTCTCCAATATGACGACATCGAACGCGATCAGAACGCTCTCTAACTTCGTGAATGAACGGATCATTACCATTGACGGGAGAAAAATAAAGATCATCGACGAGGAACGTCTGCATAAGATCAGCCGCATTGGTTGATTTGCTTTTTTTTCTTAAAGTTCGGTCATATTTTTTACCGTTTCAAAACAACTGCCTACCTTTGTGCCCCAATTGACATCTGAAGAATGATTCGAAAAATAGCCCGTTCCATACTTACTTCCTATTACAAACCGGTAGAAAAATTTATTGAAGATAAGAAAAACAAAACTGTTATTGAGTTCATTCCTAATATACACCTTGCTAATGTGTGGGACAGAGAGGAAGGAAGTTCCAAGACAAAATCGAGAATCAGAAACATATTAGTATTTCGAGAAGATGAACAGGAAGAAATTGAAATAGAATTTAGTTTTACTGATTATGTTAAGA
>Ga0209347_1005530_pt1 | contig 11923 bp, 12 predicted proteins | sample AutmiccommuBRH23_FD_187382 | JGI IMG/M metagenome (GOLD analysis project Ga0209347, IMG submission 187382) | Deep subsurface microbial communities from Mt. Terri, Switzerland - Autotrophic microbial communities BRH/23 (SPAdes) (version 2) | ecosystem: Environmental > Aquatic > Deep subsurface >...
GCAGCTTTTCCAGATCGAGTAGCCGATCGCCGTGAGCACCGCGACCGGCGTGGCAATGGCGGCGAGGCCGGGCGCTGCCGGCGCGGCCAGCGCGACCGTCGCGGCGCAAAGGGCCGTGCCGTGTTCCGCGATGTCCTTGAGATTGCTCATTGCCCGGAATGCCATGCTGAAAATGCCCTGGGGGCGAGACTAGGGGCCCCCGCGGCCACGGCAAGAGATTCGGACGGTGCCAGAACCCGCTCCGGGCCCGCAAACCCTTGGCAGCTGCGCCTGCGCCACGCTAGTCTTGGCCAAGCAAGCGATGGAGCCCGATGCATCCCTATTTCGATCTCCCGCCCGAGGCGTTCTGGCGCAGCGGCGTAGCCGGGGCGGACCCGGCGGCGCTGGACGGGATCTATGCGCCGAAGGTCAGGATCGGGCCGCAGACCCGCATCGCCACGGCGGGCAGCTGTTTTGCCCAGCATATCGGCCGGGCGTTGCGCGGGGCGGGGGTGGCGGTGCTGGATGCCGAGCCTGTGCCCTTCGTCTTGCCCGAGGCCACGGCGCGGGCCTTCGGATATGGCCTGTTCTCGGGGCGCTATGGCAATATCTACACGGTCCGCCAGCTGGTGCAGCTGCTGCAGGACGTGCAGAGCGGCGAGGTATCCGAGACGTTGGTCTGGGAGAAGGACGGGCGCTTCTACGATGCGCTGCGCCCGGGGGTGGAGCCCTTGGGCATGGACAGCCCCGAGGAGGTGCTGTTCCTGCGCCGGGGGCATCTGAAGGCGCTGCGCAAGATGCTGGGCGAGGCTGAGGTGTTCGTGTTCACCCTGGGGCTGACCGAGGCCTGGATCGACCAGCCCACCGGCCGGGTGTACCAGACCTGCCCGGGGGTGATCGCCGGGCAGTTCGACCCCGAACGCCACGTCTTCCACAACTTCACCGTGCCTGAATTGCGCGCCGATCTGGAGCTGGCCTTCGGCCTGCTGCGCAGCTTTCGCAAGCGGATGCGGATGATCCTGACCGTCTCGCCGGTGCCGCTGACGGCGACGGCGAGCGGCGGCCATGTGCTGCCGGCGACGATGCACAGCAAGGCCCGGCTTCGGGTGGCGGCGGGGGAGTTTGCGGCGGCGCATCGCGGTGTGGACTATTTCCCGTCGTACGAGCTGGTGACGAACCCTGCCGCACGCGGGCGGTTCTTCGAGCCGAACCTGCGTGCGGTGACGCCAGAGGCGGTGCAGATGGTGATGGGCGTGTTCCTGGGTGCGCAGGGCCTGGCCGACGGCGTTGCCCCACCCGCGGCGCCCGTGCCGGCTAGCACCGAGGCGGATCAGGAGGGCGGCGAGGACGCGCTGATCTGCGAGGATCTGCTGCTGGATGCGTTTCGCAGATGACCTGTGATGCGCCGCGCCGCGTGCTGATCCTTGGCAATTCGCATATCGCCGCGGTGAAATCGGCCTATGCCGCCGCGCCGGAGCGCTGGCCAGGACTGGCGGCGGGGTTCGCGGGCGGGCATGGCGATGCACTGGCAAGGCTGGAGGTGGAAGCGGGTCGGCTGGTGCCGCGGTCCGAGGCGGCGCGCGGCAACCTGCGGCTGCTGAACCGGCGCGAGGACTGGGCCCTTGCCGATTACGAGGCCTTCGTCGTGGTGGGCTGTCAGGTCGGGATCTACCGGGCGCTGGTGCCCTATCGCAGCACGCGGTTCCTTGGCTTGCCCTCGGTGGCGCAGGCCGAGGCGCCCGCGGCGGTGCCGGTATCGCGTGGGATGTTCGCCCTGGCGGTGCAGGATGAGGTCGCCCGGTCGATGGGCGGCGCGCTGGCGCTGCGGATTCTGGCGGGGGTGCAGGCCGAGGGGCGGGTGGCGCAGGTGATGCTGGCGGAGCAGCCGCGCCCCTCCTTCGATTGCCGGAAGGCGCGGGGCCGGTTTTCGGGGCTGCTGCGGGCGCATCGCGTGGGCGATGGCGCTGCACTGGCGGAACTGTTCGAGGCGGCAGCAGGCAAGGCTCTGCCCGGCGTCACACTGCTGTCGCAACCCGAACACACGCGGCATGGCGGGTTGTTCACCCAGCCGCGCTTTTCGGTGGGGTCGGTGAGGCTGACCGCCGCGCACCGGCAGGTTGCCCATGCCGAGGATGACTTCCTTCACGCCAATCCCGACTATGGCGCGCTGGTGCTGGACCAGATCGCCGCAGCCGTTCAGGCCTCGCCCGGCACCGGGGTGTCGCCCCGGTTGTAGGGCTTCCAGTCGGTGATCTCGGGGTAGTACTTCTTGCGCCACGCCCTTACCCGGGGGTTCATCCGGCGGCGCCACAGCGGCGGGATCATCGCCATCGTCGTCATCGCCGGATAGCCGAAGGGCAGCTGCGGCGCCTCATCCTCGGAATAGGTCTGCAGCAGCGGGAAGCGGCGGTCGGGCTTGTAATGGTGGTCGGAATGGCGCTGCAGGTTGATCAGCAGCCAGTTCGACGCGGTCTGCGCGGCATTCCAGCTGTGGCGGGGCAGGACGTGTTCATATTTGCCGTTCCCCAGATGCTTGCGGGTCAGGCCGTAATGTTCGACGTAATTGGTCAACTCCAGCTGCCAGATGGCGATGAAGGCCTGGAACAGGAACAGGCCAAGCCCGGTCCAGCCGCCCAGGATCAGCGCCAGCGCCAGCATCGCCAGTTGCAGCGCGGCGTAGCGCCAGAAGGGGTTGCGGCGGTTCAGCGGGCCCTTGCCGGCGCGGGCCAGCATCTGCACCTCGGCCCGCCAGGCAGAGGCGGGGCATTCGCGCAGCACGCGAAAGAAGAAGCGGTGGAAGCCCTCATTATACCGCGCCGTCACCGCATCGCGGGGCGTGCCGACATGGCGGTGATGCACCAGCAGATGTTCGGTGCGGAAATGGCTGTACAGCACCGAGGCTAGCAGCAGGTCGCCCAGCCAGCGCTCCACCCGGTTCCTCTGATGCAGAAGCTCATGGCTGTAGACGATGCCGACGGTGCCGGAAATGACGCCGACGCCGAAGAACAGCACCAGAGTTTCCAGCGTGCCAAGGTGGGTGGTGTGGGTGACCCACCAGATCAGCCCGAAGATGGTGACGAACTGGATCGGGAACCAGATCATTGTGATGGTGCGATACCACAGCAGGTCGGTTTCCGGCGTGGCGGGATCGGGGTTGTCCTCGTTCAGGCCGAGGATCGCGTCCAGCACCGTGACCAGCATCCAGCCGTAGATCGGCAGCAGGGCCGTGGTCCAGCCGCCGACCGTGGCGCCGAGCACCGCCAGCGGGATCATCCCCAGCGACAGCCAGAACGGCAGCGCGTGGCGCAGGGATCGCATGGGGGTCGCGGATGGGGATGCGTCGGTCATGGCAACCTCCTGAGGCCGGTCTTGCCGGTGGCTGGCGGGGGCTGGCTGCGGCTGGCCAAGGATAGCGCGGGGCGGGGCGGTCCGCAAATGCCGCGCGCTGCGGCAAAGAGGTCAGGGCAGATGCGGTTCGGCCGCCTGCCAGACCTTGAGCATCAGTGTCGGCAGGTCGCCGGGGCGGAACTCCGCGCGGGGCATGAAGCTGCCGCGGTCGGGGGCGGCGATTCGCAGGAGGGTGGCCACATGCACCGTCAGGTCCAGATGGAAATGGGTGAAGGTGTGGCGCACGGCGGAGGGGGCGACGGTCCAGTCTGCGGTGAGGGGCGGGGCGGGCGCGGGGTCTTCCGACCAGTCGCTGCCGGGAAAGCCCAGCATTCCGCCCAGAAGGCCCTTTGCGGGGCGCGTCTCCAGCAGAACCGCGCCATCGGCGCGGACGGCGACATAGGCGATGCCGCGGCGGGTGGGCTTGGCCGGCTTCGGGCTCTTGCGGGGCAGATCGGCGGCGATGCCTTGCGCGCGGGCGGCACAAAGCGACCACAGCGGGCAGATGCCGCAGGCGGGCTTGCGCGGGGTGCAGATGGTGGCGCCGAGGTCCATCATGGCTTGGGCGAAGTCTCCCGGGCGCTCTGCCGGGGTCAGCGCGGCCGCGAGCGAAACGAGCGCAGGTTTTGAGGCCGGCAGCGGCGTTTCCACGGCATGAAGCCGCGACACCACCCGTTCGACATTGCCATCGACCACCACCGCGGGCCGGTCGAAGGCGATCGCGGCGACGGCGGCGGCGGTATAGGGGCCGATGCCAGGCAGGGCGCGGAGCCCAGCCTCGGTGTCCGGGAACCGCCCGCCATGATCGGCCACCACCGCCCGCGCGCATTTCAGCAGGTTGCGGGCGCGGGCGTAATAGCCAAGGCCAGCCCATTCGGCCATGACATCGGCATCCGCCGCGGCGGCGAGGCCCTCCACGGTCGGCCAGCGTTCGGTGAAGCGGCGGAAATAGGCGCGCACGGCGGCCACGGTCGTCTGTTGAAGCATCACCTCGGACAGCCAGACGCGGTAGGGGTCGGGCCGTTCCCCTGCCGCGCGGTCCGCGGGCGAGGTGCGCCAGGGCATCACCCGCGCGTGGCGGTCATACCACGCCAGCAGCAGCGCCGCCGCCCCATGGTCACCGATCCCGTCACGCATTCTTTATGGCCCCTTTCGCCGGCCCGGATGCAATTGGCTGGCATCGGGCGCTCGCCTGCCTAGAATAGGGTGCAAGCGGGGGATTGCCAGCCATGCCGACAGATCAGCCAGAGGCGGAGGATAAAGGCCGGGAACGGCCCGAACAACCGCGCCGCCAACGGCGTATGCGGGGCTTCGAATCCGCCTCGGGCCTGCTGCGCGACAAGATCCGTGTTGCGGGTGAGGCGCGGGGCTTTGCCGTCGCCCGGCTGCTGACCCATTGGGCCGAGGTTGTGGGCGATGAGGTTGCCGCCATCGCCCGTCCGGTGAAGATCGGCTATGGCCGCGGCGGGCTTGGCGCCACGCTGACGCTGCTGACCACCGGCGCCGCCGCCCCGATCCTGCAGATGCAGCTGCCGAAGATCCGCGAGCGGGTGAATGCCTGCTATGGCTACAACGCGATTTCGCGCGTGGCGATAACCCAGACTGCGCCGACCGGCTTTGCCGAGGGGCAGGCGGCCTTCGCCCATGCCGCGCCGGCGCCGCGCGAACCCGCCCCCGAAATCCTTGCCCGCGCCGCCGAGACGGCGATGGGCGTTTCCGATCCCTCCCTGCGCGCCGCACTTGAAGCGCTGGGGCAGAATGTCCTATCCCGGCCGCAAGCCGGGGCCACTGACAGAAAAGGCTGACCCACCATGAAACGTCGCACCTTCACCCTTGCCGCGCTGTCGGCGATCCTTGTGGCCGGCGGGTCGTTCCTGACCTTCCGCAAGCCGGGCCAGACCGCAGCCCCGCTGCCGGGCGCCGCCTTCGCGCAGGACACGGGCGCCGAACCGGTGATCCGCCCCGATTTCGTGCTGGGCCAGGCCGATGCGCCGGTCGAGCTGATCGAATACGCCTCCTACACCTGCCCGCATTGCGCCAGCTTCCATGCGCAGGTCTTCCCGCAGCTGAAGGCCAATTACATCGACACCGGCAAGGTGAAGTTCATCCACCGCGAGGTGTATTTCGACAAGTTCGGGCTCTGGGCCGGGATGGTCGCCCAATGCGCGGGCGAGATGCGCTATTACGGTGTCGCCGGGATGATCTATGACACGCAAGAAGAGTGGATCGGCAATGGCGATGCCGGTGCCATCGCCGACAACCTGCGCAAGATCGGCGCCAAGGCGGGCCTGAGCCCCGCCGAGCTCGACGCCTGCATGAACGATGGCGCTATGGCGCAGTCGATGGTGGCGACCTACCAGAAGAACGCGGAGGCCGATGACGTGCAGGCCACCCCGACGCTGATCATCGACGGTGAGAAGCACTCCAACATGACCTATGACGAGCTGGCCGCGATTCTTGACGCGAAGCTTGCCCAGTAAGCCATGCATCCGCTGCAAGGGCTGAAGGTCGTCGAACTGGCGCGGATTCTGGCTGGCCCCTGGGCCGGGCAGGTTCTGGCCGATCTGGGCGCCGAGGTCATCAAGGTCGAGGCGCCCGAGGGCGACGATACCCGCCGCTGGGGCCCCCCGTTCATCGAGCGCGGCGAGGAGCGCAGCGCTGCCTATTTCCATTCCACCAATCGCGGCAAGCAATCGGTGCTGGCCGATTTCCGCGACCCGGACGATTGCGCGATGGTGCGGGGGCTGGTGGCCGAGGCCGACATCCTGATCGAGAATTTCAAGGTCGGGGGCTTGCGCAAGTACGGGCTGGACTATGACAGCCTGCGCGAAGTGAATCCGCGGCTGATCTATTGCTCGATAACCGGCTTCGGGCAGGACGGGCCCTATGCCCACCGCGCCGGGTATGACTACATCATTCAAGGCATGTCGGGATTGATGAGCGTGACGGGCGAGCCCAAGGGCCAGCCGCAGAAGGTGGGCGTGGCGGTGGTGGACGTCTTCACCGGCATCTATGCCTCGACCGCGATCCTGGCGGCGGTCGTGCAGCGGCAGGTGACGGGGCAGGGCCAGCATATCGACATGGCGCTGTTCGATGTGGCGACGGCGGTGATGGCCAATCAGGCGATGAACTACCTTGCCACAGGCACCTCGCCGCAGCGGTTGGGGAATGCGCATCCCAACCTCGTGCCCTATGCGGTGTTCGGCTGCGCCGATGGCTGGATCATCATCGCCACCGGCAATGACGGGCAATACCGGCGGCTCTGCGCTTTGCTGGGCTTGCCGGAGCTGGGCGAAGCGGCGGAGTACCTGAGCAACGCGGGCCGTGTGGCGAACCGCGCAGCGTTGACCGAGGCACTGACGGCCGCGACAACCCGCTGGACCAAGGCCGACCTGCTGGCCGCCTGTGAGGAAGCGGGCGTCCCCGCCGGCCCGATCAACGAAATGGCCGAGGTCTTCGCCGATCCGCAGATCACCGCGCGCGGGATGCAGATCGCGCCCGAAGGCGTGCGCGGCGTGCGCAGCCCGATGCGCTTCTCGGATGCAGAACTGGCGCTGGACCGCGCCTCGCCGAAGCTGGGCGAGCATGACGCGGCGGTGCGGGCGCGGCTGAAGGGCTAGAGCCCGAGATTTGCCAACGCCGCATCCAGCGGTGCCCAGTCGTCCAGTTCCAGCCGCACCGGCAGGGTCAGCACCTTGCGGCGGAAGGCGTGCGGCATCCTCGCGGCGTCTTTCTCGGTGGTGACCAGTTGCGCGCCGCGCAACCGCGCCTCGGCCTCCAGCCGGTTCAGGAGCGCAAGCGTATAGGGCTGGTGATCCTCCAGCGCCTCTGCCCGCACGAGGTCGGCGCCGAGGCCGCGCAGGGTGGCGAAGAACTTCTCGGGGTGGCCGATCCCGGCGAAGGCCAGCGCGCGCAGGCCCTGCCAGTCCATGCCGGTCTGCAGCGGCGCCAGATGCCCGGTCAGGTGCGGCAGGTGGATCTGGTGGCCCCACTCCGCCCGGAACGCGGCTTGCGCCGCAGAGGGCCCGATCGACAGCAGCAGATCGGCGCGGGCGAGGCCGACCGGAACCGGCTCTCGCAGCGGGCCGGCGGGCAGGCAGCGTCCATTGCCAAAGCCCTTGCCAGCATCGACCACGACCAGCGCCAGATCCTGCACCAGCGCCGGGTTCTGGAAACCGTCATCCAGCAACACCGCTTGCGCGCCCGCGGCCACGGCGGCGCGCCCCCCCGCGGCCCGGTCCTTTGCCACCCAGACCGGCGCGAAGGCCGAGATCAGCAGCGGTTCATCCCCCACCTCGGCGGCCTTGTGGCGGCGTTCGTCCACCCGCACCGGGCCGGGCAGGCTGCCGCCATGGCCGCGGCTGACGACATGCACCGCGACGCCCCGCGCCTGCAGCCGCATCGCCAGCGCGATCACCGTGGGTGTCTTGCCGGTGCCGCCGGCGTTGATATTGCCGACGCAGATCACCGGCACCTCCAGTTTCAGGCCCGCCTTCGCCAGTCGCCGGGCCGTGGCCTGCGCATAGAGCGCCCCGAGCGGTGCCAGTGCCCGCGCCTGCCAGCCCGGCGCACCCGGCACGTTGAACCAGAACCGCGGCGCGCCCATCACTTTGCTCCCTTGGCGCGGGCATCCAGCGCGGCGAAGATCGCGCGCATCACCTGCTCGCTCGCCCCGGCGCCGACCGAGGAGACCTGCCAGGCATGGTGCGCCAGCGTCGCCGCCCGGTCCGCCGCGATAAGATCGACCAGCGCATCGGCCAGTTCCGCCTCGCCGCTGACCTGCCGCGCCGCCTGCGCTGCCGCCAGCCGGGCATAGGCGGCCTCCTGCGGCACCTCCTGCGGGCCATAGAGGATGGCGGAGCCAAGCGCCGCCGGTTCGAACGGGCTGCGCCCGCAGGTGCCAGGATGCAAGGTGCCGCCCATGAAGGTGACGGGGGCCAGCCGATACCACAGTCCCATCTCGCCCTCGGTATCGGCGATCAGCACCTGCACCTGCTCTTCGGGTTCCTCCTCGCCCGAGCGCAGGGCGACCTCCCAGCCGTCTGCCGCCAGCTTGGCGGCCAGCGCCGGACCGCGGGCGGGATCGGCGGGGGCCAGGATCAGCAGCATCCGGTGCGCGTGCTGGCTGGCGCGGGCATGGGCGGCCAGCACCGCCTGCTCATCTTCGGGCGCGCAGGAGGAGGCGAACCAGACCGGCCTTGTGCGCAAAAGGCCGGCGATGGACTCGCGTTCGGCCTCGTTGCAGGGCAGCGGCTCACTGGTTTCCTCGATGGGCCCCGTCACCTCCACCGCCAGCCGCCGTCCGCCAAGCTTGCGCAGCCGGCGCGCGCTGTCGCCGTCCTGCGCCAGCACGGCGGCAAAGCGCGAGAGCAAGGCCGAGGTCAGCCCCGACCGCCAGCGCCGGGCCTTCCAACCCTCCAGCGTCATCTGCGCATCGGCGAGGATCAGGGGGATGCCCCGGGCATGGGTTTCATGGATCAGGACAGGGGGCAGGGCAGAGCCGGTCAGCACCGCCACATCGGGCTTCAGCCGGTCGAGAAAGCCGCGCATCGCCGGGATAGTGTGTTCCGGGGCAGCCAGAACAGCAGTGCCGGGGGGGAAGCCCTGCGGAGCGTCCTCGCCGTTCGCCATCGTCAGGGCAAAGCGCAGCTCGCGCCGCGCTCGGCGCATCTGCTGGGCGAGTTGCACCAGCCCTGCGACCCGCGCGCCTTGCCCCGGGTTCAGCCAGACCAGCGGCCCCGTGCCGTCAGGCGCGGTCGGGCCATCGGGTGCCGGGGCACCGCAGCGCGCCGAGAACAGGGCCAGCCACAGCGCGAGGGATCTTGCCATGGGGGTGCCTTACGCGCCCAGTTCCTCGGTCGCGCTGGCCGCGGCCGCCTCGTCGCGCAGCCGGTGCAGGTGGGCGATGAAATAGCGGGTCTGCGCATCGTCCACAGTGCGCTGCGCCTCGGATTTCCAGGCGCGGTAGGCGCTGGCATAATCCGGGAAGATGCCGACGACATGGATCTTGCTGACGTCCTTGAAGGTGGTCGATCCGGCCGAAACCAGTTCGCCGCCGAAAACGAGGTGAAGGCGCTGTGCCATATCGGGCTCCTGTGGTCTGCCGGATCCGGTTTCCGGGTTGGGGGCAACCTACATGAGCGGGGCGGGCGTCTCAAGCGGGAGTCAGGGGGGCGGTGGTGTGGAGGCTCAAGCCGCGTGAAAGCCGCTCCGCCTGCACCGTCGGAGGGCGGGGCCTGTCCGCCGGGCGGGCGAGCAACAGCAGTTCTAGGCGCTTTATGGTGCGGCCTACCTCCACCGGCGTTCTAGGCGCCTTGATTCGGGGCGAAGAGAAGGTTCAAAGCTACTCCGGCCAACCCGCCAGCCGCTCCATCACCGGCCCATGCAGCGCGGGCGCCGCAGCGACCAGCCCCTGCGCCTGACCGGCGGGGCTGTTGTAGCGTACGCGCAGCCCCGCGCGGTCGGTGACCACCGCCCCGGCCTGCCGCGCGATCAGGTCGCCCGCCGCCAGATCCCATTCCCAGATCGGCCGGAACGACAGCGCGGTATCGTAGCGCCCCGCCGCCACAAGGCACAGCCGCCAGGCCAGCGCCGTGCGGAACGAGCGGCGGAAGCCCGGCGCCACGCCCGTGCGCCAATGCTGCGGGTCCAGCGCCTGATGCGGGGCCAGCAGCCGCGCGCCCTCGGGATGCGCCGCCTCGGAGGCGGCGATTGGCGAGCCGTTCAGGGTCGCGGGGCTGCCCGCGGTGGCGGCATAGGTCTCGCCCCGCGCGGGAAGGTGGATAACGGCGGCGGTGATCTCGCCCTGATGCGCCACGGCCAGCGCGATGGCGAAGCCGTCCTCGCCGGCGATGAAGGCCCGGGTGCCGTCGATGGGATCGACGATGAACACCGTCTCGGCGGCCAGCCGCTCCGCGGGGTCGTCCTCGGTCTCCTCGGACAGCCAGCCAAAGCCCGGCCGTGCCGCCAGCAGCTCGGCGCGCAGCATCCGGTCGACGGCGATGTCGGCCACCGTCACCGGGCCCGCGCCGCCGGCCTTCTCCCAGGCCTCGGGCGCCTGCCGCCAGTGGCGCATCGCGATGGCGCCGGCCTCGTCCGCCGCCGCCGTCAGCAGGGCAAGGTCATTCGCCAAGTCATTCGCCGGCAAGGGTCAGCCCCTCCACCAGAAGCGAGGGCACCACATGGGTCAGATGCGCGCGCCCGTCATTGCCGGGGGTGATCCGCATCAGCATGTCACGCAGGTTGCCGGCGATGGTGCATTCGTTGACCGGATAGGCGATCTGCCCGTTCTCGATCCAGAAGCCCGAGGCTCCGCGCGAGTAATCCCCGGTGGTGGGATTGATCGACGCGCCAATCAGCTGCGTCACGATCAGCCCGGTGCCCATGTCGCGGATCAGATCCTCGCGGCTGGCGGTGCCGGGGGTCAGCGCGATGTTGGAATGGCCGGGCGAGGGCGGGGAGGAGGTGCCGCGGCTGGCATTGCCCGTGCTCTCCATCCCCAGCTTGCGCCCGGTGGCGAGGTCCAGCGTCCAGCCGGTCAGCACGCCACTGGCGACGATGTCGCGAGCCTGGGTCGGCAGGCCTTCGGCATCGAAGGGCCGGCTGCCGCCGATCCGCACCCGGTGCGGGTCTTCGCGCACGCTCAGGCCGGCGGGCAGCACCTGCGTGCCAAGCGCATCGCGCAGCCACGAGCTGCCGCGGGCGATGGAGGAGCCGTTCACCGCCGCCAGCAGATGCCCGATCAGTGAGTTTGAGATGCGTTCGTCATAGAGCACCGGAAACGCCCCGGTCGGCGGCTTGCGCGCGCCGCTGCGGGCCGCGGCCCGCTGCCCGGCCAAGGTGCCGATCTCTTCCGCACCCGGCAGGTCCACCTGCCAGATCCGGCTCTCGGCGGCCCAATCCCGCTCCATCCCCAGCCCTTCGCCAGAGATGGCCACGGCGGAAATCTGGCGGGACGTGCGGGTATAGCCGCCGGAAAAGCCGTTGCTGGCGGCGATATGGATGGCGCGGCGCGAATAGGCGGCAGAGGCGCCCTGTGCCTTGCTGACGCCCGGCACGGCAAGCGCGGCGGCCTCGGCGCGCAGCGCGTCCTGTTCCAGCTCGGCGGCATTCGGCTCGGCCGAGGGATCCGCCAGCTCCAGCGCCGCGATGTTCCAGCCTTGGGCCAGCTGCGCGGGATCGGCGAGGCCGGCATTGGGATCATTCGGCGCCTCTCGGGCCATTGCCACGGCGCGTTCGGCCATTTCGGCCAGCGTGCGGGGGGAGATGTCGGAGGCCGAGACGCAGGCCTGCCGCCCGCCGATCAGCACCCTGAGCCCGATCTCGATGCCCTCGGACCGCTCTGCCTGCTCCAGCTTGCCCTCGCGCACGTCGATGGACAGCGCGGTGCCGTCCACCGCCATGGCATCGGCGGCCTCGGCGCCGGCCTTGCCGGCGGCATCCAGCAGGGCGGAAGTCAGGCTTTCGAGACGGTCGGACATGGTGGGCTCCCTCTTTTGTCCAGCACTTACGCCTTCGGGCCGGCGTTGCAAGAGCGGGGGGTGGAGAAGCGGGGGGC
>Ga0209347_1005531_pt1 | contig 11921 bp, 13 predicted proteins | sample AutmiccommuBRH23_FD_187382 | JGI IMG/M metagenome (GOLD analysis project Ga0209347, IMG submission 187382) | Deep subsurface microbial communities from Mt. Terri, Switzerland - Autotrophic microbial communities BRH/23 (SPAdes) (version 2) | ecosystem: Environmental > Aquatic > Deep subsurface >...
CCTATACTTGAGAGATGGGTGGAAGAGGAAGCAGAAGAAGAGGAGGCTGAAGAGGAAGCACCTGCAAAGGCACAGGCAGCTCCCCAGGCAGGATTTGCCGCACCGCAGATGATGCAGATGCCAGCTAATTTCATGCCATCCATGCCAATGATGGGCGGCGGCTCCGGCGGTGTCCGGATCATCCTGAAGAATGCAAAAGTGACCGTTGAGAAGATCACTATCCTGAAAGAGGATTAAAGAGGTATTCTGTGGCCAGGATCATTGCAGTAACAGGCAAAGGCGGAACAGGGAAGACCGCAACTTCGGCCCTTCTCATCCGCCATCTTGCAAAAGGGAACAAGGTCATCCTTGCGGTAGATGCCGACCCTGATACCAACCTGCCCGAGACCCTCGGCTGCGAGGTCAGCAAGACCATTGGCGACATCAAGGAGTTCATGCACAGCGAGCGCGATAATCTGCCTCCTGACACGAACAAGGAGTCAGTGCTCAAGTCAAAGCTGTACGAGATCATCGAGGAGATGCCAAAGTATGACCTGCTCGTCATGGGAAGACCTGAAGGAGCGGGTTGTTATTGCTATGTCAATAATCTCCTGCGGGGCATCATGGACAAGCTGGTGGATAACTACGACATCCTCATCATTGACGCTGAGGCCGGGCTGGAGCATTTCAGCCGGAGGATATTCCGCAAAGTGGATGACCTTATCGTGGTTACGGACGGATCCCGCCGCGGGCTGGGTACGGCTGAGCGCATAAGGGAACTTGTGGATGAGATGGAAACAGATGTATCGAACATTTATGTTATTGCAAACAAGGTCACGGAAACAAACCGCGAGATGATCGCAAATACGGCAAAGGAACTTGGTCTGCAGCTTATAGGAATGATCCCGGTTGACGAGATGGTCATCCAAAGGGATCTTGCCGGAGAGCCGCTGTTCAACCTTCCTGACGATTCCGCTGCGGTCATGGAAGTTGAAAGGATAGCAGTAAAGCTAGGCTTGTAATTCAAGGTTTCTAACTCAAGAGAATCATTACATGGTGGAATGCATATGACACAGAAAATGAAGTTGACGCAACTTACGGAGATGTTGCAGGAACTCAATATCGAGTCCCTCGAAGGAGTGACAATTGAGGGCGACATCGAACTAAACATCACTGGCGGAGGAGGTCTTAACCCTGCACTGGCCTATGCGCTTGGTAGTGAGATATCACAGATATCCCTGCACATGGCCAACATCGGAAGAATGCTCGGGTTCCCTGCGGAACAGTTATTCGCATCTGCTTTTGGCATGGGTGCAATGCCTGAGACCCAGGTACCTGCGCTTGGAGCTGCTCCAGGGATACAGGAGTTACTGGCCTCAAAGTTCGAGGTCTCAAAAATGGAAAACTGGAACAATCCCATCCAGGAAGTAACGCTGGGCGCAACTTCCGCCGACGGAGGTTCCAGGAAGAACACGGTGACCATTGGTGGAGAGAACGCACTTCCCTATTACTTTGACGCCGCAATGCCTCACAGGAACTACGTGACAATGGACGTGTTCGACATGCCCATTGGAATGGCAAAGGCTGTCAAGTCCAATTATGAGGACGTTATCAATGACCCTGCGGAATGGGCCAAGAAGGTAGTCCGTGATTTCAATGCTGACATGGTAACTATTCACCTCATCTCCACGGACCCCCTCATCAAGGATACATCTGCACGGGACGCGGCAAAGGTCGTTGAGGATGTACTGCAGGCAGTGAAAGTACCAATTGTCATTGGCGGCTCAGGAAACCCTGAAAAAGACCCTGAAGTGCTGGAAAAGGCCGCAGAGGTTGCAGCCGGTGAGCGCGTGCTGCTCGCTTCCGCAAGCCTGAACCTCGACTATGAGAGGATCGCGAAGGCTGCTGTGGAGCACGGGCATGTTGTCCTTTCCTGGACACAGCTTGAGATCAATGCCCAGAAAGAGCTAAACAGAAAGCTTATGAAGCAGTGTAAGGTCCCAAGGGACAGCATTGTAATGGACCCGACAACAGCAGCACTTGGATACGGTCTTGACTACGCATACACCAACATGGAGCGCATCAGGCTCGCGGGCCTTATGGGCGATAATGAGCTCACATTCCCCATGTCATCCGGTACCACCAATGCGTGGGGGGCCCGTGAGTCATGGATGGTCTCGTCACCCCTTAAACAGGACTCTGACTGGGGCCCAAGGGAATACCGCGGTCCTATATGGGAGATCGTCACCGGTCTTGCACTCTCGCTTGCAGGTAACGACATGTTCATGATGATGCACCCGACATCGGTCCAGGTGCTCAAGGAAATTACCCAGACATTGTACGGTTCCATCGAGACAGAAGAGCTGGACATCAGCAACTGGGTCGGAGCAGAGGTGTGATAAATGAAGATCAACAGCCCTCTTGAGGCTTATAAGTACCTGCCCGGTACAAACTGCGCAGTATGCGGTGAGCAGACATGTATGGCATTTGCCGCACACCTGATAGACAGATCCAAGAAACTCAGCGACTGCACCCCGATGCTCGAAGACAAGTTCAGGAAGAAGCTCGATCAGCTTCAGGGACTGCTCGCACCTGAGATAAGACAGGTAGAGATCGGTGTCGGCGAGAAGACTTTAAAGATCGGCGGCGATGACGTACTCTACCGCCACAAGCTGACATTCTTCAACCAGACCGTGCTTGCCTATGACGTATGGGACACCATGGAAGAGAAGGACCTTGTGGAAAGAGTGGAGAAGATAAGGGACTTCAAGAAATTCTATGTAGGCAACTTCCTGACAGTCGATATGGTAGCTGTGCGCTGCACATCCGACGACCCGAAAAGGTTTGCCTCTGCTGTAAAGAAGGTCATTGAGACCACAGACATGCCGATAGTGCTCTGCTCATTCAACCCGGAGATGCTTAAGGCCGGTCTTGAGGTCGCAAAGGACAGGAATCCGCTGTTATACGCTGCAAACAAGGATAACTGGCAGGAAGTAGCTGCCCTGGCCCTTGAGTACGATGTCCCTGTGACCCTTTTCGCACCCAATGACCTCGATCTGCTGAAGTCACTTGCAAAAACATTTGCTGAAATGGGCACTGAGAAACTTGTGCTCGACCCGGGAACATTCCCATCCGGAAAACAACTCAAACAAACCTTCAACAACTTTATCAAGGTGCGCAGGGCAGGCATAGATGGCGACCGTGAGATCGCATATCCCCTCATGGCAGTTCCCCTGACCGCATGGATGGTGCATGACGACCCTGTAAGCGCTTCGTACTGGGAGACCGTTATCGCGTCAGTGTTCACGATAAAGTACGGAGACATAATGATCCTTCACAGCATCGAGCCCTATGCAATGCTGCCGGAGCTGCACATCCGTGATACGATATACACGGATCCGAGAAAGCCTGTCACCGTTGATCCCGCAATGTATAAGATCGGATCACCGACAAAGGATTCGCCTGTGTTCGTGACGACCAACTTCGCCCTTACCTACTACACTGTCGAGAGTGACATATCCTCCAACAAGATAGACTGTTACCTATGGGCTATCGATACCGACGGTATAGGCGTTGAGGCTGCCGTGGCAGGCGGTCAGCTGACAGCTGCCAAGATAAAGAAGGGAATAGAAAGTTCGGGATTCAGCATGAAGGACGACACATCCCACAACACGATCATCCTGCCGGGACTTGCTGCACGCCTGCAGGGAGATGTTGAGGATGAGACCGGGTCCAGAGTGCTTATAGGCCCTGCAGACTCAGGCCGCATACCCGGCTGGCTGGAAAAGAACTGGCCACCGAAAAAATAAGCCGTTCCTTAAATAGACCTTCGTGCCTGAGGCACGGAGGTCGGTACTATTTTGATCCGCGACCACCGTTACCTGAATCACAATACTCTTATAGAGCCTGTTAAATTCTAATACATGAAACCATGGAGCTTATCATACGAAGTGAGAATAGCCTCGAGCTTACAAAAAACGGTAAGCACTGCACTATAGTAGGGAATATTGCAGATGTCACTGAAGACCACATACGCAAGCTTGCAGAATGGGCAGACGCATTATGGGACTATGACAAGATAACCATGTGGAAGAAGTCGGATTCTATGGAGCCAGGGTACTTCGTTCACGATAGTCCCGGCGGAAGGTACAAACTGCATGTACTTGACAAAGAGCAACTTGAAGCTCTTTTTGGCACTTCCCGGAAGGATAGCCCACCCGGAGTGCACGACTGGCAAAAAAAGGGTCTTCTGGCCTATGTGGACTGGTTCATCGAATGATACGCCACATATTCCGGACCTAATTCTCCTCAAAGGCCGCAGTCGCTGATGAATATCTCCTGGAGAGAATCTTTTGTAAGGTCGACTGTGACCTGTGACTCAAGATACCTGAGATATTCGCATTTGCCTGTTTTCCTGAAGATTATGCAATTTCTGCAGTATATTAACTTGTTCTCTTTCGAGTAACCTATTGATTCGATCATACACATGTTCCCACCACACCAGAACCTGCCCCTATCACTGCATGATCTCCTTTAGAAGTAATCCTGCCGCACCTTTTACAGTAATATAGGACATTTGATCCTACGGACTGCCTCTTAAGCCCAATGCTGCAGTACTCACAAAAAATACCGTCCCTTACGGCCACATGAAGTTCCCCCTTCATATTCCATTTTCCCCCGCTTACTTTGAGCCAATACCTCCAATCATGAACCTTATCAGATCCAGCTCTTCAGCATCCACCGACTGTTCATATTGACCGTTTATAATGGACTTATATTCAGTATCTATTTTCTGACATTTATATCTTTTCACAGTTTTTTGAATGTTTCGCATAAATTATTACTCCATTTCTCCTGTACAGATTGTAGAATTGCTTATGAATAGATATATTTTATGTAAATAATATGTATATTTCAATATTGCCTATATAGTAAATATAGAGGCATTCAATACACCGATCAAAACCGGACCAAACTGCAAATACATATAAGTTGAATACTTTATTACGACAGAGGAATTGAGATGAGCGATGTTTTTTTCAAACCTGCGGAAAATATAGGCGCCGAGGAAACCCAGATAGACCAGATAACAGACCTGTTCTCAAAAATATCACCTGTTCAGGAAGGAGATATTGTTGCTATAAAGATACATCCGGGGGAGTACGGAAATACCACGCACATACACCCTGTGCTTGTGAAAACAGTGGCCGATCTTGTAAAGGAAGCCGGAGGCGTTCCTTTTGTTACTGATACCACAGTGCTGTATAAAGGCAGGAGATTCAACGCCCCCGACCTTATATGTACCGCTGCATCGAACGGATTCTCACATGCAGGCATGGGAGCACCTTTTATTTGTGCCGACGGGCTGCAGGGGGATGACAGCGTAGTTGTCAGGATCGACGGAAAGAAAGTCAGCGAAATAACGGTTGCCTCAGCTATCGCCAGAGCGGATTCCATGATAATGCTATCCCATTGCAAGGGACATCCAGCTTCCGGCTTCGGGGGCGCTGTGAAGAACCTGGGAATGGGATGTGTGGATAAAGCAGGCAAGACGTTCCTGCATAAGCCAGGCGTACCGGGCATCGATCCTGAAAAATGTACAGGATGCCGGAAGTGTATATCAGAATGCCCGTGGGATGCGCTGTATATGGACGGCAATATGGCCAGGGTGAACAATGAATTATGCAAAGGTGACCTCTCATGTGCAAACAGCTGCAGGTACGGGGCAATCGTACCGCCTGAAGGATTTACCGATGAGATGCAGGCCCGCCTTGGAGAAGCTGCTTTTGGACCTGTGAAGATCCTTGAGGGGAGGATAGGCTACATCAACTGGATATTCAACCTGACACCCGGATGCGATTGTTTCAACTTCTCCGCACCCGCTTTCGCCGGAGATATAGGAATGCTTGCATCAAAGGATCCGGTTGCAATAGATGCGGCAAGTATCGACCTCATTAACCGGAGGATGAAGCAGGGCCACCTGGGGCAGATCGCCGGTGTGTGGGGTATAGATCCGGTCATCCACTTAGAGTATGCTGCAAGGATAGGAGCAGGCAGCCTGCAATACTCTTTGCGCTGACCGACAAAACTATAAGAAGCGAAAACGTTATAAATCGGCTTAAAGGATTCAAAGACAATGAATGATATCATTTGCCCCAAATGCGGGGAGTTTACACAGGGGCTTGTTGACGGCCTTTGTAAAGATTGTTTTTTTAAGACATCCAATCTGATAGAAGCACCTCTGGTGCTGTACGCTAAAATATGTTCTGCGTGCGGAGCACAGCTGACCAAAGGCAAATGGAACAATGACTATACTATCCCGGAGATCGTGATCCAGACAGTAGAAGATGCACTGCTCATTCATGAGAAAGCTGACAATATTGAACTATGCATTGAGCCAAAACAGATGACTCCACACCTATACAGTGTGAGTATACAAGCCAATGCAACGATCATGGAAGAGCCGGTGCAACAAATGACCGAGGCAGAAGTGCGCATAACCCGGATAGCCTGCGATATGTGCAGCAGGATGTCGGGCAATTACTTTGAAGCAATACTCCAGATAAGGGCAGCCAGCCGCTATCCAACAGAGGAAGAAAAGACAAGATGCATGCGCATCATAAACAATACGCTGGAAAAGATGCAGAATAAGGGCGACAGGACTGCCTTCATATCTAACTCGGCGGAGGCAAGGGATGGTATCGATCTGTATATGGGATCGGCCAATGCGACCAGGATAGTTTGCAAAGAGATAGTTACCGAGCTCGGAGGAGGCTTTGCCGAGTCTTCCTCCCTGTTTGGACGAAAGGATGGAAAAGATGTTTACAGAATGACGTTTTCCCTGAGGCTCCCCGAGTTCATGGCAGGAGACATAGTCGAGCTTAAGGGCAAGGTCATCGAGATTAAGCGATTCTCAAAGAGCGTCACCGGCACGGACCTTGTCAAGGGATCCAAGTTCAATTCCCAGCCTGATGACATGAAAGGCGCTACACTTATAGCAAAGAGGAGCACCGCTAAAAAGGCAGTGGTCGTTTCGATAGAAAAAGATGATCTGATGCTGCTGGACCCCGATACTTACGAGACTGTAACAGTTAAGATGCCGTTGCTGTTCAGCGCAGCAGAAGGTGACGAGGTTCCTGTGATCAAGGCAAGCATCGGCCTTGTGGCACTGCCTGACGAAACATCAAGGAAAAACGATATCTGAGTGACGACTTATATGAAAAACGTACTGGTGATCGGATTCAGTACCCGCAACGTTGTCTGCTCGGGATGCCGTGCAGGTTACAATATGTTTGCAATTGATGCTTTCTGTGATCAGGATATGCTGGAATGTGCAAGCGCGGCAAAGAAACTTGAAACCGAAGGGCGCTTTAACAGCAAGTGTGTTGAACCCGCAATGCTGTCGGAAATGATCGAAAGCTTTGGCGTGGATTTCGATGCGATCATACCCGCATCCGGATTTGAGACACTGGAACTGCCTGGAAGCAGGTTTCCCGTGCTGCACAATGATCCTTCGGCAATGAAGCAGGTTTCAGATAAATCCAGGTTCGCAAAACTCCTTGGAACTATAGGGTTGCCCCATCCGAGAACTTACTCCTACGGGGAGATCCAGGATGCCCGGTTTCCCTTGATGGTCAAACCTGCATGCGCAGGCGGGGGAATTTTCAACCGTGTGTTATACGACCTTGAAGAGCTGGACAACTACATGCTTTCCCTGGAAGATGCGCAGATATCTCTGAAAAAAGAGGAATTAGTATTCCAGGATTATCTCTCCGGCACGCCTGCAAGTGTCTCTGTCATATCCACGCAGGACAGAACCCGCACCGTAGCGGTGAATGAGCAACTTATCGGGGTCCCCTGGCTTACAGGGCTGCCATTTGCATATTGTGGTAATGTTACACCGTTTATCACCCCATATGCCAGCCAAATGGAAAATATAGCTGAAGAGCTAATATATCAGCTTGGGCTTATAGGGTCCATCGGAGTGGATTTCATTATTACGGATAATGGCCCCGTTGTAATAGAGGTGAATGCCAGGTTCCAGGGAAGCATGGATACAGTGGAACTTGCAACCGGCTCCAATATATTTAAGGAGCATATGCAGGCCTTTGAAGGCAGCATTGATCATGAAAGGGCCAGTAAGCCTGTTTACAGGCAGTATGCAGCCCGGGCAGTGATGTACGCAGATCAGAGAAGAGTCATTACAGAACATGCCATGGCAGGGATACTTGCAAAGCGAACCGCGGACGTCCCAAACAGAGAAGATATTGTAGGAGAGAATGAACCGATAACATCAGTAATATCCACAGGCTCAACCCGAAAGAAAGTAATGGGTGAGATAGAACAAAGCGTCATGTTTATACGTGAACGTTTAAATTTACATTAGTCCCGAAAACATGTTTTGGGAAGGTAATACACTCATGTACAAAGTTTGCAACACAGGCTTTTACCAAAACTTAATATTGTAATACTTAGATAAGCATACATTTCACGAGGTGAATGTTTTTTGATAGATCTGAATAATCCAGTTATCAGGGGATATCTTATCCGGCTGGTGGGCGAAGAAGGGCTGGAAATGATAAGGAAGATGCCCGAGGGAGAGGTTACGGATGAACAGATTGCACAGGCGACAGGAATACTTCTTAATATCGTGCGCCGCACACTCTTCATTCTCAATGAGAACAAGTTGGCAGCATGCAGGCGGGAACGCGACTCCAGCAGCGGATGGCTGACATACCTCTGGACGCTGGACATGTCAGATGTCGAGCCCCAGCTCGTGAAAGAGAAAAAGAGGCTTGTCAAGAACCTCAGGTCACGCCTTGCCTTTGAAGAGGATAACGTCTTTTACAACTGCCCCGAAGGATGCACCCGCTTGAAATTCAAAGAAGCTACAGATTGCGAGTTCCTGTGCCCCCTGTGCGGAGAGGACATGATGTTCGAGGATAACCAGATCGTCACCGGCATAATCCATAAAAGGCTTGCGCAATTTGAAAAAGAATGATATGAACTCACGCGCGACAGCTTTGAGGATACTGGAAGATGCCGGATGCAGCAAGAATGTCATAGATCACTGCATCAGTGTTTCCGATCTTGCGGTCGATATTGCAAGGAAGCTGTCCTTAAAAGGAAAGCAACTGAATATAGAGCTTATTGAGATGGGGGGACTGCTGCATGACCTGGGACGGTCCAGGACACACGGCATCGCTCATGCCGTAGCAGGTGCAGTGATCGCCCGGGAACTTGAGCTTGACGAGCGGCTGGTCCAAATAATCAAGAGACATATAGGTGCGGGCATAAGTGTTGAAGAAGCCGTCACTCTTGGACTTCCGGAAGATGACTATATGCCGCGGACGATCGAGGAAAAGATAGTGGCCCACGCGGATAACCTTATAGTCGGAACCAGAAGGATAACCATAGAGGAACGCATTGCCCTGATGAAGGAAAAGAATATCAATATTGAGAGTATCGAGAGGGTAAGAGCGCTTGCCCATGAAATTGGCGTTATGTAAGACACAAGGGATAATTATTTATATAAAAATCACTAAAGGGATGCTGTGCAATAAAATGCATAACACGTTTTTATCATGTTAATTTTCTCATTTTTAGTTAGAGGTATAACTAATGACCGATGATAAGTATTTGAAAGGTACAACCACAGTTGGGATAGTATGCAGTGACGGCGTTGTTCTGGCGACCGAACAGCGTGCAACAATGGGGCATCTTATCGCAAGCAAGACTGCAAAGAAGATCTACCAGATAGACGACTTCGCAGCAATGACAACTGCCGGCTCTGTGGGAGATGCCCAGCAGATAGTCCGTATTATAAGCGTTGAATCGAAGCTGTACAAGATGAGACGCAAAGAATCAATGACTATCAAAGGATTAACAACGATGTTATCAAATCTCCTGAGCGGGCAGCGTTACTATCCTCTGATGGTGCAACTGTTGGTCGGGGGCTATGACAAGCATGGTCCGGAGCTGTATTCAATTGATGCCCTTGGTGGGAACATCGATGAGAAGAGAGTTGTTGCAACTGGTTCCGGTTCACCTATAGCATACGGTGTGCTTGAGGACAGGTATAAGGAGAACATGTCCACCGAGGAAGGTGTGGAACTGGCTGTAAGGGCACTTCACACTGCCATGAAAAGGGATTCTGCATCAGGCGATGGGATAGATGTTGTCGTAATAACGAACAATAATTACACGAGACTCGAATTCGAGGACGTGAAAAAGATTCGGGAGCTGCTTAACTGACGCTGCCTGATCTTTATTATTAAAAAAATTAAATAATGTTAAATAATGTAATTTTTAAAAATTACACTTTTACAATTCAATTTTTTACTTTTTTACAGGAAGGCTGTTTTAATGGCGGTAGAAGAAGTACTATCTGATCTTAAGAAGAAAATCGAAGAGAAGTTGCCAAGCGGCACGACTATTTCTAGTGTTGAATTTGAAGGTCCGCAACTTGTTGTTTACACTGAAGAACCAAAGAAATTCGCTGATAACGGCAATATTGTAAGGAACCTGGCAAAAGTGCTCAGGACACGCATTGTAGTGCGCCCTGATCCCAGAGTGCTGATGCCGCCGGAGGAGTCCATACAGAAGATCGCTGAGACTGTTCCGGAAGAAGCTATGATATCCAACTATCATTTTGATCCGGATGTCGGCGAAGTTATAATCGAGGCTGAAAAACCCGGTCTTGTCATAGGAAAACATGGTGAGACCCTTCGGGAGATCACCAAGAAGATTGGCTGGACGCCAAAAGTTGTCAGGGCACCGCCAATCAAGTCACGGACCGTGAAGAACATCCGTGAGTTCATGCGCACTAACCATAAGGAAAGAAAAGATATCCTCAAGGCTGTGGGAAGGAAGATACACAGAGGATGCACTTCCAAGGACCACTGGGTAAGGATAACGTCCCTCGGCGGAGCAAAGGAAGTTGGACGCAGTTGTTTTATTATCTCAACACCCGAATCGAGGATCATGATAGACTGCGGTGTCAATGTGGCTTCTGACGAGAACATGACACCTTATCTCTACGTTCCCGAGGCTTTCCCGATAAACCAGATAGACGCAGTTGTACTGACACACGCCCACCTGGATCACCAGGGTCTTGTGCCGTTGCTGTATAAGTATGGGTTCGAGGGCCCTATTTACTGCACCCCTCCCACACGTGACCTTATGGCACTGCTGCAGCTGGACTACATAGACGTTGCTGCAAAAGAAGGCAAGAGACCTCCATACTCCTCGGCTGATGTAAGAGAGGGCCTAAAGCACACTATCGTGCTCGACTACGAAGAAGTGACCGACATTGCGCCGGACGTCAAGCTGACCTTCCATAACGCCGGGCATATTATCGGATCAGCCGTGTCCCACTTCCACATCGGTGACGGGCTGCACAACGTAGTCTTTACGGGCGATTTCAAATACGAAAAGACAAGGCTGTTCGACGCTGCTGTCAATAAGTTCCCCCGTGTGGAAAGCGTGGTAATGGAATCAACCTACGGAGGCGCAACTGCCCTGCAGCCATCCCTTCAGGAGGCTGAGACAAACCTGAAGAATGTGATCAATACCACCCTGAGCAGGAACGGGGTAGTGCTCATTCCCGCATTTGCTGTGGGAAGGAGCCAAGAGGTAATGATAGTCCTTGAGGATGCAATACGCAAAGGTGAAATACCCAACGTTCCCGTCTATCTTGACGGCATGATATGGGAAGCAACGGCTATTCACGCCACATACCCTGAATATCTCAACAGTGACCTGCGAAAGCTTATCTTCCAGAAGGGAGAGAACCCGTTCCTGGCAGAATGCTTCATACCTGTAGACTCAAACGAACTGCGCCAGAAGATCCTTGAAGAGCCGCAACCCTGTGTGATACTGGCCACTTCAGGCATGATGAATGCCGGCCCGGTCATTGAATATTTCAAGAAGTTTGCGGGCGA
>Ga0209347_1005534_pt1 | contig 11917 bp, 7 predicted proteins | sample AutmiccommuBRH23_FD_187382 | JGI IMG/M metagenome (GOLD analysis project Ga0209347, IMG submission 187382) | Deep subsurface microbial communities from Mt. Terri, Switzerland - Autotrophic microbial communities BRH/23 (SPAdes) (version 2) | ecosystem: Environmental > Aquatic > Deep subsurface >...
TCCTCGACGTCATTCGCAGCGGTGGTGCCGCCGAATATGAGAAGATCCTGGCGAACGATCTCGATCGCGCCGCGCTCTTTGCACGATTCGAGGATTTTGGCCGCTTCTGCGAAGCCTATGACTGCCCACTGGATCTCGAAGGACGCTATTCGACCAACCTGCACGTGGAACTGGCGCCGGGTCGCGCAATCCGCTTTGTCCGCATGAACTCCTCCCTGCTCTGCACTGGCGACGAAACCGACGCCGAGCCCGAACTCATGGTCGGCGCGCGACAGTTCACGGTCGCGCGCGTCGCGGGCGAGGAGACAATCGTACTGCTCCACCATCCCCTGAACTGGTTTAAGGACAACGAGGACGCAACTCGGTACTTGCAGAGCCGCGTGCGCGTCCTCATCTCCGGCCACGAACATGACCCGAAGGTTCGTGTCGAGCCCGTCGAGACCGGAAGCGACCTCCTGATGCTCGCAGCAGGCGCGACAGTGCCATTCAAGTCCAATGATACCTACACGTTCACCTATAACATTATCGAGTTCGATTGGGACGCCAGTGAGGACGCGCTCGCGGTGACTATTCACCCGCGCGCCTGGAACCCTAGGCGCACCTGCTTTGAAGCCGACGAAAAGCGCTTGGGAGGCAAGAACCCTCGCTTTGTGCTCGGCTCGCCCAATTTTCGCAAAGGTGTGCCTATTAAAGCCGAGTGCGCATCGGCAGCCGAACAGGACGAGGAGCCGGAACCGATCGTCGAAGTCGTCGCGGCCCTTGATAGCGAAAGGGAGCCAGCGGTGCCTCCTGAAGCCGAAGGATATCGCCTTGTTCTGCTTCGCTTCTTTCGCGACCTCGCCGAAGGCGAGCGCCTGAAGATTCTCGTTCAGCTCGGCGCCGTCGATAGTGACACGGACGAGCGGATGACTCAGGCCGTCGAACGTCAAATGCTCGACTGGTTGGTTCGCGAAGGTCGCATCGCGGAGGTCGAACTGATGATCGACGCGCTTATAGCTAATCGAAGGGAGGGGGAGAGCGGATGAACATGCTTGCCAGCCATATGCGGATCACCGGGCTGCAGGTGAGCAATGAGGACGTCGATTCGCGCAGAGCCGCGGTGGCGAGCCTCAAGACTGCCTGGGGAAAGATTGGCAAAGTCGATGCCATAATTGCAAAGGTAGCCGATGTAGCGCATGCGCTCGGTGGCGACGGCACGCCCTCCCCCGCGCTTGGGGAAGAGATCCAGACAGCGGTGCAGAAGAGGGCGTCAGCGTTCCTGTACACTGATCGACCGCTTGATGTCGGTATCGTCGCCGGCATGGCGGCGGTCGAATTACTGTCCGGCACACCCGATCAATCGGGTTGGCTCATCGCCGATGTCTGGGCCGCCGCGCTCTGGTCGGCACTCGGCTTTCAACCCGCGTTGGAGGACGAAAAACGGGAGGCGCTGCGCACCGCAGTGCTCGATAAGGCGCGCGTCCGCAGCATCACCGGCGCCGAGACGGCACGCACACGCAATGCAGTGCCTGACGTGGGGGTGGCCGCGCTCGCAGCCGGCGCTGAAGCCGAGTTCGGCGAAGCAATCAAGACGGCGATCACCCCGACCATCGACGCGCTTCGACGCAACGCCGCACTCGATCGCGAGGAACTCGATTTCCTGTGGTGGGCGCAGCTTCACCGCAGCCGCCTGCTCAATCGTCCGCTCGCCAGCATCGACGAGCCGACACGGCTCGTCGCCGCGGGTATCGAAGGGGCCAAACTGTTGCGTCGCATGCCCAGCGACGTCCACCGCGAAATTGTGCTGCGCACCGTCCACACTAATCCCGAGCTCGATCTTGCAGAGCTACTCGCCGCACTCGGCGACGACCGCCCGACTCTTGCCGGCAACGGCGAGCAAAGCCTGCCCCCTGGGTCATCAACCATTTTTCCGCTGATCCACGCTATGATGACGGAGGCGGCCGACGCGCCGGGTGCATTGGTCAAACGCAGCACCGAGGAATGGGGATCACGTGCGCTGCTGGAAGCGGCGCTCCTTCACTTGCGCGCGACGGGGCCCGGCAAGCTATGAGCGTCGGCTGCCGCTATGAGGGATGCACGGTCGCAGACACTGGGCGTTGCGCACTTGAGCGCGATCCGACGGAATGTGCCAACCGGATCGGTAACGCACCTGCGGACGAGACGCCCATGTCGCTAGCGGATGATACTGACACCTTGGCGATCGGCGCGCCTGTGCTTGAAGCTCCTACCGAAGTTCCAAGCTTCCCGCCGAGTAGGACCCTCGGACCAGAGGCCATCGCAACCATGATGGCGAAGCGATACATGACCGTGGTCGGCATCCTCGGCGACCCCGAATCTGGCAAGACCGCCTGCCTCGCCAGTCTGTACCTGCTCGTCTCGAACGCAGTCCTCGACGGCTGGGCGTTCGGTGACAGCCACAGCCTGATGGCGTTCGAAGAGATCGCGCGCGGCGCACGCCATTGGAACGAGGGTCAGCCACCCGAGCAGATGACGCTACATACTGAGATGGCCGACGAGCGGCGCCCAGGCTTCCTCCACCTTCGTCTGCGCCGCCGGGCAGATGGCCGCCGCATCGACCTGGCGCTGCCCGATCTCCCGGGAGAATGGACCAAGACGCTGATCCGCTCGGCCCGCTCGGATCGCCTCGAGTTCCTGAAATCGGCCGATGTCGTCTGGCTCGTTGTCGATGGCCGCATGCTCGCCGACCGTGAGAAGCGCCAAGGCACGATCACCCGCCTGGGTCAGCTCGCCGGGCGGCTTCACGCGCTGGTCGATGGGGAAATGCCGCACGTTCTGCTGGTCGTCACCCATCACGACCTCACAGCACTGGATGATACTGTGCTCGGCCGCGTCCGGGCTGAATTCGACAAGCACGGCGTCGGGTTTGAGGTCGTCCCGGTTGCACCATTCTCCGATAAGGCGGACATCCGCGCCGGCTTCGGCCTAGCATCCTTGATAGATGCCAGCGTTGGACGATCGCGCCGCTCTCCGCCATTCTGGCCGGTGACAACGCCAGCGGGAGGCAAGCGGTCCTTCCTGACCTACAGGCGAGATCAATGAACGCACGATCGGTGATCCTCTTGGGAGGCCCGGACTCGGGCAAAACCAACTATGTCGGGCGCCTCTGGCCAGCTCTCGACGCCAAGACTGGTAGCCTCGTGGCGGCAACGCAGCCACACGATATCGGCTTCGTCCTTGATACCGCCGAGCACCTCTTCCAAGGGCATTTCGCGCCGCGCACCGAACACGCCGAGGATCGTCGTGACTTCGAGGTGATCGTCCGCCCCGCCGCAGGTGGAGACGAAACGGCAATCGTCATTCCCGATATTTCTGGTGAACTCTGGCGCAAGGCGGTGGTTGAATCGGAGATTTCCCAAACCTGGATGGACGAGTTGCGCCGTGCTGATGGCGCGCTCCTATTCGTCCGCGTCGGCTCTGATCAGCATGTACAACCGCTCGACTGGGTCACATCGCGTAAGTTGCTGGCCAGATTCGGCCAGGATGAAGATCGCGGCAAGCTTCCGACCCAAGTCATGTTGTGCGAGCTGATCCGCTATCTCGAACTGACCATGGCCTCGCGACCCGATGGCGGAAAGCCCCGTCTTTCTGTGGTGGTCTCGGCTTGGGACCGCGTCGATCCGGCGACCTTTGACCAGGGCCCGAGCGCCTACCTCGCAACTGATTATCCACTCTTCGCGGGGCGGCTCGAGGATTGCGAGGGCCTCGACGTACAGACCTTCGGCTTGAGCGTCGTTGGGGGTGACCTCAAGGACGATCCCGAATTTCGCGACCGCTTCCTAGATGGCGGGCTCGATCAGCACGGCTGGGTTGTTGTCCGTGATCCAGACAATGGGCGCTGGACGCGGCAACCTGACATCACTTTGCCGATCGCCTGGCTGGTCTCGTGAAGAGATGGCCGTGATCTCCGTCGAAACCCAGATTCATGGCTATCGACAGGGCCACCAGCTCATTGCATCGTCGCGGAGCCTGGCCAAGCCCGACCAAGCGGTCATTGATCGCCTGTCGGACGTTGCCGGCCCGCTACGTCCCCGCGAACGCTTCGATCCCTACATCTCCGGATACCCATTGCCATCAGGAGCGTTCTTTGTACTCGCCCGGACTTGGCAGGATCTCTCCGTGCCACGCGCCGGCTGCGTGCGCACATATAGCCTGCTCATCCCCATGTCTTCGTGGGAAGCCGCGCGCGCTCTCCAACCCTTCCTCGACCTCCTAGACCCGACAGTCTGGCCCTCTGAGGCAAACACGCTTTCCGTTCAAGACACGGCGCCGATGCCCCTGCCGGAGGCGCCGCCCTTCCGTGCCAATGAACTGCTTGAAGCAATCTTCCTCGAAGACCCCAAACCTGTGGCGCTGTTCGATGCGCCAGAGCCTGAGTTGATCGCCACACGGTTGCTCACCGCGCTTTGGCCAACGCTACGCCGACGTTTCGCGTTGTCGACCTTCGCGCTGTCGCCGCGCAAGATCGAAGGCCGCGGCTTCGACCTCGTCTTCGCTCCCAAAGATGCCCGCTCGAAATTCGCCGACTGGCCAGGGCGCCGAATCGACGCCCAAGCGGGACAAGGGCCGCGTCACCGGTGGACCGGCGAGATTGTCGAACGCGTCTTCCACGCGCCGGTTCCCTGGTTGCTGACAGAGGCCGAATTAGCGGCGGTCAGCTCCGGAGAAAGCGCGACACCCGCAGCACTGCGTATCGCGTTGCTATGGGATGAGTTGCTCATCAAGCTCGCACAGTCACCGTCAGCTGCGCTCGGACTGCTGGACATTGCCAATTCCAAGATGCAGTCCAATTCGAAGGTCGTGCAGGCCTTGCAACCGGCATTGGCGGACGCCGCACAACGAGCAGCATCGTCAATGCCGCCTCCCGAAGCGTGGGACCTTATCGGCGCGATGGTTCGCAAAATGTACGGGACGGACCTCGATAGCGCTTTTCCTGCGGTCGCTAGCGCCTCAGCGGCGCTTGCCGGTAAGGCCCCTGTCGAGGCAATTGCTCTTCTCGACCAAAGTGACAACGTCGGTGCCGTGGAGAGGCTCGCACCCGCGATCGCCGCCGGGCTTGCCGGCCATTTTGGCCCGGCCGCCGAAACGGCCATAAGCGCATCCAAGCCAATCACGCTCGCGCGCCTCATCGCTGCGGATCGAAACTTTGCACAGGCGGCCGTCGCTCGCACGCCGATCGTTGAACGTCTCGCCACCAGCTTGGGAGAATTAGACACCGCAACGTTTGCTGCAGTTCGCGATGCCGTGCTCGATTTTGTCATCACCGATGAGCAGATCAATGTTGCACGGCCGTTGATAGGTTCGCTGGACAAGGTCGGACTGCTGACCAAAACACGGCGTTTGGCTGATGCGAACGCGTTTAGCGCCGAGAGCTTCCTGCCACTGCTAGCCGCCCGCGCCCGCGACACATCCGCCACTGGCGACATGCGCGAGACGCTTCTGGCCCTGCCCCCGTCACCGGGCCGCGATCAGCTTCTCGGCTTGACGCTTCAGCCAGTCGCCGAAGACGCCGAGTGGCTTCTCAATGAACCGCGCCTCGGCAAAGATCTTGCGCGGAGCCTCCTGTACACTCTGATGCGCGCCGCCGATTTGGAATCGTTCCGTGGCGTCCTGGCACAGGCCGATCTCGCGCCTTCGCTTGTCGAGAGTTTCGCCGAGGGCGCCTACGATCTCCTAGGACGCGCGGTATATGAGGCGCAGCTCACGCTCGACCTATTTGTCACGGCTGCCCTGCGCCTGTTGCCAATAGCGTCTATTGACGAACGTCCTGGTCTCGCCAAGCACGCACTCGACCGTTGCCTGCGCGACCATTTTCCCGGGGATGAGACAGCGATACTCGCCGTGTTCATGGAGGCGCTCGGCGATCAGCTCGACGGCGCCTGGGCGGCTCGCCGTGGCCTTGAGCGTGGCGTCGTGGCATCGGTCGCCTCTCGCAATATGGAGGCATTTAACCAAGCTAGGCAATTCGCACGGCAGCGCATCCTCGAGGCCGTGTTCGAGATTGCGCAAACGCTGGCCGAGCGATCGTCGATCGATCTAAATGAAGCTGCAGCCAATGCCTGCGCCCGCCTATTTTGGGACGCACAGTCAATCAATCAGGGCGGTCTGGTACGCGGCGCGGGGAGGTTGTTACCAAGTCTCCTCCGTGCGGGCCATGCACCAATCTCGGCGTTGATCGCATCCACCTTTCCGCTCGTCTACCGCGAACTAGCCAAGGAGGACGACGACGTCCCAGACATCCTGAAATTCGTACCCTTCTTCGATTGGGATCGCTGCAAAACGGCCCGACGCGAACTTGTCGATGCGTTTATGGCTTCGCCTGCCTGGCGGCCACGCGACCTTGCTCTTACGGCATGTCGGGCGACTGATGTTGGTAAAATCCTTAGGCGGGCCGGCAAGGCCTATGAAGGGGAGGCGTATATCAACCGCCTGTCGACCGACCTCGGCGAGCTGCCAGGGCCCTGTCGAGAGAAAGTCCAAAGCACAATCGCGCAGATCCGCACCGACTGGGCATCAAAGTACGATTGGCGAGATTAAGACACTCTAATGTATTAACAAATAATCCGACGATTAAATCAATAATATTTCGCACTTATCAGGAATGATGCGGGGTAAATAGCAAATTTTGAACAAAGATAGATGCCGCCGGTCGCGTCGTCAGTGTTCAACTTCTCAAAGGCCGCGTCGAGCGATGCTGTACCGTCCAATCCCCCGGCTGCGTTTCTGAACGATGCCCGACCGGATGTCCGGCGAGAAACAGCGCATTGCTGCGAGTAGGCTGCAAAAGCTTGCTGCTTGCGCGGCGCCTCCCTTCGATTAGGCAGATGCCCTTGCTTCCAAATGTTCATCGAATGTTCTAAATTGGCCTCACCATGTCGAAGCTCCTCACTCCGAACCAGATCATCGGCGAAGTTGGCGAGAATGCCGTCCGCGGCCGTTTCCTCTCGATTGGGTTTCAGTTCGACGGCCGGTCTCGGCTCGAAGCGGGCGTGGATGGCATCGCAGAGGTTATGGAAAATGGGCGTCCGCTCGCCAAGATGATCGCTGTTCAAGTCAAGTCCACTGAGAATAGCCGATACACGTCGGAAACCGACGAGGGTTTCACCTACCTGCTTCGTCCACAGGATCTCGAATACTGGAAGGGATCCAACCTCCCCGTGATCGTCGTTTTCTATCGCCAGTCCGACAACAGCTTTTACTGGAAGGAGGTCTCGCGCGACAGGGATCAAAACGAGCGACGGCTCCAGATCGACAAGGCTCGGGACGCTCTGGACAATGGTTCCGCCAACAGACTTGCCGGCCTTACTGTGCCGAAGGCAGGTTTCGGTTACTATGTCCCCGCTCTCGGCGGCGGCGAAGAGGCGCTGGTCAATATCTTGCCGATCATGTTGCCCGGCGAAATTTTCGTCGCTTCAACGCCTTATGACGGCAAGCGCGCTGCCGCCATTCTCCTCGAAGACGACGAGCCAGCGCGGTTCGACTGGACTATAGCAGGCGGGACCTTCTGGTCGTTTCACGACCCGCGCACCAGTTGCTGCAGAAAGATCGTGGACCTCGATCAGGTCGATGCCATCGACACCGCGGACCTCGCCTTTCATGACGATTTCGACGAGCAGAATCGTTTCATACACCTGTTGCGACAGGCGCTCCGCCACCAAACGCGCGCCGATCTCAACTGGAGCAAGGATCGTAAGATCCTGTATTTTCGGGCTCTTGAGCAGAATCTTCCGCGCAACTTCGCCTATGATTCGGCCAAGAAGCGGACGGACGCCGACGTCGTTATGGTCTCACGCAACGACAAGGATGGGGGCCGGGTGTCTTTCGTTCGCCACCATGCCTTTGCCCCCCGCTTCGAACGTCTTGGCGACACGTGGTATCTGATCGTCTCCCCAGACTACCATTTTACTACGAATGGCTTTACCCCGCACTCCTACCCCGGCGCACTGCTCGCCGGCAAGAAGCGACTGGACAAGAGTGCTGCATTGCGCGGCCAAGTGATCATGTGGCACCGGTTTCTGACCGAGGCTGATCGAGCCGCAGCCCGCGACGCGAGTGGTCTTTTCGGCGTTCAGACCGTCGCCGAGCCTCGGTTGCGCTTCGGCGAGCCTCCCAGCGTCCAGTTGGAGACCCGCGTGCCCGAAGATGGATGGGGTGGTGGCAAAAAGAAGGTCGAGATGGCCGACGAAACCGGGAGCTTGTTTGAATGAGCAACTTCGACACCCGGATCTTTGCCGAACCGGAATTGGAGTTTGGAGATCGCCACCACCATCCTGATCCGCGGCTCGGCCTTCTGGAGGCTGGCCCTCTTCAGACCTATGTCGGAGATGTCATAAAGATCGGTGTGGTCGGCAGCGCCAAAACGATTGAGGATGCACGCAAATTTCTGGAAACTGCCTCAAGTGGGATCGACGGGAAGTCCGACAAACATCCAAACATGCATCCAGCCTTCCCCGGGCTTGGCAATCTGAGCCCTTATCGCTGCCGCTTCGAGGTTGAAGACGGCGCTACCGCCGCCCTGTCGCAAAGCAAGCTCGACAAGATCGCCAGAGAGCCCAACCACCTTCGCGCGGTCGAGATGGCGGTTGACGAGATTGTTGCGGAATTGCGCTCGCTCGAAGAGGGTGGCCATCGCCCGGACGTCGCGATCATCGCTCTTCCTGTCCGCCTGCTCGAACGCGTGTGGAATGCAAAAGTCGATGCGAGCGGATCTCTGGAGAAAGATGACAGCAGCGGCACCGATGCCCCCAACTTCCGCGGCATGCTGAAGGCGCGTGCGATGGGGCTCAACTTCCCGATTCAGATCGTTTGGGAGGATGTGCTCGACGACAAGGTCGCGATCCCACAGAAAGTCAAAGAAAGCAGCGCACGCAAGATCCAGGACCTCGCAGGCCGCAGCTGGAACCTGCTGACGACCCTTTATTATAAGGGCAGCGGACGCATCCCTTGGCGCCGCATGCCCAAGGAAGGTGAATTCACCGCATGCTATATCGGCATCAGCTTCTATCGCGAAGCGAACGGTCAGCAACTCTTCACCAGCGCGGCTCAGATGTTCGATGAACGAGGACGTGGGTTTGTTCTGAAGGGCAAGCGCGCCCATACTGAAAGCCGCGGACGGCATCCATACATGACACGGGAGGATGCACGCGAGATCGTGGAGAATGTACTCGCAGCCTATAAGACGCACCATAAAACACTACCGGCGCGTGTGATCGTGCTGAAGACCTCCCGTTTCAAGGATGAAGAAGCTGATGGCATCGTCGAGGCGCTCGACGCGGCCGGCACAGAGCTCCGAGACCTTGTTTGGGTGCAGGAATCCTACGCGGTGAAACTCCTTCGCGATGGAAATTACCCAGTCTTACGCGGCACCTTCGTCGAATTAGGCGGCAACGGCCTCCTCTACACGAATGGAAGCATGCCCTATTACGGCACCTATCCAGGCATGTATGATCCTCGGCCATTGTTGCTGTGCCCCCACCGTTCCTGCGACAGCACGGTGGCGCAACTGGCTGAGGAGGTATTCTCACTCACTAAGATCAACTGGAACTCCACCCAAATGAATCAACGCCTACCAATCCCGATACGTGCCGCACGAATGGTGGGGGAGGTACTAAAGTATATGTCTGATGGCCAGATCGAAAGCACCGATTATCGAAAGTACATCTAGGGAGATGAGTGTGGCCGTTCTCAACTCCTGAAGCAAATTTGACCTCAATCGCCTTAGGATTATGCCTCCAGACACCTCTCATTGGGCCAGGCGGCTATTCGAAGTCGGGATCATCCGCCACCACCTACCCTTCCGGCTCCAGCGGCTGAAGCGACGGAAGACGCTGTTCTATTCTCCAAATAGCTCGGGCAGATCGCGCCTAGGCGAGCCGGTGCGCACGATCCAAAGCACAGCCTCCACAAACGTCCGATTGTCCCGGCCCGAAGAGCCGCGCGTCCGCTCATGGCCAATGATAGGGTCTAAAGTGCTCAATCGTCCTGCTACCTTCACGATCACCAATCAGGCCCCGCACCCGGCTTGGGGCGGATAGCAAGATTCAGATCTCAGATGCGATATCCGTGAAGATGCTCACATGCCGATCGTTGAACTCCTTCATTGCCTGAATGTTTGAACGGCTATCCCGGCTTGCTTTGGCACATGTGCGGACAATATCGCGATACAGCGCCGATCGTATGGGCTTCGCGCCCTGGAAATTGATGAAGAGGTCCTGCGACAGTTTCGTATCAACGCCGGATCCGCGCGCTACAAGCATGATGTTCGGCGCGCCTCCATACGCCTGAAACACCAAATATCGCCAACTCGGATCCGGCAGGCCGTCGGCGGGGAGCGCCTCGATCGAGAAGACGAGGTCGCCACCATGCGACAGGAACTCATACGCTTCCTTTGCGGCGTTCGACGTCCTGGCGATCAGAACGCATGGGGCACAGCTTTCGTAAGTCCGGAAACGGGGATCCAGCTCGAGACCCAGGAAGGTCACACAGTCGGTCGCGCTGTTGGTGGTCCAGAGCCGCCTTGCGATCGAGAAACCATTCCAGCGAGCGCGCGGTCGAACCGATGCAGCGGCTCAGCTCGCCGGGTGAGGTCGGCCAGCATCGCACCAATGCCCGGGCGGCTTCCGGAAGATCGTCCGTTTCGTGATCCGTGAAAATGGTCTCCTCGAGCTCGTCGTCATCCGCGATCGGAGGCGTTGTGAGCAGCCATACGGCGCCGTCGAGGGTATCCTTGTGGAAATACCGCCGCCCGGCTGGCGCCACCCCCTTCTCCCAGGCATGGAGCCATGCCCCTGGGCGCCAATCGATCTCATCGCCCGGTGGCAGATCGACCGCGCGAGCCGGCAGGTTCCTCCACCATTCCATTCTGGTATTCGCCCGTGACGGTGGGGTCTGGAAAGAATGATTGTGGCAGTCCGTGGCGCAGTGGTTCGGTTGGTCCAGCGTCGTGCTCGGAGTCGCCTGTCTGCGCGGCAGGCTCGCCCACATTGCATCCTCCTGACACCGCCGCACGGAAGCCGAGAACGCCTTGTCGCTCGCCTCCGCGACGACGAGCCGGACGTCGGACGCGGCCAGCGTTTGGAGCAACGCCGTCGCAGATGCGGCGAGATGGCGGCTCACCTTCAGTACATCCGGGCGACCGCGCAGGCCGTCGGCTCGTGCCCATGCCTTCCCGAGAACACTCACGATCGATGCAGGATTGTCGACCGGTGTGAGCATGACCCAGCGAAGCGAGCTCCCTGGAACCGAAAGCCCGTAGAGAAGCAAGGGGGACAGGTCATAAGCGGCCAGGTCCTCCCGGGAAGCGGCTTCCCGGACGAAGACAACGCCATATTCCCGATGCAGGAAGACATGCTTTGCCGTCGCGACAACGAGGTGATGCTCGCGCACGCTCATGGGGCCGTCGTCGTGTTCGTCAACAATGGTCATCCGTTCGCGCCTGATCCGTCATCGATCTCATAAGGCTCATCAGCAGTGACGTCGTCTGCGTCCAGGCCTTCCTCATCTTCCTCGCCCGTCGTGAGTCCCAGCGGCATATCATGGGCCAGCAGCCTATCCTTGCTGAGCAGGCCGGCATCCTCGAGCGCCTCCATGTCGGGCAGGTCGCGCAACGTGTCGAGCCCGAAATGCTCCAGAAACCCCTTCGTCGTGACATAGGTGTAGGGCGCGCCCGGCTGCGGGCTGCGCGGGCCGGCGGCGATGAAGCCGAGCGAGCGCAGATAGCCGATCGTGTCGCGGCTGACCTGCTTGCCGATCATGTCGCCGAGCTCGCCACGCGTCACCGGTTGGTGATAAGCGATGCAGGCCAGCACCAGCATCTCGGCCTGGGAGAGCTGGATCGGTGCCGGCTCGGAGCCGAACGCGGCGCAGACGGCCTCGGCGTAGCGCGGCCTCGTGCGCAGCT
>Ga0209347_1005537_pt1 | contig 11912 bp, 19 predicted proteins | sample AutmiccommuBRH23_FD_187382 | JGI IMG/M metagenome (GOLD analysis project Ga0209347, IMG submission 187382) | Deep subsurface microbial communities from Mt. Terri, Switzerland - Autotrophic microbial communities BRH/23 (SPAdes) (version 2) | ecosystem: Environmental > Aquatic > Deep subsurface >...
GCTAAGGCTCGAGACAGTCCTTCATGCACCGCCCGGTAGCCATTCGCTCCGCCATACACGGCACAAATTTCCTCAAGGTCAGACATTGCATCCTCGCTGATGATGATTAAGCCCAAGACTCTGCCATCTTCCGGACGCCGTATCATCCCAAAAAACGGTCATTCGGATTTTGATGGAAACTGTCCTCGGATGAACAGCCAGCACCCGGATTATCGCGTGTAACGTGAGAGCGGCGAGCCCGGTGAAGACCATCGGGGCAAAGCTCACTGCTGCGGTGTTTTTGCCTGCTAACGTCTTGCTGATTTCCTTGTTGCCTACTCGGACTTGCTACCAATCATCCAAAGTGACCATCCGCTGGGGTTGCCGATGCGGTTCACCGTGTATTTCCGAAAGAACTCCACGCTGGACTCGCACTGGGTCTGCACCATAAAGAAGCGAATCTGGCATTCCGAACCTTGGTCCTGAAACTCCGGCCCTGGCACGTTAATGTCTTGTAGAGCGGTTGCTGCGTGAAGCAACTTGTCGAAGGAATCCAGCGATCTGTTTAGGAGCAGATCGCGCCAAGTCCCCTCGTGATGAATCTGGCCAGCGTAGGTGAACCGCTTCCCCCCAATCTCCTTTTGATGCAAATGCCCCCAGCAAAGGAGCAGGGTATCCGAACCAGTGATCGCTTTTGCGCTCTCCAGCATCACTCGACGGACCTCATCTGCCATCTGGTCATGATGATCTAGCGGCGTGTAAGCAAGGCTGGTCAGAAAGACAGGCACCTTTTCGCTATCGGATATTTCAGGACTACACGGCATGAAGAACGATGGAGCACCGTATTCATATTCTTCGACATAGGTATCCTCGATCAGATCGAAGCCCATATCGCTGTAGAAGTCCCAGAAAACCCCCGGTTCAACCGGATGAGAAATGCGCAGACGGTCAGTTAAGTTATCCAGATTTAAGCCTTCGAGGCCCGGAGCATCACCTAGCAAATCTTTGAGCATGGCATCTGCTACCCGAGGATCATCAAAGCCCGGCACATAGAGACTCAAACCATCTTCTTCCGGCGGGGAATGTAAGGTACTCCGGTCGATGGATATGGCCTTGGGCACCTTGGCGCTGGAAGGACTGAGGTTAGCGGCCAGATGGATGGCCATCGATGGGTTGATAGCATAAACATCAACCATCACATCGATGTAGCTATCCCGTCGAGCCATCAACTCGGGCACTTCTAGTTGCTCGTCTGGAGCACTGGGCTGCCTGCTCCCTATCGCGTTGGTAACTGCATCCCAAGTTCGGAAACCGCACAGGTTTGCATACATGGCTGCGGCCTCTGCACGCTCGATGCCCAAGCTCTTGCCGCAGGCCTCGACCCATAGGCGAGCCAATTTGTGTTCAGTTGCGATGAATTGCGTCATGACGGGATTCTCCTATTGTTCCAGCTGCACAGGCTTGGGCCGGCGAGAAATCCACTCAAATACCTTGGCTACTACGAGCAGCGCGCATCCGGCATTGAACGCATAGAACGGCCAGCGATCAGCAGCAGGAACGCTCGCAAACATCACCTGGGCAAAAACAGCCAAGCACCCAGCCAATCCGATCACCAATCCTGCACACCGAATCAAGACCGCTGCCTTAGCTAATTGAGTTCCCATGTAATTTCCCTTAGCTCTTGGCGCGGTACTCAGCCCAGCGCCTGCGGTTTTCTTCAGAAGCCCAAACGAAGTTCTAGCCGATTGCATTGGCAGTGGCGAGTTCATCATCACATAGCTCATCCACAACCAGCAGCGGCTGGCTTGACTCAGCAAGGAGAGTCTTTGCTGACGCCAGTCATGCGGGCTCTCTGCCTGGATCGTTGGCTCAACGGGTTCGGTCCTGAGAGAGCTGGTGACAGGGCTATTTCATCAGCTTATCGCCAGTGATCATGAGCTGGTCACGGAAAAGTCCCATTCCACCCACTCAGGCCCTCGCCAACATCGTTCATCACACACAGAAATCCGAATAGCCAAATAACAGAGGCTACACCCGTGGGGGTACGTCGTAGCAGATCACGCCGAAGCTGTTGGGGCTGCGCTAGTCACCGTGGTGCTCACACCTTCGCCACGCCGCTGGCTCAGCATTATAACTCCTCCAAAAACGAGGAATCCGGACCACAGACCACTGACGGCAACCAGGTCCGTTGCGGACAAAACGGTTCCAGCAATTGCCAACGTGGTCGCTAACGCGCACGAGAAGAACATCAGTCCCATCGCGAGAAACGAGACCCGCAGGAAGGATTCCGGAAGGCGGCGCCCTGGGTTGCGCCCCTGTGCCTTCGAGGCCCAAGTGACCATCATTACCATGGCGATGAAGGATACCCAAAGACATCCCATGCCAAACAGCTGAACCGGCTCATCGCCTTGGCGAGAAAGCAGGGTAGTGGTGAATAGCGCGCTGGCGAAGGTATAGATGCCCAAGGCCATGTAGGTGATACGCAGAAGAGATTCGCTCATTGGAGTGCCCCTGATTGATGTTGATTGAGATGGCGTGTTGCTTGGCCTACTCAATTAACGGCATCGCGCGATCTTTCAAGGGTTACCGCGAGAACAACGACTCCGCGGCGGTCGGCGGCCTATTGAGCTGCGCGGAAGTTCGGCACCAGCTTCTCTATAGCCGAGATCAGATCCTCCCGCTTGAAGGGCTTGGACAGATACTCGGTTGCCCCAGCGGCCATCCCCTTCGCCTTATCAAAGATGCCGTCCTTCGACGAGAGGAAAACAATCGGCGTCGTTCGGTATCGTTCATGGCTGCGAACGACTTGCGTCGCCTGGTAACCATCAATGCGCGGCATCATCACATCGATGAAGAAAAAATCCGGTTCAAAGTCGCGCACCTTTGCGATGCAATCGAATCCATCCTCGGCCAGCATCACGACGCATCCAGCCTGAGTCAGAAATTCTTCACCGGTTTTACGAATAGTTTTCGAGTCGTCGACAATCATGACCCTCAAAGGACTAGGGTTTGGCATATCTGATACCTGAGCAAGTGGCTAAAGCTGCGCGGTATCGTTGCCGATCCAAAGGGCAGTCGCCAGCCAAATTGATGCGGGGTTTACGAGCAGTTGCCCCCTGAAGTGACGCCGCCGCTTGACCTTGAAATTCGTGCCCATGCTTTGAGTTGTCATCTTCAGAACGCCAGGTACAGTTTCCGGGTCATCACAGCAGCGCTAATCATGACCCGAAACTCATTGCTCCTCGATCACCAGCGTTTCTCAAAAGGGCAGCCAAACATTACCTTGACCGGCCGCGATATCGCTGCGTTGAAAGCCTTACGCTCACTTGGTGGCCGCATTGCGGTTCCAGCTGACCTTGCGGCCGCACTTGAAGAGGGTTCCGTGGCCTCGCAACAGAATGCGTTGATCGGTGGCCGTCTGATCCGCCGCTTGGAGAGCCTTGGCTTTGTCCGGGAGATCGCTTCGCCTGGTAGCGGATACGAGATTACTGCGATTGGGCAACAGACAGCCAACCAACCAAACTAGAGCAGCGTCACTCTCTGCCCTTAACTCCCACTGATCCGAGCGTTGATCGCATCAATCGCACGGTCAGTCGCACCAGGTTCCGCTCGATCGGCCAACGCCCTTACTCCGCTCAGCGATTGCGTTTCAAGTGCCGCCCTCGCATGACCTCGCGATGCCGCAACCGAGTACCAGCAGTACGCAGTGAACTCCGGATTACTGTCAGGGATTTTCCCCAAAGAAACGTTGAGCGCAAACTCGTACATCGCAGCGACATCACCTTTCAATGCGCGCTCCTTCAGCGAGAACGGCTCGAGGTCGTCGTCTCGCATGGGGGCCGTTACGTGCGCGACGTCGCCAGGTCCTACGGAGAGCAGAGCCTGATAGGCGGCCTCGGCTTGCTCGTCTCCCGAACTGGCCGCGGATTGCAGCAGCTCGAGGCCCTGTTCGAAATCGTCCAGGTTCGGCTCGCGCAGGTTGGCCAAGGCCATTCCATATTCGCGCTGCGCCCGGACGCTTGTTTGCGCAGCCTTATCAAGCAGCAGTCGTCCGTATTCAAGATCCCGGTCGACGCCGGTCCCCATCACATACAGCCATCCAAGCACCCGGGAAGACTCCACGTGCCCCATCCCCATTGCTTGGTTCAGGTAAGCGATGGCGGTATCGGGCGCCTTAGTGACGCCTGCACCATTTAGATAGATGCGGGCCAACTCATAAAGGGCCTCGGGATTGCCACGTCCGCTTGAGATAGAAAGCAGCTCGAGTTGCCCCTGGACATCCCCGGCGGCGCCGATTCGCATCGCCTCGTCGAAAACCTCATCGCCTCTACCGGTGAGCCCCCGGCCAGCTGGATCTTCCATCGATTCCTGCAGCGTATCGACGGGAGCCGACTCTTGCCCAACGGCGAACACAAGCGGGTCAGCGGGAACATCGTGCGTGTCGTCGACGGAGACCCAAATACGAGGCGGGCTGAGCGGGGCGGCGGACGCCCTCACAGGATCAGGGACCGGCGAAGGGGCTGGGCGCACCGCGGGCCTTTCCGGCTCGTCAAAAGGATTGCCATGGAAGTGAGCCGGGGGGGTAGACGCGCATCCACCGGCCAGTGCCAGGCAAACAACCGCCAGAGGAGACAATCGATGGTTCAATTTCAGATTCCTTCTTGCAACGCGCGCCTCGCAGTCCCCCGGAGGCCGGAAGCATCCTCCGCCGACTGAGCGGCTTCACTAGACCTCAGTGCAGTGCGTAATCCAGCTGCGGATAAGATCCTGCTGACCGTCCACGGCAACCAGAAAACCGTAAAAGGTTTCACGATCACCGGTATGAAACCCGAAGCCGATCTGCTCAGCGGCTGACAGGTCCCAGAGCATATTCATGTCTGGCTGGAAGCTGGCCAGGACGTATTGCCCGCTTACGGTTGCCGGCTTGGTGACGCTTGCAATCGGCAAAAATCGATCATTGATCCGCAGACTGTAATGCGCCGTACGGCGCGCGATTTCGCTGTTGTTGTCACCGCCGTCGTACATTGCTGACAGACGAACACTACGGCCGCCAGTGCAGCTCATAATTAGTTTGCCGGTACCGTTGGCCGAGACCTGACGCCCCGCGAGATAGACGCTGCCCTGCCTGCCTTCAATTGCCCACTCGGCCGGGAGAACCCCGTTGTTGACCAGCCTCAGTCTGATCGCATCACTATGCGACAGGAGCTCCATGCTTTTGCGTTCCACTGTCACCATTCGCGCAAACAGCTCGGGGTCTATGCCCATCCTAATCAGGTAAGACGTGATCGCTGCGGACATCAGCTGCGCGACGTCCAGATCTGCCGCGGTTGGCGTCTCCCTGTAAAAACGGTGTATCCCCAGCTGTGAGCTTGGGTCGATAAATCGAAAGGTGCCGCCGGCATACGCCAGCACGCATGCGCTCATACAGCGGCCAATCGCCGGCTGAGCTATGCCTTCTTGGTGACGCCCCACTGCCGTGTTCATTCCCCGGTCGCGGATGATGTCCCCAAGTGCCATGCCGGCTTGCGGCTCTCCGCCCGCTGAGTCCAAATACACGATGGCTCCATCAAGCCTACCGGTAGCACTGAGCGCACGCAGCTGGCTCACTGTGGCATCGCTAAGTTCTCCGGACAGAAAAACCGCCGGTGGGCTTCTCCGGCCGGCGAATGCCTTGGAGTCAACAACCTGGATAGCCGAAGACGCGCAGGTAGGGACCGCTGCAAGAACGGCAGCGGCGAGCATGCATCTGAAAAGCCTGGACATAGCGAGGCTCTAAAGATCGAGCTTGCGGTAGATCACGCGACTCTGCGGCAAAGTCTGCACGAGCAAGCCGCCTTCTGTGATTGAGAACTGTGCCAAACGCACGCCTGCGTCCCCGATAGCCGTGACGGTCGAACCTTCACGCTTCCATTCGACCACCTCGACACTCTGCCCCTCTGCCATGATCCTGTCGTCCAGAATGACTGCGAGTCCGACCGGTTGGGGCGCTTCATCCGCGACCTGAATAGACGCCTCGTAAGCCCCGTTCAGGCTACTGTCGTTACAGCCAGCCAATGCGATGAAGGAGAATGCAGCGAGACAGCGGAGGAGATGTGGCATAGGCCTGACTCAAGGGAGGAATGGCCGTAACCTACCCGATCCGCCAGGACATTCCAGTCAAACTGGGCGAACCAATTTCGGAGTGGTGCTGATGCGCCTCGCACGCTTCCGCGCAGGCTCTGGGATATCCTTTATCCCTGCCTTCTTCAGCCTGCGATACTGCTCCCGGCGCGGAGGTGGTGGCATGGGCAGCTCATCTGGGACAGGGATGCCGTCGCGTTCTGCCACCTTCAAGATGAGCGCGTGATAGGCCTCGACATAGCTCTTCTGTCCAATGTAAGACCTGAGCATGGGCTTATCCTGGAGACGATTGCTTCCCCAGTAGGCACGGCCCCCCGCAGTTTTTGAGACGATCAGCGAAATCCCGTTCCAGGGAAGCGATTCGGGCCGCGACCTGAGACTTCCCGGCTGAATACCTAGCTTCGCCTCGGTATTGTCGCGCCACAGCTGCGCTTGCCTAAGCGCTTCATCGATTGAGCCATTGAACTCAGATGCTCTAAAGGATGCGTGATAGCGCTTACCTGCCGCGCCGTGGCCACGCTGGATCATCGGGCGAAAGCCGGTTACCTCGCCGCGCTTGTTCGTGAGCTGCGTAATCCGCCGCATCCGGAAAGCATCGTCTGTTTGCCATCGGGCGGACCGTACGTGCACAGGCGGCACCGTATCAGCCCGCTCAACCTCCTGCTCGCCTGGAGCCAACGGCAGGTAAGCCCGGCGCCTGACATAAACGAGCTAAATGTACCTGGCTGGGTACCGCCCGCATGTTCCATCATCCTCTGGAGAAAAACTTCCCGAATCCATTGCTCAACGCGACTCAGCTAACAAGGTCTCCCTGGAAGGATAGCAGTATGAATTGGCGGCGGCGCGTCCGGGCGTCAGGCGCTTGACTCCGATCAACTATCTTTTGATCCAATACCAAGCAAGGATGTCGCGGTAGATGACGGTGTAGGCTGCTGAGCACCCAATAAAAAACCCCCACAGCCTATAAAGGCTGCAGGGGTTCGTTCTGCGGATAGTCGAATTCAATTCCGCAGCGTCCGCCAGTCAAGACTGGCATTAGGCCGCGGCGCTCATCGCATAGCTAGCCTCGATCTTCGCGAACTCGGCAAGCATCTGCGTGTAGCTAATCTCTCCTGCATTCATCTTCTCGATGAACACAAGCCTTTCACAGCCCTTCAGCCATTCGGCTGTCTTGCTGAGCTTTTCAAGCGTATCTCGCGGTGCCACAACTCGATATCCAGCCTCAAACGCGCGATAAACAACCTCGTCGAGCGTCCGGTAGGTTTGATGGCAAGTCCAACCAATGGAGCGGAATGCCGAATAGCGGTAGCAGCCTGGATGCGACGCATCCGGCAGCACCAATGCCCAGGAATCCCCCGATTCCGTGGCTAACGTCATTCCAACACCGATCTCGTCAAGCTCGGCGTACAGCTTCTGCAGCTTCCCATCCCTCGCCTGCATTTCCCGGAGCAGGCTGTGGTTTGGGCCTAGCAGTTCAATGGCGGATTCCATCTGGTCAAGGATGGCACTGCGGTAGTTTTCCCGTTGCTTCATGGATGCCTCCAGATAACGAGCATCCATGCCAGGGCATGTGATGCCCCGGTAGGGTTTGTATTGGTTTCGTGCAGCGGAAGCCTGGTGGCCTCGCGAATGTTGGAAGATAAGGGCGCACTGCTCAATAGAGCGTGCAGCGGCCTCGTCCGCCGAACCCTCACTGCATTACTAGAAGCTCGACGACTACAACCCTAAAACAAGCGGCTGACAATTGATGCATTCACCCAGGGCCAATATCGCTAGGCTCTTGGCTTGCACCAGTCCAATTCACGATGCGGCAGGTCAAGGAAGCTCACGCTTATGGTACAGCGGGGGCCACACGACAAAGTGCCGTGTTCTGCGCAGTAGTGAAGTGGCGTCGAAAATGGCGATCTGTACAGAGGTACGACTGCCTTTGGCCATCCAATTGGATGGAGGTTGATTTGCTGCGCTTGTACGCGGCGAATCTTTTTGGCCGACTGGAAGATCCGGTCAGCAATTCGACTGTCCAGCAGGATCTACTCACCGGCGGCGCTGAATAGCAGGGCGCCGACAAGCCTCTGAAACAAACAAGCAGTAGCTTTTTCGTAATCAGAGTGCCTTCAACCCTGGGAGGGTCGGGGCTTGGAACGGTGCTTTTGTAACACTCGCTCAGCATGCGCTCAAGTCAAATTATGGTCGGTAATCGCATGCTCGGGGTTTCGCTCTAACAGCCGCCATACCGCCTCGGCGTAGGTGCGGCACATGCAGTGATGCCCTCTAAAGACCGAATGTCATGTGGTCGGAATGACGGGGCCGTGTGCCGCTTCAGCGCAACGCTAGGCCGAAGAGAGTGCTTGTTAGGGGCCGCCTCGCTTAGCCGTTTTCCTGCGCCACCACCCTGCCTCATTCGGTAGAGCGCTGGTGGCACGCGCCTCTTGGTCTGAAGCTTGGCTTGCGTTCGGGCCATTCGCTTAATGGCTTCGAAATACGACCTCGGTCTAGGGGGAAAATCTCTAGGCCGCCAGCCCCTATGGAGGAAGAACTATGTTTGTCCTAAATCAGAACGGTCACTACTTCGAGATCGATACTCAAACCCTCAGTTTTGCCAAGGATGACCTCCAAAATTGTCGCTTCTTCGATGAGGAGACGGCGCTGCTTGAAGCAGTGTGTCTCCAGGACGGCCTTGAGGTTGAGGACATTGAAGGCTCAACCTTCTTCATCACCGTGAGGAACGGCATGCCAGTGATGATCGATGATCGATGCATCACACACAGCATTGCCACGTCCGTTGAGATGTTCGTAAGCCAATTTGCCCTCTAGTGCGTGCGGGCAGCTCACGGCAGCACCGAATGGATTAGGTGCTGCTTTCAGTGTCGGAAAATCTCGCACGGTTTCGGCGTGCAGTTACAACAGCGGTCCTTATCATGGTTCGCCGGACCTAAACGAATCACCGGCCATGCGTGAACACAATCCCCTTCGCCGTCAGCTTCTTCTTGCTGCCCTAGCGGCCCCGGTAATGCTCTCAACCTCGCCGGTCGTCGCGAATAGCAAGCGCGACTGGCGCGCTGTCATCCTAGATCGCGACCGGTTTCTCCAGCTCGAGCGGCCCCAAGCGGGCGAAGCGGCGACTTTCTGTTACTACCGAAAGGCCTCTGGCTGGGACAAGCAGGGTTACTCCATCGCCTGCTCACTGCTCCGGGACGTCCACTCAAAACGGACCGTTGCGATGAGCCCAAAGTTAATCGACCTGATTTTTCTCATTCAGGCCTGGCTGCGACTCAACAAATTGCCGAGCAAGATTCTGGTAACCAGCGGGTATCGGACACCAGAGTACAACTCGACCCTGGAGGGCGCCGCTAAGCAATCGATGCACGTTCGAGCCATGGCGGCGGATATCTCCATTCCCGGCGTGGGTGTCGAGCAGATCGCGAAGCTGGCAAAAGCAATTGGTGTCGGTGGAGTTGGTGTGTACCCGTCACGGAATTTCATCCACGTTGACATCGGCCGGGTGCGATCGTGGAGGGCTTCGCTCGAAGAGCCTGCTAGCGGCGACTGGCTGGCCCAGTACTCACGTGAAGAGGTCGACCTGGCACTCAACTTAAGCGAGACACCTGACCTCAATAGAGTCGTCTTCGTTTAACGGCAGTTCACCGCCCAGTGACCGCAGGATGCCGACTAGAGCGGCGAGAGGGCGGAGAACCAATTCATTCATTGCGCCTACAAGTTTTAAGGAATATCCGCATGCCCATGTCAGTGCAAAAGCCCGTCACCACCTTTGAGCTTATTGAGTTCAATCACGTCCGTGACGCTCGCGGAAAGGAAGCGGCGAAAATCCGTGTAATCGAGAATGGCGAGTCTCAAGGCTTTCTGTGGATGAGCGCAGAAGATTTGCGCGCAAACATTCGTGACCTCGGCCCCAGTGATGCGCTTAGTGAGGCATTAAGGGCATACGGCGGAAAGGTGTAGAAATCACGCTGGTGGCACGCCCCGTCCAGTCTGATGATCGAGAACGCTAGCCACCAATCCGACGGGGAAAACGAACTATGCGCCTTCAAGAACTCTTCAAGATTGCCCAGCGAGCCGGCAATGACGCGGAAGGTGTCGTGCCCGATAAGCGAGAGGCGCTCGTGTACATGGACGTTACGTCTCCCGAGTACCGCAAGCAGGCGGCAAAACATACTCGCCATTCTCGTACGGAAGGCTGCGTCTCACCCCAAAGACAACTGCTCACGGAAGAGCAACTATGAAGGTCGGATTTGACAGCTGCGGGGCCTCATCACTGCTTTCCAAGACAATGGCACTGTAGCGATTCGCTGCAAGTTCCTCAGCTGCAAAGAAATAGGCTGCCAACACTCACTCACACAACGGAAAAAGAGCATGGAACAAATTGGACATGCTATTCAGGTTCTCTTGGGCCTGCCAACCATCACAGGCGTAGCAATGGCGATATTCGGATTTGGTCTGGGATGGGGTGTGCCCGCCGTAATCACTCTACGGAGAGGGGGCATACAGTGGCTCAGCTGGAAAATGACAATCGTTGCGACAGCTTTCGCCCTTTTGGGAGTAGCCGGAATTATTTCCCTTGGAGTTATCTAGGATAGTCTTATGCAGATCAAAGTGAGAGAGGGGGAAGTATTCCCCTTGAATCGGCCTCAACAGGTCTGGTGGGGAGATAGTCCAGAAGTAATGCAGATCGCCCGTTTCGCGGGTCAAGAAATGATGGCCATAACGGATGATGCTGGTGCTTTCGAGTTGGATTATCTGGGCCACATAGCCAGCAGCTATACCAGCATCGAGGAAGCCAAAACGGCTGCGCCTGAGTTTGCTCGGGCAGTATTGGATCGGCTGCGCAATCTCATCCAGGACGTTTAGGACAAGGCATGGCTGACGAGCTCGCGTACATCGCAGTGACCCCCACCGGCTTTGTCGATGGGGCATGTTTCACTGAATCAGAAGACACTCAGCAGTGGATCGCTGAAATGGAAGATTCCGGAATGCAAATTCAGCGCTTGTCTCGATCCGAGGCAAGAAAGGTGCTCTTTTCCCACCTCCCACAAGCCACTCTCGAAGCCTAGGAAAATCCCTGTGCCCATGCCTGGCGATACCGACTTCGACTCCTATGTTGTTGAGAACTGGCCAGACTTGCCACCGCAACAGCAGCGCAGCGTCGCGACATGGCTTCACGGTGGCTGGTCGGTTACTGGCATCGGTCATATCCGACCAGACGGCGTATACCGTCCTGCGTAAAAGGAAAACCGCTCATGAAAGCTTATATTTCAATAACCCAGTGTGTTCGCGAAAGCATCTACAGACTGAGCAACCTCATTGCCTTCGCAATCGCTGCCGCACTCCTGATCTGGCTCAGTCCTGGTGCAGCATTCCTACGAGAGGCCGGCCTCAAGGACGACTTGATTCGCATGTCGATGCTGGCAGTTGCTGTCATACCCGCCCTAATGGGCGGACTCTTGATTCGGATTATCGCTGCAAGTCCAGAACAGAATGCAGCGTCTTCGAGCGGTCAATGACCAAGTTCACGAAGGCGCTCAGCATGGCTGGCTCGTTAGAAGTTCGCTGTCCGCTTTGTGGGTTTGCGCATGCGCTCGCTAGCCCATCGAAGGGTATATGGTGTTCGCAGTGCAGAAACGGCACGAAGCGGTTTTGATTTTTGCTGCTGTGCTGGCTCGCTGAAGCGAAGCCAGCCAGCCAGCCAGCCAGCCAGCCAGCCAGCCAGCCAATTGCGCATAGTTATCGTCGGCCGCGCAACTGCACTCGTTGCTAGGTATCGGTATCGGGCATGCCGGCCCGCCAGAGAGCCTGTC
>Ga0209347_1005538_pt1 | contig 11909 bp, 11 predicted proteins | sample AutmiccommuBRH23_FD_187382 | JGI IMG/M metagenome (GOLD analysis project Ga0209347, IMG submission 187382) | Deep subsurface microbial communities from Mt. Terri, Switzerland - Autotrophic microbial communities BRH/23 (SPAdes) (version 2) | ecosystem: Environmental > Aquatic > Deep subsurface >...
GCTAGTTGCTAGTTGCTAGTTGCTAGTTGCTAGTTGCTAGGCGATGTTGCAGTGGCACTTGCACGGCCGCCAAACATGGCACCTGTAGGAGCGGCTTCAGCCGCGAGGGGTTGGAGGCGGGCAGGCGGGAGCGTGGGATCGGAGTGAATCGCTGCAGCTCCTACAGTTCACGTTACCGCCAATTGCACCGGCAGGAACGGTCCAGTCGCGACGGGCTGCCCCAGGATCAAGGGCTTTCGAGGAGGACGGACATGCTGCACCACCATCAGGGCACGATCGAACCCAACGCCCAGAACCATTACGAGGTCACCCGCGAGGACCTGCCGCTGCACTGTCCCATGCCCGGCATGAGCCTCTGGAACTCTCACCCCAAGGTCTATCTCGCCATCGTGGAAGAGGGCGGCACGTCCATGTGCCCGTATTGTGGCGCTTACTACTCCTTGAAGGACTGATCTGCGTTGACGGGCGGTGGAGAAGCGCCGGAGCCACCTGCCGGCGCCGGTGCACGGCGGGTCGTGTGGCGTTTCCTCGATGGGATTCCTGGCCACGAGAACCAGACCCTGGGGCTGGTCCGGGCGCTGTCCGAGCACCTACCCGTGGATGTGCACGCCGTGACCGCGTCGACCGCCGGCGCTGCGCTGCGCCATTGGCTCGCCGCGACGTTCCCTCCCGGGGCGACCCTGCCCGGGCCCGATCTCCTGATCGGCGCGGGACATCATACCCACCTTCCCATGCTCGCCGCCCGGCGGGCGCGGGGCGGGCGCGTCGTGGTCCTCATGAAACCCAGCCTTCCCCTCGCCTGGTTCGACCTGTGTGTCGTCCCCATGCATGACTCCCCCCCCGAGCGCGACCACGTGATCGCCACCCGCGGCGTGCTCAATGCCGTGCGCACCAGCGCCGATCACGATCCGGAGGCCGGTCTGATCCTGGTGGGCGGACCCTCGCCCCACTATCGGTGGAATGGGCAGGACCTGATCCGGCAGATCGAAAGCATCCTGCAGCGCGACACGCGCCAGTGGACCCTCGCCACGTCCCGTCGCACCCCGGACGCGAGCGCCGAAGCCCTGCGGCAGTTGCGCCAGCCTGCACTCACGGTCGTGCCCTGGCAGGAGACCGGCCCCGACTGGCTGACGCAGCAGTTGGCCCGCGCCAGCCATGTGTGGGTGAGTGAGGACAGTGTGTCCATGGTCTACGAGGCGCTCACGTGCGGCGCGGCCTGCGGGCTGCTCGAGGTTCCGCAGCGGCGCGCCAGCCGAGTCAGCCGTGGGATACGACGACTGCGTCAGGACGGATGGATCACGCCGTTCACCGCCTGGGAACAGGGCGCGGCGCTGCGTTCGCCGCCCGAGCCTTTCAACGAAGCGCGGCGCTGCGCAAACCTGATTGCACGACGATGGCTCGACGTTTGACGGTCCTGCAGGTCCTGCCTGCGCTGCAGTCCGGCGGCGTGGAACGGGGGACGCTGGAAGTGGCAGCCGAGGTCGTGCGCCGCGGCCATCGCGCCCTGGTCATCTCCGCCGGCGGGCGCATGGTGGGGGAGTTGGAGGCGAGCGGCGCCGAGCACGTGAGTTGGGACATCGGCCGCAAGTCCCTGGCAACGTTCCGGCTGGTGCCGCGGCTGCGCCGCTTGCTGCGCGAGGAGCATGTGGACATTCTGCACCCCCGTTCCCGCCTGCCGGCGTGGATTGCGTTTCTCGCCTGGCGGGGTATGGACCCGAACGACCGTCCTCGCCTCGTGACCACCGTGCATGGCTTCTACAGCGTGGGTCGTTACAGTGCCGTAATGACGCGGGGAGAGCGGGTGATCGCCGTGTCCGAGAGCGTTCGCCGTTACATACTCGATAATTATCCGAGAGTGGATCCCGGGCGCATCCAGGTGATCCATCGGGGAGTCGATCCCGTAGCGTTCCCCTACGGATACATCCCGGACGAACCGTGGTGGCAATGCTGGTTCGGCGAGTACCCGATGCTGAAGAACCGTAAGGTCATCACCTTGGCAGGGCGCATAACCCGGCTGAAGGGCCATGCTGACCTCATTGATCTGATGGTGGAGCTGCGCCGCGGCGGCGATGACATCTGTGCCCTGGCGGTCGGTGGTGAGCATCCGCGCCGCAAGCGTTATGCGCAGGAGCTGCGCCATCGCGTCGCCGATGCCGGGCTGGAGAAAAACATTCTGTTCACGGGGCAGCGCGCCGATGTCCGTGAGATACTGGCCGTCTCCGACCTGGTCGTGTCCTTGTCGCGCCAACCGGAATCCTTCGGGCGCACGGTCATGGAGGCGCTCAGCCTGGGCGTTCCGGTGGTCGGCTACGATCACGGCGGGGTCGGGGAGATCCTGGAGGCCGTGTATCCCAGCGGTCGGGTGCAGCCGGGAGATCGGGCGGCACTTCGCGCTGCGGTGGAGCGCCACTTGGCGCAACCGCCTGCCGTTCCCGCCGATCATCCCTTCCATCTGGATCGCATGCTCGCGCAGACGCTCGAGCTGTACGAATCTCTGGTACGCGGGGCGGCGGCTGCCGTCGTGGGTGATTGAAGTGGACGCCAGCGCCCTGACCTGCCGCATTTGCAGCGAGCCCGGTCCGCATGCGCGCATCGCGGTCCGCGAGATGATGTTCGGTTCCCGGGAGACGTTCGGCTATTTCCAATGCCGCCATTGCGGCTGCCTGCAGATCGAGGCTGCGCCCACGGACATGGATTCGTATTATCCGTCGGATTACTTCTCACTCCGAAAGCAAAGTCGACCCATCGGAGCCGTGCGCGCTTACCTCGACCGGCGGCGGGTACGGCACGCACTGGGCCGCCGGTCCCTGCAGGGCGCGCTCGCCGCGCGCGTCGCCAAGCCGTTGGATTACCTCGACTGGGTGGTCGCCGCGGGTGCCGACCAGGAGTCGCCGATTCTGGACGTGGGCTGCGGGACGGGTCGGCTCCTGCGGCGGATGCATGCCGGTGGATTCAAGGATTGCACCGGTATAGAGCCTCACATCCAACGGGACCTCATCGAGCCTGGCGGCATCCGGATCCACAAGCAGGAGCTCGTCGAGTTCGCCCGCGCCACCTCCAAGCGCTATCGCCTGATCATGTTTCATCACTCCTTTGAACATCTCTACTATCCTGGGGATGTCCTGAGTGCCTCGGTGAGGCTGCTTTCCCCGGCGGGCCTGTTGCTGATCCGCGTTCCCCTGGTCGACTCGGAAGCCTGGGAGCGATATCGAGAGAATTGGTTCCAGATCGACGCGCCGCGTCATTTTTATCTGCACTCTCAGATGAGCATGAGGCTGCTGGCGCAGGGGGTAGGACTGCAGCTGGAGAAAATCGTCTTCGATTCGACCCCTTCGCAGTTCATGCTCAGCGAGCTGTTTCGCAGGGACGTCGCCATGAACGAGATGCGTAAGGTGCGGGAGGTCTTTTCGCCCCAAGAGCTCGACGCGTTCAGGCGCAGCGCCGAACGGGCGAATCGGGAGGGGCGGGGCGACATGGCGGCGTTCTACTTTAGAAAAAGCGGTTGACGTGCGCGTATTACTAGTCGCCAAGCCCTGGCGCGGCGGTCTGGCCCGCTACGTGCGCCGGGCGCTCGAAGAGATGTACCCGAATTCTGTGCACTGGTGCCCCAGCCAGCCCGAGACTGCGGGCGAGCGCCTGCGTTATCGTCGTGACCGCTCCGCGTGGCGCCGGCGCCTGGTGGAGCGGATCAATGCCACGCCTTACGATCTGGGGCTTTTCATTGGTGCCATTCCCGAGTTTGAGCACCTGGAGCCGCGCAACGGTAACGTGCTTTGGTTGTACGATGATCCGACCCGCTGGCTGGAGCTTTCCCCGGCGTTCCGCGCGTTGTATATCTCCGACCCAGGCTACCGCGGGCTCGTGCAGGCGTCGGAGGCCGGTCGGCGGTTTGCCGGAGTGCTACCGTTCGCTCACGCCCCCGAGGTGCACGCGCCGACTCGATGCACCGGACCTCGCCGGGGCGTGTGCTTCATCGGCAACCGGGACCTCGGGCGTGATGCGGCTCTGGGGCGCTTGGCAGAGAGCGGGCTGCCGCTGCACGTGTATGGCAACTACTTCGTCCGACATGGACTGTTTTGGCGGCACCCGTTGCGGTTCCGTCCCAGGGTTCCGATCGCGGGCATGGCACGCATCTATGCGCGCCATCAGGTGTCTCTCAACATCCATGCGCGGGTGGTGCGAGGCGGCACGAACATGCGCACCTTCGAGTGCGCCGGTTATGGCATCCCGCAGGTCGTAGAGCATCGTGAGGGGCTGGACGAATTGTTCGAGCCGGAGCGCGAAATTCTGGTCTATCGCGATCTCGATGAGATGGTGGCGCAGATCGAGCGGATTCTCGGCGATCCGGTGCTGGCGGTTCGGCTGGCTGAGCGCGCCCGCCAACGGGCGGCAACGGAGCACACCTATGGACATCGGGTTCGCGCCATATGCGCCCAACTCGGTCTGTGAATGCGGAATACGGAAGGGCAGTGCGTGTTGAAAGAACAGACGTTGAGGGGACCCTATGCCGCTTTCGGAACGGCACTCGAGAACGTGCTCATCATCGCGGGGTTGCTCGCCGCTTACATGCCGTGGGACGGCAGCTCGCTGCTGATCGCCCCCGCGCTGGTGGTGGCCTGGATTCACCGGGAGCAACTGGATCTCGATCCGCAGGCGGTCAAGGCGGTGCTGTGGCTCGCCGCGTGGATGCTGGCGTTCTGCCTGATCTCTGACGACGTGCGGCGCTCGGCCAAGGGCGCCTATGACATGGTACGCGCAGCGCTGGTGTTCTTTCCGGCGCTCCTGCTGAGCTTACGCCTACGCGAGGGTGGCGGGCGAGAACTGCTGCTGGTGATTGTGGCCGCGTCGCTTGCCGCACACTTCCTGTTTTCCCGCGCCAATGGCGCCGGCACGTTTTTCGGGTTTCACGCAAATCCTAACAACGTCGCCGTGGCGCTGGTGGCGTTCGCCAGCCTATGGCTGGCGAGCTGGCCCCACCGTCGCGCCATGCGTTGGCTGTGGGCCGCGGTAGGCGTGGTCGCCCTGGTTCTGCTGGTGCTCACCAATGGACGGGGGGCATGGCTGGGGGTGGGGTGCGCGGTGCTTGCCTGGACCTTGTTCGCACCGCATCTCGGCATGCGTGCGCGCGTGCTCGTCAGCACCCTGGTGGTGGTCGGGTTGGTCGGGCTGCTGCTGTTGGCAAACTACAAGGGGTTTGGCGCGACGCACCGGTTGGAGATATGGAGTCGACTGATGGCCGAGGCCGCCCAGGATGCGCTGTGGTTCGGACATGGGTTGAACGTGGTGAAGGAGGTGACCATCGACCTGGGGCTCAATCGCATGGGCGTCATCACCGCCCACAACCTGTTCCTCGAGGTGTTCGTGTCCACCGGTGCGATCGGCTCGTTGTGGTTCCTTGCCGCGGCGTCGCGCCTGGTGTGGGCGCTGAGCCGACAGGCGTATGCGCGCAACGCCATATGGTGGGCCGGTGTGATGGCGATCATCGCCTTCGTGGTCATGGGCATGTTCGATCTCAAGCTCGCCAGCTTCCGCTTCATCGCCAGCATGGCCATGTTCCTCGGGCTGCTCTATGGCCAGCGCCTCCCGGCCGCCACTCGAGCGTCATGAGCGCTGACCCGGAACAAGTCGCGCGTGCCAGCGGCGCCCGGGGGCGGTTTCGCACGCTGGTGGTGCAACCCCTCCCGGGGATCGGCGACATGATCTGGCACCTGCCCCATCTGCATGCCATCGCCGCCGCAAGTGCCGACGGCCGGGTGAGCCTGCTCGCCAAGCCCCGTTCCCGGGCCGACGTCCTGTTGCGCGCCGACCCCGCCATCGATGAAGTGATCTGGGTCGAACGCAATCCAGGGCGGCATGACGGCTTGCTGGGCTGCTTTCGGCTGGCGGATCTGCTGCGGGGTTTCGGCTTTCAGCGCGTGTGGGTGCTGCACGACAGCGTGCGCTATGTGTGTGCCGCGTGGCTCGGCGGTATCCCGGAGCGGTTCGCCTATGGTTTCGGGCGCCAGCGCTGGTTCCAGTCCAGCGCCGTTCGCCTGCCGTCCGATGCCGATCGCCATCCGATCGCCAAGGCGGATCGGCTCCTGGAACTGCACGGCCTCAAGCGCACCGAACCGGAACCAGTGCTGCCCGTGGACCAGAGTCTGGTGCAGGCGCTCGCCGAGCGATTTCCCGCCGCTCAGAGTCCCTGGCTGGCATTGGGAATCGGCAGTAGCGAATCCTACAAGCAATGGGGGCAGGAACGATTCGCAGAACTGATCCGCCGCCTGCGCGCGCGCCGGGCCCTGTCGGTGCTGATCATGGGCGGCGGGACGGACACGCCCGCGGCGCAATGGATCGCCGCGCAGGCCGGCGGCAGCGACGTGTATGACGCAACGGATCTGCCGGTGGACGTCAGTGCGAGCCTGCTCAGCCGCTGCCGGCTGTATGTGGGCAACGATACCGGATTCCTGAATATGGCCGCGGCGGTGGGCGTGGATGCCATCGGCCTGTTCGGCGGCTCGCCGCCCCTGCGCCATTCCCAGCGTATCCACGTGGTGCTGCCCGAAGGGGTTGGAGAACCCGGTTACGGTGACCCGTACATGGAGCGTATCTCCGTCGATGCGGTGGTGTGCGAAGCCGACCGACTGCTCGAGCGCTGAGCGGTGCCGGAGCCGGGTGGCGCCGACGTGAGCGCTCGCGGGGATTCGTGCGCAGTTCCGAGGCAGGCAGCCTGTCTACCGCCCGGGCTGTCACTTCACCCGACGGGGTTCCGAGACCGCGTCGCCGGCCGCGTAGGGCGCGTAGGATTTCTCCTCGTTCAGCTCCGATCCGAGCATCTGATTGATCAGCCGCTTGCAGGCGGCCCGCCGGTCGTTGAGCAGATAGACCGCGCGTGCCAGCTCGATGAATTCCCGATCGAAGTCCTGACGGGCTTCCTTTTCACGAATGCGATCCTCCACCTCCCAGAGCTGTTCGTTGACGGATTTCAGGGCTCGGTAGTGGGAGTCGACGTCCGACTGACAGTAAGGCGATCGCCGCCAGACCCGGTGCAGCAACTCGATCTCCCGGCCGATACGCGTCTGGCGCGCCGGATCGGGAATGCGTTCGACCTTGATCTCGAGGATTCCGAGGCGGTCCAGGAACTCTCCGGGCGAGACCGACACGCTCAAATCGCCGGCAGCCGCCGTCGATGCCAGGGGGCTAGTAACGCTCATGCGGACTCTTCCTGTTGCTCGGGCCGTGCTGACTGCTGCCGGCCTCATTCGTTATGAGGATTTTCGACCCTACACCTATAGAACACCCATGGACTTTCGCCAGCGCAGGAGCAGGGGCGCGTTCGCTCAGGGGGCTGAGGCGGATCCCGCCGGTGATCCCCGTGCGTCCCGGATGGCGGCGCCGTAGCATTCCAGGATCCGGGGAATGACCGCTGCGGCGGAATAGTGGCTTTTGAACCGCTCGAGGGCACGATGGGCCCGTTCCACGCACGCCTCCGCCGCGCGCTCGCACTCCACCAAGGCCTCGGCCAGCGCCTCCGGGTCGCCGATCTCCACCAGCCGGGCGGTCGCGTCAGCCAGGATTTCCCGCGGCCCCTGGGCGCGGGTGCAGATCATGGGCAGCCCCCGGGCCATGGCCTCCAGGACGACGATGCCGAAGGGCTCGTCTCGGGATGGCAACACGAATACGTCTCCGCTGTCGAGTAACCCACGTACATTGTCCACCCAGCCGGCGAAGCGCACCCGTCCCGCGAGCCCCAGGTGCTGGCGCAATGCCTCGAGCTTCGTCTGTTCCGGACCGCTGCCGCCGATCACCAGGGAGCCGCGCCCGCCTCGGGCGACGTAGCGGGCGAAGGCCTCCAGCAGCACGTCGAACCCCTTCTTGTGCACGAGGCGCCCGTAGGCGACGAACACCGGCGCGGGGCTCAGGGTGGAGCGCGCGGTATCCACCGGGGCGAGACGCGAGAAGTGGGGAATGACGTCGACGCGCTCGCCGGCGATGCCGTGGTCCATGAGGTGGCGGCGTTGGTCTTCGGTGGCGGTCATGAAGTGCGACACCCCGCGGTAGTACTTCAGGTCCACGTAGTTGTGGGTGTTGGCGACCACGGGGATGAGACGGCCGGCGGCGCCGAAGCTCGCGAAATGGGCGCCGCGGGCCAGGTGTGCGTGCACCACCTGGGGACCGAAGCGGTCGATGGCGCGCCACGTGGCGGATTTCGCCAGCCGATCCCACGCACCCCACACCCGCGCACCGATCACGCTGATGTTCGGATGGGCCTCCAGGACAGCGTGCTGCTCGAAGGCACGATGACAGATCGCCTGAATGGTGTGACCGCCATCGGCGAGTTCCAGGGAGAGATCGACGAAGTGGCGTTCGGCGCCGCCGAAGCCACGGGCGAGCATGATCTGGGTGATCTTCAGGCTCACGGATCCATCGCCGAATGGGGGGTTGCCAGGGGCCGCTCCGGCCGCGCCCCAAACAGCGCGACGTCGGCACTCTCAGGCGCGCGCCCGTGCAGCACCGCCAGCACCGCCCGGGGTGTGACCATGGGCATGCACGAGTGGTGGGAGCACTGCTTGCCGTAGCAGTTGATGCAGGGGAGCGTGGCCTGCAGGGCGGTCACCTTGTCGCCCGGGGGGCGCACCCGGCGCGGATCCGTCGGTCCGCAGATCACCACCATCGGGCGATCGGCGGCGGCCGACAGATGGGCGGTACCGGTGTCGTTGGAGACGATGTAGCGGCTCGCTTCGGCCAGGGGCAGGATATCCAGCACTTCCGTGCGTCCGCACAAATCGACCACCGCGTCACCGGCGAGGGCGCGGATGCGCGCGCACTCCTCTCGCTCGTCGGGTCCGCCGATGAGCGCCGCTTTCACGCCTTCCGCCTGGATCAGCCGGGCCAGCTCGGCGTAGCGTTCCGCGCCCCAGCGCTTGAGGTGACCGGCCGCCTGACACCCCGGCATGAACAGCGCGAACTGCCCTGTCACCAGTCCCTCCTCGATCATCAGCGCTTGGGCGTGCTCCCGGTTCTGCGTTGGGACGTGCAGCACCGGCAGCGGCGTCTCGGCAGGGATGCCCGCGGCGCGCAGCGCCGCCCGGCTCCACTCCAGCGAATAGCGCGGGCCTTCGGGGGCGGGCGCGAAGATGTTGTAGGGCAGGCGCTTGCGGTGGCCGATGCGGTAGGGAATGCGCCCCCCGCTCAGCAGCAGCGCCGAGAGCAGCAGGGCGGACCGGTCGTTGGACTGCAGGTCCACCACCAGATCGTAGCGCCCGCGGCGTACCTCCCGCAGCCAGCGCCGGATACCGCGCCAGCCCCGCTCGCGGCCGCGCAAGTCCACGGTGAAGATGCGCTGGATGCGCGGGTCGTCCCGGAACAGTCGGTCCCAGGGCTCCATGGTGTTGAGGTCGATGGTCGCGTCCGGGAAGGCGCGATGGAGATCCTCGATGATGGCGCTGGCGAGTACGACGTCGCCCATGGCGGTCCATTTGATCACCAGGATGCGGCGGATGTCGCTGCGGCCCGCGAGGCTGTGTCGAGATCGGGTCATGGCGCGGCGGTCAGTAGTAGCCCGGCTCGGTGGCGGGGCGGGTCTTGAAGCGCCGGTGCACCCAGAAGTACTGCTCGGGCACACGGCGCACCTGATCCTCGATCAGGGCGTTGACCCGGGCCGTGGCGGCGACCAGGTCCTCGCCGGGGAAATCCTCCAGCGCCGGCAGGATGCGCAGGCGGTAGCCCTGCAGTCCCGGCAGGCGCTCCTGGAAGAAGGGTACCACCGCCGCACCGCTGGTTCGCGCCAGGCGCGCTGTGGCGCTGCTGGTGGCCGCGGCGATGCCGCAGAAAGGCGCGAACACGCTCTGCAGCCCGGCGAAGTTCTGGTCCGGCGCATACCACACCGGGAGGTTCTGCTTCAGGCAGCGCAGCAGCCCGCGCACGTCGTTGCGGTGCACGGCGGCATGGAAGTTGCGCTGCCGCCCGCGCAGCATTACCGCATCGAACAGGCGGTTCTTCTGGTCCCGATACATGACGGCGAACGGGGTGTGCCGCGCCAACAGGCGGCCGCCCATTTCGAGGGTCGTGAAATGGGCGGAGAGCAGCAGCACGCCCTTGCCGCGGGCAAGGGCCGCCTGCAGGTGCTCCAGCCCGTCCACCCGTCCCAGGCCCGCAAGCCGCCGCTCGCTTCCCCACCAGCTCACGGCCAGCTCCACCACCCCCATCCCCAGGGCACGATAATGCCGGCGCAGCAGCCGCGACCGTTCCTTCGGCGACAGATCGGGGAAACACAGCTCCAGGTTGATGCGCGCCACCCGCTTCTGGGGGAAGGGCAGGGGCCACAGGACCATGCCGAGGGTGGCGCCGAGCGCCCGCTGGGCCGGGTAGGGCAGCACCGCGGCCACGCGCATCAGCCCGAGGCCCAGCCAGGTGGGCCAGTACCGCGGTGAGAGAAATGCGCGCACGGGGAAGGGGGGTTGGCGGTGATTCACCGGGCGTATTGTACAGGGTGCGTCGGGAGCGGCCAGCGGGGAGGGCGCGGAGTACGGCCTGTCGCGTGATCGGGACTGACTCCGCCCGGTGATGCGCGACGGGGGCTTGCGGCTTGGTGCCTCTGCTGCGGCTGATTCCAATAGTGATGATCGCTCGGTGCGCGGGCTACGGCGCCCGGCCCCTCCCGACCGCCTATGATATCCTCCGCCCTGATCTTTTCGGCGGCTGCGCGACGTCCATGCGACTGGAAATTCCCGCTTTCGAAACGGCTCGCGTGCTGGTGCTCGGCGACCTGATGCTGGATCGCTATTGGCAGGGCAGCACGGCGCGCATCTCCCCCGAGGCGCCGGTGCCGGTGGTACGGGTGCTCGGCGAGGAAGACCGCCCGGGGGGCGCCGGCAACGTGGCTTTGAACATCGCCGCCCTGGGCGCCGGGGTGCAGGTAATGGGTATCACCGGCCGCGATCCGGCCGCCGATGTCCTCGGACAGCGCCTGCAGGCCGCCGGGGTGGCCTACGACTTCGAGCGCCTGGACGGCGTGGCCACCATCACCAAGCTGCGGGTCCTGAGCCGCAATCAGCAGCTCATCCGGCTGGATTTCGAGGACGACCTGGGGACCTTCGATCCCTTGCCCCTGCGCGGGCGCGTCGCGAAGGCCGTGGACGACTATGCCGTGGTGGTGCTCTCGGACTACGGCAAAGGCGGCCTGGCCGACGTGCAGGCCTACATCGCCGCGGCCCGGGCGGCCGGCAAGCCGGTGTTGGTGGACCCCAAAGGCACGGACTTTACCCGCTACCGCGGCGCCACCCTGGTGACCCCCAACCTCGCCGAGCTGGAGGCGGTGGTGGGTTCCTGCTCCGGTGAGGACGAGCTGCTGGCCAAAGGCGGGCGGCTGATGGCAGACCTGGAGCTCTCCGCCCTGCTGGTGACCCGCAGCGAACAGGGGATGACGCTGCTGCAGGCGGATGCGCCGGTGCTGCACCTGCCCACCCGGGCGCGGGAGGTGTTCGACGTCACCGGCGCCGGCGACACCGTCATCGCCGTGCTCGCCGCGGCGCTCGCCGCCGGAGAGTCGCTGCCCGCCGCCACGGCGCTGGCCAATCTCGCCGCCGGCATCGTCGTTGGCAAGCTGGGGGCGGCCACGGTCAGCGTCCCCGAGCTCATCCGCGCCCTGCACCAGGAGCAGGAATCGGGCATGGGCGTGCTCGGTGAAGACCAGCTCCTGGAAGCGGTGGAGGTGGCCCGCGCCCATGGCGAGCGCATCGTCATGACCAACGGCTGCTTCGACATCCTGCATGCCGGCCATGTGACCTATCTGGAGCAGGCAAGGCGGCTCGGCGAGCGGCTGATCGTCGCGGTGAACACCGACGACTCGGTGCGCCGGCTCAAAGGCGAGGGCCGGCCGGTGAACACCGTCGAGCGGCGCATGGCGGTGCTGGCGGCCCTGGGCTCGG
>Ga0209347_1005539_pt1 | contig 11908 bp, 10 predicted proteins | sample AutmiccommuBRH23_FD_187382 | JGI IMG/M metagenome (GOLD analysis project Ga0209347, IMG submission 187382) | Deep subsurface microbial communities from Mt. Terri, Switzerland - Autotrophic microbial communities BRH/23 (SPAdes) (version 2) | ecosystem: Environmental > Aquatic > Deep subsurface >...
AAAAGGTGTATTAATTTCCGGTTTAGAACTGCGATATTTTTTTGTGTATGCGATTTCAAGTTCTAATTTAACGGAAGCATCGTTAGGAATAATTAAATTAATATCGCCTCTCAAAGAAACAAGAGTGATATCATTTCCTGATTGTTTCAGATCGCCAGTCGATCTTATGTCGATATCACCGCCCATAGTTTTAGCTTTTACCCAGCCATCAATCTCTTTAATGCTAATATTGCCTCCCATCGTTTCTACTTCTGCAAATTTTCCTGCTTTATTAATCTCGATATAACCACCCATAGTTTTGAGTTTAGCGCCATTTGGAGCCTCATCGATAGATATCTCTCCCCCCATAGTTGAGATATTTACCTCTTTACCGATTGATTTACCGGAACGCCCCTTAACGTTCGATTGAATTACATTTCCACCCATAGAACTTGCATCAATATCACCGGTTACGTTTGTTACTTTAACCCGACCACCCATAGTTTTTACTTTTCCATCTAAATCAGAATCTCGAAGATCAATTTGACCGCCCATAGTTTGGAAATTAATATTTCCTTTGAGATTAGAAAAATCAAGATGTCCACCCATCGTACTTCCTTTAATTGTTCCATCCACTCCATCAATCTTTACATGACCTCCCATAGTAGAGAGATCCAAATCCTGTTTTCTCGGGACTTGAACAGTTACTTGGATAGAACCATCCGTATTTTTACGGTTTTTATATTTTGAAGAAACTTCAATTCCGTTTTCTGTTTCTTCAAATGATACATCGATAGTTTCATCACTACTCTTCAAATATTTTATCTGCAAATAAACTGCATTCTTATCCCATGATTCAATTTCGATCGAAGCACCGGTCTTTAAATCTAATGTGAGACTGTTCCCCGGTTTGGAATTAAATTCTTTTTTTAATTCTCCATTATTAAAGCTTTTTATGACTTTGAAAATAGGCGTACCTGATACTATTGTCCCTAAAAGAAGGAGCGAAATTATTAATAAAATCTTTTTCATATTACTTAGGTCCCCCGTGCTCATTTTATTTTTGTGATTTTCTTATTGAAATATCTGAATTAATTGATTTAAGAAATATCTTAGTACCGCCGCCATTAATCAAGAATACTGATGTAATTTCGTTATTATTTCCTTCTTCTTCTTCATCTTCTTCACTTCCAACTTTATTAACGGTAGTTACTTCAAAATCAGAATGAATCTTGTAATCATCTTTCATATTTTTCCACCAGCCATTTACTTTAATTGTAGCTTGAACAGTCGCTTTAGCATTAGCAGGAAGAATTAATTCAATTTCTCCGGTATTTGTAGAAACACTGCTTTTGTTTCCGGATGGATTTAGTTCTAAAGAGATATCGCCTGCCATCGTCCGTGCTTCCACCGAACCGGTAATATTTTTTAGATTAATATTTCCACCGTTTGTTTTGGCAAGCACTTCTCCATTAGCGCGGTTTAGAAAAAGGTTTCCGCCATAGGTTTCTAATTTAGCGCTTCCGCCGACAGTATTAACCTTAATATTTCCGCCATAAGTAACTAAATCGACACTACCACCAACATCTCCAATTTGTATATCGCCACCGTAGGTCTTGGTTTTAATATCGGAAGATGAACTTTTGATATTTATTTCTCCCCCCATTGTATAAATCTGTGCATCTTTTCCATTAAGTTTACCGGTTTGGATATCACCACCCATTGTATTAAGCATTATTGTGCCTTCGAGATCTCCTGTTCTTATATCGCCGCCTTGAGTGGATAAGTCAACATTCCCTTTTATATCCTTAACTGAAATATCTCCGCCCATAGTGGATGCTTTAGCATATCCGGTTAGATTACCTTTTATTAGTAGATCGCCGCTTGTAGTTCTAAGATCGAGATTATATTCTTCGGGAACGGTAATTATAAAATCACCATCGCCGCCCCAGCCAAATTCCGATTCATATTTAATCTTAATGTCGTTTCCATTCTGGGTAATATCGATATTTTCAATATCGCGTTTATCAAATCCATCAGCTTTTATTTCTACCTTATTTTGATCCCATGTTTTAATGGTCAATTCGCCGGGACTTACATTCACGGTTAATTTCCCCCCTTTACCAACCGTGAAAGTTTTATTAAGTATTCCATCCTCGGAATCAAACTCGGAGTCAGAATCTGAATCCCAATTATCATCAACGATTTTGCTAGGCGGAACCGGTGCTTTTGGTGGTTTTATCGCTTTTGGTAGTTTGCTCAATTTTTCGACTAATTCCGGTTTATCGGGCTTCATTGTTTTTGGCTGTTTGCTACCATCTTGAGCAAATAGTAATAACAACGGTATTAATACGAATGCGATTATTAGCTTTTTCATTTTATAACTCCTTTAGTAAAGATGCAGAACGAATCTTAACAAAATCATTGTCGTCCTGATCGGCTTTTTTATTTAAAGTTTTTCTTATCACTTCATCGAGTGAGATGCCCTTAGTTTTGATATCAGCTAAAGCATTAATAGCCGCTACTCGAAGACCTGAATTTTTATCATTTGAAAGTGTATTAAGGAGACCATCTCTAATCTCTTCATCATAAGGGAACTGCATCAATGAATAGAGAGCTTCTTTTCTCACAGCGGCATTATCGTCTGATTTCAATGCCTTTAGTAATGCTGCTTTAATTTTCGGATCATCATTAAATCCTTTGCTCTGAACTTGAGTAGAAATCTTATTCACGGTTCTTATTCTATCGCCGGGATTTGATGAATTTAGTAATGCTTCCGATAATAACTGTTTTACGAACGGATCTTTCTTTTTCGCTTTATAACTGATCGGTTTGAAAGCATCGAAACGAATCTCGATTTCATCCGGTTTTGTTGTTGATTCATTTACTCGAATATTGGATATCTCGGTATCTCCTTCTTCCTGTAATTTGTTTATATCGATCGAAGTAGAGTCGGTCAATATTTGTTTATTTATTGGTTGTTGACTGAAGAATATATATCCGACAAAAATTCCGATAAATAAAGTGGTTGCTCCGGTGAAAGCGAATCCGTATCTATTGAATAAAGCGCCCTTTAGTGAAGCAACGAATCTCGAGAATGAAGATACCTCTGCTTCTTGAGTTCTAATTGAGCGCAATAAGTCTCGACGGGCAATAGCTAACTCGTCATCACTAGCCGGTGAAGGTTTGTTAGAACCTATTGCTTCGCCGAGATTTATTAATTCATCAAATTCTTTTTTCAATTCTAAGTCTTCACTCAATAGATTTTCTATCTCTTTTCTTTCTTTTTCAGAAAGTTCATTTATTGAGTAAAGGAATAATTTTTCTTTTAATTCATTTTTCATCTTAAACCTCGTGTTTGAGATTTTTTAATTGTTCTCTCAATTTTGTAACGGCTGTGAAGAGATACCGTTTAACCGTTCCTTCATTACAATTCATAATTTCGGCAATTTCTCGGATCTTTAGTTCTTGAAAATATTTCATAGTGAAAGCTAATTTCTGCTGCACCGGAAGTTTATCAATTACTTTATTTATCTGTTTATAAAAATCTGTTTTATTAATAAGCGAATCAGTTGTTAAATCCCCCGGAATAGAATCCGATACTTTTTCAATTTCTTCCCCATCATAAGTAACCACATCGTCAATTGATTCATGATTATTTCTTTTCTTTTTCTCTGCAAAAGTCAGACAAACATTAGTTGTAATACGAAAAAGCCAAGTCGAGAATTCACTTTTAAACTGAAAATTTTTTAATCCGTTATAAACACGAATAAAAACTTCTTGATAGATATCTTTTGCATCATCGCTATTGTTACGGAATGACTTAGCGATGTTTAGCACTTGATTATCATATCGATAAATAAGTTCTTCGAACGCTTCCATATTTCCTGATTGAGCTTTTAGTATTAATTCTTTATCGTTTAATTTCATTCTCTCTTCACCGGCTTCTGTTCGGTTAGACTAATCGATTATTAGAAAGGTTGTACTAAATTAAAATATTTATTTAAATAAAATTATACGGGATCAATATGGACAAATACTTTTTGTACAAGGTCATGATTTTCAATTTGGAATCGGACTTGATTGCCGATATCATGTGAGAATTTTGTGGCGAGATTTTTATCGACTTCGATATGAATTTCTATGTGGAATTTATCACCGACATAATGTGAGCGAATATCATTTAGACCCACTACCCCATTTACTTTTCGAGCAATGATTGAGATTTCGTCTATCAATTCCTTCTCGGCTGATTTACCCATTAGATAGTCAAGATTCTGCTTCCCCACTTCGTAGCCGGTTTTAAAAATAAATAGAGCAACAAGAATACCTGCGATTCCATCAATAAAATTATATCCGAGCGAAACGCCAATAATTCCGAGAAGAGCAATTGCCGAAGCGAGTATATCATTAAGAGAATCAACAGCGGCAGCTTTAACCGCCGGACTTTGATATATCCTTCCAACTTTTCGTTGATATGCGCTAAGGAGAACTTTAGTAATTATAGTAACTAAAAGAACTACATATACAGCCGGCATTGGATCAATTGATTGAGGTGATAAAATGCGGTTGATCGATTCTTCAATAATATTAATGCCCACTACAAAAGCAAAAACTGCTACGATGAAAGCAGCAATCGGTTGTGCGGCACGGTGTCCGAAATTATGTTTTGCATCCGGTTTATCGGATGATAATTTTACTGCGTATCGAATTGCTATTGAGGAGATTATATCGGTAAGTGAATTAACTGCTTCTGAGATTACGGCAATTGAATTAGATAAAATTCCTATGACTGCTTTAATAATAAATAAAAAGATATTTACAATTAACGCAATGTTAGTAGCAGTTTTTAATTTATAAGGCATAGCTTCCTTTAATCTCTATAACTAAAATAATGAAAGAAAATCAATTGATAAAATTTTTTTTATTGACCATTTATCTTTTTTCTATTACATTGCAATACCTACCAAGTGCGTTAGGAAAAAAACCTTATAAAAAGGAGATACAATGAAAAGACTACTCTACGGAGCGGTGCTTTATAGTCTTATATTAACTATAAGTGTAGCAATGCCGCAAACATCTTTGCAAGAAGAGCCGGAGCAGCCTCTTTCAGATAGTGTAACAGAAACTTTCAATCCTGTTTTTGAATGCGAAATTGATGGAAACACTTTCCTGGGAAAAATTGAGGAAGCTGCCCTGCAGAAAAGAAATGATCTTGACTACGTTCAGATTAAAGTAGCTCAAGATAAAAAAGTTCTATTTCTCGTATTCAATATTTCATTGCTAAGCGGAAAAGAATTTCCCGCAACGCTGGAATATCTTACACCCGATTACGATAAGGGTATCTCCCCTGAATCCGAAGCAATTTGGCTTCCTGAAGGTGTTGAAAATGCGCAATGGAATACAATAGATGGAAAAAGTGTAATTTTGAAATATGATCCTGTCACTCTGGTGCTTGAAGGAGAATTTGAGTTTGAAGTGCAGAAAACATCATATAAATATCCACCGCCTAAAGATCTTCCCACAGAAGACATTAGTAAAGGTAAATTTTCTGTTAAATTAACTCCAATCCCGGTTACTTTAACAGATGGGAATTAGTGGTATTTCAAAATCTTCTTGATTTAATAAGGAGACAAAAATTTTATAAAGAAGGCTGCCTTTAAGCAGCCTTCTTTAATTACTGTGGAGCGGCGGAGGTATATTTTTCCTTTGCTGTTGATTCTTCCATCTCGTCCGATAAATCGGTAATCCCCGAAACTTTCACCGCTAATGATTTTCCATCAAACCCATGAAATTCTAATACTTCTAATGGAGTTCCGCATTCCGGATAATCAGTCAGTCCGATTTTCTCAAATGTTTTTCCTTTTATAGAATCGGTTTTTACCAGTGATTCAAGAATTCTTTCGCCTAACCCACCAATTACCGAATGATCTTCCAGTACGAAAACTTTTTTAATTCCCTTTACTTCCGAAGCAAGCCATTCATCATCGATTTTATTAAGCCATGGCATATTAATCACTTTAAGTTTGAATCCGGCTGATTTCAAAATTTCGGCAGCCACTAGAGCTTCATGAAGCATAACGGGACCATAAGCAAATAAAACAGCATCTTTTCCCTTTGTTAATGGAGTGCCCACACCAATCTTGAATTCATAATTTTTGGGCAGTTTTATCTTTTCCGGCGAAGGACCAATGACCAAACGGAGCATGCAATTTTCTTCTGCTTCATTTACACAATACTCGGTAGCTAGTTTTGTTTCCAATGCGTTGCATGGTTGAATAATCGTCATATTAGGCAAAGCATTAAAAAGAGAGATATCTCGAACGCTTTGATGTGATTTACCCGGTCCCGCAGGTATCATTCCGGCAAAATGGCATGTATAGATAATCTTAGTTTTCTCGCCTGCATTATTATAAATCTGTTCGTTTGCTCGTGCGGCAAGAAAGCTTGCGAATGTATTGACTACGGGAAGAAGTCCCATTCTTGCTAATCCACCTGCCATCGAAACCATATCCTGCTCTGCGATTCCATTTTCAATAAAGCGATCAGGATAAGCATATTCAAACTTTCTTAATTTACAGTCCGCAGCCAGATCTCCATCTAAAACAATCAGTTTATCATTTGTTTTTGCCAATTCCACTAAAGTATCGCCATAAGAGTCTGTTACAAATTCTTTATCTGATTTCGTAGCTATCTTTCCTTCAGCTTTATTGATCGGAATAATTAGTTTATTCATTCCGAGTTCATAAGAAAGAATATTGATACTTTCGGAGAGTTCTTCGAGGCCGAGTTCGTAACTTACATCATCGGGTGCACCTGAGTGCCATTTGTAATAAGTTTTTCCGGAAATCACCTCTGCCGCAGGAGTTTCCATAAAAGAAACACCCTTCCCTTTTATTGTATCAGCTATTACAAATTTGGGACGGTCATCAATAATTTTAAGTTCCTTAAATGTATCACGCATTAAATCGAAATTATGCCCGTCAATTCTGATTACATGCCATCCGAAAGCGGTGATTTTATCCACTAAATCTTCAATATTGTTTACGTCTTCTACAAGCATATCGGTTTGATATTTATTATGATCCATAATAACTGTAATATTTGAGATATCTTGATGGGCGGTTGCCTGAATCGATTCCCAAATTTGTCCTTCCTGAAATTCACCGTCTCCCGTTAGAACATAAACATGCCCCTCTTTTTCGAGATAGGTTTTAGCCCAAGCCATACCGCGTCCTTTAGAGATTCCCATGCCGAGCGAGCCGGTGGAAGCTTCAATTCCGGGAATTCTTACCTCCGGATGACCATCGAGTCCGTGAAGCCGCCTTAACATCAATAATTTTTCTTCGGGCAGAATACCAATAGAATATAAAACAGAATATAGCCCGGGGACGTCATGACCTTTAGATGAGAAATATATATCACGGTCTTCCGAATCGAGACCTTTGCTCTTAATATTGAGTTCGTTTAAGTATAAATAAGTTACAATATCCATTGCAGATAAAGAGGAACCGAGATGACCCGAACCTGCTTTTTTAACTGCAATGAGTGTATTAAATCGGCACATTTCGGCGTATAATTCCATTTTTAGAACCCAATCGCCCGTAAAAGCCCTTACTTTATCAAATTCTTCTTTTTTGATAATATCGTAAAACATTAAAACTCCTTTTTAACTCAAATTAGAAATCTTAGGTAAATCCATAAAATGATGATTCTATTAAGACTATTCAATTAAATAAATTCTATTTTTTCATAGCTTTCAAGGCAAAGGCATACATTTGAATCTGTTTTAACATTGCACCGAGCCCGTTTTTGCGTGTCGGAGAAAGATGATTATCAATTCCTATTTTGCTTAAAAAATCAGGCGGATTAGTAAGAATCTCATCGGGAGTGGAACCGGAATAGACTTTTATTAAAAGGGCGATAAGACCTTTTACAATTGCAGCATCGCTATCAGCTTCTAAAACAACCTTTCCATCATTCTGTTTCGCATTAATCCAAACCTGAGATTGGCAGCCGTTTAGCTTATATTTCTCAGTTTTAAATTCTTCAGGAAGTGGTTCTAGTTCTCTCCCTAGTTTAATTAAATAGGCGTACTTATCGTCCCATTCGGAATAATTTTCAAATTCTTTTATTAATTGATCTTGTTTTTCTTTTATTGTCATAATTATAATATTGTATAAACAATTCCCATTTGTAATGTTTGTTTTATTTGAGTGTAAGGAGATTGAGCTTTTTCGTAAACCACTAAATAGGTAAAATTAACCGATAGCCAGGAATTAACCTTCGCGGTAATAACATTATCAAAAAGCACATCCCAAGTATCGGGGTGTTCAAATCGAGTAAATAAACGCAATTTTGTCTTATAAATTAAGTTATCGTCAAGATTAATAGCTCCATCGGTGATTGATTCGAGACCGGTTTCAAATTTGAATGCTTCTTGTTTATCTTTTGTATCGGGATCGTCCGAATAGGAACGGTATTTATTAGTGAATGTCTCTTGAAAGGCAACACCTAACCTCGTTCTAAAAAATGATAATTTATCATATGTGAAACCGATTGATTGAGTAACATATCCCGGATCGAAGAAATCGGCAATCTTTTGAGCAGGCGTGGCTTTATAATCGTAACCGGTAGCAACCGCGGTTCTGATTAAATTACTTACATAAGGATCAACAGCCCAGCCCACTTTAAGAGAAAGAACTTTTTCCCAATAAAGATCATTGTCGGTTGTTCTATAATCGGCAGATCCGATTTTAGTTCTTCCATAAGCTATTTTTAGATTGCTTCTGAAAGTTAAGGAATCAAATTCCTTCATCAATCTACCATCACCTAAAAATGTCCAAGCGATTGCATTCTCGCCCCCTTTAGCCCAATTGGAAAATGCTACTTGAGAGATATTAGCTCCCGCAACCAGAGAAGGATTCCATGAATTGTTTGTAGAATCGGGAGTTTCGGCATATATTAAGGTTGTTAAGAAAAACAAAATTAGGAATGGTTTTTTCACTTTCGCTCCTTTTAATTATTTTTGGAAATAAGAACTACTAAAATAATGCTTTTATAGACAATTTAAATCGTTTTTGAAATAAAAGAGGAAACATAAAATGAATATACAGAAATTAGTACTACCCGGATTAGTCATTTTAGCAGTAGCTTTATTGTACTTTAATTACTTCAGTCCGACTGATGATCTCGGAAAATTTTCCGATTTTGATACAAATTCAAATTCAAATCGAGATATAATTGTAAAAGTATTAATCGATAGAGGATTTGAAAGAGATCCCGAAGCAGGGGGAACAATTTTTTATGTTGAGGATGCAATGGGATTGCAGGTAAAAGTAGTTGGACCGCTCTCTCTCCCACCGGGAATGGACGTTTCGGGAAGAGTAACTTTAAGAGGTCATTATCACGGTGATTATTTTCATGCTTCGGAAGTTAGGATAAGAAATTAAATGCCTGATTTTCAGATAGAATCAAGTTATAAACCTTCGGGGGATCAGCCCGAAGCAATTAAGCAACTTATTGCAGGAATTAATGCGGGCAATAAACATCAGGTATTGCTCGGCGTTACCGGCAGCGGTAAAACATTTACGATATCGAATGTAATAAAAGAGATTAATAAACCGACTCTTATTATTTCACATAATAAGACTCTTGCGGCTCAGCTTTATTCGGAATTTAAGTCGTTCTTCCCGAATAATGCGGTAGAATTTTTTATAAGTTATTATGATTATTATCAACCCGAAGCTTATGTGGTGCGCAAGGATCTATTTATCGAGAAAGATTTTTCGATAAATGAAGAGATCGATCGTTTGCGACTAAAGGCAACTACTGCATTAATTGAAGGAAGAAATGACGTAATAATAATTGCAAGTGTAAGTTGTATATATGGTATTGGCGCTCCGGAGGAATATGCGCGGCAGATTATTTTTATCCGTAAAGGGCAAAAGCTTGAGAGAAAAAAATTGCTCCGTAATCTTATAGATATCTATTATTCGCGCAATGATGTTGAATTTACAAGAGGAACATTCAGAGCACGGGGAGATGTAGTGGAAGTAATTCCCGCATATCAAAATGAAGAAGCCGTACGGATTGAGTTTTGGGGCGATGAAGTAGAACGTATCTCGATTATCGATTCTATTACAGGTGAAATAATTCAAGATTCTGAAGGTGTTCCTATTTATCCCGCTAAATATTTTGTTACTACTAAAGAGCAGGTTAATCGTGCAATTGTAACGATAGAAGAAGAATTGAGAGAGAGGCTGCAATATTATTGGAAAGATGAAAAATATGTAGAAGCGCAAAGATTAGAACAACGGACACGATTCGATATAGAAATGATTCGCGAAATCGGTTACTGCTCGGGAATAGAAAATTATTCGCGCCACATGGATGCTCGTCCGCCCGGTTCACGTCCATTCTGTTTATTCGATTATTTTCCCAAAGATTTCCTATTAATTATTGATGAATCACACGTTACCATTCCGCAGATTAAGGGAATGTTCAATGGCGATAAAGCAAGAAAAGAAGTATTGGTCGAACATGGTTTTCGTCTCCCATCGGCAATGGATAATCGTCCTTTGAAGTTCGAGGAATTTGAAGGGATGGTTTCTAAAGCAATTTATGTAAGCGCTACTCCGGCAGATTATGAACTTATTAAATCGGGCGGATCATTTGTAGAGCAGATTATCAGACCAACGGGATTGCTCGATCCTAAGATTGAAGTTAGACCGATTACGGGGCAGATTGATGATCTAATCGGCGAGATTAGAACGCGTGCTGAATTAAAGGAACGCGTGCTCGTTACCACTCTTACAAAAAAGATGGCAGAGGATTTGACCGATTATCTTGAGAGATTAAATATTCGTGTGCGGTATATCCATAGCGATATCGATTCGCTTGAGCGAGTTGAAATTATCCGTGATCTTAGACTTGGAGATTTTGATGTCCTTGTTGGTGTGAACTTATTAAGGGAGGGATTGGATCTTCCGGAGGTTTCGCTTGTAGCAATTATTGATGCGGATAAAGAAGGGTTCCTTAGAAGCGAAAGATCTTTAATGCAGACAGCGGGAAGAACAGCCCGTAATTCCAATGGCTTGGTGATTATGTATGCCGATAAGATTACTGCTTCAATGAAAAAAACAATTGATGAGACCGAGCGAAGAAGAATACTTCAAATGGAATATAACAAAGTACATGGCATCACACCGCAGACGGTTTTTAAAAGTCTAGAGGAAATTATGTCATCGACTTCGATAGCAGACGTAAGAAAGAAAGATATTGAAAAGGAAGTTTCGGCATTTATGAAGGTTTCGGAACCGGTTGTAAAATATATGACGAATGATCAGAAAACTGATTTAATCGAACAGCTTAATCATGAGATGATTAATGCAGCGAAGGATTTAGAATTTGAAAGAGCGGCATCGCTGCGCGATGAAATAGAAAAATTAAAAAAATTGGTTAAATAGATGAAAGCGATAAAACCGGGAATCTCCTTATTTTGGTACGGTCTTGCAGCTCTTTGGCTTTGGTTTATTATAAATTTCGGAATGCCATTTATCAGAGGTACGTTTCAGATCGGTTATCTTCTCGGATGGATTGTAAGTGCATTTTTTATTTATGTACCAATTTTCGCTGGTTCATTGATTGCCATAAAAAAAGAAGGGATCCAAATTTCCTTAAAAATTATCTCGCAGCGGTTTCGATTGAAAAAATTAACGAAGCAAGATTGGGAGATGACGTTTATCGGATTAATGTTAATTCTTGTGTCGATGGCGATTATAATTTATCTAACAAGTATAGCAACAGGCAAAACAATTACCTCACCATATTATTTAAGGGCGCGGGCACTATATCCGTGGGAAAATTATGTTTATGTAATTTGGGCTTTTCTATTTTTCTTTAATATCTTTGGAGAAGAATTTTTATG
>Ga0209347_1005540_pt1 | contig 11906 bp, 8 predicted proteins | sample AutmiccommuBRH23_FD_187382 | JGI IMG/M metagenome (GOLD analysis project Ga0209347, IMG submission 187382) | Deep subsurface microbial communities from Mt. Terri, Switzerland - Autotrophic microbial communities BRH/23 (SPAdes) (version 2) | ecosystem: Environmental > Aquatic > Deep subsurface >...
AAAGACGCACACGAGGCATTATATCTTGTAAGTACAATATTAAACGATGCAAGCACTCATTTACAGAACGATGTAATTAAAGAAAAAATTGCCACCCCAATAAATCAAAGTTTAGGAATAATAAATAATATCTTATTAAAGGAGAACAAACAATGAAAACAAAAATAATAGCATTATTCGCTTTTCTATTCTTTACTGTATTATCAGTAAATGCACAGCAGACAGACTACACAAAAATGGCGGGTTACTATAATTTCGGTGATATGACTTCTATCGCTAAAAGCGATCCCGTAACACAAGTGGAAATTGAAGAACCACTATTGAAAATGGCAGCCAAAATGGCTGGAGATGAGGAAGGCGTTAATCAATTACTTAATGCACTCAAACTGGTAAAAGTAGTTGAATACGAATTAACCATTAATAATAAACATGATTTTGAATCGAAGCTTGATGAACTCGATAAATCATTTACTAATAGTAAATGGGAGAGAATCGTAAAATCAAAATCTAAAGGCGGATCAGCCAATGTATATATGAAATCTGACGGCAAGGGTAATTATTCCGGCATGGCCGTAATGTCTCTTGGGATGAATAATAAAGTTTCTTTTATTAATGTTGTCGGAGATATTAATCTTGATACTATCGGCAAGATTTCTACAAAATTCGATTTTGACGGTCTTAAGAATCTTGGTAACGGAAAAAAAGATAAATAATAATATTCTTATATTGAAAGCATCTAAAAAACCCTGCAAAAATATTGCAGGGTTTTTTCTTTTTAAAGCAACCTTTTTTTTTCTCGTTAGTCTAATTACATAACAAGAATATTATTGGATTGGGGGAAAAACTAATTTATGAAAAAACTATTACTAATTTGTTGTTTACTATTTATAGTAGATTCTTATGCAGGCGGCAGAGGATCGAGCCCGCAAAAAACAATATCCGCATTTAAGCTCACAAACCAAACAATTAATTTTGATGGTAAGTTGGACGAGGCAATATGGCTTCAAGAACCTATAACGGGATTTACACAAAAAGACCCCAATGAAGGAAATCCGGCTTCCGAAGAAACAAATGTTTGGGTGGTTTATGATGATACTTATATCTATGTAGGTGCGAAACTAAAAGATTCACACCCTGAAAAAATAGATGCAAGTTTGGCTCGCAGGGATAGTTATTTCGATACCGATTGGTTTATGTTTTATGTAGATCCATATAACGATAAAACAACCGGTTATTTTTTTGAAGTTAATCCCGGTGGTACATTAGTCGATGGAGTACTCTTTAATGATAGCTGGGATGATTGGTCTTGGGATGGAATTTGGCAGGCAAAAACTTCTATCGATTCCGATGGATGGTCGGTAGAAATGAGAATTCCGTTTTCCCAATTACGATTTAATGCCTCGGATAATATGAGCTGGGGTGTTAATTTTTCGAGAAGCATAAAGCGAAACAAAGAGAGAGCTTATTTTGTAATGGTTCCAAAAAGTGAAAGTGGATTTGTATCTCGATTCGCTACAATGGAGGGATTAACGGGAATAAACCCAAAACAACGTTTTGAAGTGCTCCCTTATGTCGTTCAAAAAGCATCTTATTTAGTCCATGATGAAAACGATCCATTTTATAAAAGCAACCAATATAAGACTTCCCTCGGTGCAGATGTAAAGATAGGTATCGGTAGTAACCTCAATTTAGATGCTACATTTAATCCTGATTTCGGGCAAGTGGAAGTGGATCCCGCAGTAGTAAACCTATCTGCATTTGAAACTTTTTATGAAGAGAAGCGACCATTTTTTATGGAAGGTTCTAATACGTTTAATTTCGGAATTGGTGGAATAAATAATAACTGGGGGTTCAATTTTGGTTGGCCCAATTTATTCTATTCAAGAAGAATCGGTGCATCGCCTCGCGGATACTTATCAGATAATCAATATGCCGATGTACCTTCCGAAACTAGAATACTCGGAGCCGCAAAACTAACAGGAAAAATTAATGAAACTACTACCATCGGAGCAATTAGTGCCCTTACCGAGAGAACTTATGGAACTCTTTGGAATGATGGTATTAGAACCAGCGAAGAGATTGAACCGCTTACGCATTTCGGTGTTCTAAGATTAAAACAGGAATATAATGAAGGAAATCAGGGACTTGGAATAATGGCTACAAGCGTAAACAGAAGCACCGATTCTCCATTAATGAAAGAATTATCGGCAAAGAATGCCTTTGCTTTTGGATTGGATGCTTTTACAATGCTAGATGATGATAAAACTTATGCACTCGCCGCAGCATTTGCAGGCACTTACCTTCATGGTACTAAAGAATTTATGCAGCGCGTACAAAAACGTCCTTATCGTTATTTCCAACGTCCTGACGCCACTTATGCTACTTATGATCCTAATATTACTTCAATGAGCGGATATTACGGAAGAATTATGCTTAATAAACAGCAAGGAAACTTTTATACTAATATTGCTCTTGGTGCAGTATCTCCCGGCTTCGAGCAGAGTGATCTGGGTTCGCAATGGATGGCTGATAGAATCAATGGGCATATAGTACTAGGATATAGATGGTATGAACCCGATGGATTCTTCCGCAGAAAACAAGTTTATGTTTCCCATGCACGCTCTTATGATTTCGAAGGAAATTCAATCTCTAATTTTCTCTGGCTAAATAGCAACTATACTTTTATGAACTATTATAGCCTTCAAGTAGGAGCAAATTATAGTTTTGAAACGCTGAATAGAAATTATACAAGAGGCGGGGTTTTATCGCTTTCACCCGCCGGATATAGCTTAAGTAGTTCTATTAGTTCCGATAGCCGTGAAAAAATAATTGGCGGTATTTTTGGATCAATTTCGCATGATAAATTAAAAAATGTTTATTGGGAAGCCGGACTTGATATTGAATGGAAACCAAATTCACAGATTAATTTCAGTATTGGACCGCAGTTTTCAATTACTAATGATAATAATCAATGGGTCGGAAATTTTGATGATCCGACAGCATCGAGAACTTATAATACTCGATATGTTTTTGGCAGAATTGAACAGAAAACTCTTTCGGCTAATATTCGATTGAGCTGGACTTTTACACCTACACTTAGTTTGCAGCTTTTTATGCAGCCATTACTGGCGGTAGGAAAGTATAATAATTTTAATGAACTCAATGCACCACGCACAAAAGATTACACAATTTATGGTACGAATGGATCGACAATAAATTATAATAAAGAAGATGATAGTTATGAAGTGGATCCGGATGGAGCGGGAGCTGCCGAGAAATTTACATTTGGAAATCCCAATTTTAATTTCAAATCGCTTCGCGGAAATGCAGTTTTGAGGTGGGAATTAATGCCCGGTTCGGTATTCTATTTTGTTTGGTCTCACGAACAAGCAGATTATGCAAATGCAGGCGACTTCCAATTGAAAAGAGATTTTAAGGATTTAATAAGAGCCGATGGCAATGATGTATTTATGGTAAAATTTTCCTATTGGTTTGATATATAGTAATTTCTTTTGTGAGTAACTTCCCTTAATATATAGGGAAGTTACTCTTAATATCATTTTAATAATATAAAACTTCACTTCACAAATTGGTCGGCGTAATATTTTGCCGTAAGTTTTTCGCCTGTTGCTTTTTCTATCATTTCATTCCATGGGTACTTTGCTCCATGCTTGAAATAATTTTCCATTAAATAATTACCCACATCTTCCGAATTATTAAAACTTGCATCCGCCACGTTTTCATTAAAAAGAACATCTTTATTTATATAATGAAAAAGTTGCGAAGCGAGAAGCTCGCCTAACATATAATTATGATAGTAAGCCGGATAAAGTGCAACATGAATTTTTGAAGCCCAATCGGGATTATCTCTTCCCTCCGGTTTTTTTATCATCTGATATTTTTCTACTAATTGCCACCATAATGCATTCAAATCTTGATCGGGATTTTCGTACATGCTTTTTTCAAATCGATACATTACTTGCACCCAGCGCGAAAACGTAAGCTGTTCGAGTTTTAGCGCATTAAAACTTTCAGCGGCTATTTTTTCTTTTTCTTCTCTTGAAATTCCGATTACGTCATAAATCCATTGAGGCGAAGAAGCCATTCTTCCGAATAACATAGCAATCGCTTCAGTTGTAAATGTGTGTGCCGGAGTGCGAAGAGTCCAAGGCAATTCCTCCGGTAAATATTTATCATAAACTGCATGCCCAAATTCGTGCATCATTGTTCCCATCCATCTATAATTGGGCTTAACGTTACATACCACTCTTACATCAGCGAGGCGATCTATATTAGTGCAATAAGCGTGCTGATACTTCCCCTCTTTTTCATAAAGATCGCTATTCTTAATTAAGTCATCTATATTAAGTCCCAATCCATCATAATACTTCCGTGTAATTTCTACTACATCTTTATCTTTATAGTAACCATCGAAATCGACATCATAAATTTTTGGTCCCTGCTGAAAAAATTTATCCTGATAATGCCACGGCATTAATTTATCTTTTGGAACGTTTAGTTTTTTTGATAAATAGTCATCGATTCTCGATTTAAGTTGAGTAAATTCATTTCGCGTAAGCGAATCGAGTTCGTCGAATAATTTTTCTATTTCATCGGCATTCTGTTCGCTCAGAGTGAGACTCATTTGATGATAATTTTTATAACCAAGTTTAATGGCACCCTCGTTTCTGAGTTTAACTAATTTTATTATATCGGGAGCAACTTCGGCACCGATCTGTTTACTTGCCTTCCATGCTTTTTCTAGCTCGGTTGAATTTTTTGAAGTTTCTAAAATTTCATCTATCTCGTTATCAGTATATTTTTTTCCGTTGAATTCTGCTCTATACGTAGAAAATTTATTTTCCACTTTGGAAGAGAGATTAACTATCTCCTCAAGAAGTTTTTCGTCCAATTGATTCGCGGCATAAGAATTATAAATTACATCGAGTTGACGTTTTAGTAATGGTTCTTTAATCTCGCCTGAGTTTTTGAATTTTTTTAATTTTTGAAATGCTTCTTTATCGGAATAAAATTTCGTTAGTTCGAGTCTAAAATCCGCAGCTTTTTTATAGTCTTCTTCTTTACCGCTAATTGAAGCATCGAAATCGGCTAAAGCTGATTCTTTAGAAAGTGGTATCACTTTAGATTCGTAGTCCTTAAGGAATGATGCAAATTCTTTTTCCATTAAATTCTCCTTTTGGCAGGCGGCTATAAATATAATAATTGCCGTAAATAAAATTGATTTAAAAATAATTTTCATTTTCGCTCATCCATAATTTTTTTGGTAATGACGATTAATTATTTAATACTACATAACAGATAATGTTTTTTAATTGTTTCCCACGCATTCGTAATATGCCGTTCTTCGGTTCTAATTCCGGAAACTACCAAACGTAAAATAAATTTTCCGTTAATCTTTGTATGTGAGAGAAATAGTTCACCTGAATTATTAATTGAATTAATCATACTATCGTTGAATAAGTTTAGTTCCTCATCGTTCATACCTTTTGGCTTTCCACGGAAACAGATAGTGCTTAATGTAACGGGAGCCATTAATTCAAAACGATCGTCCTCAGACACAAATTTTTCAAATCGTTTACCGAGACGAAGATGCTCTTTATAAATTTCAAAATATCCTTCTTTTCCATAGTATCGTAAAACGAACCATAGTTTAAGAGAGCGGAATCTCCTGCCTAATTGAACACCATAATCCATTAGGTTTTCTACTTCTGAATCTTCTTTTGTTTTAAGATATTCGGGCACAATACTAAATGCTTTTTTCAACAAGTCGGGATTCTTAGTATAAAACAGGCTACAATCCATTGGAACGAATCCCCATTTATGTGGATTTATTACGATAGAATCTGCCTCATTCACACCATCAAGGAGATATTCATAACCCGGTACCATTGCAATTACACCCGCATGTGCAGCGTCTATATGAAGCCATAAATTATACTTTCTACAAATTTGAGCGATCTCGTTTACCGGGTCAATGCTTGTAATTGAAGTTGTTCCAACTGTAGCAACCACACAGAACGGCTTATTTCCGGCGGTGATATCCTCTTGAATTGCTTTTTCGAGTTCGGATGGGATCATTCTAAATTGTTCATCAGTTGCTATTTTGCGTGTACCTTCGAGACCAAGACCTAAAGTGAGAACTCCTTTTTCAACAGATGAATGAGCATATTCAGATGCGTATAAACGAAGCGGAGGGACACCGCTGCCTACTAATCCTTTTTCTCTAATCTCATATCCCGATATATTTTCGCGGGCATTAGCTATTGCATGCATTGTACTGATTGAAGCGGTATCATAAATAATCCCCCAAAAATCTTTAGACAAACCAACCGCTTCTCTGAACCAATTTGTAGTTACTCTTTCGAGTTCGCTTATTGCGGGGGAAGATTTCCAAAGCATTCCATTTGCATTCAATGCGCCGCTGATTAATTCGCCGAATATTCCCGGTGCTGTGGAAGTGGAATTAAAATACGCCATAAAATTTGGATGCTGCCAATGTGTAATTCCGGGTAATATTTTTTCTTGAAAATCGGTAAAGATTTTATCGAACGATTCCCCTTTATCGGGCATCGAATCCGGCAATTCTTTTTTTATTTCTCCGGGCTTAACTTCCGGTAGAACACGAAATTTTTCTATTCCTGATAAATATTCATCTACCCATTCAATTATCTCATTACCATATTTCTTAAATTCTTTGGAGGGCATATCGGTGATTCTATTTTTGGATTTTTCGTTTTCCATTTAATCTTTTCCCAAATATTGAATAAATAAAAATAACAAAAACGAAAGGAAATATGAGTTAGAATTTAAGCTCACTTTGATGAATAAAAATAAATACACTATATTTTTGTATGCGATTTAATGTTGTATTCAGATATATCGGAATGGTGCTTTTGCTAAATTCCATTTTTCTATTCATCTCCACCGGAGTAGCAGTATATTACGGCGATGGTGCTGTACCGCAGTTACTTTTTAGCGCACTATTGTGTACCCTTTCGGGTATTATTCCATTAATTTTCGTACCAAATACGGCGGAAATTAGTAATTCGGAAGGAATGATGATAGTCGTGGGTTCGTGGATGCTTGCCTGTATTCTTGGAGCTGCACCTTATGCTTTATGGGGAAGAGAATTTACTCTCAGTAATGCGCTTTTTGAATCTGTTTCTGGATTTACTACCACAGGAGCAACGGTTGTAAGTAATATCGAGGCACTTCCGCACGGAATACTTTTCTGGCGGGCATCGACACATTGGATCGGTGGAGTTGGAATTATAGTTTTTATTTTATCCGTTCTTCCTTCGATGGGTGGAGCTTCTTTAGTGCTATATAGAAGCGAAATGTCCCCTGCCGCACTAAGGCAATTCAAAATGAGAGCAAAGGAAGCAGTAAGAGTAATTGCGAGCGTTTATGTAGTATTAACTTTTTTAGAAACATTAGCATTAATGATCTGCGGACTTTCGCTTTTTGATGCAATCACACATTCATTTGCAACAATAGCTACCGGTGGATTTTCTACAAAAAATTTATCTGTCGCCTCTTTTAATAATCCCGCCGCAGAAGTAGTAATAATGATCTTTATGTTTATTGCGGGTATGAATTTTGGGCTTCTTTTTGCAATAACTATCGGTAATTTTTCCGCTATTAAATATTCTGAAGTATTAAAATATTATTTCTTTGCCAATATCATCGGCATCCTAATAGTTGCTTTTGATCTGTATGGTTCTCAATACGATTCATTTATACAATCATTGCGCTATGCTTCATTTCAGGTGTTATCGCTTGGCACATCCACGGGATTCGCATCTGCGGATTCTTCGGTGTGGTCTCCATTTGCGCAGATGATACTAATCTATTTTACACTTCAATGCGCATGTGCCGGTTCCACATCAGGTGGAATTAAGACCGATAGAATTGTGATTCTATATAAATCGATTGTAAGAAAAATAAAGCATATCATTTATCCAAATGCGGTTTTCCATATTTCGGTAGATAAGATAAAAGTTACGGATGTGGCTCTTGAAATGAATCTTATTTATATACTTCTTTATCTTGGAATCGTATTTATTTCGACATTATTTTTAACCGGTTTTGGTTTAGATGTGGTATCGGCATTTTCAGGTTCTGCGGCATGCATGGGTAATGCCGGTCCCGGACTTGGTTCGGTCGGTTCATTCGAAAATTACAAACATCTTACACATGCCGGTAAAGTCGTACTTAGTATCGTCATGCTTCTTGGCCGTCTTGAGATCTATGGAATCTTGATTCTATTCTCTAAAAAAATGTGGAAATAACAGCTATTTAGTACATCATTTCTTATTTTAAGGATTAAATTTCTTTATCATTTCCCCAATTTAAATAAAGGGGAGAAATACAATTATAATTACGGAAAAATTTATGCGTTTAAGTAAATACTTTGTGCCTACATTAAAGGAAGTACCTGCAGAGGCAGTAATACCAAGTCATATCCTAATGATCCGTTCCGGATTGGTGCGCCAGCTCTCAGCGGGCATTTATTCTTTTCTTCCACTCGGATATCTTGTAATAAGAAAAATTTCTGAAATCATCCGAGAAGAACAAAATGCAATTGGCGGACAGGAATTTCATTTTCCGGCACTCAATCCAAAAGAGATTTGGGAAGCTACCGGAAGAGTGGAGGCATTCGGCGATACACTTTTCCATCTCAAAAACCGTGATTATGTATTGGCTCCGACTCATGAAGAAATCGTTGCGTTCCACGCTAAAGGAGCCGTAACTTCATATAAAGATTTACCACAAATGTGGTATCAGATTCAAACAAAATTCCGAAACGAAGCTCGTCCAAGAAGCGGCGTAATTAGAGGAAGACAATTCTTAATGAAAGATGCTTATTCATTGGATGCTACTTTAGAGGGACTTGATAAATCATACAGCGCACAAGATAAAGCTTATAGAAAAATATTTGATCGATGCGGAATTAGGTATTTTGTTGTTGGGGCTTCGAGCGGTGCAATGGGAGGAAGCAAATCGGAAGAATTTATGGTAAAATCCGATGCAGGCGAAGATACGGTAGCTTATTGCGAAAAATGCGGCTACGCAGCTAATATCGAAGTTGCTCAATCCATTGTTGATCTTGCAATTAGAAATAAAGAAAGCAAAGAAATTTTTGAAATATCGACTCCTAATGTTCATAGTATTGATGAACTCGTGGAATTTTTGAAAATTACTGAAGAAGAATGCGCTAAGAGCCGTGTATATATTCACGACGATAAACCGGTATTAGTTTTGATGCTCGGCAACGATGAAGTAAATGAAACAAAATTAGGCAATGCACTCGGCGGTAACGTAAGACCTTGTCATCCCGATGAATTAAAAGAGATTACAGGCGCAGATGCCGGTTCTATTGGTCCAATTGGATTCAATGGAAAGATTGTTGCTGATTTAAGATTGGTGAATGCTAATAATCTTTATTCGGGCGCTAATAAAAATGATTACCACGTAGGTGGAATAGATGTAAAAAGAGACGTGCCTGAATTAAAATTTTTCGATCTTCGCTCTGCTCAATCTGGTGAGAAGTGTACACGATGCGGCGAAAGTCTCGATGTCTTTAAGGCAATTGAACTAGGTCATATATTCAAGCTCGGCACCAAATATTCGGAAGCTCTCGGAGTTAATTTCCTTGATGAAGAGGGAAAAGAGAACCCAATTATTATGGGTAGCTACGGTATTGGAGTCGAAAGAGTTTTTGCATGCTACATAGAGCAAAATTATGATGAAAATGGTATTATATGGGATAAGACTTTAGCCCCCTATCAGGTGCAGCTGCTCGGTCTCAATATGAAAAAGGAAATTGTAGTAAATAAAGCAGATGAATTATATGCGGGACTATCCTCTGCCGGTATTGAAGTCCTTTATGATGATAGAATTGATGCGCAGGCAGGATTTAAGTTTAATGATGCCGATCTGCTCGGATTACCAATTCAAGTGATCGTTGGTGAGAAAAACCTCAAAGAAGATATGGTAGAAATAAAGATCAGAAAAACAGGCGAACGATTTAAGGTGGCTTTTGGCGAAGTTATTGAGAAGGTAAAAGAGCTTTTAGCTTAATGATAATTATATGAGCGGTAATAACGGCACTATATTATATTTAGTATCTACACCTATTGGTAATCCTGATGATATTACCCTTCGCGCATTAAACGTACTAAGGGAAGTGCCATTTATTATCGTGGAAGAATATAAAGAGGCGCGCCGGCTATTATCTAAATATGATATTGAAAAAGAATTAATCTGTTTAAACGAACATAACGAACAGGATGAGGCGGGCGAGATACTTGCAAAGGTAAAAATTGCAGGCTCGGCGGCACTTATCTCCGATTGTGGTACACCGTTATTTTCTGATCCCGGAAAAACTCTCGTGAGTCTTGCAATTAATTCGCGAATAAAAATTGTCCCCGTTCCCGGAGCGAGTTCCCTTCTTCCTGCGTTAATTGGTTCGGGATTTTTAATTGATACTTTTTATTATTCGGGCTGGCTTTCACCTAAAAAAGATATTCGTCAAAGAGAACTCTCGCGCCTCAAAAATATAAAAGATCTTTTAGTGATAATGGAAACTCCTTATAGATTGGGAGCTTTAATAAAAGATGTAAGAAAAATTTTCGGAGACAAGACTCCTGCGGTAGTGGCTTTCGATCTCACACTGCCGGAAGAAAAGTATATACGGGGCAATTTGGAGAATATTGATAATTATGTTCAGAAGGATAAACTCAAAGGAGAGTTCGTGCTTCTTATCAATAATAAATGACCTATAATGCATTTGAGTTGATACTTGATTAAATTAGAGATTGATTAAATAAGTTTTAGAGTAACATTATAAAGGAGAAAATTATGCTAAACGTACAGGATGTTGATTTAACACCGAATCCGCAGGCATTGAAATTTGTATTAAACGAAAGAATATTAGCGCGCGAAACACGCGATTATAAATCAGCCGAAGAAGCAAAGAACGACCCCTTAGCAGAAGGCATTTTTAGGATTGATGGCGTTGTTGGTGTCTTTTATATGGATAAATTTATTACTATCGAAAAAGATGCTGCAACGGGTTGGGGACAGATTCAGCGTCCGTTTGTAGAATTTATTCGCAATTTCGATAAATCATTAATTCCTGTTGAAACGGAGATTGAACTTAGCTCTCAGGAAGAGACTGAACTATTGAAAAAAATAAATGAAATTTTGGATACTCGTGTAAGACCTGCATTAGCAGGCGATGGCGGCGGACTTGAAGTTATCGGACTTGAGGGTTTAACTCTTAAAATCCGTTATCAAGGCGCATGCGGAAGCTGTCCAAGCTCAATACGCGGAACACTTGTAGCAATAGAGAATCTTCTCCGCCGTGAGATTAACCCATCTATAGAAGTAATCCCCGCATAAAAATAATTCTTATATAAAGAATTAATTCCAACATAATTTTAATCACCGCTCCTGCTTTTTGCGGGAGTGATGACCTCAATAAGAAATTAATTGACTTTTTATTAATTATTAATTAGCTTATGGCATTAATGGAATGTAAAATGAAACTACCGACTTTATTCATTCGAATATGTTTTGGTATTATTTTCATAGTCTCTGGATTTTTAAAACTAATTGATTTAAAAAGTTTTTCTTTGGCTGTTAAAGATTTTAATTTAGTTCCCGATGTATTAATCCTTCCAATAGTTTATATTCTTCCTTCAATTGAAATTTGTTTTGGTTTTTTTATTATTTTCAAATATAAATATTATTTTTCTTTGGTCTCTATATCAATACTGCTTTATATTTTTTGTGCTGCTATTATTTTAAAATTGCTTAATCACGAAGAATTATTATGTGGTTGTTTTGGAAATTACTTTGATAATAAAATTAGTAGTTTT
>Ga0209347_1005541_pt1 | contig 11905 bp, 13 predicted proteins | sample AutmiccommuBRH23_FD_187382 | JGI IMG/M metagenome (GOLD analysis project Ga0209347, IMG submission 187382) | Deep subsurface microbial communities from Mt. Terri, Switzerland - Autotrophic microbial communities BRH/23 (SPAdes) (version 2) | ecosystem: Environmental > Aquatic > Deep subsurface >...
TCGTCTGGTCGAACCCGTGGACGATCGCGTCGCGACCGCGGTGGCCGTGGACATGCGCCTCGCGCATCGAGCTGACGAGGAACATCTCGTAGTCCATGGCGAGGCCGTAGAGGATGCCCGTCACCATGATCGGCAGGAAGCTGAGGACGGGCCCGGTCGTGTCGAAGCCGAAGAGGTCCTTGAGCCAGCCCCACTGGAAGACGGCGGTCACGACCCCGAAGGTCGCGCCGATGCTCAGGAGGAAGCCGAGGGTCGCCTTGAGGGGGATGACGACGGAACGGAAGACGAGGAGCAGGACGACCAGGGAGAGTGCCACGACGATGCCGATGTAGAGCGGCATGACGTCCGCGAGCTTCTCGGAGATGTCGATGTTGACTGCGGTCAGGCCGGTCACGCCGAGGGCGACGCCCTCGGTCCTGGTCACCGTCGGCCCTGACGCCCGCAGAGTGTCGACGAGGTCGGCGGTTGATGCGGCGTCCGGCCCCTCCTCCGGGATGACGGTGAAGATGGCCGTGCCGCCCTGGGGGTCCGCCCCCATGAGACTGACCGCCTTGACGTCGGGGGTGTCCCGCAGCCCGGTGGTGAGCCGGGCGACGTCCTCCTGGCCCAGCCGGCTGCCGTCATCGGGGGTGGCGACCACGACGAGGGGCGCGTTGTAGCCCTCGCCGAAGCCGCGGGTGATGGCGTCGTAGGCCTGACGCTCGTCCGTGTCGAGGTTGGCGGTGGACCCGTTCGGCATGCCGAGCGAGATGTCGGCCACCGGGACCGCCGCCAGGCCGAGGACCGCGACGACGCCGACGATCGCGAGCCACCGGTGCCGGACGACGCCTTCGGACCAACGGTGGGCGAGGTGGCGGTGCTCCTCCACCGTGAGGCTCCTCCCGCGGGCGCGCGCCTGGGCACTGGCGATGCGCTCGCCGACGACGCCGAGGAGGGCGGGCAGCAGGGTCAGGGCCACGAGGACGGCGAGGACGACGGTGGCGGCCGCGACGAGGGCCATCGTCGTGAGGAAGCTGATCCCGATGAGACTCAGCCCGGTCAGCGCGATGACGACCGTGATGCCGGCGAAGAGGACCGCGCTGCCGGCGGTGCCGATGGACCGCGCTGCCGCCTCCTCGGCTCTGAGGCCCTGGGTCACGATGAGGCGGCGCGTGCGGTTGACGATGAAGAGCGCGTAGTCGATGCCGACGGCGAGACCGACCATGAGCGCGAGGACGGGAGTGGCCGTCGTCATGGTGATGGTCTGCGAGAGCGCGAAGGCGCCGCCGAGGCCGATACCCACCCCGGTCAGCGCGGTGAGGAGCGGCAGCCCCGCGGCGCGGAGCGACCCGAGCGTGATGAGCAGCACGAGCGCGGCGATGCCGAGACCGATGGCCTCGTGACCGCCCACGGGCGCCTCGATGGGCTTGAGGGACTCGGTGGTGAGGACGTCCACGCCGGTGCCCGCGGTGGCGGCCTCGGCGAGGTCGGTGACCCGTTCGACCGTTCCGTCCGGGAGGTCCTGGACCTGCTCGGTGAACTGGATCTGCAGCATCGCCACGGAGCCGTCCTCCGACACGACGACACCGGGGACCGGCTGGCCAGCCACGACGAGGGGCCGTATGCCGCTGGGCTCGCTCCCCTGGTCACCGGCACCGGAGGCGGGAGCGGGCTCAGCCTCCGGCCGGCCGGACGCTGACGAGGACGACGCCTGCTGGCTGCGGTCGGCCACGGTCGGCAGGTCGTCGATGGTCCGTGCCGCGTCGGCGATGCCCTCGGCTCGGTCGCCCGAGTCCAGACGGTCTCCCTCGGGCACGGTGAAGACGACGGTGCCCTGTCCCCCGGCGGCGTCCGGCAGCTCGGCGCGGAGCCGGTCGGTCACGTCCTGGCTCTGGGTGCCGTCGATCGTGACGCTGGAGGAGATCTTGCCGCCGCCGTTGGCGACGGCGAGCCCGACGATGCCGCCGAGGACGAGGAGCCAGAGCGCGATGAAGGCCCACGGCCGCCGGTACGCGGTCCGACCGAGTCGGTAGAGCAGGAGGGACATGGTGAAGCCTTTCGGGTAGGCCGGCATCGCGGCTCGTCGGCCGTGGTGGCCGGGCGGGCTCGGCGGAGGGTCGGCGCCGGATCGGGAAGGGGGTCAGAAGCCCTGACGCAGATGCGTGAAGACGGTCGTGAGGAACTCCTCGACGGTGACCGCGTCAGCTGGCAGGTCAGATGGCAGGTCGGCGGTCTCGGCCACGGTGCTCGGATCGCCGGGGAACCGAATCGGGACGCGGCCGTCGAGCACGGACATCAGGGCGCCGTAGGCAGCCCCCACCAGGATGTGGCTCGACAGGCGCGAGACGGTGGACCCGGCCCGTGCGGACACCGCGTCCTGGGCGGTGCGACGGATCTGGAGCTGGACATCGGCGAGGTAGGGCTCGAGACCCCGGTGCTCGCTTGCCAGGCGTCGCAGCTGCTGCAGGAGCGGCAGCATCCCGCCAGAGAGCTGGTGCCGGGCGAGGGCCATGAGCCAGTCGAGGAGGGCCGTGTCCTCGGGGACGCTCGGCAGGGTCTCGAGCCCGTCCTTGAGTCGCTCGACCGCGAGCCCGGTGATCGCCTCCTCCTTGCACGTGAAGTGGTTGGCGAAGGTCCGGCGTGAGTATCCGGCCCGCGCCGCGACATCGTCGATGGTGAAGCCGTCGACCCCACGCTCGACCGCGAGGTCGAACGCCGCCTCGGCCAGAGCGTGCGCGGTGGCGCGGCGCTTCGCCTCACGCAGTCCTGTCTCGGTCATGTCCTCAGGATCACACAAGATTGCCCAATGGGCAAGATTGCCCAACAGGCAGGTCAGAGCCGAGCGATGACGGCGTCGAGCATCACCTCGGTCAGCTTGCCGGTGAAGGTGTTCTGCTGGCTCACGTGGTAGCTGCCGAGGAGGCGGACGTCGGTGCCGTCGGGGAGGGTCAGCGCGGCCTCGGCGCCGTGCCCGAAGCGCGGCTTCGGCCGCGGCACCTGCCAGCCCAGGCGGCGGGCCGCTCCCAGGACGCCGTCCCAGCCGATCGAGCCGAGCGCCAGCAGCGTCCGCAGACCGCCCGGTCCGGCCGAGGTGAGCTCCAGGTCGCGATCGAGCCACCCGGAGCACGTGGCCTTCTCCTCGGTCGACGGCCGGTTGGCCGGAGGCGCGCACCTGACCGTCGCCACGATCCGGATCCCCGTGAGCTCCAGACCATCACCGGCGGCGACCGAGGTCGGTTGCGACGCGTAGCCGGCACGGTGGAGCGCAGCGTAGAGCCAGTCCCCCGACCGGTCCCCGGTGAACATCCGGCCCGTCCGGTTGGTGCCGTTGGCGGCAGGGGCCAGCCCGACGATGAGCACGGACGCCGCCGGGTCCCCGAAGGACGGCCCGGGCCGGCCCCAGTAGGGCTGGTCGGCGAACGATGCCCGGCGCCCCCGGGTCGCCACCGACTCGCGCCACGCCACGAGGCGGGGGCAGGCCCGACACACCGAGACCCGCGCGTCGAGCTCGGCGAGTGTCAGCGCGGCCGCGCCGAGCCGACGCACCTCCGCCGCGGTCGCCGCAACCGGCGTCGCACCGGTGGCCGGGTCGCCCGGCCAGCCCGTCCCCGGCGGCACGGGGGACGGGAAGAGCTGGCCCGTGACCGGGTGTGGGTCGAGGCGCTCGCTGGGCATGGACCGACTCTGCCAGCCAGCCCCGTCCGTCGGCTGCTTCCCCCGCTCCGAAATGGCCAGCGCGCCGGGCGGCAGGGGGCGCACGAGCGCTCTACAGTGAGGCGACAGGAGAGGACCTACACGTCATGTGGCAAACGGCGACTGCGCGGACGCCCCCGCTCCTCTTCGCCCGCGTCGAGCTCAAGGCCCGGCTGTTGTTGCCGGGAATCCGTCGTTCCGTCGTCGCACAGGCCCGCGAGCTGCGCGAACAGGGCGGCACCCAGCCGGAGCGACTCGCCCGCGCCCTCGAGCGACTCGCCGCGGACCGGGTCAGCGACGAGGCACGCCCTGTGCTGGATCGGGTCGAGTCGGCCCGGCGGGCCCTGCTCCGCAGCGCCGAGCGGGTGCCGTGGGCCGAGGACACCACCCAGTCGGTGGCGCTCATCTGCGCCCGGGCCTCGCAGCCCCCCTCGGGAGCCCGCCTGCTCCACCACGTCGTCGCGGCCTGGCAGCCCACCAGCGCCCTCGAGCTGGGCACCTGCGTGGGCGTCTCGGCGGCCTACCAGGCGGCCGCGATCGCTGGGAGCGGCACGGTCACCTCGCTCGAGGCCTACCCTGCGCTCGCCCGCCAGGCCGAGCAGCTCTGGGAGCGGGCCGGCATCGACAATGCCCGAGTCGTCGTGGGCCGCTTCGCGGAGACGCTCGCCCCCACCCTCTCCGAGGCGCCGTGGGACTACGTCTTCATCGACGGGAACCACCAGGGACCCGCGACGGAGCGCTACGTCGAGCAGGCGGCGCGGGCCACCGCGGCCGGCGCCCTGCTGGCCCTCGACGACATCGACTACAGCGACGGCATGCGCGCTGCCTGGCAGTCCGTGCGCCGGCGGCAGGACGTCGCCGCGAGCGCCGTGGTCGGCAAGATCGGGCTCCTCGCCCTGCGCTGACCCCGGCTGGGGCTCGGGAGCGAGCCCAGCGGCATACGGCCGGCTCGGCGGCGAGGATCATGGGGAGCACGCGGGCGACGCCAGCTCGCTGAACCGGAACGACGGGAGCGGCGTCTCCGGGGGCAGGAGCGCCGAGGGAGGTTGGTCAGATGCCGCTCGACGAGGAGGCCGTCGAGGCGATCTACCGCGAGCACGGGCCGATGCTCCGACGCGTCGTGTGGCGGGCGACGAGCGATCCCGACCGGGTGGAGGACATCGTCCAGGAGACGATTCTGCGCGTCTGGCGGCAGGCCCCGGAGGCCGACAGCCTGCGCGCCTACCTCATCACGACGGCCCGGCACCTCATCGTCGACCAGCACCGCGCGGCCGGGCGACGGCCCCAGCAGGCGCGCCTCGTCGACCTCCCCGAGGCGGAGTCGGCGATCGACCGGGCGCTCGACCAGGTCCTCGTCGAGGAGGCTCTCGCGCGGCTGCAGCCGGCGCACCGGGAGGTCGTCACGTGTCTCTACTACGAAAGGCTCTCGGTGGCCGAGACCGCAGCCCGGGTGGGGGTGCCCGAGGGCACCGTGAAGTCCCGCGCCTACTACGCCGTGCGCAGCCTGCGCGTCGTCCTCGACGAGATGGGGGTGACGAGATGAGCGCCGACGGCGAGGAGACCCACGTGCTGCTCGGCGGCTACGTCCTCGGCGGGCTGTCCGACGAGGACCACCGCGCGTTCACCGCGCACCTGCGCACGTGCACCGCGTGCCAGCAGGAGCTGGGCCAGGTCTCCGGGCTCCCCCGGCTGCTCGCCCTCGTCGAGCGACCACCGACCGAGGAGCCGTATGCCGCTGGGCTCGCTCCCGGAGAGGAGGCACCCGAGGTGGGGGCCGGGTCCGCTGCGGCGGGTCCGCCCACCCTGCCGGGCCTCACCGACCTCCTGGCCGAGGCACGGCGGCGCCGTCGACGGCGGCGGGACTGGCTGGTCGCCGCGGCGGGCGTCGCCGCCGCGGGGGCCTTCGGCGCCGGAGCCTGGCTGGGCCCCGGGCTGCTCAACCCGCCGCCCCCGTCCGAGCACTACACGGCGACCGCACCCGCCGGGTCGACGGCGCAGGTCGGGGTCCACCTCGTCACTCGAGGGTGGGGCACCCAGCTCGACCTCGCCTGCTCGAACATGCCGGTCGGCGAGGAGATCACCCTCTACGTCATCGACGCGGCCGGGCGCGAGTCGCCGGCCGGGTCCTGGCTGGGGACGCGATCCGGCTACGCCACCGTCACCGGGGCGACGGCGCTGCGGCCGGAGCAGATCCGGTCCATCGAGGTGCGCACGGCGGACGGGACCCTCATCGCGGCCGTGCGGACCTGAGGGGGCGCAGTCGTGATCGTGGGCCGGATGCGTGGGAGGCTGACCACATGGCTGACGACCTGCACATCCAGCACCGGATCACGTCTCTGATCGACGAGGAGCACCGCCTGCGTGAGGCCCTCCAGCACGGGTCCATCTCCGCGGAGGACGAGCGGGCCCGGCTCGGCACGATCGAGGTCGAGCTCGACCAGTGCTGGGACCTGCTCCGCCAGCGCCGGGCGAAACGGGAGTTCGGCGCGAACCCCGACGAGGCGCAGGTCCGCGACCCGAAGACGGTCGAGGGGTACCTCGGCTGAGGAAGCCACGACCTCCCGATCGCGTTGAGCGATCCACCCGACCGAGCGCGGTGTCGGAGCTAAGGTCGCTGTCGTGATGATCGACGTTGCAGCGGCCGACGGCTCGGCCGAGGCCTGGCTCGCCCGACCCACCAGCGCGAGAGGGGAGACCCCCCTGCCCGGGGTCCTGCTCTTCATGGACGCGATCGGGTTGCGGCCCCGGATCTTCGAGATGGCGGACCGCATCGCGTCGTGGGGATACGTCGTGCTCGCCCCGAACGTCTTCTACCGCGACGGAACGAGCGCCGAGACCACACCGGGACGTCCGCTGGAATCGGACGAGGCGCGCCGGGAGTTCTTCAAGGTCGCCTCCGGCCGCATCGCGTCGCTGACGGCGAAGCGCGCGGTCGCGGACATCGCCGCGTACGTCGAGGCGCTGACGTCGCTGGAGGACGTGCGGACGCCGGTCGGTGTCGTCGGCTACTGCATGGGGGCGCGGCTTGCCGTCCGAGCGGCTGCCGCCCACCCCGACATCGTCGCCGCCTGCGGCGGGTTCCACGGCGGCGGCCTCGCCGGCGACGCCGCTGACAGCCCGCACCTCGCGCTCCCGGCGGCGCGCGCCGAGTTCGTCTTCGGCCACGCCGACCACGACCCCAGCATGAACGCAGAGGCGGTCGCCCGCCTCGACGAGACGCTCCGTACCGCCGGCCTCACCGCGACGAACGAGATCTATGCGGGAGCGGCCCACGGGTACACGATGGCCGACACGGGGGTGTACGACGAGGCTGCGACCGAGCGCCACTTCGCCGCGCTGAAGGACCTGTTCGCGCGCACCCTCGGCTGAGTCTTTCCGCCAGATCCCGTGCCGGGGCCGGCGGGTCGGGATCGGGCTAGGCTCGGTGCCGTGGCTGGTGGCGTGCGGGCAGCGGTGGTCCTGGGGTCGGGTGGGGCGAGAGGCTATGCGCACATCGGAGCGCTCCAGGTGCTGCGTGAACGGGGCCTGGAGGTCGTGGCCATCGCGGGCACGTCCATGGGTGCCCTCGTCGGGGGTGTCGCTGCCGCGGGTCGGCTGGACGAGTACACCGAGTGGTCGTTGTCGCTGACGCAGCGCGAGCTGTTCCGTCTCCTCGACTTCACCCTGTCCGCGCCCGGCGGGGCCATCCGAGCCGAGCGGATCATCGGCAAGGTGGGCGAGATCCTGGGCGGCGCGACGATCGAGGACCTGCCGATCCCCTACACGGCCGTCGCCACCGACCTCGCGGCACGGCGGGAGGTGTGGTTCCAGCACGGTCCGGTGGTTCAGGCCATCCGAGCCTCGATCGCCATCCCCGGCGTCATCACCCCCATCGTCATCAACGGCCGCACGCTCGTCGACGGCGGCCTGCTCAACCCCCTGCCCATCGAGCCGACCGCAGCCGTGAGCGCGGACGTGACCGTGGCCGTGAGCCTCTCCGGGCCGAGAGCCCCGATCGGCCATGCCACCCCCGTGAAGGAGACCTCCGAGACGAGGCCCTTCGACGAGTGGACGTCCCGGCTGCGGCGCAGCACCGCCGAAGCCCTCGAGTCCGACCGACTCCGCGCCCTCGTCGGTCGCTTCGGCGCCGGCCACCGCCGTGACGAGACCGGAGAGACCGAGGAGGCGGTCGACGCGACGGTCGACGCGACTGGGGACCTGGTTGCCGCGGCTGCGGAGGCCGCCGACTCGGACCTCTCACCGACGGCAGCCGCCGCGGAGTGGGTGGTCGGGAAGGCCGACATCGGGACGATCAACCTGCTCAACATGAGCTTCGAGACGATGAGCGCGCTCATCACGCGCTACCGGATGGCCAGCAACCCGCCCGACATCCTCATCACGGTCCCCTACAACGCCGTCAACACGCTCGACTTCCATCGGGCAGCCGAGATGATCGACCTCGGCCGCACGCTCACGACCCAGGCCTTGGACCGAGCCGGCCTCTGACCGCAACGCGCCCTGCCGCCCCCGTGCCCGTCTGCCCTCACATCAGGTCATCACGACAACCCTTGGCGAGCACGTCCGGGGTGCGGGGCGGTGCCTCACAGCGGCGGACCGGAGAGCAGCGCGCTACTGGCCGGCCAGCTCGGCGACCATCGGAGCCAACACGTCCGCGGAGTCGGCGCCCAGGACGAAGTAGGAGTAGCCGACCTCCTCACGGCGGCGCTGGACCTCCTCGGCAGCGGCGGCGGGGTCGTCCGGGAGGACGGCCAGCGAGTCCGCTTCCCGCAACGCGGCCGGGTCGGTGTCTCGCGCGGACGCCATGAACGGCGCGACCCTGTCGCCGACGACCGGAACGTGCAGCGCGAGCTCGACATCTCGCACGGTGCGCAGCTCGCGGGCCATGCCGGCCACCGCGGCCCGAGTGTCGCTCGCGAACGAGGCGATGGTGACCGTGTCCGCCACTTCCAGGGCGAGCGCTTGCGCCTTCGGCCCCCGAACGGCCATGACAACCGGCGTGTGGGCGTCCGGACCGTCCAGATCTCGCAGTGCCGTCACCGTCTCGCGGACCCGGGCCAGCCTCCCGCTCGGTGATGAGACGGGCAGGCCAAGATCCCGCAGCTCATCCTCGATCCCGGGCCTGCCGGTGCCGATGCCCATCTCGAAGCGACCCTGCGTGAGCACCGACATCGAGTGGGCCTCCCACGCGGCGCTCCAGGCAGGCCGCAGTGGCGAGGCATAGACCCAGGTGCCGACCCGCAGGTTCGTCCGGGCTGCCGCCATGGCGAGCGTCGGAGCGGGGGCGGGCTGCCAGCGCGGCACGTCGGGCATCAGCAGGGTCGAGTACCCGCTGTCGGCGAACCGCTGCACCTGGTCCTGCCACGTGGGCACGTCCGACAAGAGGGGCGCGACGACTCCGAATCGAAACGGTCGGATCATGGGGCGTCTCCGTTCACACCGATGGGGCCTCCGCAGGAGCCGATGCCTCGGCCTCACGTGTACGCGCCGCGTCCAGCTCTGCCTCGGAGCGCAGCACGCAGAACTCGTTGTCCTCTGGGTCGGCGAACACCACCCAGCCGGTGCCACGCCCGTCCGTGCCGCGCAGGTCGGCCACCACGGTGGCGCCCGTGTCGATGAGCCGCTGGACCTCCTCGTCGCGGCTGGACTCGCGTGGCCGAAGGTCGAAGTGCAGCCGGTTCTTGGTCTGCTTCTCCTCCGGGACCTCGATGAAGAGGATCCGATGCCCGGTAGCCGGGTCCTGGATCATGCACTCCTCGTGCCCGGGCTGGTTGGGATCTCCCTCGATGTCGCGGTACCCCAGCAAGCTCTTCCACCATTCCGACAGGTCGTAGGCGTTGCGGCAGTCGACGGTCGTATGTGAGACGAGGCAGCCCATGCAGGCATCGTCGCGATGTCGCCGTCAGCGCGGCAAGCGCTTTTCCGCGGCGCTGGCCAGCGGGTCACGAGCGCGTCCGCGTGGGGCTAGCCTCAGGGCATGGATGCACCCGAGCCCGGCACCGATGATTCGTCGGAAATCGAGTCCTTCTGGCAGGTCGCCAAGGTGCGAGCCAAGCTCAACCCGACTGGGTACTACACGGGTGAGCGACCCCTGGGGTCGCTACGGCCGCCGGCCTGGGCCTTCGGGGCCACCCCCGAGCAGGCCGACGAGCTCCTCGCGCTTCTCCTCTCCGGCACGAAGACCGCGACTGCCGGCGCGCTGTGGGACTACGAGGCGGAGGGTGAGGAGCTGCCGACGCCTGGAGCGCTCGGCATCGTCACCGACGGTCACGGGGTCCCGCACGCCTTGGTCGTGACGAAGCAGGTCGATGTGGTCCCCTTCGACGAGGTGAGCGCCGAGCAGGCGTACCTCGAGGGTGAGGGCGACCGGTCGCTCGCCACGTGGCGCGAGGTGCACGAACGCTTCTTCACCGAGCACGCGGTGCACACCCGAGGGTTCACCCCGGACATGCCGGTCGTCCTGGAGCGCTTCGACGTGCTCTACAGCGATCCCTCCGCCGGCTCGGACATGGGCTGACGAAGCGGCCGTTTCCCCAGCGGGTGGACCACGGGTCCAGCAGGCTTGGCAGGGCGGACTCTTGCTCAGGGCAACGCTCGTCGGCCCATGGCGGTGCCGGCGGGGGGTCGCGCCGTGGTGTGCACCCACCCCGCCTTCGCACCCTACGAGACGAAGGCGGGTCGCAGGATCGCGGTTGCGCGACTGACACCGACGGCATGAGCCGGCCGCGACCTGTCGATGAGGTCAACTGACGCCGACGGCTTCGACTCCGGCAGGAGGACGGCGCTGGAAGTCGGGTGTCGTCCAGCGTCGGGCCCTTCGAGTGTCACCTGCCAGCTGACCCCAGGCCCAGCACGGCCATGGCGACGGCCAGCGAGAACCCGGCGGCCACAATGGGGGTCGTCGTCGGGTTCCAGCCCGCCGGCGACAGTGCAGTGCGGACCTCCGACTCGAGCAGGGAGGCGCAAGCCATCGTCGCACCCAACGACCCGAGAGCCCGCCTCGCCACACGGCTGGGGCCTCCCCCGAGCCGAACGGTCGCGACGGTCTGGATCGCGAGCATGACGACGGGGGCCGACAAGGCCGTCCCGATCAGCCAGGAGTCGCGGCCCACCCGTTCCGGCTGTCCACGCCAGCCCAGCAGCGCGATGTCAAAAGCCCGACGCTCACGGAGCGCAACGAGTTGACCCATCACCCCCGCTGCGAGCTGAGCACCAGACACGGCGACGAGAACTCCTCGCGAACCCATCCGGCAAGCCTATTTCACGCCTGCTCACCGCGACGCTGGTCCCGGGATCCCATTGGCACCCTCACCGGCGGGGCGACGCGGCCGAATCAGGTCCTGATCGGTGGTGTCCGACGACGGTCCGTCGAGGTGCTGCAGGTCAGGTGTCAAGGGCGCCTGGCGAGCAGGTCGGGGCTCGCCGTGGGCAGTTCAGCGCCGCCGAAACATCTGACGGACGCCCTGCATGGCGGCGAGGACCGCGTCACTCACTCCGGGCACCATGATCCACAAGAGCGTTGCGATGACCAGCACACCGATCACGATGATGAGCACGTCCACGTGAACCACCCTAGGGCACCTTCTGGGCACGCCTCCCGGCTCACGTCGCGGGGCTGACCGCGCGGCTGACGACCACAGCGCGGCGCTGGGAGATGCGAATGGCGCCGCACAGCGATGCGGTGCTCCTGTGCTAGCCACTGAGAAACTCGTCCATGATGTCGGCGAGCTCTGGGCTGAACAGAGAGGGCCAGATCCCATGTCGGGCACCTTCGACGAGCACCAAGTCGCACGTGTGGCCGGCCTCGCGCAGCGCCATCGCGTAGATGCGGCTGTGTTCGCAGGCGACGACCTCGTCTTCGGTGCCGTGCACCAGCAGCACCGGGCCCCGGCGCCGGCGGTCGGGATGGTTCGCGGGGCTGGCGGCCCGGGCGGCGCCCGGGGCTTGGCTGGGTCCTCGTCCAAGGCGGGAGACCCGTCGGTGGCGTGGACGAGCAGAGCGGTGTGCCCGCCGGAGCTGTCGCCCGAGATGGTGATTCGGTCGGGGTCGATACCGTACTGATCCGAGTTCTGACGCAGCCATCTGACGGCTGTCTTGGCGTCGTGAACCTGGGCAGGGTGTGGGGCCACCGCCGACGGGCGGTACTGCACGATCGCGATGACGTAACCGCGCTCGGCGAACCGGCACAGGTACGACATCGCGGCTCCGAGAGCCTGCTCGCGCCACCCTGACCCCT
>Ga0209347_1005542_pt1 | contig 11904 bp, 8 predicted proteins | sample AutmiccommuBRH23_FD_187382 | JGI IMG/M metagenome (GOLD analysis project Ga0209347, IMG submission 187382) | Deep subsurface microbial communities from Mt. Terri, Switzerland - Autotrophic microbial communities BRH/23 (SPAdes) (version 2) | ecosystem: Environmental > Aquatic > Deep subsurface >...
CCCGCTCGATGAATCGCGCCTCGGCAGACGCTTCGCCGCGGCCTGCACGACGGTCCTTCATGATGATCCGGTGTGACAGCACCGGAATCGCGAGCCGTTTCACGTCTTCGGGGATGACGAAATCGCGGCCCGACACCATCGCGAGCGCCTGCGAAGCGCGGAAGAACGTCAGCGCCCCGCGCGTCGAGACGCCGAGAGCGACATCGGGATGCGTCCGCGTCATCTGGACGATCGTCATCATGTATTCGACCAGAGCCTCGCTCACATGTACCTCGCCGACGCGAGCCTGGAGATCACGCACTTCGTCGGCGTCGAGCACCGGCGCAAGATGATCGAGCGCGGTCTGCCCTCCGCCGGAACGAAGCAACTGCTTCTCGTCCTGCGCACTCGGATACCCGATCGTCAGCTTCATCAGAAAACGATCGAGCTGCGATTCGGGCAACGGATACGTTCCGACGTGCTCGATCGGATTCTGCGTCGCGATCACGAGGAAAGGATCCGGCAACGGCATGTGCAGCTTCTCGACCGTGATCGTCCCTTCGCTCATCGCCTCGAGCAGCGCCGACTGCGACTTCGGAGTCGCGCGGTTGATCTCGTCGGCGAGCAGGACGTTCGTGAAGACGGGGCCGGAGACGAACTCGAACTCCTGCTGATCCTGGTTGTAGATCGTCACGCCGACGATGTCCGCGGGCAGAAGATCACTGGTGAACTGGATCCGCTGGAACGAGAGCGAAAGCGAGCGTGCGAGCGCGTGCGCGAGAGTCGTCTTCCCGACGCCCGGAACGTCCTCGAGGAGGATGTGTCCGCGCGCGAGCAAGGCGGCGATGCAGAACTGCACCACCTCCGACTTGCCGCGGATGACACTTTCTACGTTCGCCTGCAGGGCGCGGATGCGGTCGAGAGGTCGCGAAACCTGAGCCGGTTCGGTTGTCATGTTCTGCTCTGACGGTCGGGGATATCCCCGCGTTCGGGGACGATCGTAACGAAAAGCGTGCCCGGTCCAACATCCGGGCCCCCATGGTCATTCTCGCCCGAGTGCCGAGGCGACGATCCGGGAAAGCCGGTCGGGATCGACGGGCTTGCGGACGAATTCGGCGAACCCCGCTTCCAGCGCGCGGTTCCTGTCGTCCCCCCCAGCCATTGCTGACAGCGCGATGACCGGGATCCCGTGCGCCTGTCGCACGAAGGTGAATCCGTCCATGTCGGGCATCGCAATGTCGCTGACGATCGCGTCGAACGTCCCGCCGGCCAGTTTCGCCATGGCATCGGTGCCGGTTCTCACCGCAGTGACCGTGGCTCCGTGCAGCCGCAGCATCGTCGCGACGACCAGCCGCACGTCGTCCTCGTCGTCGACCAGGAGGATGTTCAGCCCCTGAAGCCGCGACGTACCCGTGGTCATGACGGGACCCGGGACGACGTCGTGCGCGGAGATCGCCGGCAACTCGAACCAGAAGGTCGAGCCCTTCCCGGGCCCGTCGCTCGACGCACCGACCGTACCGCCATGCAGTTCGACGAGATGCCGCACGACGGCGAGGCCGAGACCCAGCCCGCCGTACTGCCGCGAGGTGCTGCTGTCCGCCTGGCGGAACCGATCCCAGACATGCGGGAGGAACTCGGAATCGATCCCGCGGCCCGTGTCCGTCACCGTGAATCGCACGTCGGATTCGCTGCCCGTGAGCGAGATGTGAATCCGGCCGCCCGGCTCGGTGAATTTCACCGCGTTCGAGACCAGGTTCCAGATCACCTGGCGGAGGCGGCGCTCGTCCGCGGTCACCGGCAGTTCCGTCGGCGAATTCACCGTCAGATCGATCCTCTTCGCGTCGACCGCAGGGCGCGCCGCGAACACGACCTCGCGCGTGACGGCTGCGAGATCCATCGGAGCGACGGAAATCTGCAGGGTGCCGGCGACGACGCGAGAGAGATCGAGAAGGTCGTCGATCAGTTCGCTCTGCGACTTCGCACTCCGGATGATCGTCTCGATCGCGACCTTCGTCGTCTCCTCATCCATCCCGAGCTGGAGCATGTGAGCCCACCCCGTGATCGCGGTCAGCGGCGTTCGCAACTCGTGCGAGAGCGTCGCGAGAAACTCGTCCTTCGCGCGATTCGCGGCGCCGGCCGCTTCGTACAGGCGCGCGTTGTCGATCGCCGTGGCCGCGCGACCGGCGAGATCCTGAATGAAAGCGAGATCCGCTACGTCGTAATGACGTCCCGAGTGGCTGCAGACGACGGTCAACGCGCCGAGCGTCCGTCCTCGCGCGACCATCGGCGCAACGATCCAGGAACGCAGGTCGAGCCTGCGAACCAGCACCTGCGTCTCCGGCGAAAGGGTCTCGATCTCCGCCTCGGTCACGTGGGCGACCCAGCTCGGCACGGCGGTGCGCATGACCGCCGCGATGACATCACTCTCGGGATCAGAGCGCAGCCGACCGAGCTCACGCAGGATCGCAAGCTCCTCGGGTCGCGCAGACTCGACGACCAGTCGTTCGTAATGGTTCGCGTCGCCGATGTCGATGCTGCACCAGTCGGCGATCGCCGGCACGCAGAGCCGGGCGAGGTTGCGCATCGTCTGCTCGTAACCAAGCGAGGAGGAAAGGAGCTCGCTCGCGGAGTTGATGAACTCCGTGTGGTCGGCTCGGCGCTTGTCGTCGTCGATGTCGGCGACGATGCCGACCCATTCGCGCAACTCGCTGCCGTCCATCACAGGGACGGCGCGAATCGAACACCAGCGGTAGAGCCCCGACGCGACGCGGACGCGCACCTCGTCCTCGTACGGAAGGCCGCTGCGGACCGTCTCGCGCCAGCGATCGGAAAACCTCTTCGCATCGTCCGGATGGAGAGCGACGGCGCCACCTCCGCTCTCGATCTGCTCGCGCGTCAGGCCGGTGATGCGCAGGAACGAGTCGGTCCAGTCGATCCGGCCATCGGCCGTAGCCGTCCAGACGGCCTGCGGCTCCGCGGAAGCCTCCACGAGGGTCCGGTAGCGAGCCTCGCTCCGATGCAGACGCTCGTCGAGCGAGGCCGCCCGCTCCTCGGCGCGTCGGCGGAACCCGACCCCGAGACTGAGGCCACCGGCGAACACGGTGAACAGCAGCAGCCGAAGAAAGTCGTCGATCGTGTCGAGAGAAAAATCCCCGAGCGGCTCGACGGCACGCGTCACCACCGCAATCAGCGAAAGAAGAATCGCAAAGTACGCAGGTCCGACGCCGCCCAGAATCGCCGTGATGAGGACGGCCACCCAGAAGAAAAGGAGACGCATCGGCGTCACCAGATCCCTGAGGACGCTCGTCAGCAGCAGCGCCAGCAGGATCGCGGCGACGGCGATCAGGTAACGCCCGGCTGTCTTCATCATCGGCAGAACACGCCTGCACTCATGCGGAACCCCTACCAGCTCCGCGCCGGCTTCTTTGCACCCTGCGTCTGGCTTACCGGCAGCCTTGCAGGACAGACATTCCTGTCTGTCCCCCCGAGGCGTTGTCGCCGGCCCATCACTCAGAACGGCAGACAGGAATGTCTGCCTCTACATGGCTGCCTCCGCGCCTCTGCGCCTCTGCGCCTCTGCGCATCTGCGATCACAACTTCTTGTAATCCGGCCCGCCGCCACCCTCGGGCGGCACCCACGTGATGATCTGGTACGGGTCCATGATGTCGCACGTCTTGCAGTGGAAGCAGTTCGTGAAGTTCAGGAACGGGACTTTGCCGCGACCGTCGGCTGTCGGTTTCGGCTCGTAGACCTGCGCCGGGCAGAAGTGGAAGCACGGGTTGCCGTACTCCTCGGTGCAGCGCGTGATGCAGATCTCCGTGTCGCGGATCAGCAGGTGCGCCGGCTGATTTTCTTCGTGGAGGACGCCGCCGTTGTAGACGTTCGTCACCTTGTCGAAGGTGTAGCTGTTGTCGTACTTCACCTTGGCGGGCGGATGCGGATCCTCGGAGCCGAAGTAGCGCTTGATGCGCACCATCCGCTCGTGACCCGCGTGCCCTTCGAGCCTGTTCGCAATGCCCCAGCCGCGGCCACCGGTGACCATGCCGAGGCCGGCGTTCAGCATGCCGGCGAGCCGGCCGTTGTTGAAGGCCTGATGGAAATTGCGCTCTTTCCAGAGCTCGTCCTTCGCCCAGGAGGACTCGAACGCCGCGTCGTAGGAGGCGAGCTGCTTCGATGAGAAATCTTCGCCGAGAAGCGCCTTGAATGCCGTCTCGGCCGCGAGGATGCCCGACTTGAACGCGAGGTGGATGCCTTTGAGCCGCGCACCGTTGAGGAAGCCGCCCGAGTCGCCGAGGATCATGAAGCCGTCGCCATAAAGCTTCGGCATCGAGTAGTAGCCGCCCTCGGGGATCGCCTTCGCGCCGGCGGCAATCATCTTGCCGCCTTGCAGCAGTTCTTTGATCGCCGGGTGGAGCTTCATCTTCTGCAGCTCGTTGTGCGGGTCGAGCGTCGGATTTTTGTAATCGAGACCGACGACCAGACCGATGTCGACGATCCGGTCCTTCATCCCGTAAATGAAGCCGCCGCCGAAGGTGTCACCGTCGAGCGGATAGCCCATCGTGTGGACGACGGTGCCGGGTGCAAAGCGATCGTCGGGCAGCTGCCAGAGCTCCTTGACGCCCACCGAGTAGACCTGCGGATTCTTGCCGGCGCTCAGATCGAACATGCCGTCGAGCTGCTTGGTCAGCGTGCCGCGGGGCCCTTCGGCGAGGATCGTGACTTTCGCGCGGATGTCGACGCCGGGCTCGAAGTTCGGTTTCGGCTCGCCGTTCTTGTCGATCCCCTTGTCGCCGGTGCGGACGCCGACCACGCGGCCGTCTTCGACCAGGACGCGGGAGGCGGCGAATTCGGCGAAGAGGTCGACGCCCATGTCGCCGACGATCGGGCCGAGCCAGCGGACCACTTCGCCGAGCGAGACCACGTAGTTGCCGTGGTTGTTCATCGGCGGCGGCGTCATCGGCGAGACGACTTTCTTCCCTTCGGTGAGGAGCCAGAACGCGTCGGCGCCGACGGGAGCTTCGACCGGGCAGCCGCGCTCGAGGAAGTCGGGCATCAGCTCGGCGATGCCGCGCGGATCCATGACCGCGCCGGAGATGCCGTGGGAGCCGATCTCTTTGCCCTTTTCGAGGACGGCAATCGAGATCCCCTCGAGCTTCTTCTCGGCGTCCGATTCGTTGTGCTGCCGGATCAGATCGGCCAGTTTGTACGCGGCAGCAAGACCCGCAGGTCCGGCGCCAACGATGACGACGTCGACGTCGAGGGTCTCACGCTCAATCCCGGGAAGTTCAGCCATGAAGTTCAATCACTCCTGAATCGAAAGGTCGCGCGGCATTCTAGTACGTGCGCGCGAGCCGCGAGGGGTGACGGGTGACACCGCGAGGGTGAAGCCGCGCTTCGTGCGCCGGACTCAGTAGTTGACCGTGGCGACGACCGTATCGGTGTAGTTGCCGGCGCGGACGTTCTGGCCGGCCGGAATGCGGCCGTATCCGGGGACTCCGGACAATCCCCCAAGAGGAACAGTCTTGGAGGTGGATGTTCGCGCTACCGTGTTCACGCTGTTCCACTCGACGGTTCGCGCGCTGTCCGTGAAGATGTTGTAGCTCATGAATGCGCCGACCGGCCCTGTCATTCGGCGTGCTCCCGCCGCGTAGCTCAAGCCGGCACTGAGAGAGATCGTCGCGCTGGTTCCCCTGGTGCAGTAGGCGACGATCGAAGTCGCCGCATCGAGCGGAGCCGCAGCGTTCGACGCGAGCGGGTCATAAGTGCCGAAGTTGAGAGAGAAAGAGTCGACCGTGCACTGGTTCTCGACCGTCGCCGTGATCGGAATGTTCCCGTACGTCTCTTCCAGCGTATTGCCTTGATAAAGGGAGGCATTCACGGAGTCGCTATAGGATCCGGCGGCTGCGTCCTGGCCTGCGGAGATACGACCGTAGATCGTGACATCGAAGGTCTTGGATGACGAGTCCGCATCAAAAAGAATGACCGTTGCACCCGAGTTGGCATCGTCCCAGACCGTGGCTCGCGAAGCGTCCGTATACAAGTTGTAGGTGAGCGTGTTTCCTGCGCTCGTCATCTGTCGCGAGTTGAATGTGCCCGAGCCCCCTGTGGTCAGCTCCAGTCTACCCGTCGTATTCGGCGTGCAGAATACCTGGAAAGTGACCGAGGCCGCGTCTTTGGGCGCTCCGTCGAACGGTGAATACAACCCGAACGCCACCCCACCGACAGGGAACGTCTGGAACTTGCAATTCCCGCCCGACGCATCGCTCGCGAACGCCAGCAGGAGCGCCGCAGCGGCCGCGAAGGAGACGACTCCCGACACTCGTTCGCGTCTACTGCTCACTTCATGGCGCATTGCAGTTCTCCCAGGTTCAACATCTGTTCGTTCGAGTCCGGAATCGAGAGGACAAACTGGCAAATCCCGGTCTTGTGCAGAATGGTTCCGTCGTACTTACCAGCAGGAACGTTCTCGAGATAGAAAGCGCCTCCCCGGCCAATGGGCGAGTCCCACCGCTTTTCCCCTGTCTGGATCGACAACTGGCCGAATTCCGGAAGAATAGTCTCGCTGCCACGGATCAGGCGGAGCGTCCCGAAGGATGTCAGGATCTTCTGAACCGGAAACTCGACGAGAGCCCCTCCGCGTGCGGGAGGCGCCACGATTTCTTCCACTTTGGCGACTTCGTAGGCGAGCGGAACGTCCTCGTCCTCGATCCGAATCGGATTTCCGTAATACGGAAGCAGGTTCGGAATCAACAGGTCACCATCTGCATCGGTTTTTCCCACTTCGAGGTTGCTCGCGTAGACGCGGACGTCGGGCACCCCGACACGAGCGAGGGCGTAGCTCTGCTGGACCGCACGCGTTGCCAGAAAGCGATCGGCGATCCACACCAGACCTCCGCTTGCGGTGAGCGTCGCATTCTCGGCATCGCGCGGATCGACTGTCACCTCGTAACGACCGAAGTCGGTCTGATACTGCGCCGCAAGACTGGCGGTCTCCTCACCGTCCACGACACTGCTTTGGACCCGATAACCGTATCCCGTTCCCACCGGCAGCGGCCGTTGTACGTCAAGCCTCACGCTCGTCCCGTCGTCGCGATGGCTCGCGCCGACATTCGCACTGAGGAATCTGCTGAGCAGGATGCTGACGCCCGCAAAAACTTCGGTGGTTGACTCACCCGCCACTTCCCCGTGTCCCGCCGAGACGAACAACGTCATGTTCGGCGTCAGCGTGTAGTTCCCATTGATCGTGAGACGCTGCTCTTCCCCTCGATCGCGGTACTCGGTCACGGCCAGTCTCGCACCCACGTTGCCACGGCCGATCCGATATCCGGCAAAAAGAGAGGCTTCGGTCGAAACGCGATCTTCGTCGGGTGAGAGCGAGAGGTTCGAGTAGTCGTCGGAGTACGTCCTGACCGTTCCTCCGAAATTGCCTCTGCGCGCAAGCCAGCGATACGTCAACGCAGCGGCCGAGCCCGACCGCCCATCGGTGTCACTTGCCCCGACCAGCGCTTCGAGCTCACCGAAAGGGAGTGCGGCCGTGATGCTGCCTCCGCCGCTCACGAGCCCTTCGGTCGCTTCGACCCGTCCGCCGACTGTGAGCCTCTCGGTGATCCCCTTCCGATGAAACGCCATCAGCGCGGGATCGCCATAGTCGAAGCTCGAGCGTCCCAGCCCCTGCCGTCGGAATCCGATCGAGTAAGTGAAGTCGCTGATTCCTTTCCCGAGGTTCAACGTCGAGTAGTAGTACGGAGAGGCGTAGATCTGCTCCCGCCCGAAGGAATCACGCACCACGATACGCGTGTCACCGCTTCCGGCAACGACAGGGAGGTCCTCGAGGCGGAACTCTCCGGGAGCGACCTGGCGGCGCGCGCTCAGAACGCCGTTCACGTAGACCTCGACTTCTGATGGAGTCGTGGCAGCGCCCTCGAACTCGAAGGACGGGTATCGAACGAAGTAAGGCTGGAGCGAGAAGTCTCTGGAGTAGGTGATCCCGCCGATCAGATCGCTTCCGCCGAGGGGATCGGAGGCGATCTGAGTGTCTCCGAGCGTCCAGCGCGACATGCGGTCAGGGCGATCGATGACGAGTCGCGACAGCCCACGAACGGCGGAACCGGACGGCAGCCGCGTCACCGTCGTCGTGGCGTAGCGCGTTCCCCACGATCCACCGGCCTCCAGAGCCAGGGTGGGATCGTCGAGTCGTGAAGTGGCCATGGAGTAGTTGAGGAACGCGCTTGGGTTCTTCGTGTACCGCAGGTCGACCGGAGCATTGCCGCGCAGCCTTGCGGTCGTCGTACCGAGAAGATGAGGTGCAGCCTGCAGGCGAAGAACGAGTGCTTCTTCGTCGAGCCGATACGTCAGATCGGGGACGGTGGACAGAACGACCCATTCCTCCGCCCCCCGCCGGACCCGTTCGCCGCCGATTTCGGCCAGGCCGGCCTGCTCGAGGTCTGCGGCCCTGACCTGCACAGTCTCGCCGTCGAGAATGACGAGGATGTCGCCTCTGGGAACCTCGTTCAACACGAGCGGAAATACGATCGACTGTTCGGAGGCGTCAGCGCGAACGGCGTACAGAACTGCCACAACCAGAAACAGAAGCGACGCGCGCGAGAGATGGGAGCGAGCGAACGCCATGTGATCAGAAATCTACTTTCGCCGTCACCACATCGCTGTACGAGCCGGAAAGAACCTGCTGTCCTGCAGGAATGCGCCCGTAGACGGTGATGCGCTCCGGTTCGAAGCCACCCGAGAAGTCGGAGAGCGTACGGGCATCGCTCCCCTCACCCCACGGCTGCGTGCGGGATGAATCCTGAAAAATTTGATAGCCGAGGAATTCGCCTGCATTGGTCAGGCCGCGGAGAGCCGGCCCCTGGGGGTTCAGTCCTCCATCCAGAGACAGAGTGGGTCGCGAATCGCGCGAACAGAAAAGCCGGAGCTCGGTCGAAGCATCGAGGGAACTCGCCTGGTGAACACCGAGCGGGTCGTACTCGCCGAAAACGAGAGGCGCGATGGTGAGACGGCAGTTCGAAGTGACGAACGCGCTCACCTCGATCTTGCCGGTGGCCGATTCAGCATGAGCAGCGGTCGGCCAGGCACCTGCGATCGCGCAGGCGGCCAGGAGACAGCTCGTCATTTTCAATAGTCTCATGCAGGTCCCGCCTGACCGCGCAAACGGTCTGTTGGTAGTACTCAGGTCGTGCCTGGAGCTGTTCCGAGCTGAATCGTCCTGCTCAGCTTCGAAAACTCGCTGTCGGCCGCCTGATCCGTGTTCACTTCAATGCGAAGCGACTTGAGTGACTGCGTCTCTTCCGGTGTCAGCGGCACGTCGTAGGTGCGCTTACCTCCGGCCAGGACATACCAGCCGCTCTGCTCCTTTTCAAACAGCTGCCCGCCTTCCGAATCCAGCCCGAGGATCTTCACGTTGAAGATCGAATACCGGACTGTCCCACCGTTGGTCACGTCGAACGTGACCTTCCCGCCGGCGAGAACGGGTTCGGAGATCGCCGCCTGAACGACGCGTTTCTCCGGGGCGACGAAGATCGGAATCCCCATCTTCGTCAGAATGCGAACCGACGCCGGCCCCTGATCCTCGGGTGTTTCAAGAGGAGGAAGCTCCTCGAAGAAAATTCGATACGTCTTCTCTTGTGCCGAAGGCGTCGCGGTAGCGGCGATGCGCACCTTCTTCGATTCCTTCGGACCAAGAGTCACGAGTGCCGGAAAGAAGAGAATCTCGTCCGTCGGCGCCAGCTGGATTTCCCCTGCATCGCTCTGCGTCCACTTCGAGGTGGTGATCTCGAATCGGATTGGTGTGTCCGACTCGTTGCGAAGCGTGAGCAACGTGTTTGCGTTGCGCCCCGCGAGATCCACTCGAGTGGGAGTGACAGTGAATGTTGCCGCTGCGGCATTGCCGGCCTGGATGGTTACCAGGCCGGCGATCACCGCGATCAGGGCTCGACGGCAACGAGCGCCGAAGGTTGAGTTCATACCGGAGATGCTACAGGACTACCAGTTGACAGTGGCATTGAGCGTGCCGGCGTAGCTGCCGGCCGAAACGTTCTGGCTGCCGGCAAGACGACCATACACATCAACGGTCATCGCGACGGTGGGGTCGGTCGAAGTGCCGACCGCGACACCATCAGTCCAGGCCGTCGTGTAGGCATCGGACCAGAGCGAGTAGGTCAGGTTGTCTGTTCCGTTCGTGATCGTACGTCCGGCGCTCAGATCGAGGGTCGGGGCCATGTCCTTCGTGCAGTAGATGCTGATCGTCGTGTTCGCATCGACGTCGCCGCCGAGCGGGTCATAGGCACCGAAGGCGAGACTGAAGACGTCAATCGTGCACGCTTCGGCCACCGTGGCCGTGACGTTATCCGTATTGGTCGAGCTGGCCGTCTGACCGAACGCCGCCGTTGCACCGAACACCAGAACTGCTGCCGCAAAGAAATTGATCGCTGTGCGCTTCATTTTTTGACTCCCTGTATTTTTCTGCTGCCTCGAACTGACTCTCTAAATGACGGCAGGCGAATACCTGCCGCCTCTGCTGAATGATCGTTGGAGTTTGTGGACCGCAGCCGAGGAGACATTCCCTGGCTGATAGTTATTTCAGAGTAACCGTTCTTGTCGCCTGTGGGCAACTGTTTGCGTCGCTTCGCTTGTCAAATCGGCGGCTTCGCCCGCCTCGATCACGGGTTCTCGACCCGTGAGCACATGGTAGCCATCGCCTGTTACCCGGTCGTCACCGCCGCGCGTGAGGGCCGCGAACTGTTTCGTCCCGGCGGGGAATCGCGCGGCAGGGTCGTCATCCACGCCGTGACCTGACCGTCAAAAATGGCGGCACCGCTGTTGCTAGATGTCCCGAGGGTTCAATGCTAAGATCGATCGGCAGCCACGTCATGAACAAGCTTTCTGTCGAGATCCTCGGTGGTTTCGCGGTCCGCGGCATCGACGGCGCATCCATCGAGCTCCCTACGCGCAAGGCCCAGGCGCTCATCGCCTACCTCGCCCTCAGCGGCGCTGCCACCCACACCCGCGAGAAGCTGGCGACCCTCCTCTGGAACGCCTCCGGCCCCGAACAGGCCCGCCAGAGCCTCCGCCAGACCCTGTTCACGATCCGCAAGGTCTTCGGCGAGACTCTGTGTCCCGTCACCCTCGAAAACGACGCCGTCTCGATCGACGCGTCCCGCATCACCGTCGACGCGCTCGAATTCGAACGGCTGATCGCCACCGGCACGGTCGAATCGCTCAGCGAAGCGGTTGCCCTCTGGAAGGGTGAGCTGCTCGACGGGCTCCTTCTCAACGAAGAGAGCTTCGACGACTGGACCACCGCCCAGCGCGAGAAGTTCCACGAGCTCGCTTTCTCCGCCAACTCGCGCCTCCTCGCCCACCAGCAGCTCGAGGAACGCGACGACCAGGTGGTTCTCACCTGCAAGCGCCTGCTCTCGCTCGACCCGCTCCAGGAGCAGATCCACAGGACGCTGATGCAGACCTATGTCCGCCAGCGCCGCTACGCTTCCGCCATCAAGCAGTACCAGGCGTGCGCCGCCGTCGTGCGCCGCCAGCTGGGCATCGCACCCGAGGCGGAAACCAGCAAGCTGTATGACGAGCTGATCCGCCTGCGCAACAAGCCGGCCACCGAAGAGCCGAAGAGCGCGCTCAAACAGATCCTGGTGGTCGAGGACAACGCCCTCGGAGCGAAGCTGATCCGCGCCTATCTCGAAGGATCGGAGTACGGAGTCACGCTTGCGGCCGACGGCGGCCAGGCGCTCCTCGAGATCGGCCGCAACGTTCCCGATCTCATCCTCCTCGACATCGATCTCCCCGTCGTCGACGGCCTCACGCTGCTCGACGTCCTCCGCCGCAACGAGATGAGCATCCCGACGATCCTGATGACGGCGATGCCGGGCGAGCAGAGCGAGGTCCAGGGCCTCGACCTC
>Ga0209347_1005543_pt1 | contig 11903 bp, 12 predicted proteins | sample AutmiccommuBRH23_FD_187382 | JGI IMG/M metagenome (GOLD analysis project Ga0209347, IMG submission 187382) | Deep subsurface microbial communities from Mt. Terri, Switzerland - Autotrophic microbial communities BRH/23 (SPAdes) (version 2) | ecosystem: Environmental > Aquatic > Deep subsurface >...
TGCGCGGTCAGTGCGCCGTCCGACCATCCGGGGGCCCCGAGCGCAGCGGGGGCCCGGTCGAGCAGCGCACTCGACACCAGCGCGGAGTGCACGTCGACGCGGCTGAGGTAGACCGGTGCGCCCGCGGCGGCGCGGTCGAGCTCGGCGCGGGTGGGGAGCGGGTCGGTCCAGCCCTGCTCCTGCCAGCCGTGCCCCCAGACCAGCGCCCCGGGCCGGGCGGTGGCGCGGGCATTCGCCGCGCGGGGGGCGAAGGTCGGCCTTCTCGCCCGCGGTGCCGAGGCCCTCGAGGCAGCCAGAAGCGACGTCGAGTATCTGGGCGGGGAAGCGATCGCGATCCCCACCGACGTCTCCGATCCCGATCAGGTCGAGCGGGCCGCGGCGCAGGTGGAGGAGGCTCTCGGACCGATCGACATCTGGATCAACAACGCCATGGTCTCGGTCTTCGCGCCGGTTCAGGAGATCACCCCCGAGGAGTTCCGCCGCGTCACCGAAGTGACGTACCTCGGGTATGTCTACGGGACGCTGGCGGCGCTCAAGAGGATGCGGCCGCGCGACAGGGGGACCATCGTTCAGGTCGGCTCGGCTCTTGCGTATCGGGGCATCCCGCTCCAATCGGCCTACTGCGGCGCGAAGCATGCGATCCAGGGATTCAGCGACTCCCTCTGGGCCGAACTGCTCCACGAGCGCAGCAACATCAAGCTGACCGCGGTCAACCTTCCGGCGATCAACACCCCGCAGTTCGACTGGGTGCTGAGCCGCCTTCCCGGCAAGGCACAGCCGGTCCCGCCCATTTTTCAGCCTGAAGTCGCCGCGGAGGCGATCGTATGGGCGGCTTACAACAACCGCCGCGAGCTGAACCTCGGATGGCCGACCACCAAGGCCGTGGTCGGCAACAGTTTCTTCCCCCGACTGGGTGACATCTACCTCGCGCGAAAAGGCGTCGAGTCGCAGCAGACTGACGAGCCGGCCGACCCCAACGCGCCGAACAACCTGTGGGATCCTCTCCCCGGCGATCGCGGCGCGCACGGCCGGTTCGACGATCGCGCGACCGATCAGAGCCTCCACTTCGAGCTCAACAAGCGGCGCGATCATCTGCTCGCGGCCGCCGCGCTTCTGCTTTTCGGCAGCCTGGCCGTCACCAAGGGAGTTCGGCGGGGGTTGAAACGGAAAGACGATGACCCGCTGACCGCAAAAGGGTCTTGAGGATCGGGGTCGGTTCTATCCGTTCTTTTCGCTTTCCTGCTCGGGCGAGCGGAGGAAAGGATCCTCCGCCACTGGCTGCTCCAGACTTCCTCGCTTTTCTGCGCCCGGCACGGGGCACGCGGAGCGGGAAAGTCACGTCTGGAAGCCGAGCCTCGGCAGGATCACGATTTGGAGAAGAAAGTAGAAGGCGATCATTCCGCCGAAAATCAGAAGGTCGTTCATGATCCGTCTCCATCGCGGCCGCTTCGGCCGGGGTGGGGCGACTGCATCCGGTGCGTCCGTCATGCCGCATTATAACTGTATGTGAATGCAGTTATTCCGGATCGCCCCGATCGTTCCGCTGGCATGGCCGGCGCAACGCGAACTGTGCGAAAAGGCCGCATGACTGACGCGGCTCGCGGAGGAAAGATGCCCGACGTCGAAGTTCATCAGACCAATCAACCGCCGCAGCAGGCTCCTCCCCCGCCCCGGGACGAGACGCGCACCAACATCTGGCCGATCGTCCTGGCGATCGCCATCCTGGTACTCGCGCTACTGTTCTTCATCTTCCGAAGCGATCCGGCTCCCCGCGAGAGCGCGCGCGACACCGACCGCACCGAGGTGGAGGTCAACCTTCCGGAAGTCGAGACTCCCGACGCTCCGGACGTGAAGATCGAAGTTCCCGATCGGATCGATGTAAACGTCGGTTCGAGCCAGCCGGAGCAGCCCGCCTCGACTCCGCCTGCCGAGAGCGAAGCCCCTCCGCCGACCGGGACCTGATCCCATGGAATCGAATCCGGGACGCAGCCACGTGCGGGCGAACGACGTGGAGGATCGCTCCGGGTTCGTCCACGTCCGCGGCGCGCGCGAGCACAACCTCAAGGATGTCGATGTCGACATCCCACGCGATGCGCTCGTCGTGTTCACGGGAATCTCGGGCTCGGGCAAATCGTCGCTCGCCTTCGGAACCCTCTACGCCGAGGCCCAGCGGCGTTACCTCGAGTCCGTGGCTCCATACGCGCGCCGACTGTTCGATCAGATGGGAGTCCCCGACGTCGACGACGTGATCGGCCTCCCGCCGGCGGTCGCGCTTCAGCAGCAGCGCGGCACCCCGACCTCGCGATCCTCGGTCGGCAGCGTGACGACCCTGTCGAACCTCCTCCGAATGCTCTATTCGCGCGCGGGGTCGTATCCGCGCGGGGCGGAGATGCTCCACGCCGAGGCGTTCTCGACGAACTCGCCGGAGGGAGCGTGTCCCGAGTGTCACGGCGTGGGGCGGATCTTCGATGCAACCGAAGAGTCGATGGTCCCCGATCCATCGCTGACGATTCGGGAGCGTGCGGTCGCCGCGTGGCCGACTGCCTGGCAGGGGCAGAACCAGCGCGACATTCTCACCACGCTCGGCTATGACGTCGACATTCCGTGGAAGAAGCTTCCGAAGAAGACCCGGGACTGGATTCTCTTCACCGAGGAGACCCCGACCGTTCCGGTGTACGCGGGCTATGACCTCGACGAAGTGAAGCGTGCGCTCCGCCGCAAGGAGGAGCCGAGCTACATGGGGACGTTCTCCGGGGCGAGACGCTACGTGCTTCACGCCTTTGCGACGAGCCAGAGCGCGCTGACCCGAAAGCGCGTGTCGCAGTACATGCTGAGCACCGTCTGCCCGGTCTGCGACGGAAAGCGTCTGCGTCCCGAAGCTCTCGCGGTCACGTTCGCGGGGGTCGACATCGCCGAGATCTCGCGGCTGCCGATGGCCCGGCTCGCGACGATCCTCGGACCCTACGCGAAAGGCTCCGCGCCGGAGCTGAAGGCGTTCGAGGCCGAGCATCCGGAGAAGGCGCTCGTGACGACGCGCATCTCGCAGGATCTGGTCGCGCGCCTCCAGGTGATGCTCGACCTCGGGCTCGGGTACCTGTCGCTCGAAAGAAGCACGCCGACACTCTCGCCCGGCGAGCTGCAGCGACTCCGTCTCGCGACGCAGGTTCGCTCGAATCTGTTCGGCGTGGTTTACGTGCTGGACGAGCCGTCGGCCGGGCTCCACCCCGCCGACACCGAGGCCCTGCTCCGCGCGCTCGATCGCCTGAAAGCCTCCGGCAACACGCTGTTCGTCGTCGAGCACGACCTCGACGTCATCAGGCGGGCCGACTGGATCGTCGACGTCGGTCCCGCCGCCGGAGAGCATGGAGGGAGAATTCTCTACAGCGGTCCGCCCGATGGTTTGCGCGAGGTCGAGAGCTCGCAGACCAGGCGGTATCTCTTCGAGCAGGATCGCGCCGCGCGCCGGAGTCGCACGCCGCGCAAACCGGGCGGCTGGCTGCGACTCGAAGGGGTGACGCGAAACAACCTGCACGACCTCGACGTCGAGTTCCCCCTCTGCGTGCTCACCACGGTGACCGGCGTATCCGGTTCCGGGAAGTCGAGCCTCGTGAGCCAGGGCCTCGTGGAGCTCGTCGCCGAGCATCTGGGTCACGAGATTGCGGGTGACGAAGAAGCAGAAGCTCACGAGCAGGCGGCGTCCGTCGAGACGACGGGCCGGATCGCGAGCGGCATGGAGCACATCCGGAGGCTCGTCCGCGTCGATCAGAAGCCGATCGGGAGAACGCCGCGATCGAATCTCGCGACGTACACCGGCCTGTTCGATCACGTGCGGAAGCTCTTTGCTTCGACGAAAGCGGCGCGGGCCCGGCGCTACGACGCGGGGCGCTTCTCCTTCAACGTGGCGAAGGGGCGCTGCGAGACGTGTGAAGGAGAGGGATTCGTCATGGTCGAGCTCCTCTTCCTCGCAAGCGTTTACTCCCCCTGCCCGACCTGTCACGGCTCGCGCTACAACGAGAAGACGCTGGAGATCGAGTACCGCGGAAAGAACATCGCCGAGGTTCTAGGCCTGACGGTCGACGCGGCGGCGGAGTTCTTCGCCGAGGAACCGCCGATCTCGCGCGCGCTCGAAGTGCTTCGTGAAGTGGGGCTGGGCTACATCCGGCTCGGCCAGCCCGCGACGGAGCTTTCGGGCGGAGAGGCGCAGCGCATCAAGCTGGCGACCGAGCTGCAGCGGATGCAGCGCGGCAACAGTCTCTACGTGCTCGACGAGCCGACCACCGGACTGCACGCCGCCGACCTGGTCGGCCTGATGGCGCAGCTCGATCGCCTGGTGAGCGCCGGGAACACCGTGATCCTGGTCGAGCACGAGATGAGCGTCGTGGCGGGGAGCGACTGGGTGATCGACATCGGCCCCGGAGCGGGAGAGGAAGGGGGGCGCCTCGTCGCCGCCGGTCCGCCCGCGGAGGTGGCGAAGGCGCGGGGTAGCGTGACGGCTCCGTATCTGGCGCGATGGCTTGGGGCGTGACGGCCTGCGTCGCCTTTGGCGACCGGACCGGCGCAGCCGGTCCCTACGGTTGCCGCGCCCTCCGGAGAGGGCGCGGCGGTTTGCCGGGTATTCGCTACGACAGCAGTTCCGGAGGAACCTTGCCGCCGTTCTCGGCCAGTTTCCGCATCACTTCTTTGTGAAGCCACATGTTCATTTTCGCGGAGTCGCTCTTGTCGCCTGTGTAGTTGAGGTCATCCGCCAGCTCCTTGCGGGCCGACAGGCTGCTGTCCATTCCGACGAGCTTCATCAGATCGACGATCGAATGCTTCCAATCGAGTTTCTCGGGATTGTTGGCAGCGAGCTGGTTGAGCGTGGCTTCGATGTCGACCTGAGACTGCGGGGCCGTCGCCACCCCCGGCGTCATGCCTGCGCCCGGGGTCGCCTGCGCAACCGGCACGCCCTGGCGCTGTGCGGCCTCGACACGAGATTCCGGCCTCACGCCGCCGGGCGCTGCATCAGGCGGCCTTTCCGCCTTGCCAACGCCAAAGACTTTCCCCATGAGATCACTGAACATACCCATTTTTGTCCTCCTTTGGACCGCCGCTCGAGATCGAGCGCCAAGCGGTGTTCATGCAACAGTGTGTCCAGAGTAGGCGAAGCTTCCAGCTTCGCTCACAGGAGCCGAAGCTTTCAGCTTCGGCTCGGTGGAGAGTGAGCTGCCGGCACGGCTAAAAGCCGCGTCTCCTCTGAGCGAAGCTGGAAGCTTCGCCTGCGCGCGGCTAAAAGCCGCGTTTCCTCTGAGCGAAGCTGGAAGCTTCGCCTACAACGTGGAGTGGCGCTCGAGCCACCCCAGGATCTCGCGAATGCTTCCGGTCGCCATCGCGATGCAGGTGTCGGCCGCCCCGTAATAGAGGTGAATCGTGTCCCTGTCCGGGAGAATGGTGTACCCGCACGGGAAAGCCACGTTGGCGACGTCGCCGCGCGTTTCGTACGCCGTCTCGGGTCCGAAGATCCACTCATCCCCCCGCGCGAGAATACGCGCGGGGTCCTCGAGGGCGAACAACGCCACGCCGAGCCTGTAGAGGCTTCCGGCCGCAGTCGAGCGGACTCCGTGGTAAAGCATGAGCCAGCCGCGTTCGGTCTCGATCAGCGGAGGCGAAAGTCCGACCTTATTCGCATCCCACCAGCTGCCCCGCCTCGCCTGGAGCATCATGCGATGCCCCCCCCAGCTCCGAAGATTCGGAGAGTAGGAGATCCAGACGTGCGCGCCGGAATCGGCGATCGGGCGATGGACCAGCGCCCACATGCCGTCGATGCGCCGCGGAAGAAGAGCGGCGTCCTTGTCGTCGGGCTGCATCACCTGGCCGAACCGCTCGAAATGGATGAAGTCGTCGGTCAGGGCCAGCGAGACGCCGGGCCCTCCCTTGCCGAACCCCGTGTAGGCGATCGCATACTTGCCGAGCTCCTCGAGGTAGGTGATGCGAGGATCCTCGATCCCCCACATCTCCTCTGGGTGGCTCTCGGGATCGGCTCGAAGGGTCGGCTCGCGATCGATCACCCATCCGCTGATGCCATCGGCCGATCGCGCGGCGCAGAGGTGTGAGTGACCGCGTCGATCCTCGACCCGGCAAAGGAGCAGGGTCGTTCCATCCTGCAGCAGCGTCGCCCCGGCATTGAAGACGGTGTGCACCGCGTAAGGCCAGTCTGCGGCGGAAAGGATCGGATTCTTTTCGCTCCGCAGAAAGAGAGTGTCGTAAACCGTGGCTACCTTCATCGTCCCGCTCCCGCGCCCGTCATCTCGAGCGTCTCCGTCGCATGCGGCTGGGGAAGCTGCATCGCATTCCACCTCAGCTCATCGGCCCGCATGTCCATCAGCGAGAGAAGGAAAGCCAGGGTCGACTCCGCCCCTTCGTTCTCGTTCATGCGATCGGCGTGAAGCCCGTCGCGGCACCCGCCCGAGAGCGGATCGTAGAGCGCCTGCTGCAGCGCGTTCTGGCCGAGAAACCAGGTGAAGGCGCTTCGTGCCCGCTCGGCCCACTGATGATCTCCCGTGGCGCGGAATGCCGCCATGCAGGCTGCAACCGTGGCGCAGGCCTCGACGGGCTGCTGATCGAACTCGGCGGCCGCGTCCATGCCGCGCTCGAAGAAGCCATTCGTGCCGACCGGTGCGAAATAGCCATCAGGCGTGTGCTGAATCTTCATCAGCCAATCAAGCGCATGGATGCCTCGATCGGTCATCTCGGCGTCTCCGCTCCATCCTCCGGAGACAATGAGGGCGTGCGGAAGCCTGGCGTTGCAGTAGGTCACGCTGTCCTCACACCATGGCCACTCGGGACCGCTGGTGCGGCGAAACAGCCCGAGGAGCCGGCGGGAGATCTCCCGCCCGGTTTCCTGGACGTTCCGATCCCCCTCGAATGCACGGAGGTACTGCTCGATTCCGAGCAAAGCGAAGGCCCAGGCGCGGGGGCTGGTGAACTCCGAAACGGCGGGAAGCGCCGCGTGAAACAGCTCCCCAGCGAGGCTCAGCCGCCCCGGATCCGTCGAGCAGCCGACGACGGTGCCGAGAGCCCACAGCGCCCTCCCACCGGGTCGCGAGGGTTCCGCCTCGAAACGCGGTGTGCAGCTTTCTCGCGTGCTCGGTCACCGCGTTCTCGAACGACTGCAGGTACGACTTCGCGACGGCGGGCCAGAGCATCGCGCGGCCATGGGCCGCAGCGCGCTGGCGCATCGCCAGCCTGCGGGCCGGTTCGTCGAACAGGCCGACGATCTCGGTGGCAATGGCCCCCGCATCTTTCCACGGCACTAAAATCCCACGCCCGTCGGCGAGCAGTTCAGTCGCGTAGGCGTAAGGCGTGGAAATGACCGCCTTCCCGGCCCCGAGAGCGTAGGCCAGCGTGCCCGAGCTGATCTGCTCGGGGTTGAGATAGGGAGTGATGTAGATGTCCGCCGCCGCGAGGAACTCGGAGAGCTCGGCCTGACTGACGAAGCGGTCGTGGAAGATGACGCTTCCGGCGACGCCCAGCCGTTTGGCGCGATCCTCGAGCATGAGCCGGTAGGTCTCGCCCTGCCGCTCGACGATGTGCGGATGGGTCGCACCAACGACGATGTAGACGGCGTCGGGGTGACGCGCGACGATCTGCGGGAGCGCGTCTATGACGTGCTCGATCCCCTAGTCGGGTGAAAGGAGCCCGAACGTGAGGATCATCGGGCGACCCTCCACGCCGAGCCTTGCCTTGCTTCCGGCGAAGGGGATGTCGGGAATGCCGTGAGGAACGACGTCGATCTTCGATCGATCGACACCGTGGACGCTTCCGAGACGCTCCGCACCGAGGTCGGTCATGACTACGAGGCGATCGGAGATCTCGACCAGCTCGTCCATCACCCGGCCCTGGTGGAGATTCGGCGAGGCCAGGATGGTGTGCAGCGTGGTCACGATGGGCATCCTGAGCTCGCGGAGAAGGGTGAGCAGATGGCTTCCCGCTTTTCCTCCGAAGATTCCGTACTCGTGCTGCACCGAGAGCACATCGACCGCATTGACGTTGAGGAAATCGGCCGCGCGCGTGTAGGCGCCGAGGTCGTGGTCCGCCAGCTCGAACCGGACCCGTCCCGGATAGGCGTGGCGGTGAGCGGCATCGTTCATCGCGAGGACGAAGCAGTCAAGCTCCGGCGACGAGCCCGCAATGGCCTCGGCGAGATCGGTCGTGAACGTGGCGATGCCGCACTGCCGAGGGAGGTGATTCCCGAGCAGCGCGATCCGATGTACCGCGCGCGATTCGTTCAAATGCGCGCCTTCACCACGGCGACGGCCTGCTGCTCGAGGCCTTCGCAGCAAGTGGTCCATCGCGAGTCGAACCATCCGTTCTCGAATACGTTGATGGAGACGGCTTCGATCGCTTTCCCGTGCGCGGGGCACTCGAGCTTCGCGGCCTCGTCGAGACGATCTCGAAGCCGGTCCAGCCTGGCGGATTCCCGGTTTTCTATCGTGATTTTCATCGCTATGCTCCTCAATTGGCGCTCACTGTCCGGATCGGCTCGCGCCGCGGAGGCAGGGTCATGTGCCATCGGTCGACGACGTCCGCCGGAAGCACGAATTCGAATGTCTGGCTGCCGGAACGAAGGCGCAGCACTTTTCCGCCCGCGATCTCCGCGCCCGTGGCGAGCTCCGAGTCATACTCGACCTCGCGAACCCACTGCAGATCGAGCGACGCCTGCATGTCCGAGTTCTCATAGAAGAAGGTGTCCTGGGTAACCGCGAGAGCTACTTCCAGATGGCGGTTTCCGTCGACGAACTCTCCCCTGCTCACGAGGCGCGAGCCGGCGCGACGCTTTTCAATCAGCTCCGCGATCCTGTCGGTTCCGAACTTTCGATAGAGCTTCCAGCCCAGAAATGAGGCAACCGCCACCGCCGCGATCGTCAATAAAGTCACCATGAGGCGTCTCCTTTTCAGCGGAAGGAGGGGCGGCCCAGCCACCCCCCGTTCCTCGGTAGGTCAGTGCCGCGCCGGAGCGCCTTCGCGCGGCTTCGACTCATTCACCTTCAGCGCCTGCCCGTTGACCTCACGGCCGTCGAGGCCGGAGATCGCCGCGCGCGCTTCCTGCTCGTTGTCGTACTCGAGAAAGCCGAAGCCTTTCGAGCCGCCACCCGACCGCTCGGTGGCGACGTTCGCGGAAAGCAGCGTTCCGAACTCGCTGCCGAGCTCATTCAGCTGCGTGTCCGTGACCTGCTTGGAGAGATTTCCGACGTATACCTTCATGTGGTGCTCCTTGCCGGCAGTGCCGGCGGCTCCCCCGGGGACACGGATGCCGACGGGAAGATCCCGGCGGCCGGTGTGCGCGAAACGTGGGGAGGGAACTAAGAGGGGTGAGTCCAGAGGCTCTGACTTAGTTCAGAGGGACTGAAGGGCCGGGGAAGTTTCCTCGGCAGACATTCAACATACGCTCAATCGCGAGGGTTGTCACTGCGCAATACCGGGGGGAGGAATCGGGTTCTTGCGGCGAATTCAATAGGACGAATAGGACCTATAGGACGTATAGGTAGGACGGGCGGAGGCACCATCCTGCTCCACCCTTCCCAAGGATAAGTCCTGTAGGTCCTATTCGTCCTATTCGTCCTATCCGTCCTATAGGTCCTATCGGCCTACCGCCTCCGTCTCTCCCGCCCTACTCGTCAATCCACCGCTCAATCCAGTTTTCCACTTCGCGGTAGAACACGCGGCTGTTCTCGCCGCTGAGGATCCAATGGTTCTCGTCCGGCCAGACGAGCAGGCGGCTGGGGACCTGCTGTCGCTGGAGGGCGGTCCACATCGAGAGCGTCTGGTTGAGAGGAACGCGGTAATCCTTCTCCCCGACCGAGAGCAGCATCGGGGTCTTGAAGTTCGCCGCTTTCATCAGGGGGCTCTGCTCGACCCAGAGAGGATCGCGCTCCCAGGGCGGGCCGCCCACCATCAGCTCGCGATGGAACACCGAGTCGCTCGTCGCCCACTGTCCCTCCAGACTCGCCAGCCCAGCGTGGGAGATGAGCGCCTTGTAGCGCGTCGTCGTCCCTTCCAGCCAGTTCGCGAGGTGCCCGCCGTAGCTCGCTCCACCCGCAACCTGCCGCGCGCCGTCGATGAACGGGAAACGCCGGATCGCCTCGTCGGCCGCGTCGTTGATGTCCTTCGCCGGCCCCGCGAGAGGGTCGCCCAGAATGCTGAGCGCGAACTTCTCACCGTAACCGGTCGATCCGCGGTAATCAGTCGCGAGAAGCACGTAGCCGGGCGCGCTCAGCAGGTGATAGTTCCAGCGGAGCGAGATGGCGTCGCGCCACATGTTGTGCGCGCCGCCGTGAATCAGCACGAACAGCGGATATTTCTTCGACTCGTCGAAACCGGGAGGAAGGAAGAGCATACTGTGGATCTTCATCCCCTCCTCGTTGGTGAACCAGAAGTGGCGGGGCGGCTGCCAGGAGAGCTTCGCCGCGTCGTCGACGGTGAATCGAGAGATCAGCTCATGCGACTTCGCAGCCGGGTCGATCCGCACGACTTCATTCGGCTGCACCGACGATCCCCAGTTGGCCACGAGCACGGGCCGGGATGCCGTGCCCCCGATCTCGAGCCCGGAATAGACACCTCCCGGAGGCTCCACCGCGAGCTCGACCTTCCCTCCGCTCACGGGCACGCGGTACAGCTTCACCAGACCTGCATCCTCGGCGCCGAAGAGGATGCTCTTCCCGTCCGGCATGAACGACCAGCCGCTGGCGGACCGGTCCGTCTCCGCGGTGATCACGCGAACGTCACCCTTCCATGGCCAGCTGGCGCAACCGATGCGCGTGAGCGCGTAGATCTTCCTGTACTCGTCCGAGGTCGAGAAGCAGAGCTGCCTGCCGTCGGGAGAGAACTGCGGGTTGGAGAAGTCCGCGGTCCCGCTGGTGAGCTGAACCGGCTCGCCACCCGCGACCGAAGCCTGGAAGAGATGAAGATTGCTCGAATCGTAAGCAAGACGGTTTCGTGTTCGCGTCGCCGCGAACACGATCGATTTTCCGTCCGGCGCCCAGACCGGATCCAGCCCCTCGGAAGACCCTCCCGCCGGCGCGCCGCCAAATCCCGGGCCAATCAGCTCCGTGCCGGCGAGGAGGTCGCGCGCCGCAGCACCCGGCTTCGCGTCGGCGACCATGAGCCGCGTCTGGATCTCGTCGATCCAGCGGTCCCATCGACGGATCGGAAAACTGTCGTAGATGCGGACGTTCGCCTTGCGGTCCTTTCGCTCCTTCGCCGCCGCGCGATTCGCCTCGTCGTCCGCGGCGTCGGGGTACGAGCCGCTGATGAAGAGAAGCTTCGACCCGTCGGGGCTCCACTCGGGGCTGCGCGCTCCGAGAGCGGCGTTGGTGTAGCGGACCGACTCTCCGCCGGAGAGGTCGAGGACGTAGATCTGACTCTGCTCGTCCCCTTCCCGCTTTGCGGAGAAAGCGATTCGGCGGCTGTCGGGAGACCAGGCCACTCCGCTCTCTCCGCTCTTCGTCGAGGTCAGCCGCCTCGGCTCGGCGCTCCCGTCCGCCGGAACGAGCCAGAGGTCGACGATCTCCTTCTCCTTGTCGTAGGAAGGCTCGGTCACCGAGAAGACGACCAGGCGCCCGTCCGGCGAAAGCGAGGGGGCGCCGACGCGCTTCATCATCCACATCGCCTCGTGAGTGATCGGCTGCGTCTGCGCGGCCAGCGAAAGCGGAAGAGCGAGAAGGAGAAGAACTGCGAGGGGGACGAGTTTGCGCATGGTCACTCCCGGCGGGTCGATTTTTTCCGGGGAGATTGTATCCCGCGCCGTGGCAGTAGGGACCGGCTGCGCCGGTCCGGTCGCGAAGCGACAGGGAGGGAGGGAGAACGTGTGACACAGGATACCTGTCTTAAAAAAACCATTAGAAGTAGGCGCGCGGCGAATGAATTCG